>Ga0190275_10003263_pt1 | contig 11546 bp, 12 predicted proteins | sample Popmic550T_FD_133745 | JGI IMG/M metagenome (GOLD analysis project Ga0190275, IMG submission 133745) | Populus adjacent soil microbial communities from riparian zone of Yellowstone River, Montana, USA - 550 T | ecosystem: Environmental > Terrestrial > Soil > Riparian zone > Trees stand | place... | reverse complement strand
CAGTTCGGCGACTGCCACATCTCGATCGAGCCGCGCGAGCCCGGAGCCGGCTTTGAGTTCGTCAACCACATCAAGGGCGGCGTCATCCCGACGTCCTTCATCCCGGCCGTCGAGAAGGGCGTCGTCGAGGCGATGCTGACCGGCCCGATCGCCGGCTGTCCGGTCAAGGACATCAGCGTGACGGTTTTCGACGGCAGCTACCACACCGTCGACTCGTCGGAGATGGCCTTCAAGCTCGCCGGCTCGATCGCGATGCGCGAGGCGATGTCAAACGCCGCGCCGGTGCTGCTGGAGCCGATCATGCTCGTGACGCTGACGATCCCCGAGGACTCCGTCGGCGACGTCATCGGCGACCTCAACTCGCGCCGCGGGCGCCCGCAGGGCATGGAGGGCGTCGGCGGCGGCCTGACCGAGGTCAAGGCCGAGGTGCCGATGGCCGAGATGCTGACCTACGCGCCCGACCTGCGCTCGCTGACGGGCGGCCAGGGCGACTACACGATGGACTTCGACCACTACGAGGAGGTCCCGGCGCACCTGCAGCAGAAGGTCGTCGCGCAGGCCGGCGAGGAGGAGGCGGTCAACGCGTAGGCTCATGTCCACCGCCCGCCTCGCCAGCCTCGCCGCCACAGCCCTGCTCGTCGCGCTCTCGCTCGCCGCCTGCGGCGATGACGACGACAGCGCGCAGACCACGACCGCCGCGCCGACCACGACCGCGCTGCCGCCAGCCGAGCTGCCGGGCGCGTTGTGGCCCTCGCCGGAGGTCGCGCGTCACCAGTTCACGCCCGACGACGTCGCACTGTCCTTCGTCGAGGAGTTCATCGGCGTGCGCGAGCCGGCGCTGGGTGCCTTTCAGCAGGGCGACTCGCGCTCGGGCGAGGTGCCGGTCCTGCGTCGCGGCGAGGACGGCAAGCCGACCAAGCGCGTGATCGCGACGATCGCCCTGCGCCAGCTCGACGGCAGGCGGTGGTTCGTCATCGCCGCAAACTCCGACGAGATCGCCATCTCCGAGCCCGAGCTGCTGGCGGCGATCTCCTCGCCGGTGCGGATCTCCGGCAAGGCCGTCGGCCACGAGGGCAACGTCGTGCTGCGCGTGCACGACGCCTTCGATCCCGTGCCGCTCGCCGAGAAGCCGGTCATCGCCGGCTCGATGAAGCTCGAGCCGTTCGAGACCGAGCTGACGTTCGGAGCACCGGCGACGACCGCCGGCGCGATCGTCGCGCGGGCCGCCCAGCCGCTGCCCGGCTCCGACGCCTTCGCCGCCTTCCCGATCGCCTTCTAGCCGGTCGCAGCGGCGCGACCGCGGTCAAGGGCGTGGTTAAGGTCGCTCCAGAGGTCTTCGACGTGTTCGCATCCGACGCTCACGCGCAGGAGGTCTGCCGGGATGTGGCGTTCGGCCGGGTACTTCGCGCGTCGCTCGATCGTGGTCTCTACGCCGCCCAGGCTTGTGGTGTGGACGAGGAGCTCGAGGGCATGCAGCACTTCGTCCGCGCGCTCGGCGCCACCGCGGACGCGGAACGTGAGCATGAAGCCGGGGCCGGCCATCGCGTCGGCACGTTCGTGCTGGGGGTGCGACTGGAGATTGGGGTAGCGGACGTCGTACACCGCGGGGTGCTCGCTGAGGCGCTCGGCCAGCAGCGTCGCGTTGTGCTGGGCGCGTTCGAGGCGCAGCGGCAGCGTGCGCAGGCCGCGAAGGCACAGGAAGACCTCCAGCGCGCCGGGTGTGGCCCCCGTCGCCGTGCGGATCTCGTGCAGCCGCGCCAGCCGGTCGGGGTCGGTGGTGACGGCCGCGCCGAGCAGCAGGTCCGAGTGGCCGCCGATCGCCTTCGTGGCGCTGTGGATGACGATGTCGGCGCCCAGCGCGAGCGGGCGCTGCAGGAGCGGTGTGCAGAGCGTGTTGTCGACCACGCAGAGGATGCCGCGCTCGCGAGCGAAGGCGCACAGGCGGGGAAGGTCGGCGATCCCCAGCAGGGGATTGGTGGGCGACTCGAGCCACAGGACGTCGGCGTGCTCGCACGCGGCGATCACGGCGTCCGAATCGGTGACGTCGACGGAGCGGACCTCGCCGCGCAGGCGTTGGAGTCCTTCACGGACGTCCATGTAGGCGACCGTTGGCGCAACGACGATCGGCTCGGGCGTGAAGAGCCCCATCACGGCGGTGGCAGCGGCCATGCCCGACGAAAAGATCACGGCGTGCCCGCCTTCGAGCGTGCCGATCGCGTCCTCAAGCGCGCTCCACGGCCGGTGACCGTCGCGCGTGTAGCCCGACGAGCCGCCCGGGTGCAGCGCCGAGGCCGGCGCGATCGGGACGTTCAACGGACCGTCCGCGACGGCCGGCGGCCGGCCCGTGCTGATCGCGAGCGTGTCTGGATGCAGGTTCATTGTGCCTCCGCCTGGTCGGCCGCGATCACCGCGGCATGCTCGAGGATGATCGCCGAGTTGCGTCCCGGGTAGCCTGCGGCGGATGTGGCCGCCGGAGGCACTGGAGTTCCTGCGCGACCTCGAGGACAACAACGACCGCGCGTGGTTCAAAGCCAACCGCGCGCGCTACGACGCCTACCTCGTCGAGCCGGCACGGGCACTCGCCGAGCAGCTCGCGCACCTCGGTGAGCCGCGCCTGTTTCGCCCCTACAACGACGCCCGCTTCGCCTCGCGCCCGCCGCTGAAGGAGCAGCTCGGCATGGCGATCGGCTACGGCGGCGCGGGCGGCTGGTACGTCGAGCTGTCGCTGGACGGGCTGCTCATCGGAGCGGGCCTGCATCACCCGGCGACCGACCAGCTCGAGCGCTTCCGTGCCGCGATCGACGACGAGCGCCGAGCCAAGGCCTTCGAGCGCGCGCTCAAACGCACGCAGCGCGCCGGGATGCAGATCATCGAGCCCGAGCTCAAGCGCGCGCCGCGCGGCTACCGCATCGACCATCCGCGCATCGAGCACCTGCGCCGCAAGCACCTGACGGTCTTCTGCCGCCACGCGCTCGAGCCGTGGCTGCACGAGCCCGCCTGCACGCAGCGCATCCGCGAGCAGCTGGATTCGACGCGGCCATACGTGCAGTGGCTGACCGAGCATGTCGGCCCGTCGCAGATCGCGCGCAAGACGCGCTGATCAGTCGTCGTCGGGGCGCTCGACGGCCTGCCAGACGCCGGTGTCCGTCTCGCCGGGACCGCCGGTCAGCGCGCGGTTGATGAACCACAGCACGACGCCGAGCACGAGCAGGCCGCCGGCGCGCAGGAAGATGTCTGAGTCCTTCGTCGTCATGAGCACCAGTGAGACGACGGCGCCGATCGCCGGCAGCGCGGTCGGGGCGTGGAAGTGGCGGTGCTCGACGTGGTCGCGGCGCAGCACGAGCACGGCGATGTTGACGGCCGTGAAGACGAGCAGCAGCAGCAGGACGGTCATGTCGGCGAGCGTCGCGAGGTCGCCGGTCGAGATGAGGATCACGGCGATCGCGGTCGTGAAGAGGATCGCCACCCACGGCGTGCGCCGCTGCGGGTGCACGCGGCCCAGCAGCCGCGGCACGATCCCGACGCGCGACATCCCGTAGACCAGCCGCGACGCCATGATCATGTTGATCAGCGCCGTGTTGGCGACGGCGACGAGCGCGATCGCCGCGAAGACCTTCGTGTTGATCGCCAGCGGCCCCTGGTCGGCGACCTCCAGCAGCGGCCCGCTGGACTCGGCGAGCTTCGCGGTCGGCACGACCATCGACGCGATCATGCTGACCGCGATGTAGATCACCCCGGCGATGATCAAGCCGCCGAACAGCGCGCGCGGGTAGTTGCGCTGCGGATCCTGGGTCTCCTCGGCGACGTTGACGGAGTCCTCGAAGCCGATCAGCGCGAAGAACGCCAGACCCGCGCCGCCGAGGATCGCCAGCGGCACCGCCTCGCCGTCGGTGAACTCGAACGCACGCGACGGGTCGCCGATGCCGTCGGCGAGCGCCGCGATGCCGATCGCGATGATCAGCAACAGGCCCGCGACCTCGATCAGCGTGAAGCCGATGTTGAGCTTCACGCTCTCGCCGATGCCGCGGAAGTTCACGAGCGCGACGACCGCGATGAAGGCGAACGCGACGAGCACCGTCGGCGCGGACACGAACTCCGCGAGGTAGTCGCCGCCGAAGGCGCGCGCCAGCGTGCTCGCCGACGTGATGCCCGACAGCATCACCGCGAAGGCGACCATGAACGTGAAGAACGGCTGGCGGAAGGCCTTGTTGACGTACAGCGCCGCGCCGGCCGCCTGCGGGTACTTCGTCACGAGCTCGGCGTAGGCGAAGGCCGTGAACAGGGCGAGCGCCATCGCGACGGCGAACGACACCCAGATCGCGCCGCCGACGCGCCCGCCGACCTGCCCGACGAGCGCGTAGATGCCGGCTCCGAGCATGTCGCCGATGACGAACAGCAGCAGCATGTTGCGCGAGATCGCGCGCTTCAGGGGCTCGTCGGCGCGGCCGGGGGTCTCAGCGGTGGCCGCCACGCCGCACCGACTACCCGCCAGGCGCCAGCTCCAACGCAAGAGCTGCTGCGACACGCCTGGACAACTGATCGGTGGGCGGCGACCCACCCCCGGCGGTACCCTGCTCATCCAGATGACGCGCAAGTCGATCACGACCACCCGCGCCGCGGTCGCCTGCGACGTCTGTGGCCGTACGTTGCTGCGCGGCGAGCACGCCGATCCGTTCATCGCCAGCGGCGCGCGGCGCATGGTCTGCGAGCTGTGCACGGCCCGCGCAGCGAACGAGGGCTGGATCCGCGAGGGCGCCGACAACGCGCTCGGCGTGCGACGCAACGGCCCGCGCGGCGGGCGCTCGCTGCTCGGCCGCCTGCGCCCCAAGCAGGTGCCCGGCCGCCGTGCTCCGGCCGACGCCGTACCGGTCACCCGCCGCGGCTACAGCAACGTCGACCGCATCGAGACCGCCGAGCGCGTCGCGCACGACGACGCAGCGCTCGAGGCCGACGGCGCGCCAACCGAGCTCGAGGCCGCGCCGGCGCAGGTCGCCGGCGACGGCGCCGTCGCCTCGCGCGAGCCGCGCCACGTGCGCGCCGTGCCGACGAACGCCGACCTCAAGATGGCCCGCGCGCTGGACGTCTTCAACACGACCGCCCACCCGCGGCGGATCGCCGGCGTCGCACGCTCGCTCGGCCAGCCGGCCGTGACCGTGCTGCCGTCGGCGACCGAGGGCTCGATCGTCTCGATCGTCGTCGGCTGGGAGCTGTGCTGGTATCGCTACGAGGTCGACCTCGCCGACGAGGCCGCCGGCGTGCGCGTCACGGGGCAGGGCGCGGAGCTCACCGAGCTCAGCGCCGAGGAGCTCGTCGCCAACGCCGCGGCGGACGAACGCGGCCTGCTCGTGCTTGCGGGATGATGCGCCGATGACGGAGGTGGCCCGATGATCTATTGCGTCGTTCCCGAGGCACTCGAGGAGGAGCTCTTCGAGAAGCTCACCGCGTATTACGCCGACGACGACAACGTCACGGTCATCGTCGACCGCCGCAAGGCCGACCGCCGCAACCGCCGCGGCGAGGACGGCTCCGATCCGCCGCCGCCCGATCCGGAGGTCGTCAAGCAGCGCGAGACGCGCGATCGCCGCCGCCCGCGCGTGCCTGGCCACTTCCCGACGATCGATCGCGAGTGAGCCCGACCGCGCGGTGAAGGTCGTCGTCCATGTCGACGGCGGCGCGCGCGGCAACCCCGGGCCGGCCGCCGCCGGCGCGGTGATCTCCACGCCCGACGGCGACGTCGTCGACGAGGCCGCCGAGACGATCGGCACGGCATCCAACAACGTCGCCGAGTACCGCGGCCTGCTGCTCGGCCTGCGCCGCGCGCGTGAGCTGGGCGCCGACGAGGTCGAGGTCGTCAACGACTCCGAGCTCGTCGCCAAGCAGGTCAACGGCGAGTACAAGGTCAAGCATCCCGACATGAAGCCGCTGCACGCCGCCGCGATGCAGGAGCTCGCCGGCTTCGAGCGCTGGTCGATCCGCTCGGTGCCGCGGGCGCAGAACGCGCGCGCCGACGCGCTCGTCAACGAGGCCCTCGACGGCCGATGACCGGCGCGCTGGCGGCGCGGCCCGCGCTGGCCGCGCTGGCCGGCGCGCTGACGATCGCCTTCTCGGCGATCCTCGTCGACCTCGCCGCGGTCAGCCCCTCGACCGCGGCGGTCTATCGCTGCGCCTACGCACTGCCGCTGCTGGGCGCGCTGGCCTACGCCGAGCGCCGCCGCCACGGGCCGCCGCCGGCGGGCACCTGGTGGCGCGGCGCGGCGGCGGGCGCGTTCTTCGCCGCCGACCTCATCCTCTGGCACCACGCGATCGAGGACGTCGGCGCCGGCCTGGCGACCGTGCTCGCCAACCTGCAGGTCGTGCTCGTCGCGCTGACCGCCTGGCTGCTGCTCGGCGAGCGGCCCTCGGGTCGCATCGCGCTCGCCGTCCCGCTCGTCTTCACCGGCGCGATCCTCATCTCGGGCGTCATCGGCGAGGAGCCGTTCGGTGAGAACCCTGCGCGCGGCGCGGTGTTCGGCGTGCTGACCGGCGTGGCCTACACCGGGTTCATCCTCGTCCTGCGCGAGATGGGTCGCGACCTGCGCCGTCCCGCCGGACCGCTGTTCGCCGCGACGCTCATGGCAACAGCCGTCGCGATCGTTGCCGGATGGCTGCTCGGCGAGCTCGACCTGCGCCCGAGCTGGCCGGCGCACGGCTGGCTCGTCACGCTCGCGCTGACGTCACAGGTCCTCGGCTGGCTGCTGATCGCGATCGCGCTGCCGCGCCTGCCGGCGTCGCTGACCTCGATCGTGCTCACCGTGCAGCCCGTCGGATCGGTGATCCTGGGTATCGTGCTGCTTGGCGAGGATCCCGCGCCGCTGCAGCTTGCGGGGGTCGCAATCATCGTCGCGGGGATCGTCGTCGCAACGCGCCGAGCACCCGTCGCCAACGTTTGAGCGCCGTGCTGACTGGCGATGATCGTTGGAAGTCGCGCACCGCGTAGGAAAGCTAGACACTGCCGTTCATCCATCGGCGCGCACCGGGCATGGAATGCGCGCCGTCTCTCGGAAGGAGACCGCGTGGGCACCACCGTCCCCCTGCAGATGACCGTCAACGGTCAGGCCGTCGATGCTGAGGTCGAGCCTCGATTGCTGCTCGTCCATTTCATACGAGACACCGTCGGACTGACCGGCACGCACATCGGCTGTGACACGTCTAACTGCGGGGCCTGCACGTGCCACGTCGACGGCGAGTCCGTCAAGAGCTGCACGCTGCTCGCCGTCCAGGCGGCCGGCAGCGAGGTCACGACGATCGAAGGCATGAGCGGCACCGGCGAGCTGCACCCGTTGCAGGAGGGCTTCTGGGCTGAGCACGGCCTGCAATGCGGCTACTGCACCCCCGGCATGATCATGGCCGCCGCCGATCTCATCCAGCGCCACGGCCCCGGCCCGCTGACCGACGAGGAGGTCCGCAAGGGCCTGGAGGGCAACCTCTGCCGCTGCACCGGCTACCAGAACATCGTCAAGGCCGTCCAGGCCGCCGCCGAGGCCATGGGGAAGGTGCCCGCATGAGCACGATCGAGGAAACACCCAAGCACGTCGGCCAGGCGATCCGCCGCAAGGAGGATCCGCGGTTGATCACCGGTCGCGCGCAGTACGTCGACGACTTCGTCGTGCACGGCATGCTCTACATGGCGGTCGTGCGTTCGACCGAGGCGCACGCGAAGATCGTCTCGATCGACGGCTCCGAGGCGCTGGCCCGGCCGGGCATCAAGGCGTTCGTCACCGGCGAGGACATGAGCGACCTGCTCGCGCCGCTGCCGATGGCGTGGGCGCCGCCCGGCGTCGAGATGAAGATGCCCGAGCGCTGGCCGCTCGCGCGCGGCGAGGTCCACCACGTCGGCGACGCGGTCGCGATGGTCATCGGCGAGGACAAGTACGGCGTCGTCGACGCCGCGCAGACGGTGCGCGTCGAGTACGAGCCGCTGCCGGTCGTCGTCGATGTCGAGGAGGCGCTGAAGGACGAGATCCTCGTCCACGAGTCGCTCGGCACGAACAAGACGCACGAGTGGTCGATGGGCGGCGGCGACGTCGACCAGGCGATCGCCGACGCGGACGTCGTCATCGAGCGGCGGATCGTCAACCACCGCACGTCGGGTGCGGCGATCGAACCGCGCGGCGTCATCGCCGAGTACCGCCAGGGCAGCCTCACCGTCTGGTCCTCGACGCAGGTCCCGCACCTGCTGCGGCTGTTCTTCGCCGTGCAGATGGGCATCCCCGAGGACCACGTGCGCGTCATCGCGCCCGAGGTCGGCGGCGGCTTCGGCGGCAAGCTGCAGGTCTGCGCGGAGGAGACGCTGTGCGCGTGGGCCTCCAAGCAGCTCGGCCGCCCGATCAAGTGGATCGAGACGCGCTCGGAGGCGATGGCGGTCTCCCACCACGGCCGCGACCAGGTCGACTACGTGCGGATGGCAGCGACGTCGGACGGCAAGATCACCGCCTTCCACGCGAACATCATCCAGGACTGCGGCGCCTACTTCGGGCTGCTGACGCCGATGATCCCCGAGCTCGGGGCGTTCGTCATGACCGGCTGCTACGCGATCCCGAACGTCAAGACCGACATCACGGGCGTCCTGACGAACAAGTACATCACCGACGCGATCCGCGGCGCCGGACGGCCCGAGATGACGCACATGCTCGAGGTCATGATCGATCAGCTCGCGGACGAGCTGGACATGGACCGCATCGAGCTGCGGCGCAAGAACTTCATCGCCGCGGCGGACTTCCCCTACACGACGCCGTACGGCATCACCTACGACTCGGGCGCCTACGAGGCCGCAATGGACCGCGCCCTGGAGATGCTCGACCTCGACGCGTTCCGCGCCGAGCAGGCGGAGTTGCGCGAGCAGGGCATCCTGCGCGGCGTCGGCTTCTCGACGTACACGGAGATCTGCGGACTGGCGCCCTCGCGGGCGGTCGGGCCGAAGGGCTTCGGCCTGGGCATCGGCCTGTATGAGTCCGCGCTCGTGCGCGTGCACCCGACCGGCACGGTGACGGTCTTCACCGGCGCGTCGCCGCACGGCCAGGGCCACGAGACGGGCTTCGCGCAGATCGTGGCGGACCGCCTCGGCACCGACCCGGCATCCGTCGAGGTCATCCACGGCGACACGGCGACGGGCCCGATGGGCTTGGGCACGTACGGATCGCGCTCGCTGGCGATCGGCGGCGTCGCCTGCGCGCACGCGGCCGAGAAGCTCGCCCTGAAGTGCAAGGAGATCGTCGCCTTCAACCTCGAGGCGGACGTCGGCGACATCGAGGTCGGCAGCGGCAAGTTCCAGCTCGCGGGCGATCCCGACAAGGGCATGACGCTTGGCGAGATCGCGGGCTGCGCCTACATCGACGCGACCGCGATGCCCGAGGGCATGGAGCTCGGGCTCGAGCAGACGCTGATCTACGACCCGACGAACTTCGTGTTCCCGTTCGGGACGCACATCTGCGTCGTCGAGGTCGACGCGAACACCGGCAAGGTCGAGATCCTGCGCTGGGTGGCGGTCGACGACTGCGGCCCGGCGGTCAACCCGATGCTGATCGACGGCCAGGTCCACGGCGGCGTCGCGCACGGCATCGGCCAGGCGCTCTACGAGCAGGTCGTCTACGACGACCGCGGTCAGCTCATCACGGGCACGTTCATGGACTACGCGCTGCCGACGGCGTCGGAGATCCCGACGTTCGAGCTCGATCGCACCGAGACGAAGTCGCCGTCGAACTCGCTCGGCGTCAAGGGCATCGGCGAGGCCGGCACGATCGCCTGCACGCCGGCGATCGTCAACGCGGTCATCGACGCGCTGCGCCACGAGGGCATCTCGTACCTCGACATGCCGCTGTCGCCGCTGCGCATCTGGGAGGCGCTCGAAGAGGCGCGCGGCCGCGGCGACGGGCCTGACGACAGCGAGCAGGGCAAGGAGGTCCCGCCGCAGGGCGAGGGCTCCGCGGGCTCCGGACCGACGATTCCCGAAGGAGGTGCGGCATGATCCCCGCTCAGTTCGACTACGCGGTGGCGGTGTCCGTCGGCGACGCGATTCGCCTGCTCGGCGAGGGTGGGGAGGATGCCAAGCTGCTGGCCGGCGGGCATTCGCTGCTGCCGCTCATGAAGCTGCGCTTCACGTCCCCGTCGCTGCTCGTCGACATCGGCCGCATCGAAGGCCTGCGCGGCATCGAGACCGGCGACGACTCGTTCGTCATCGGCGCGACCACGCGTCACGCCGACCTGCAGTCGCGCGACGACATGGGTCTGATCGCGGCGGCGGCGAAGCAGATCGCCGATCAGCAGGTCAGAAACCGCGGCACGATCGGCGGCTCGCTGGCCAACGGCGACGCGGCCGCGGACCTGCCGGCGGTGTTGCTGGCCTACGGCGGCTCGGTCATCGTCCAAGGTCCGGACGGCGAGCGCGAGATTGCGGCGGAGGACCTCTTCGAGGGTTACCTCACGACGTCGATCGCCTCGGGCGAGATCCTCACGCAGGTGCGCATCCCCGCGCTGACCGGCTACGGCTACGGCTATGAGAAGTTCAACCGCCGTGCCGAGGACTGGGCGATGGTCGGCGTCTGCGCGCTCGTCAAGAAGGGTGCGGACGGCACGTGCGAGGACGTTCGCGTCGGGCTCACGCACATGGCGTCGACGCCGCTGCGGGCAACCGCGACGGAGGACGCGCTGCGTGGCCAGCCGCTGGATGACGAGCACATCACGGCCGCCGCGGCCCTGGCGGCCGAGGGCACCTCGCCGACGGGCGACCTCAACGCCACGCCGGACTACAAGCGCAACCTCGCGCGCGTCCTGACCCTGCGCGCGCTGGTGACCGCGTCACAGGGCGCGTGAGCGACGCGCTGCACGCGGCGGCGATCTGCTGGTGATCGCCGCCGTCGTGCTCGCGGCCGGCGGGGCGTCGCGGTTCGGCTCGGCCAAGCAGCTGGCCGAGCTGGACGGCGTCCCGCTGCTCGAGCACGCGATCCGCGCGGTCGAGGCCGTTGCGGCGATCGAGCGGATCGTCGTCGTGCTCGGCGCGCGTGCCGAGGAGATCAAGGCCGGCGTCGACTTCGGCTCGGCCGAGGTCGTCGTCTGCGAGGACTGGGCGACGGGTCAGGCGGCCTCGCTGCGCTGCGGCATCGCTGCCGTGCGCGACGACGCCGACGTCGTCGTCCTGACGCTCGGCGATATGCCGAGAATCACACCAGAGGTCATCTCGGAGTTCGCCGGCCTGGCCGAGACGCACGGCGCGCAGACCCGCGCGCGCGGCATGTTCGACGGCGCTCCCGGCCACCCGGTCGCGCTCGGCAGCGACTACTTCGACGACATCGCGGCGCTCGAGGGCGACGTCGGGGCGCGCGAGGTGCTCAAGCGCATCGGCGCGCACCCGATCGAGTGCGCGCACCTGTGCTCGGGGATCGACATCGACACCCCCGAGGCGCTCGAGCACCTGCGCAAGTAACAGCTCCTCGGCCGGCCGGGGTGCTTGAGATCGATCGTCGCCGGCCGCGCTCGCCCGCGACATCGATCGCAGATGGCGCGTCGTTGGT
>Ga0190275_10003262_pt1 | contig 11547 bp, 9 predicted proteins | sample Popmic550T_FD_133745 | JGI IMG/M metagenome (GOLD analysis project Ga0190275, IMG submission 133745) | Populus adjacent soil microbial communities from riparian zone of Yellowstone River, Montana, USA - 550 T | ecosystem: Environmental > Terrestrial > Soil > Riparian zone > Trees stand | place... | reverse complement strand
CCCACGAGTGGGCCCGGTGTTGTTGGCTGTCCGGCTCATCCCGGACGGCAAGTACAGCGTGAAGCACCATCGCACGACCATCAGATCAAGCACCACAAACTAGCGATTGTGAGCGAAGAAGCCATGCCGAAGAACAAGACGCATTCCGGTACGAAGAAGCGGGTCAAGGTCACCGGCACCGGTCGGCTCACCCACGCCGGCTCGGGAAAGCGCCACAACCTGGAGGGCAAGCCAACCAGCCGCACCCGTCGCCTCGACGGTGCCAAGCAAGTCGCCAAGGTTGACGCCCCGCGCATCCGTCGGCTGCTGGGCATCTGAGCACCCTGGTCCAGCCCGCGGGCGAGCCAGCACCGCAGCCAGCATTTCGTATCCGATCGTCCCCATCCGGCATCGCACCAGCGCCGGTTCGAAGTAGAAAGTCAGGTGTCCCATGGCAAGAGTGAAAAGGGCGGTAAACGCCCAAAAGAAGCGCCGCGTCATCCTCGAGCGCGCCAGCGGTTACCGCGGTCAGCGGTCCAGGCTGTACCGCAAGGCCAAAGAGCAGGGTCTGCACTCGCTCACCTATGCCTACAACGATCGCCGCAAGCGCAAGAACGACTTCCGCAAGCTCTGGATCAGCAGGATCAACGCGGCAGCCCGTGCCAACGGCATGACCTACAACCGCTTCATGCAGGGCCTGAAGATTGCCGGCGTCGACGTCGACCGCAAGGTGCTGGCCGAGCTGGCCGTCTCCGACGAGGCCGCCTTCGCTGCGCTCGTCATGCTCGCCCGGGATGCCGTTCCTGCTGTGGGGGATCAAGCCGGCGATTCCGCCTCCACCGAGGCCGTGTCGACTAAGGACGTAGCCTGAGCCCGCAGCACGACCCTCGTCGACGCCCGGCCGGCAGCACGACGGCCGGGCGTTCTGCTGTGGGCGGCACGGCGGCTGACGGCAGTTCCACTGCTGCGGGCGCGGATCAGGACGAGGCCGTGCTCTCCGAGCGGTCCCCGCGGATCGCGGCCGCGCACCGGTTGCTGCGCAGGTCCCGGCGCACCGAGACCGGTGAGTTCCTGGCCGAGGGAGCCCCGGCCGTGACGGAGGCCGTCGCCTATGCCAGGGAGCACCCGGGCGAGGTGATCGAACTGTTCATCACCGAGGCGGCCGCGGCCAAGCACGTCAGGTTGGTGCGGGCCGCGTTCGCGGCGAAGGTCGAGGTCACCCAGGTCAGTGAAAAGGCCGCGGCCGCGTTGTCCGACGCGATCACCCCGCAGGGCATCGTCGTCCGCTGTGCGCACCCGCAGATCACCGTCGCCGATGTGCTGGCCGGCTCGCCGAAGCTGGTGGTGGTGCTGGTCAGGGCGAACGACCCGGGCAACGCCGGGACGGTCATCCGGCTGGCCGACGCGGCCGGCGCCGACGGCGTCATCCTCGCCGGTGATTCGGTCGACGCGTTCAACCCGAAGGCGATCCGGGCATCTGCCGGGAGCCTGTTCCACCTGCCGGTGGCGCGCGCCGCGGACGAGGCCGCGCTGCTCGACGAGCTGTCCGCGGCCGGTCTGTCTGTGCTGGCCACCACCGGTGCTGCCGAGCTCGATCTCGACGAGGCGAGTGCGGAAGGGATCCTCGACCTACCGACCGCTTGGCTGTTCGGGTCGGAGGCGCACGGCCTGCCCGATGACGTGGTCGCGCGTGCCGACGAGGCGGTGCGGGTGCCGATCTACGGCCGCGCGGAGTCGCTCAACCTGGCCAGCGCGGCGGCGATCTGCCTGTATGCCAGCGCCGGCGCCCACCGCCGGGCCGCCGCCCGCTCGACAGCCTGACCCCGCCAGCCACCCCTCCCGCGCGGATCAACTGCGACCGCGCGGATCAAGTCGGCGGAAATGTGACGGGTGGTGCGCGAGTCGACGAGTTGAGCCGCGCGGGGGATGACGTCGAGGCGGTGCCGGCCGGCTCAATGCCAGCCGTACCGCTGCCGCAGCCTCGCCTCGACGGCGGCATACGCGGCGGGTGGGAGTCCGGCGGTCTCCCGGCGCATACCGACCTGGTGCAGCCGGAAGACCCGATCGATGTTCACCCATGACGGCCGGCCGGCCGAGTCCCACTTCCCGGACCCGATCGGCACGAATTCGGCGTCGCCCTGGTGCGGCTTCGAGGTCAGCTGGACGGCAAGATAGGTACCAGTGCGTTCGGCGGCGACGACGAGCACCGGTCGGTCCTTTCCGCGGCCATCCCGCTCCTCGAACGGCACCCAGGTCCACACCACCTCGCCCGGGTCGGGCGCGTCATCGGTGGCCGGCGCATACGTCATCCGAACCGCGCCGATCTGGCGTGGATCCACCTCGATCGTCGCCGACGGGCCGCCCTGGCCCGGCGAACTGACCTGATCCGTTCCGTCGGGCACGCGACCCGGTGCGCCATTGGTACGGCGCGTCGCGGGAGTCCGTTTGCTGGGCGCACCCTTGCCCGGCGCCTTCCCGCTGGCCGGCTTCGTGGAGGTCTCGAAGACCGACCGCAAGGCGGCGCCGACTCGGGAGAAGAAAGACATTCTCGAGACCATACCCATGCCCCGCCGCGGCACCGCCGGCCGCGGCGGGGGCCCGTCAGACGCATGCGCGACGGCGTCAGCTCAGGATTTGCGCGAGTCGCGACAGAGCCGCGCTGTTCTTCTTCACATTGGCCACGAGTTCATCGAGCGCGCCGGTGACCGATTCGCCCACGATTTCGTCGAGATCGGCCTGCTCACCGCGATTGCGCGACTCCTCATCGAGCACGGGAAAGCTCGACGCCACCCCGTAGATGGCTGCGCCCATCGCCGCGTCGGCCAGCATCTCGGCGTGCAGGGCGGCAACAACGTTGGGCAAGGGATCGTTGAGACCCTCGCGCGGACCAGCTTCCACGGGCCGGGGCCACCAGGGATCGACAAACGGAACGATTTCCTCCCAGGGACGGCGCACCCGCGGTTCCACCAGGTAGGCGTAGATCCAGCGCAGCACCGTGCACTGGGAGGCGATCTGGCCGAGGGCATCGCGGGCCTCGCTGCCCACCCGAATGAGCTCGGGCAGATCAAGCCGCACCTGCCGATCGAGGTAGGGCGGGCGGAGGTCCATCGCGATTCGGTGGTTCCATCGGACCCACCACAGCGCTCGCTGCCACATGGCGCGTTGAGCGCGCTCCGACGCGATCCACACCGCGATATTGCGGAAGTACGACTTGATGTCCTCGAAGGCCTCGTGACCGGCGACCGAGTAGTCGAAGCCGACCGATTTGACCGGGTGCGGGCTACCCAGGACACCGATCAGGTTGATGTCGAAGAAGTGGTGCCAGGTTGAGTCCACCACCACCCGTCCAACGTCTGCGCGGTGACCGTCGTAGGCGCCGATCGATCCGAATGTGCCGGGGTTGAGCGGGCCCTTGACGTCTCCGGCCTGCCGACCGCCCGAGACCCGGGAGTTCGCAATGACCTCGGGCGCGATTCCGGACGGGTATTCGGTGATGGTGAACCCGGCGAAGGTAAAAGTGGCCGACAGGTCCGACGGCTCGTAGCAGTGCCCTTCGTGCGGATGATCGGGCATCTTGCGGATGACGCCGCGCGGGCCGCACAACACAGGGTGCGGGCGTGAGCGTGCGAAGTACGGGCTCCACCCGGACACGCTGTACATCCGCGGAATGATTGTCTGTGGCACGTCGTCGGACTGGTCGTCGAATTGCACGCCCGCATCCCCGCCGGCGCTCAGGGTGTCAAGCCTGTCGACACCATCGACGTTGGGCGCAACGGGTTCGCCGTTCGGCCCCGGATTCGGCCAGTGCCACATCCGCATGCTGCGTACGCGCGGAATCCGGCCGCACATGGCGACGCCGAGGTCTTCATGATCACCGGTTGCGAACACCCCGCCGCCGGCGTCCATGAACTGAGAGATGCTCGCGAGTTCGGAATCGGTGACTGTCGCAGAGCTTCCGGTGCGCTCGACGGCGAACATCCAGATCTGGTCGAAGTCGGACAGGTCCGTGCTGTCGAATCGGAAGTTGTTGATGTCGGCGTTCGGATCGGACCGTCGGTGAGCTTTGGTCACCTCGAAGGTGACCCACGGGCCAGGTGGCGTCGCAAGTGCGTCCAGCACTGCCGACAGCCCGAAGTCCGCACGACCGAAGCTGCCGCCGGAATCGGTCACCATCAGGATCCTCAACCGGTACGGACGGAAGAGAAAAGGAAAAAGCTTCTGCGGCTCCCGCAGGTACTCCCGTTGAATGTCGAATTGGACGTCGAGCGCCCGGATGCGTGGATCTGGCATGGCTCCCCCTCGATGATTCGCCGAATGGCGATATCAGGCAGATGAGCCCTTTCCTTGCCTGATACAGAATTGACTCGGACAGCACCGACAGCGGAAACGACCGCGAAAGACATACCTGTTCACCTCGGTGAACAGGTCGAACGCGGGAATTGAAGGTGCCGTACGGACGAGCCCGGAACGCGAGCGTGCGCGCGTTCGCCGGGCCCGCCCGGGGCGCTCATGGACTTGTTGAACAGGTCCGCCTGACCGGTCTTGAACAGCTGCAGCAAACTCCGGTGGCAGGTTCGCATTTAACATCCGCGCCACATCGGCCAGCACCGCGGGATCGGCCGCCTGATCACGACGCGATGCCTGCAGCAGATGGTCGGCGACCGCTGACGAACCGACCCAGCCGACCGCCAAGCAGGTCGCCGACTCTGCTGTGCAGGGCGCGCCGCCGGGGGTCACCGATGTCGGCAACCCGGACGTTGGATCCACCCCAGGAGGCCAGCGTGGCCAGCCCCTGGATCGACTCGTCGAGTTCGTGGACAGCGGCCAGGATCATCGCGGTCGGCCCGATCATCTCCGGAACCGCCTCCGCCCGCACCGTCAACCGGTCGTCGCCGGTCGATCGCCGAACGAGGGGAAAAAGCTGGACGACCGTGCGACGATCACGAGGTGCTGGCCGCCGATCGTCTGTTACGTCCGGCGACGTCGCACGCCGTCGTGCGCAGCGCATCGCGATTTCCCGGGCCCGTGCCCGGGCGCAGCCGCTGACCATCGCGCCGCATCCGGGACGGGCGCTCAGCCTGTAGCCGGAGTCATCCCGCTCCGGCCCTTAGACTCCTGCTGGCCGTTACACCAGGCGTTGATCCGCCCCGCTCCGATCCACGGCGATCGAGGGTTGGGCCGACCCGACGTGCGGTGGACGCCGACCAGCACCATCCCCACCCGGAAGGCTTGTATGTCCACCCCCACTGACCCGGCCGTGTACCCGAGCCCCACCGACACCGAGGGCGTGCAGGCCGCGGTGACGTCCGCGCTCGATGCCATCGCCGCCTCGACCGACCTCGACGAACTCAAGGCGACCAGGCTGGCGTTCGCGGGCGACAAGAGCCCGCTGTCACTGGCCAATCGCGCGATCGCGGATCTGCCGAAGACCGACAAGGCCGCCGCCGGCCGGGGGATCGGACAGGCCCGCGCCCAGGTCAACAGGGCGATCGCCGAACGCGAATTGGTGCTGATTGCCGAGCGGGACGCCCGCGTGCTGGCCGAGGAGACCGTCGACGTCACCCTGCCCTACGACCGGCACCCGGCCGGGGCCCGGCATCCGATCTCGACCGTGATGGCCCGGATCGAGGACGTTTTCGTGGCCATGGGCTGGGAGGTTGCGCAGGGTCCGGAACTCGAGGCGGAATGGTTCAACTTCGACGCGCTGAACTTCCCGAAGGACCACCCCGCACGGGCAATGCAAGACTCCTTCTACGTCGCAAACCACGCCGGGGACGGGCACGAGACCGGCCTGGTGTTGCGCACCCACACCTCCCCGGTGCAGGTCCGCACCATGCTGCACCGAGAGCCGCCGATTTATGTGATCTGCCCCGGCCGGGTGTACCGAGCCGACGAATTGGACGCCACCCATACCCCGGTCTTCCATCAGGTGGAGGGGCTGGCGATCGACCGGCACCTGTCGATGGCGCACCTCAAGGGCACCCTCGACCATTTCGCTCGGGCGATGTTCGGGCCGCAGTCCCGGACCCGGCTGCGGCCGTCATTCTTCCCGTTCACCGAACCCAGCGCGGAAATGGACGTGTATTTCCCGGACAAGAAGGGCGGCGCGGGCTGGGTCGAGTGGGGCGGCTGCGGCATGGTCGACCCGAATGTGTTGCGCGCCTGCGGCCTTGACCCCGCGGAATGGAGCGGGTTCGCGTTTGGCATGGGAATCGAACGGACATTGCAGTTCCGCAATCAGATTCCGGACATGCGTGACCTGGTAGAGGGCGACGTGCGTTTCACCGCCGCCTTCGGATCGGAGATCTGAAAGATGCGTCTATCACTGGAATGGTTGGCCGATGCGGTCAGCCTGCCGACCGGTACGATGACCGACGGCGTCACCGATGCGTTGCTGCGCATCGGTTTCGAGGTCGAGAGTGTGCATACCGTGCCGCCCACCGAGGGCAAACTCGTTGTCGGCAGGGTGCTCTCGATCGAAGAACTCACCGGCTTGAAGAAGCCCATCCGGTTCTGTCAGGTGGATGTCGGACCTGGCAACGGCCCGGACGGCTCCGACGCACCGCGCGGGATCATCTGCGGCGCAACCAACTTCGTCGAAGGTGACACGGTTGTCGTTGCCCTGCCCGGCAGTACGCTGCCAGGTGGGTTCGAGATCGCGTCCCGCAATACCTACGGCCGGATTTCCGACGGGATGATCTGCTCCACCAGGGAACTCGGCATCGGCACCGAGCATGACGGCATCCTGGTGATCGGCCCGATCGCCGAACCCGGCACCGACGCCCGCCCACTGATCGGTTCCGACGACGCGGTCATCGAGCTGGCGATCACGCCGGACCGCGGCTACGCGCTGTCGATCCGCGGGCTCGGCCGAGAAATGGCCGCCGCCTTCGATCTTCCGTTCGTCGACCCCGCGGACGTGGCCATTCCGGAGCGCGCCGAGGGCGGCTGGCCGGTCAGCCTCGCCGATCCGGTTGGCTGCGGCCGGTTCGTCACCGTCCGGGTGCGGGGGATCAATCCCGCTGCTCCGAGCCCATTCTGGTTGCGCCGCAGGCTGACCGCCGCCGGGATCAGGTCGATCTCGCTGGCCGTCGACGTCACCAACTACGTCATGCTCGACCTGGGTCAGCCGCTGCACGCCTTCGATGCGGACAAGCTGACCGGTCCGATCACCGTGCGCCGCGCGGTGGACGGCGAAACGCTGGTCACCCTGGACGGCGCCAAGCGGACGCTGGTCGCCGACGATCTGGTGGTCGCCGACGAGTCGGGGGCGATCTCGATGGCCGGCGTGATGGGCGGCGAATCCACCGAGATCACCGCCGGCACCACGACTGTGGTCATCGAGGCGGCCTACTGGGATCCACCCGTCATCGCCAGAACGGCGCGCCGGCACCGGCTGCCCAGCGAGGCCTCCCGGCGCTTCGAGCGGGCCGTCGACCCGGCGATCGCCGCGGTGGCCGCCGAGGCCGCGGCAGGGCTGCTGGTCCGGTACGGCGGCGGTGAGATTGTCGGCCGATCCGACGTGCTCGGGGATGCGTTGCCGCAGAGCGTGATCGAGCTGCCGATCGGCGAGCCGGAGCGGCTGACCGGCCGGCCGTACGAGCCGTCGGTGATCAGCCGTAGGCTCGAACAGGTGGGCTGCGGCGTCGTGCTGGCGGGCGCGAAAACGCTATCCGTCACCGCGCCAAGCTGGCGGCCGGACCTGACCAGGCAGGCGGACCTGGTCGAGGAGGTCGCCCGGCTCGAGGGTTTCGACTCCATCCCGTCGGTGCTGCCCCTGGCGCCGGCCGGCACCGGGCTCACCGCCGGGCAACGCAGGGAGCGGCTGATCGCCGCGGACCTGGCCTCGGCCGGGCTGACCGAGGTGCTCGCGTTCCCGTTCATCGGGACCGCCGACCTCGACGGTCTCGGGCTCGCTGCCGACGACACCCGTCGCACCGCGGTGCCGCTGGCGAATCCGCTGGACGCCGACCGGCCGCTGATGCGCACCACCCTGCTCCCGGGACTGCTGGACGCCGTGCTGCGCAATATCTCTCGCGGAACCAGGGACCTGCTGGTGTTCGAGATCGGATCGGTGTTCCTGCCCAGGCGCAGCGCACCGCAACCGCCGCAGGCGCCGGTTGACCGCAAGCCCGACGAGGCGACCCTGGCGGCGCTGAACGCCGCGCTGCCGAACCAACCCCTGCATCTGGCCGCGGTCCTGGCGGGATCGGCCGAGCGATCGGGCTGGTTCGGAACGGGCCGGGGCGCGGACTGGGCCGATGCTATCGAACTGGCCCGCCGGATTGCATGGATGGCCGGTACCGAGGTGCGGGTCGTCGCGGCGGAGCAGACGCCGTGGCACCCCGGACGGTGCGCGAGCATTCGAGTGGGGGACTGGCCGATCGGCTACGCTGGCGAACTGGCGCCGGCCGTCGTCGAGCGGCTCGGGTTGCCGCCGCGGACGGCCGCGCTGGAATTGAACCTGGACGCGCTGCCCGACCGGCAGCCACCCACAGCGCCGGTGATCAGCCCGTACCCACCCGTGCATCTGGACGTGGCGCTCGTGGTGGACGCCGCAGTCTCGGCCGTCGACGTCACCAGAGCACTGCATGACGGTGGCGGTGGGCTGCTGGAATCGGTGCGACTGTTCGACGTGTACACCGGCGACCAGGTCGGTGCCGGGCACAAGTCGTTGGCGTTCGCGATGGTGGTGCGGGCGCCTGACCGGACCCTGACCGCGGCGGAGGCGACCGCGGTTCGGGACGCCGCCGTCGCGCTGGCCAGGGAGCGGGTGGGTGCAGCGCTGCGCGGCTGAATGGTCGCCGGAGGTTCTCCGAGAAGTCAGCGATCGGCCAGCAGTACCCGATGCCGGGTGTCAGGGAGGTGGGCCGCGAATCTTCCGGTTGTCCAGCCCCGCTGCTCTACCGGGAGCACTCGGCCGAGTTCATCGTCCGGATGATGTCCGCGACCTCGTCGTCGGTGAGGTCCGGCCGCAGGCTGTCGGTAGCGCGGAGGTCGGCGGCGAACCGCCGCATCTTCGCCGCGCGGCGCCCCGTGATGTCGGCGAGAACCCGTCGTGCACCACCTGGATGTGATCGATGCGCAAGGCGCCCTGATCCCTACGCCCTGATCCACCAGAGGACAGCCGTTTCGTCGCTCAGCGTGGCCCTGGTCGCTCGATCGTCACCCGATCGACTGGCAAATTGTGCATAGGCCACGCTCCGCAATCCACAAAGCGGTTCCGGTTCGTGGTCAACCCCACCGAAGTGCCACGATGTCGTCATGCCCTTGAAGCAACCCACCGACCTGGTCCGCAAGATCGAGAAGTCGGGCTACTACCCGGCGCTGGTCGCGGACGTTCTCGACATCGCGCTCGCCGACGAACCGGTCCTCGCGCACCTCGTGCACGGCGAGACGACGTTCGATCTGGACACCATCCGCCGGCACCTGTCGGTGGTCGTGTTGACCGCCGGTCGGCTGATCTTCGTGCACGCCGACGACCATGGCGGCGACGAGGAGCACGGTGACGAAGCGCATGGCATCGCGACCAGTGAGTCCGTGCCGCTCTCCAGCGTCCGGTCCGTGATGGTCGCGCATGTCGTGTCCAACCCGGAGAAATACCGGCCTGGCTCGCTGGGCCGGGAACTGACCCTGACCATCGGCTGGGGAGCGGTGTCCAGGATCGATCTCGAGCCTGCGACCTGCGGCGATCCGCAATGCGAGGCCGACCACGGGATGACCGGCAGTGTGACCGCGGACGACCTGTCGTTGCGGATCAGCGCCGACGCAGAAGGCGAAACCGCGCTGCGGGACGCGGTGGCCTTCGCCAAAGCATTGTCGGCGATGACGGCCGCGGCCCATCGCCGCTGATCCGGACGTGACGTCAGCGGTCGACCCCAATCCGATCGTCCCGCGGTACGACCACACCAGCCTGGGCGCCGTGCTGCCCGGCGTCGCGGAGGTGCTCGGAGTCGAGACGGGCCACCCCGCCGTTCCGCTGCCGGACGCCCCACGGGTCTGCGTCGTGATCGTCGACGGGCTTGGTCAACGCCTGCTCGAAGACGACGCCCAGTGCGCGCCCTTCCTGTCCTCGCTCCTCCCGGACGGTCGAACGCTGACCGCGGGCTGCCCGAGTACCACGGCGACCTCGATGGGCTCGTTCGGAACCGGATTGTCACCCGGCCAACACGGGCTGGTCGGATATGAAGTGATGGACCCGGACCGCGGCGTGCTGCTCAACGAACTCCGGTGGGACCCCGGCACCGACCCGGTCCGCTGGCAACCACATCAGACCGTGTTCCAAACTCTCACCACGGCTGGGATCCCGGTCGGCCAGATTGGTAACCCCGAATTCTTCGGATCCGGGTTGACGACGGCCGCCTTGCGGGGTAGCGAATTCGCCGGTACCAAGCGCCTCCGCGATCGGGTTGATCTGGCTGTCGACATCCTGCGCAGGCCCGGGCCGGCCCTGGTCTATCTCTATTGGGGCGACGTCGACGGCGCCGGCCATGTGAACGGCTGGCGGTCACGCGAGTGGCGTCGGGCGGTGCGCCGTGTCGATCGCGAGCTGAGCCGGTTGGCCCGCGCGCTGCCCACCGGCACGCTGCTGTTGATCACCGCCGACCACGGGATGGTCGACGTACCGCACGCCGAGCGGCTGGATCTGGCGCAGCGACCTGAGCTGGGCGGTGGGATCGCCGTGCTCGGCGGAGAAGCGAGGTTCGTGCAGGCGTACTGCGAGCCGGACGTGAGCGCGGGCGACGTCGCGGGTTCGCTGTCCCGGGAGATAGGGGAGCGCGCCTGGGTGCGGACCCGGGACGAGGCCATCGCCGAAGGGTGGTTCGGGCCGGTGCAGGACCGGGTGCGCGGCCGGATCGGCGACGTCGTCGTCGCCGCGCGTGGGACGTTCGCGCTGGTCGATTCGCGCACGGCGCGACCGCAATTGCTCGCGCTGATCGGGCAGCACGGGTCGCTGACGGCCGCGGAGCAACTGGTGCCGCTCCTGGTCTACGTCAGTTGAACCCGTCGCGATCTCCGGGTCCGGCCCGAAAGCCATGAGATCAGGGTCGTTGGTGCTCCTGCGCCCGAAAAACCCTGCCCCGGTGGCACTGGACGTTCACCGACCGGTCGTGACCTCGGGATCAGGCCGGCGGCGCGACCGGCCGGCTAAACTCGGCCCGCCAGTGCCCACCGAGATGGGACCACGAAGCCTCGACCAGTTCGACGTTCACCGAATGCAGACCTTCGGCAGCAAACCGATCGATCTCGCTGCGGTGCAGTGGCCACGGCGGACCATCGGGCGGTTCGGCGATGTCGCTTCGGGCCGCCTGAATGACGATCAGGGTGCCGCCGTCGGTCACCAGTTCCGTGACTGCGGCGATGACGTCGTTGCGGCGGCTGAGCGGGAGGGCCTGCACGGTGTAGATCTCCACCACCAGGTCGAATCCGCGCCGCCACTCCGTTGGCAGGTGCAGGGCGTCCGCCGTCCGGTACTCAACCGTGGAATTTGAATAACGAGTCCGCGCGATGCTGATCGCCGACTCGGAAACATCGAATGCGGTGGTCCGGAAACCCAGTGCCGCAATG
>Ga0190275_10003261_pt1 | contig 11547 bp, 9 predicted proteins | sample Popmic550T_FD_133745 | JGI IMG/M metagenome (GOLD analysis project Ga0190275, IMG submission 133745) | Populus adjacent soil microbial communities from riparian zone of Yellowstone River, Montana, USA - 550 T | ecosystem: Environmental > Terrestrial > Soil > Riparian zone > Trees stand | place... | reverse complement strand
TCCGCCACACACGCTGCCCGCTGATCGACTTCTTCGCCCTGCACATGCAGCAGGTCGAGGCGATCCTGCACACCCCCGGGGAGCGGATGGCCGCCCGGCTGCACGGTGTCGGCGACATCAAGCGCTACAACAGCCGGATGCAGGCGGTGGAGTACACCATCGAGCACGACGACGGGCAGAGCGTGCGCGGCCTCGAGAAGGCCGACATCATCCTGGTGGCGCCGTCGCGGTGCGGCAAGACCCCGACCGCGATGTACCTCGCGCTGCAGCACGGCCTCTTCGTCGCGAACTACCCGATCGTCGAGGAGGACCTCGAGGTCGTCGAGCTCCCCCGGCCGGTCCGGCACCTGCGCGAGAAGTGCTTCGGCCTGATGACCTCGGCCAAGCGGCTCTCGGCGGTCCGCCAGGAGCGCCGGCCGGGCTCTCGATACGCCTCGCTCGAGCAGTGCACGTTCGAGCTCCGGCGCACCGAGGCGATGTTCAGCCGGCATCGGCTGCCGGTCGTCGACTCCTCGACGAAGTCCGTCGAGGAGATATCCACGATGATCCTGCAACGGCTGAAGAACATGTCGTCATCGACCACGAGCTGACCACCCACCGACCAGGAGCACATCATGGACCAGAACGAGCCCGTGAACGTCAGGGCCTTCGCCGACATCGGTCTCTCCGACATCGAGGAGGTCGGCGGGAAGAACGCGTCACTCGGCGAGATGGTGGGCAACCTCTCCGAGCTGGGCGTCAGGGTGCCCGACGGCTTCGCCACGACGGCCGAGGCGTTCCGCCGCTTCATCGGTGACACGGGCTTGGCCGAGAGGATCTCCGAACAGCTCAAGGGCCTCGACACCGACGACACCCGAGCCCTCGCCGAGACCGGCCAGGCGATCCGCGAAGAGGTGGCGACGCAGCCGTTCCCCCAGGGCCTGGAGGCCGATGTCCGCGAGGCCTTCGAGCAGCTGGTCGACGGGCGCGACGAGGTGTCCTTCGCCGTACGCTCCAGCGCGACTGCCGAGGACCTGCCGGACGCGTCCTTCGCAGGCCAGCAGGAGACCTTCTTGAACATCAAGGGGATCGACGGCGTGCTGCAGGCGATCCGTGAGGTGTTCGCCTCGCTCTACAACGACCGCGCGATCGCCTACCGGGTCCATCACGACTTCGACCACGACGCTGTCGCACTCTCGGCGGGCGTGCAGCAGATGGTTCGCTCCGACATCGGGGCGTCCGGGGTGATGTTCACGATGGACACCGAGTCAGGGTTCGACGACGCGGTGTTCATCACCTCGTCGTACGGGCTGGGCGAGGCGGTGGTGCAGGGCGCGGTCAACCCGGACGAGTTCTACGTCTACAAGCCCGCCCTGCGAGACCGGCGCCCTGCCGTGCTCAAGCGCGGCGTCGGCTCCAAGGCCACCAAGATGATCTACACCGAGGATCCGGCGGTCGGGAAGACGACCGAGTTCGTCGACACCGACGAGGACGAGCGTCGGCTGCTCAGCCTGACCGACGACGAGGTCGAGGAGCTGGCGCGACAGGCCTTGACCATCGAGGACCACTACAAGCGGCCGATGGACATCGAGTGGGGCAAGGACGGTCTCGACGGGGAGCTCTACGTCCTGCAGGCGCGGCCCGAGACAGTGATGTCGAGAGCCGGCGTGCAGCAGCGGTACCGCATGGACGAGAAGGGTGAGGTCGTCGTCGAGGGTCGAGCCATCGGGCAGAAGATCGGCGCGGGCGCCGTACGGGTGATGACCTCGATCGAGGAGATGCACGAGTTCGTCGAGGGCGAGGTCCTGGTCGCCGACATGACGGACCCCGACTGGGAACCGATCATGAAGCGCGCCGCTGCGATCGTCACCAACCGCGGAGGTCGCACCTGCCACGCGGCGATCATCGCCCGTGAGCTCGGCATACCTGCGGTCGTCGGCACCGGCGATGCCACCCGCGAGCTCGCAGGCGGCCGCGGCGTGACGGTCTCGTGCGCCGAGGGCGACACCGGTTACATCTACGAGGGGGAGCTCGACTTCACCGTCGAGGAGACCGAGCTGTCGTCGATGCCGAACGTCGGCACCAAGATCATGATGAACGTCGGGACGCCCGAGCAGGCCTTCTCGTTCGCGCAGCTGCCCAACGCAGGTGTGGGCCTGGCGCGGCTGGAGTTCATCATCAACCGCCAGATCGGCATCCACCCGAAGGCGTTGCTCAACCACGACAGCCTCGAGGAGCCGCTGAAGTCCGAGATCAGCCAGACCATTGCCGCCTACCCCAGCCCGCGCGAGTTCTTCGTCAAGAGGGTCGCGGAAGGCATCTCCACCTTGGCGGCGGCGTTCGCGCCCAACCCGGTGATCGTGCGGATGAGCGACTTCAAGTCCAACGAGTACGCCAACCTCGTCGGCGGGGAGCTCTACGAGCCGGACGAGGAGAACCCGATGATCGGCTACCGCGGAGCGTCGCGCTATCTCTCCTCAGAGTTCGCCGACTGCTTCGCGATGGAGGCCGAGGCACTGAAGTTCGTGCGCGACGACATGGGCCTGAACAACGTGAAGATCATGATCCCGTTCGTGCGGACCATCGCCGAGGCGGAGGGAGTCATCGACCTGCTCGCCGAGCACGGCCTGCGTCGCGGCGAGAACGACCTGCAGGTGATCATGATGTGCGAGGTCCCCTCCAACGCGATCCTCGCCGACGAGTTCCTCGAGCACTTCGACGGCTTCTCCATCGGCTCGAACGACATGACCCAGCTGGTCCTGGGTCTCGACCGCGACTCGTCCCTCGTCGCCGGATCCTTCGACGAGCGCGACCCCGCTGTGCTGTTCATGCTCGAGCGCGCCATCGAGGCGTGCCGCAAGGCAGGCAAGTACGTCGGCATCTGCGGGCAAGGTCCCAGCGACCACCCCGATATGGCCGAGTGGCTGCTCGAGAAGGGCATCGAGTCGATGTCCCTCAACCCCGACACCGTCGTCGACACCTGGCTGGCCTTGGCCAAGCTCTCGGCCAGCAAGGGCTGATTCAGGCGCGCTCGGCCAGGTACTGGTGCACGAGGCTGATCGCTATTGCCCCGGCGCCGACCGAGGGCGCCACCCGTCTGGTGGCTCCATGTCGTACGTCGCCCACGGCGAACAACCCAGCCAGACTGGTCTCGAGGAACAGCGGCGGTCGATCCGCAGAAGAGCCCTGTGGCACGTCGTTCCCGGTAAACAGGTAGCCGGAAGGGTCCCGGGCGACCTCGGTCGGGAGCCAGTCGGTGTGCGGTTCGGCGCCGATCATCACGAACAGGGCGGCAGCCTCGAACGTTCCCTCCTTCCCAGAGGATCGATCGCGCAGGGTGAGCCGCTCGAGCCTCGTCTCGCCGTGGGCTCGTGCAACCTCGGTCCTGGCGCGGATGCTCACGTTCCCGATCGCCTCGAGCTCGCGGATGAGGTAGTCAGACATGGACCCAGCCAGGGACGGCCCCCTGATCACGAGCGTCAGGCTCTTGGCATGCTTGGCCAGGTGCACAGCGGCTTGTCCCGCGGAGTTGCCACCGCCCACGACGTAGACGTGTTCGCCCTTGAGCGCGTCGGCCTCTGACCCTGCCGCGCCGTAGAAGACACCCGACCCGAGCAACGCCTCCACTGATGGCACCCCGAGACGCCGCCAGTCCACTCCGGTCGCGATCACCACCGCGCGGGCAGTCATGTCGGTCCCGTCGCTCAGCCTCAGTGACCAGGCCTCTCCCGCGCCCTCGCGGCGCAGCCTTTCGACCCGCCGTGCCAGGAGGAACTCGGCGCCGAAGAGCCATGCCTGTTCGACCGCCCGGTTGGTCAGCTCACCGCCGCTCACACCGCGAGGGAAGCCCAGGTAGTTGCGGATGCGCGAGCTCGTGCCTGCCTGCCCACCTGGCACGCTCGGGTCGATGATCACGGTGGACAGGCCTTCGGAGGCGCCGTAGACAGCCGCCGACAGGCCGGCCGGTCCCGCACCGATGATCGCGACGTCGCACTCCATCCCGTGGGTGGACCCACGAAAGCCGAGCATCTCGACCAGGTCGGCATCGCTCGGGTCGGCTGCCACCAAACCGGTGTGGAACCGCATGACCGGAAGCACTGTCCCGTCCAGGTCCATGTCGGCAAGCGCAGCGATTCCCTCCTCGGAGTCCGACTCGAGGAAGGCGAACGGGACATTGGAGCGCGTCAGCACGTCGCGCAGCTCGTGCGAGCGGTCCTGCCAGCGCTGACCGACGATCGTGATCGCGTGCAGCTCGGGCACCTGTGTCCTGCTCCAGTCGGCGAGGTACTCCGCCATGGGCAGGTAGAGCCACTGTTCCCGCGGCAGCCACGGCACGAAGAGGTAGCCGTCAACCTCGCCGAGCACCATGGCCCGTCGGACGGGGTGACTGGCCCACTGGCCGCGGCCCACCAGCAGCACTCGGCGGGTGTCCGGATGCGTGCGCCGTACTTTCGCGAGAAGCTCTATTCCGGTGGATGCTCCCTCGAGCTCGACGGTCGTGATGACGGCCGCGAGGACGTCGATGTCGGCCAGTGCCGGGCCGACCGTGGCGGACTCCAGCTCGACGATCCGGTAGTGCGCGGCATAGCGCTGCTCGAGGTCAGCCGCCAGCGATGAGCGGGTGTCCTGGTCGTCGATGACCACGGCGATCGTCGCAGCAGGGAACATAACCGCCTCCTCCCGGCGTGGGGCAGGGTCAGGTGCCTCCGCGAGGCAACGTAGCGCGGTCGGAGAGCCCGCGGCCAGACTCCCCGTGCAGCGCCGGCGCCACTCGAAAGTCCAGTTCGGCAGGTCTCACCTGGCGGTGGTGATGATCCGCGTGGGAGAGTCGGCCCACAGCGGGTCGCCGCGGGTGACCGGGGCTTCGACCAATCCGGAGCTTACGCAGTTCACCTCGATCTCGGGGGGTGCGCCTTCGGCGGCCGGTTGGGGCGAGTCCTGTGGCAGTGGGGTGGGGGCCAGGTTGCTCACCCCCAGGACTCCTCCGTACGTCGGGCCAGGTCCTCGACGACCGAGCGCAACGCACCGCTCGCCTCGAATGCCTTTCGCTGGCGGTCCGCTCCACTGCCCCGAGACACCAGGCGCTCGAACGAGTCCATGACCAGATCGAGGTCGCCGCTCTCCTCGAGGGCAGGGCGGCACCAGTCGACGGTGGCGCGGAAGGCCACGCGCGGTTCCACCAGGGTCGCGGTGATCGGATGCACGAGGTCGGCTGAGACACCGTGCCGGGCGGCCCGCCATTCGGCGACCCGGAGAAGGTCTCCCCTCCAGGTCGGCGGCGAGTGATCGATCGCTGCCGTTGCGACGAGGGCACGCGCGAGGATCGCCACCAGCACCGCGTCCTCGACCTCGGTGCACACGTCGGCAACCCGGATCTCCACGGTCGGAAACCGCTCAGCGAGCCGGGCGCCGAAATAGAGCTGGGCGGCGTCGACAGCCGCACCCCAGGCGATCATCTGCTCGCACACTCCTCGATAGCCCGCGACGTCACCGAAGGGCTGGGCCGCGACCGCGGTGGGCCACCGCCCCCACACCTGCGACCTCCAGCTGGCGTGACTGGTGTCCCGGCCATGCCAGTACGGCGAGTTCGAAGCCAGCGCGACGAGGAGCGGGAGCCACGGCCGGAGCCCGTCGACCACGCGCACGGCCTCCTCGTCGGAGGAGACTTCCACGTGCATGTGCATCCCGCAGGTCAGCGCCTGGCGAGCCATCTCGCCGAACTCAGCCTGGATCCTGCGATAGCGCGGCGTCGGCGTGAAGTGCTCGTCGTCCTCGGGCAGCACCGGTGTGGCCATCGCCACGGCTCGGGCGCCGGCCGCGGCGGAGGCCCTGCCCACGGCTCGGCGCCCGGCTCGCAGTGCCGACAGCACCTCGTCTGCAGCGACACAGGGCACGGTGGAGGTCTCGATCTGCTGGAGGAAGAGCTCCTCCGCCACTTCCTCCTCTGCCTCGTTGGCCCGTACGGCTGACTGCGACACGGCGCTCAGCCGGCCGGTGTCGGGGTCGACGAGCATCAGCTCTTCCTCGATCCCCACCTTGCGCACCGACATGGCGGGTACGTGCCCAACCGGGCCACGGATAATCGCCCCGCCGGGCGAGCAGTGTCGAGCAGGTGGGCCGAGCTACTCGGCTGCCAGGGGGAACGAGTGGTGCTCGTGCGTCACCACCCAGCGACCCTGCTCACGCCGCAGTCCGATGGTGAGCCGGAGCCGGCTGTCCGGGTGCTCCCGCAGGTGCTCGTCGGTGGCGCAGCGCAGCAGCGCGAACGCGTAGGCGACGTCGACCCCGGCCATGACTTCGAGCGACACGATCTCGAAGCGGGCATGCTCCTGCCACCGGAAGAAGTCTGGCCAGGTCTCCTGGTAGGCCGAGATGCCCCGGACCCCGTCCATGGGCGGCGGCACGTCGAACATCACGATGTCCTCGGCGTGGTCGGCCAGGACGACGTCCATGTCTCCCTGGTGCACGGCTCGTGCCCAGCGCTCGATCAGGCTGCGGATCTGGGTTTCGTCGTCGGTCACGCCTCTCGTCCTCCCGTCTGGTCGGTTTCGCTTTCAGACAGTGCAGACCAGCGGCGAGGCCAGACCTCATCGATGTCACGTGCACGGCTTCTGGGCGACCGAGTGGGAAGGGGCTCCGACCTCCCTGCGGTGCGGCGTGCAGGGGCACTCATCTGCGTGAGCGGTGCCCCTGCACCCACCATCCGCACCCTTGGCGAGTGCGGAGTCTGCGGCCGCCAACCTCGGTGGCGGGTTGTCGTCCCAACCCTGCCCGCCGAAGATACGGGAACGGTTCGACGGCGTCCAGTATCGTTAATCGGACGAGTCGGACGTATCGCTCCTCAGTCTCCGACGACACCGCCAAGCGGACCGACCTAGCAGCAGGACCCACGGGTGTCGGGGGGCACGCGGTGCACGAGCTCGTGGATCGCCTCTTGGACCTCACATCCGCAGGTCACCGGACGGCGGAACACGAGTCGCGTGTCGCGGTGGCCCGTGGCGGCGTACAGCCTGAGCACCAGCCCGTGTCCGTCGAGGGCCAGGGCCCGCACATCGATCGAATCATCGAGACCCCGGCAGTTGCGCACCGCGAGCGCCCGCAGCAGGCCGGCGTGTTCACGGTGCAGGTGCGGCAGCCACTGCGCCTCGCATCCCAGCCGCGGGTCCTTGCGGGCGAGTCGGACGGAGCCAGGAACAACAAGGACCGTCGGTCCCCACTGCGTGCCGGTTGATGTCGTGGGTGAGGTTGAGCACGCCGACTCGTAACTCGACCGCAGACGCAATCAGGTTGCGCGCGTGTTCTGCGGATCGTGAACGGCCGTCTTGGCGGAGAGCCCCGCTCGTTTTCACCAGGCTCATCGCAGCACACCGGGGATCATCAGGTATGCCTGACCTAAATCAGGCGACAGGGGAGCGTCCCAGTCCGCTGAGCGGCGAGGGTGGATACTCGGCGAATGGCGAGTTGTTGCGACCCGCGCGGGTGCGAGGACGTGTTCGGCAACGGCTTCGCGCGTCGGATGGCAAAGCGGTACCGGCGCCGAGGCCTCGACCCCACCGCCACACAGATGGTCGACTTCCTCTCGAAGAATGGCCTGTCGGGGTCGACGGTGCTCGAGATCGGCGGCGGCGTCGGCCAGATCAGCATCGAGCTGTTGCGACGAGGAGCTGCATCAGTCACGATCGCCGAGCTGTCCCCCGCCTACGACCAGGAAGCGCGTCGCATCGCCGAGGAGGCAGGTGTCGCGGACCGGGTACGCCGGCGCATCGTCGATGTTGCCGCCACACCGGAGACAGTGGAGAAGGCCGACCTGGTGGTGCTGCACCGCGTGGTGTGCTGCTATCCGGACTTCGTGCGCCTTCTCCGCACAGCAGCCGGCCGATGTCTGGGCCGGCTGGCGTTCTCCCACCCGAGGCGCAACCTCAGCACCCGCGCGATCGTCGCGACCGAGAACGCGTTCTTCGCCCTCACCCGGAAGGAGTTCCGGACGTTCGCGCACCCGCCGGAGGCGATGCTCGACGCGTTGACGACGCGCGGTTTGAGCCCGGTGTTCACCCACCACGGCAGGGTCTGGCAGGCGGAGGGTCTCGTCCGCTGAGCGCATCTGGGTCTGCTGCGATGTCGAGAACGCCTGGCCGGCTCCGACATAGCAGTGACAGGCCGGTTCAGAGGCCGGCCCAAGCCGAAGGAGCTCATCGATGAAGTACGTGATCCTGATTCACTCGAACCCCCAGCCCTGGGGGCACCCGACCCAGATCTACACCGAGGAGGGTCGAGCACTGCCGCAGGAGCAGCACGACGAGATGGACCGGAGGTTCAATGAGTTGATGAACGAGCTGACCACGTCGAGCGAGTGGGTCACCGCCGAAGCTCTGGCCGACCCGACATCGGCCACCCTGTTCGGCTGGAGCCCCGAGGGACATCTGGCCACAGAGGGTCCGTACGCCGAGTCCAAGGAGCACCTGGCCGGTTTCTTCATCATCGACTGCGCCACCCGTGAACGCGCGGAGGAGATCGCCGCTCACTTCGCCCAGCCCGGCGGCACCGTCGAGCTGCGGCCGGTGATGTGGCCGGGCAGCGACGACCAGTGAGCAGCATGGAGCACGTCTGGCGCCGATGCGCGCCGGACGTGCTCACCGCGCTCGTTCGGCGGTCTGGCGACTTCGACACCGCCGAGGACGCCGTGCAGGAGGCGCTTCTTGCCGCCGCGCAGCAGTGGCCGGACAAAGGGGTGCCGGAGAACCCAGCAGGCTGGCTGACCACTGTCGCGAAGCGTCGACTGGTGGACCACTGGCGCAGCGAGCGGGCTCGGACGGACCGCGAGCAGCTCGTGGCCGGACGCACACCGGCGCAGGCATTTCTGGCACCGGCGGCTGACCTCGACGACGCCGGCGAGCACGACGACTCGCTGACGCTGATGTTGCTGTGCTGTCACCCGGCGCTCACCCGGCCATCGCAGGTTGCCCTGACGCTGCGGGCCGTCGGCGGGTTGAGCACCGGTCAGATCGCCAGGGCGTTCCTGGTGCCCGAGGCCACGATGGCCCAACGCATCAGCCGCGCCAAGGCCCGCCTCCGAGAGGTCGAAGCCAGGTTCAGAGTGCCGGCTGCCGACCAGCTGCCCGACCGGGTCGCTGCGTCGGCACAGGTGCTCTACCTGGCCTTCACCGAGGGCCACACCAGCACGACCGGGACCGGGCTGTACGACGTATCCCTCGCGGACGAGGCCATCCGGTTGACCCGCCAGCTCCACAGTCATCTGCCCGGCGCCGGCGAGGTGGCCGGGCTGCTGGCGCTGATGCTGCTCAGCGACGCCCGACGTGCAGCACGCACCCGGAGCGACGGCTTCCTCGTGCCCTTGGCGGAGCAGGACCGATCGCTCTGGGACCAGACCCTGATCCGCGAGGGCGTCGGGCTGGTCGAACGAGCGTTGCCCACAGGACCGGTGGGCCCGTTCCAGCTGCAGGCCGCCATCGCCGCTGTCCACGCGGAGGCAGCGCGCGCCGAGGAGACCGACTGGGCGCAGATCGAGACGCTCTACCGGATGCTCGGCAACCTCGCGCCGAGCCCGGTGGTCACGCTCAACCACGCAGTCGCCGTCGCCATGGTCGACGGCCCGGCCGTCGGGCTCTGCCTGGTGGATCCGCTGCTCGAGGATCCGCAGCTGGCCCGGTCCCACAGGCTGTACGCCGTACGCGGTCACCTGCTCGAGCTGGACGGACGGGCCGACGAAGCCCGCGCGGCGTACGCCGAAGCTGCTCGTCTGGCCACGAGCATCCCGGAGCAGCGCTACCTCAACGCCAAGGCGGTGCCGGCGTGACGGCTCAGCTGCTCGGGTTCCAGCTGCCGTGGAACCCCGCGGGGACCCGAGCCGGCAGGTGCACCGACGCGACGTCCTCGAGGGTCTCCGCATCGAGCATAACCAGGTCGCTGGTGCCGCTCGGTGGGTCGAACACGTAGCCCATCAGCACGCCGTCCGCCTCCGTCGTGGAGCCCTCGTTCGGCACGAAGCAGAACTCGCTCGCCTCGCGCCCCGCACCGAGGTTGCGCACGACCGTGGAGCCGGCGGCGAGATCGTGTCGGATCACCGCGTCGGTGCTCCGGCCGCCCGGGAAGCCGATCGAGTAGCCGAACCGGTGATGCCGACCGGTGAGCCGCTCGTCGATGCGTGGGAACTCCTGGGGCTGCTCGCTGAACCTGTCCTCGCGTACCTTGTCGGCAGCCAGGTCGATGGTGAACCGGGCCATCGTCGACGGACCCTCGTCGGGGCCGTTGAGGACCGTGGCGAACATCCGGTCGTGACGCACCACGTCGATCACGACGGTGTCGCCGTCCTCGTAGGCGTTGAGCGTGTGGAACACGAAGCAGGGGTCGATCTCGAACCAGCGCACGTCCTCGCTGCCGCCCTCCCTGGGGAGCAGCCCGAGTCGCGCCGGGTAGTCGGCGTCCCAGGAGTAGGGCAGAGAGCCGATCCCGCCCGAGCGCGAGCCACGGGCGATCCGCGCGATCACCGGGTCGGGCAGCGGGTTGCGACCGATGATCGCCGACATCATCAGCCGAGCCGGGATCCGCTGCGCGCGCGGCATCGTCTCCAGGGCGATCTTCTTGTCGAAGACCACGGGGAGGTCGTAGATCACCACGTAGTTCTCGGTGAGCGCGAAGTCGTGCATCATCGGGCTGCCGCCGACCTTGATCGCGACGGTGCGCCGGATCCGTCCGTCGGTCCCGCGCACCGTGTAGTCGACCAGGTTGCCGCGCAGCCAGTTGTAGGAGACCGCGTGCAGCTCGCCGGTCTCGGGATCCTCGTGGGGATGGGCGGAGTAGCCCGCGGGCAGGTCACCCATCATCCGCAGCGTCCCGCCGAAGTCCGTGGGGCCGACGGTGTCGAGCTCCTCGGTCAGCGCGTAGGGCGACGACCCTCCCTCCACCAACGCCAAGGTGTCCCCAGCGTGCTGGATGACGTGCGTGTTCGCCGCGAAGTCGGCGTTGTCCCAGCCAGGTGCACGCGACTGCTCACCCAGCTTCTCTGCGACCCGGTCCGAGCGCACGTAGCGGTTGCGGTACCACTTCGCCTGGCCGTCGGCGATGCGCCCGCCGTGCACCATGCCGTCACCGAGGAACCAGTGGTGCTTCTCGCCCCGTTCGTCGACCGGGTTGGGGCCGATGCGCAGGTAGCGACCATCGAGATGCTCCGGCAGACGCCCGGTCACCTCGAGGTCGGTCATGGTGTGCTCCTCGCGCACTGGCGCGAAGTTGCCCAGGAGATAGCGGTTGGCCATTGGTCGGCTCCCTATAACGACGTTATTGGCCTCCTGTATAACGCTGTTATGCCATCATGGCAAGCATGACTTCCCCACCGGAGCAGACCAACGGCACCGAGGTACGCCGTCGACTGCTGGAGGCCGCCGCCCTGCTCCTCGACGAGGAGGGACCCGATGCGCTCACCGCGCGGAGGCTCGCTGCCGCAGCGCAGACCTCGACGATGGCGGTCTACACCCACTTCGGCGGGATGCCTGCTCTGGTGAAGCAGATCGTCGCCGAGGGCTTCACCCGGCTCGACAACCACCAGGCCAG
>Ga0190275_10003260_pt1 | contig 11548 bp, 11 predicted proteins | sample Popmic550T_FD_133745 | JGI IMG/M metagenome (GOLD analysis project Ga0190275, IMG submission 133745) | Populus adjacent soil microbial communities from riparian zone of Yellowstone River, Montana, USA - 550 T | ecosystem: Environmental > Terrestrial > Soil > Riparian zone > Trees stand | place... | reverse complement strand
TGCTCCTCCTTGAGCGCGGCGATCGCTCGCGGAAGCAGCAGGTTGGAGCCGGCCAGGTGGGTGCCGACCGTTACCGCGCCCAGTTCGGCCCGGCTGAGCAGGTCGATCTGTCGTTCCGCCTGGCGGAGCTGGACGATGACCGCCCGGGCGTGCGCGAGGAAGGCGTCGCCGTACCCCGTCGGCGTCACCCCGCGGGAACCGCGGTCGAAGAGCCGGACGCCGAGCACCTCCTCCACCTCGCGGAGACCCCGGGTGACCACCGGCTGGGTGATGTGCATAGCGTGGGCCGCTGCGACCACGCTGCCCCGGTCGGCGATCGCGACCACCAGCGTCAGGTGCCGCAGCTTCAACCGTCCGTCGAGGATGTGAGCCGTGGTCATGTCGGCCAGCGTATGCCCGTCTGGGCATAGGTAACAGTGGAAGAAGCATTAGACGGACATGGGCCGGCTATCTATGGTGATCTCATGGCGCGACCGACCGAGGAGGACGCCCGCCGGCGCGATGCCGCCGACGCCTTCCCCCCGCCGCGCGACGAGTTCCTCGTGCCGCCGTGGGACGGCCGGTACCCCGAGGTCGCGTACTTCGCCGGGAACTCACTCGGCCTGCAGCCGGCCGCACTGGCCGGCCGGCTGAGCGAGGAGCTCGAGGACTGGGCCCGGCTCGCTGTCAATGGTCATCGGGAGAGCCGCCGCCCGTGGGTGTCCTACCACGAGCTGTTGCGGGCACCGGCCGCGCGGCTGGTCGGCGCCCGGCCGGCCGAGGTCGTCGCGATGAACTCCCTCACGGTCAACCTGCATCTGCTGATGGCCTCGTTCTACCGCCCGACACCGGAGCGGCCGCTGATCCTGGTCGAGGACACCGCGTTTCCGAGCGACAGTTACGCCGTCCGCAGCCAGGCAGCCTGGCACGGCCTCGACCCGGACGAGACGGTGGTCCGGGTCAGCGCGCCCGACGGGCGGCTCGGTTCCGCCGTGATCGACCACCTGCGGGCCCACGGCGACCGGGTCGCGCTCGTCCTCCTCGGTGCGGTCAACTACTACTCCGGCGAGCTGCTCGACCTGCCGGCGATCACCGCGGCCGGGCACGAGGCCGGGGCGATCGTCGCGTTCGACCTCGCCCACGCGGCCGGCAACGTGCCGATGGACCTGCACGACTGGGGCGTGGACTGGGCCGCCTGGTGCACCTACAAATACCTCAACAGTGCCCCGGGCGCGGTCGCCGGAGCGTTCGTGCACGAGCGGCACCTGGGCGACCCGGGCCGGCCCCGGCTGCACGGCTGGTGGAGCACCGACCCGGCCGTCCGCTTCCGGATGCGGGCCGTGGTCGACGAGCAGCCCACCGCCGACGCGTGGTCGCTGTCCAACCCGCCGATCCTCGCCCTGGCGCCGGTCCTGCTCAGCCTGGAGATGTTCGACCGGGTGGGTCTGCCGGCGCTGCGCGAGCGCAGTGTGCGGCTCACGGCGTACCTGGAAGGGCTGCTCGACCGGCTGGACCCGGAGCGGGCCCACGTGATCACACCGCGGGACCCGGCCCGCCGCGGCGCCCAACTCTCGTTGCGCTGTCTGGGGATCCCGGCCGACGACCTGGAGGAGCGGCTGCGTCACGAGCACGGCGTGATCGCCGACGCCCGCCAACCGGACGTGATCCGCCTGGCGCCGGCGCCGATGTACTCGACCTACCACGACTGCTGGCGCGCGTACGAGGCGCTCGAGTCCATCCTGGGGGAGTCGTGAGTTCCCGCGGGCCGGTGGCCCTGATCGGTGGTGGCCTCGCCGGGTGCCTGCTGGCGACCCTGCTCGGGCGGCGCGGCTACGAGGTGACCGTGTTCGAGCGCCGTCCCGACCCGCGCACCGCGGGGGCGGAACGGGGCCGCTCGATCAACCTCGCCCTCAGCGCCCGCGGCCTCGACGCCCTGGAGCGCGTGGGACTGCGCGAGTCGGCGCTCGCGACCGCGCTGCCGATGCGCGGGCGGATGGTGCACCCGGTGCACGGCGAACCGAACCTCCAGCTCTACAGCGCGGACGGCCGCCGCGCCATCAACTCGATCAGCCGGTCCGGCCTCAACCTCGCGCTGCTGGAGGCGGCCGAGGCGACCCCCGGCGTCCGGGTGGAGTTCGGCCACCGGCTGACCGGGCTGGACCTGGACGCCGGGATCCTGCGGTTCGGCGACGCGACGCGGACGGCGTCGGTCATCCTGGCCTGCGACGGCGCCTACAGCGCGGCCCGCCGGGCGATCCAGTTCGACGAGGGCTTCAGCTTCAGCCAGGACTTCCTGGACCACGGCTACAAGGAGCTGACGATCCCACCGCGGGACGGTGGGTTCGCGCTCGACCCGGGCGCGCTGCACATCTGGGCCCGGGGCGACGCCATGATGATCGCACTGCCCAATGTAGACAGATCATTCACGTGCACGTTGTTCTGGCCGAAACCCGAGCTGGCCGCGTTGCCCACCGCGGGTGACGTCAAGGACCACTTCGCCCGCCACTATCCGGACGTGGCCGACCTGATGCCCACGCTGGCCGACGACTACTTCGCCAACCCGGTCGGTTCCCTGGTGACCGTCCGCTGCCACCCGTGGACCGCGCACGGCGAGGCGGCGACGCTGGCGCTGGTCGGCGACGCCGCTCACGCGATCGTCCCGTTCTACGGGCAGGGGGCCAACTGCGCGTTCGAGGACGCGATCGCGATCGACGAACTGATCGAACGGCACGGCGACTGGCCGACCGCGCTCGACGCGTACGCGGCCGAACGCAAGCCCAACACCGACGCGATCGCCGACATGGCGCTGGCCAACTTCGTCGAGATGCGCGACACCGTCAACTCGCCGCTCTACCGGGCCCGGAAAGCCGCGACGCACGCGCTGGAGCGGGTGCTGCCCGGTACGTACGTCTCGGAGTACGAGCTGGTCTCGTTCTCCACCGTCCCCTACGCGGAGGTCGTCCGTCGGGTTCGGGCCCAGCGCCGCGTTCTCACCGGCGGCGCGGCCACCCTCGCCGGCCTCGGGCTGGCCGCCATCCTGCGACGCAATCGGAGTGCACCGTGAAACCCGACCTGCTGAACTTCGTCGGCGGAACGTACGTCGCCGGAGTGTCCACATTCGACAAGGTCAGTCCGGTCGACGGAACGGTGACGGCCACCGTGCACGAAGCCGGCCGGGAGCAGGTCGACGCGGCCGTCGCCGCGGCCCGCCGCGCCCTCGACGGTCCCTGGGGGCGCGCGTCGGTCTCCGACCGGGCCCGCGTGCTGCGGCGGATCGCCGACCGCATCGAGGAGCGCTTCGAGGACTTCGTCGGGGCCGAGGTCCGCGACACCGGCAAGCCGGTGGCCCTGGCCCGCCAGCTCGACGTGGCCCGCGCGGTGGCCAACTTCCGGTCGTTCGCCGACACGGTCAGCGCCGCCGGGCTCGATTCCTTCCTGACCGAGCTGCCCGACGGCCGCCGTGCGCTCAACTACGCGGTCACCCAGCCGCTCGGGGTTGTCGCGGTCATCGTGCCGTGGAATCTTCCGCTGCTGCTGCTGACCTGGAAGGTGGCGCCGGCCCTCGCCTGCGGCAACGCGGTCGTGGTCAAGCCGTCGGAGGAGACGCCGTCGACCGCCACCCTCCTGGCCGAGGTGATGGCCGACGCCGGCGTACCGGCCGGCGTCTACAACGTCGTGCACGGCTTCGGGCCGTCCTCCGCCGGGGAGTACCTCACCACCCACGAGGGCATCGACGGCGTCACGTTCACCGGCGAGTCGGCCACCGGGTCGGCCATCATGCGGGCGGTCGCGCCGTCCGTCCGGCCGGTCTCGTTCGAGCTGGGCGGCAAGAACGCGGCGCTGGTCTTCGCCGACGCCGACCTCGACAAGGCGGTCGAGGGGCTGTCCCGCTCGGTCTTCACCAACACCGGTCAGGTCTGCCTGTGCACCGAGCGGGTCTATGTCGAGCGACCGGTCTACGACGACGTCGTGGCCGGCCTCGTCGCGAAGGCCCGGGCGCTGCGCCTGGGCCGCCCGGAGCACCCGGACACCACCACCGGGCCGCTGATCTCGGTGGCGCACCGCGAGAAGGTCATGTCCTACCTCGCGCTGGCCCGCGACGAGGGTGCCGACACGCTCGTCGGCGGCGGCATCCCCGATCTGGGTGCCGATCTCGCCGGCGGGGCCTGGATCGAGCCGACGCTGTGGGCCGGGCTCGACAACGGCAACCGGGTCGTCCGCGAAGAGGTGTTCGGTCCCGTGGCCGCGCTCATCCCGTTCGACACCGAGGAGGAGGCGATCCGGTTGGCCAACGACACGCGGTACGGCCTCGCGGCGGCCGTCTGGACCCAGAATCTCGAGCGGGGGCACCGGGTGGCCCAGCGCATGCGGGTCGGCATGGCCTGGGTGAACACCTGGTTCCTGCGGGATCTGCGCTCGCCGTTCGGTGGCGTCGGACTCTCCGGGATCGGGCGCGAGGGCGGCCAGCACTCGCTGCACTTCTACACCCAGCCGACGAATGTGTGCGTGCAGCTGTGACGGAGCCCGTCGACGCCGCCGCGCGACGGCTGGCCACCGCCGCCGAGACCGGGGTGCCGTGTGCCCCGGTCCGGGACCTCATCGGCGACCATGACCAGGACCGGGCGTACGCCGTGCAGGCGGTGCTCGCCGACCGTCGGTTGGCCGGCGGTGAGCGGATCGTGGGCCGCAAGATCGGCCTGACCTCGCGGGCCGTGCAGGCCCAGCTGGGGGTGGGCAGCCCGGATTTCGGCACGCTGTTCGGCTCCATGGCCTACGCCGACCGGGAGCCGATTCCGCTGTCGCGGTTCCTCCAGCCGCGCGTCGAGGCCGAGGTCGCCTTCGTGCTCGGCCACGACCTCGACCAACCCGAGCCGACCGTGGCCGACGTGATCCGGGCCACCGACCACGTGCTCGCGGCCATCGAAGTCGTCGACTCCCGGATCGCCGGCTGGGACATCACGATCGCCGACACCATCGCCGACAACGCCTCCAGCGGCGCCTTCGTGCTCGGCACCGCACCCCGGCGCCTCGCCGACATCGACCTCGTCGGCGCCGGGATGGTGATGGAACAACGCGGCGACGTCGTCTCCACCGGGGCCGGCGTGGCCTGCCTCGGCAGCCCGGTCGCCGCCGTCGTGTGGCTGGCCCGCGCGCTCGGCCGGCTGGGGCAGCCCTTGCGGGCCGGCGACGTCGTGCTGTCCGGCGCGCTCGGGCCGGTCGTCCCGGTCACCGGACCCGGAGTCTTCCGCGCGCGGATCTCCGGACTGGGCGAGCTGACCGCGGTCTTCGAGGACGGGAGCAGGGGATGACGACGCCGGTCGCCATCATCGGGTCGGGCAACATCGGCACCGACCTCATGTTCAAGGTCGAACGGCTGTCGACCACGCTGCGGGTGGCCGCGATGGCCGGCATCGACGCCGGGTCCGACGGACTGGCGCGGGCCCGTCGGATGGGCATCGCCACCACCCACGAGGGCGTGGACGGGCTGGTCGCGCTGCCCGAGTTCGAGGACGTCGCCGTGGTCTTCGACGCCACGTCGGCAGCCGCGCACCGGGGAAATTACGAGCGCGTGCGTCCGTACGGCAAGACCATGATCGACCTGACCCCGGCGGCGATCGGGCCGTACGTCGTGCCCACGGTCAACCTCGACGAGCACCTGGCCGCGGACAACCTCAACCTGGTGACCTGCGGGGGCCAGGCCACCGTGCCGATCGTCGCCGCGGTCTCCCGGGTCACTGCGGTGGCGTACGGCGAGATCGTCGCCTCGATCGCGTCCCGCAGCGCAGGGCCGGGCACCCGGGCCAACATCGACGAGTTCACCGAGACGACCGCGACCGCGATCGAGCGGGTCGGCGGCGCCGAGCGGGGCAAGGCCGTGATCGTCCTCAACCCGGCCGAACCGCCGCTCGTGATGCGGGACACGATTTTCTGCCTGGTCGGGCCGCTCGGGCCGGCTGAGCGGGAGGCGGTCGACGCGTCGGTGGCCGAGATGGTGGCCGAGGTGCAGGGCTACGTGCCGGGCTTCCGGCTCAAGCAGGCCGTGCAGTACGACGACGTGGCGTACGACTTCGTGCCCGCGCTCGGCCGGTCGTTCGCCGGCACCAAGGTGGCCGTGTACCTCGAGGTGACCGGGGCCGGGCACTACCTGCCCGCGTACGCCGGCAACCTCGACATCATGACGTCCGCCGCCCTGCGCACCGCGGAGCGGCTCGTCGCCCGGCGGGCGAAGGCGGTGCCGGCATGACGTACGAGGTGTTCGTGCAGGACGTGACCCTGCGCGACGGCATGCACGCCATCGGCCACCGGTACAGCGTCGACGAGGTCCGGGCGATCGCCGGCGCGCTCGACGCCGCCGGGGTCGACGCGATCGAGGTGGCCCACGGCGACGGGTTGGGCGGCTCGTCGGTCAACTACGGACACGGCGCGCGCACCGACGCCGACTGGATCGAAGCAGCCGCCTCGGTGGTGAAGAACGCGCGGCTCACCACGCTCCTGCTGCCCGGCATCGGGACGATCGACGACCTGGCCCGGGCCCGCGACCTCGGTGTGGCCAGCGTGCGGGTGGCCACCCACTGCACCGAGGCCGACGTGGCCGCGCAGCACATCGCCTGGGCCCGGGAGAACGGCATGGACGTCGCCGGCTTCCTCATGATGAGCCACATGAGCCCGCCGGACGCCCTGGCGAAGCAGGCCAGGCTCATGGAGTCCTACGGCGCCCAGTGCGTCTATGTCACCGACTCCGGCGGCCGGCTGACCATGCAGGACATGGCCGCACGGATCCGCGCCTACCGCGACGTGCTCCTCCCGGAGACGCAGATCGGCGTGCACGCCCACGAGAATCTCTCGCTGAGCGTGGCCAACAGCGTCGTGGCGGTCGAGAACGGGGCCATCCGGGTCGACGCGTCGCTCGCCGGGCAGGGCGCGGGCGCGGGCAACTGTCCGATGGAGGCCTTCGTCGCGGTGGCCAACCTGATGGGCTGGAAGCACGGCTGCGACCTGTTCGCGTTGCAGGACGCGGCCGAGGCGCTCGTCCGTCCACTGCAGACCCGGCCGGTGCGGGTCGACCGGGAGACGCTGACCCTGGGGTACGCGGGCGTCTACTCGAGCTTCCTGCTGCACGCCGAGCGGGCGGCCGAGCGGTACGGACTCGACGTGCGCGACATCCTCGTCGAGCTCGGGAAGCGGCAGATGGTCGGCGGCCAGGAGGACATGATCGTGGACGTCGCCCTCGACCTGGCGGGGGAGAAGACATGACCGATGTGGCGGCGCTCGCCGCGCGACTCGACGAGGCGACCCGGACGGCCACCGCGACGACCCAGCTCACCAAGGAGGGTCCGCTCGGCCTGTCCGATGCCTACGCGGTGCAGCGGGCCGGGGTCGAACTGCGGGCGGGCCGCGGGGACCGGCCGGTCGGGGTGAAACTCGGATTCACCAGCAAGGCCAAGGCCGCGCAGATGGGCGTGTTCGACGTGATCGCCGGTGTGGTCACCGCGGGGATGCGGGTCGGCGACGGCGACACCGTCGAGGTGCCGCTGATCCACCCGCGGATCGAGCCGGAAATCGCGTTCCTCGTCGGGGACTCGGCCGGCGAACTCGCGTCCCGCGTGGTCGCGATCGCCCCGGCGTTGGAGATCATCGACAGTCGCTACCGGGATTTCTCGTTCACGCTGGAGGACGTGGTGGCCGACAACGCGTCAGCGGCCGCGTTCGCGATCGGGCCGTGGCAGGACTTCACCGCCGCCCGCGCGCTCGACCTGGGCAACCTCGGCGTCGTGCTGGAGGTCGACGGGGCGGTCGCGCAGGTCGGTTCGACGGCGGCCATCCTCGGGCATCCGTTGCGCGCGCTCGAGGCCACCGCACGGATGATCGGTACGTACGGGCTGGACCTGCCGGGCGGCTCGGTCATCCTGGCCGGAGCGGCCACGGCCGCCGTGCCGCTGACCGCCGGCGCGGTGGTGGAAGCATCCGTGACCGGTCTGGGCCGTGTCACCGTCCGGCGGGCCGGGCCGTGACCGGGTCCTATGTGGTCGGTGGGAAGGCCGTGCCGCGCGGAAGGTTCCCGCACGTGCGGGTGGCCGGCGAGTTGGTGTTCGTGTCCGGCACCAGCAGCCGCCGGGCCGACAACACCTTCGCCGGCGTCGAGGTCGACGAACTCGGCGTGACCAACCTCGACATCCGCGCCCAGACCCGGGCCGTCATCGGCAACATCCGCGACCTCCTGCGCGCGGCCGGCGCCGACCTGTCCGACCTCGTCCAGGTGACCACGTACCTGGTCAACATGAACGACTTCGGCGGCTACAACGAGGTGTGGGGCGAGTTCTTCGACGAGACCGGGCCCACCCGGACGACCGTCGCCGTCCACCAGCTGCCCCATCCACATCTGCTCATCGAGATGCAGGCGATCGCCCATCTCCCACGCGAGGAGGACAACCGATGACCGCGCTCCCGCCAGTGATCAACTTCCCGTCGTGGATCGACGAGAACCAGCACCTGCTCAAGCCGCCGGTCGGCAACAAGCAGCTGTACCAGCCGATGGGCGACTTCATCGTGATGGTCGTCGGCGGGCCCAACCGGCGGACGGACTTCCACCTCGATCCGTACGAGGAGTGGTTCTACCAGGTCCGCGGCAACATGCACCTCAACCTCATGACGGACGAGGGTGCGCAGCGCGTCGACATCCGCGAAGGCGACATGTGGATGCTGCCGCGCAACACACCGCACTCGCCGCAGCGGCCCGAGGAGGGTTCGATCGGTCTCGTCGTCGAGCGGATCCGCGAAGAGGGCACGCTGGAGAAGTTCATGTGGTTCTGCCCGAACTGCGACGCGAAGGTGCACGAGGTCGAGCTTCAGGTCCGCGACATCGTCGCCGACCTGCCGCCGGTGTTCGCGAGCTTCTACGACGACGAGGAGGCGCGCACCTGCGCCGCCTGCGGCACCCTGCACCCGGGCAAGGGCTGACCATGCCGCTCCCGGCCGGCACGGTCGACGTCCATACGCATTTCGTGCCGAAGGGTTGGCCCGATCTCGGCCCGGGTCAGCCCTGGCTGCGCGTGGACTCCGAGCGGGAGGCCGCCATCATGGTCGGGTCGACGGAGTTCCGACGCATCCGCAACGAATGCTGGGACGCCGACGTGCGACTGTCCGACATGGACGCCGACGGGGTGGCGGCCCAGGTCGTCTCGCCGACCCCGGTCTTCTTCGCGTACGGTCGCCCGGTCGGCGAGGCGGAGAAGGTGGCGCGCGTCTTCAACGACCTCGCGCTGGAGATCTGCGCGCCGGGCGATGGACGGCTGATCCCGTTCTGCCAGGTGCCGTTGCAGGACCCGGACGCCGCCTGCCGCGAGCTGGAACGCAGTGTGGCCGCCGGCCACGCGGGCGTCGAGATCGGCAACCACGTCGGCGAGCGCGACCTCGACGACGCCGGGATCGTGACGTTCCTCCAGCACGCAGGCGCGCTGGGCGTACCGGTCTTCGTGCACCCCTGGGACATGCCGGCCTCGCCCCGGCTCGGGCGTTGGATGGCCCAATGGCTGACCGGCATGCCGGCCGAGACCCACCTGTCGGTGATCGCGATGATCCTCGGCGGCGTATTCGACAAAGTGCCGGAGTCGCTGCGGATCTGTTTCGCCCACGGCGGCGGCTCGTTCCCCTTCTGGCTGGGCCGGCTGGAGAACGCCTGGCACGAACGCTCCGACGTGATCGCCACCTCGGAGCGGCCGCCGTCGGCCTACCTCTCCCGGTTCAGTGTCGACTCGGTGGTGTTCCGGCCCGAGGCGCTCCGATTGCTGGTCGACACGCTGGGCCCGTCGCAGGTCATGGTCGGCAGTGACTACCCCTATCCGTTGGGCGAACGCCCCGCAGGCGATGTCGTCGAGCGGGCCGACTTCCTGACACCCGAGCAGCGGGCCGATATCCGGTCGAGCAATCCACGGCGATTTCTCGGACTGGCCTAGTCCCTGCTCTGTCGACCTTCAGGCGCGTACGACGCCGGACGGTGCAGGCAATTGTCCGGCTGTGCCGGGAAGGTCCTGCTATGACCTGGGCCTTCGGACACCAACCAAAATCCCATCGGTGCTCGCCAAGATCGACTGCGGGCGTGCACCGTTCGTGCTTCCGGGTGCCGGTGAGCTGCGGCCCGAGCGCGCCGTCGGAGTCGAGCTTGCGTCGGTCGCGAGATGTACCACCTGGGCCGACGCGACCGCCGACGCTGGTGACCAGATCCAGCAAGCCGTGGCGTCGACGGGCCAGCTCAGCGATCGTCGCCCCGTCCGTCGGTGTCTGTGTGACCGTCCGCCGTACGTGCGATCTCCGGCTCCGTCGCTGTCTTGGCCGGGCCGTGCGACTTCCGGCGGTGAAAGGTCACGCTCATCACGGCCACGATCACCGCGCCGACGATGAGGCCGAGGATGGCGCTGGCCACCGTGTTGATCAACCAGGCCAGCAGTCCACCCAGCGCGCCGGTGGCGTCGTGAACCGCCTCTTCGATGTGGTGTACGAAGTCGTACAGGAAATGCAGCCCGAGCTCGTCCGCGCCGACGAGCAGGATGTGCCCCCCGACCCAGAGCATCGCGGCCGTGCCGACGACGGTCAGTGCGGTCAGGACTCTGGGCATCGCCTTGACCAGGCGGCGGCCGAATCGGGCCGTCGCTTTGCGCGGCTGCTCGGCGAGGCGCAGCCCGAGGTCGTCCATCTTCACGATCAAGCCAACCGCGCCGTACACCAACCCGGTCATGGCCAGCGCGACAATCACGAGAATCGCCGCGCGGGACACGAAGGGCTCGTCGGCGACCTCGTTGAGCGAGATCACCATGATTTCCGCCGACAGGATGAGGTCGGTACGGATCGCCCCGGACACCAGCGTCTTCTCGTCCGGAAGCTGCTCCTCGCCGGCGCCGTGGGCATCATGGCGGGCGATCTTCGCCCAGACTTTCTCCGCGCCCTCGTAACACAGATAGGCGCCACCGATCATCAGCAGTGGGGTCAGCAACCACGGCAGGAACTGGCTGAGCACGAGGATCGCCGGCAGGATGACCAGAAACTTGTTGCGCAGCGATCCGAGCGCGATGCGCTTGACGATCGGCAGCTCGCGTTCCGCGGCAAGGCCACGCACGTATTGCGGGGTGACCGCGGCATCGTCGATCACCACCCCGGCCGCCTTCGAACCCGCCTTGGCGGCAGCCAGGCCGACGTCGTCGACGGACGCGGCCGCCGCGCGTGCCAGGACCGCTACGTCATCCAACAGCGCTGCGAGTCCAGAGCTCACGGGCGACCCTCCGCAATCGACATGCGCGCACGCCGGGCCATTCTTGTCCGGGTCCGCAATCTGTGCTCGAGCCTACCGAGATCGGCAGTCGCCAGCTCGGGCACAGGGGCTCGTCAACAAGCGCGTTTGCGGGCACTGCGCGTGCGCTGCCGCGCCGACGTGGGCTGCCGACCGGGGGGACCGGGTCAGGTCATAAGCGTTCGGTTCGGGTTTAGTCGATCAGCACGTCGTGGGTGAACGCCGACGCGTACCCGAGGTCGACGTCGGGCCTCGGACACCATCAACGGAAGCGGCACCGGTAGTAGG
>Ga0190275_10003259_pt1 | contig 11550 bp, 8 predicted proteins | sample Popmic550T_FD_133745 | JGI IMG/M metagenome (GOLD analysis project Ga0190275, IMG submission 133745) | Populus adjacent soil microbial communities from riparian zone of Yellowstone River, Montana, USA - 550 T | ecosystem: Environmental > Terrestrial > Soil > Riparian zone > Trees stand | place... | reverse complement strand
GTCGGGAAAGGTTCGCAAGATGTCCAGACCAGCCATGAATTGCGCGATCGCCTCCGCGGTCGCTGAACATGCAACCGCCCGTTCGCCTGCTCTTAACCGATAGACGGCGGCCTTCCCGACTTCCCCGGCCTCGGTCCAATGATGCGCAAGCACTTCCGGATCGTTCTCGACCACGTGCGGGAAACGATCCTCCAGTACCCTCGCGATCTGAGCATGGAGCAACCGTCGTTTGCCCCTGGGCAAGCTGGCGTATGCGGCATCACGGACTAACGCGTGCTTGAAGACGTAGACCGCCTCGGCTCCCACTCCACGAAGAAAAATCAGTTCCGTGGAGATCAATCGATGTAATGCGCCGGCAAGGTCCTCTTCGTTCCATGATGTCGTCGCTGCCAGCTTCTCGTGGGAGAACTCCCGTCCTATGACCGAACCGATCTGAGCCAGTTCCTTTCCCTGGGCGTGCCGCCCGAGGCGCGCCATCAGGGAGTCCTGCAATGTTTCGGGGATAGCCAGCGGCAGCAGCCGGCCCTTGGAACTATTTCGGTCGTCCTCGTTCCAATCCAATCCCGATTCAAGCACGGTTTTAGTCAACTCCTCGACGAAGAGAGGTACGCCCTCAGCCTTGTCCATGATCCCGTCCACGATGGCAGCCGGCAACGGTCTGCCTTGGCACAATCCGGCTATCAGCTGACCGCAACGGCGCCTCCCCAGGCGGCTGAGTCGCAGCCAGGTGGCGTGGGGTTGACTGTGCCAGGGTGGGGGGAATTCGGGTCGAAAGCTGACGACTGCCAGCACGGGAAGATTCTGTAGCCGGTCGAGGACAATTCCCAGAAGCTCCAGCGATGTCACGTCGGCCCAGTGTATGTCTTCCCAGACCAGCAACACCTGCCGGCCCGCCGTCATTGTTACAAGCTGCTCCACAAGCGTGACCAGAGTCCGCTCGCGTTGCTGCTGCGGCGGCATGTCGAGAACGGGGTAGCGAGCCTCGTACGGGACGGATAACAGGGATGCGATCAGCGGAACCGCTTGGCCTGTGTTGTCGCCTCGTTGAGTCAGAAGGGTCTCGATCTTTGAGAGCTTTTGTGCTGCATCGTCGCTGGGGACCAGATTGGCGGCGTGCCTGAGCTGGGCGATTACCGGCCACAGAGAGCTGTCCTGACGGAACGGGGAACAATAATATCCAAGGTAGGCATGTGGTTCGCCAAACAGCTTCTCCCGCAGCGCCTGGATCAGGCGCGATTTACCGATGCCGGGCTCGCCTGCCAGCAGAACCACCTGGCCCTCGCCTTCGCCTGCCTGCCTCCAGCGATCGAGCAACAGCGAAAGTTCCTGGTCGCGGCCGACCAAGGGGGATAGTCGAGCCCCCCGCAAGGCCTCGAAACGGCTTTCCGCCCACCCTTCTCCGATGACCCGCCATGCACGCTCCGGCTCGGTGAATCCATCGAGGATTCTGCAACCAAGGTCCTCAAGTATGAACAGCCCGCCGAGGAGGCTCCTTGTCCCGTCGGAAATGATCACCGAGCCAGGCATGGCGAGCGCCTGCAACCTCGTCGCCAGGCTCAGCGGGCGGCCCACGGCAAACTGGCCCTGGGTTTCCTGGCTTGGCCGGTTATTCACCACCAGGCCGGTGGCAATGCCGATCCTGAGCTGGAGTTTTGGAGTCCGCTGGGTTTCAAGGGCACCAAGTGCCCCAATCAAGGCAATAGCCGTATGCACGGCCCGTTCGGCGGCATCCTCGTGGGCATAGGGATATCCGAAATACGCGAGGATTTCATCACCTGTGTAACTTGTAGCGTATCCGCCGCATTGGGTGATCAACGCTGTACAGTTGTCCATGACAACCTGTAGGACAGCCTCGGCATCCTCTTGATCCATCTCCTCGAAAAGGCCTGTGGAATTGACGAAGGCGCAGACCAGGACGGTCAGGTGGCGGCGTTCAGATTCGGCCGCCGGCGTCTGCCCGCCCGGCATAGCCGGGGTCCGCCCAGCCTTTTGATCCGGATGAACGCCGGGTTTCCTGCTGTTGACCAAACCTTCGTGTACCGCGTCGTTGCCAATCGTCAAGAAGGATGGCGTGATCTTGACTGCCTCGCCGGTCGGAGGCTGTGCCACGGCACGCGGTTCCTCGACAGGCTCTGCCGGTAATACATTGGCTGTAAAGAGGTATCCTCTTCGCGGAACGGTTCGAAGCAGGCGTTGATTTTCATCCGACAGTGCGCATCGAATATCTCTGATGCACTGGCTGATCGAGTCATCGGTGACGAATACGTCTGGCCATACCGTTTCCATGATCGTCTTGCGATCCAGGAGCCGTCCAGGATTCTCTACGAAAAGCTGTAATAAGGCAAAGGATTTTGGTCTCAACGGCAAATCTGTTCCACAAGCCGTCTGTAACGCTCCCCGATGCAGATTCAGGACGAACTGGTCAAAGCGATAGACCTGATACGGTAAATTTCCTGTATTCATCGCCCACCTCCTTCGACTTTACCAGACTGCTGTCCTGTCTTTCAGGCAGATTTAAACAGATTTTCAGGACGATTTCGCCTGCCTTTCCTGCATCCGCTCACTGGTTACGGTGTAATGCATCACCCGATGCATAGGCCGGGTATCCTTCACTGAAAGGACAGAAGATGGAAAACCTTGACGGTAAATGGATTTATCAGAGTTTCCGACCCGAATGCGGAGATGGCGAGATGCCTGCCCAGATCGCAGTGCCGTGGGCTGGAGGTGGAAATTTCAATGGAACGACCGATCCGAAGACGGGAATAGTTTCGGGAACGCTTGCTTTCGGACGGGGCATTGAACTGGCTATCAGCGGGTCGATCACACCTGCCGGAGAGCATGGGCCGCGAGGGGTCGAGCTGAAGGGCGAAGGCCATTCGTCTCTCAACCATATCCGGGGCTATTTCATCGAAGGAAGTCCCCATCCTCTAATCGTCGGCACTGTCGTCGCCGTCCACAACGACTTGGCCAAGCAGCCGGATGGTACCAGTGGACCGTTCGTGCTGTACAAAGCCTCAAGTAGCGCTTCCTGACGTTGCCGGGCTGGGCGAAGCAGCCAAGTCACCTGCACAGTAATGGCTTACGTTCCAGATGCTGTTCTGCCTGTAGATGTTTGGGTGACAAGGCACAATACGATCGTCCCACCGAAACGAACTTCGCCCGAGCTCGCAGTCTGTTCAAGATTTGGGTCACCTTCCTATAAGGGATCTAATCGTCGTGAGGAGCATGGGTTTGTTCTTTGTTGATCCTGCACCAATCCGGGGGAAAAACATGACGAAATCAGTTCCGGTCAGACGCCTTGCTACCGTTGCAGTAACTCTTTGCTTTGGGACACAGCTTTTCGCCGCCGAAGCAACGGCCGCTCCTGAAACCCCTATGATCGCCTGGGCCGAGACGATGCTTGACGCCAATACCGCGGATCCTCCCAATGTGATTGGCGCGCCGGACGACAAGGGAACGGGCATCAGCGACTTCCACTATGTCTGGGTCCGAGACTTCAGGACCCCAACGTCTTACAGCAACATCAGCGGCATCCTGGGCATTTCGAATGACGATCTGGCTGCGGCTGACGTGATCGCTTTCGAGCAGAATGGTCCACAGCCTGCTTCCGGAGGCGGATGGGAAAGCAGCGTCTGGTTTTTCAATGACCAGAAAATGTCTTATGCCGAGACCTTCGATGAAATATCCGCACAGGGAACAATAGCGGCCAATCGGCGGGCCGTTTTCCGGACCGGCACCATCTCACGCGACGATTACGGAAAACTCTTCGCCACGGATGCCAAAAGCGGAGTTATGTCGTGGGTTCTGATCGATGTGCCCGATGACATCGACGTGCATTCGCCGAACTTCAGCATCTGGGTGAGTGGAACCGGAGCGCATCCGGTGGGCAGGGGTGAAGGAAGTCCTGATGCGGAAGCCATAGGGATCCTGGTGCACTGACGCCAACAAAGGTTTTGCCGGGCCGTCATGGAACCATCAAGGTTGCGAATACAGATTTGCAGCTGACACCCAGTCGTTTGCTGACAACTTAGTCTTGAGGAGAAAATCGATGCCTGTAAAAATCAACAATCTGAAAGATGCCAAAGTTACGGTCGTTAAACGGCCACCGACATTACTCGGCCGGTTCGAAGTTGATTTTTCAGCAAAGGCCGTAATAACCAGACATTGGAACGACCTTAGGGAAAGCCCCGGAGATGCAGTTTCGGATCTGGAAAAAGTAAAAGGCGGATTCCGTATCCGGTATAAACATGGCGATATCTATTATGGTGGATCAGGGGCTCCCGCTTGGATCCACGGAGCCATCAGGATAAGATATGAGGAGATTGGGGGTCCCAACTCCTGGCTCGGGCTACCTAAGGCCGACGAATCTGATTTTTCAGAGGGTGGAAGGGTCGTCGTCTTCCAAAATGGCGAAATTTACTGGTGGCCTGATGTCGGCGCGGTTGAGCTGAATGAGGTGCGGGTTCATTATACAGGCCTAATTTGTTTCGAGGAAACTAATTGGGACGCAAGCTCCAATTCAGATGAACCTTACGTCATTATCTCGACCGTGGCTTACAATGGCGGCCACACTGAAAAGACGCGCACATATGATGATGTCGATGGCGGCGAGAGCCGCCCGGATCTCCTGGATGTCTATCTTGGAAAACCTTGGGGACTTGCTATACACTGCTTACTGATGGAGCATGATGAAGGTAATCCAGACAAGTATAAAGAAGTAGTGAAAAACGCGGTTATGGCTGCGTCAGCCGGAATATCGACGGTTACTGCATTAGTTCCCATAGTGGGACCAGCTTTATCTGGCATTGTGGGACCACTCCTTAAATTACTGGAGCCCGACATCGTGGGTGGGGTGAATGCCCTCCTGGATACGGATGATGATCAATTGGGGCAACATGCCATTGTTCTAACTGGAAAGGATATGGTTGTTTTCGCGGCAAAAGCAATGGAGTCGAAAGAAAAAGACGTAATCTACAAATTTGCCACTCCCAATATATCTGGTGATGGTGCGTCTTATAGGGTCTACTTCACGATGTCACCTGCTTAGTTGCAATTTGCAGGTTGACTCTATTCGGTTTTCGGGTGGTGGACACTGAGCTGGAGAGCCAGCCGTGATCGCCACCTGTAGAGGTGGCTCCGCTTGTCTGAACAGATTTTTCGGCGGATAAGTGGAGCGCCTGCCGGGTTCGATGTGTCGGGCTTGCGATGAACGGCCTGGAGGCCTATCCGCTTCATCAGCGTCGCGACAGGCCGGCGGCCCGAGCCACCTTCGCCTTGAAAGCCGGTGTGTGGTTCTGGCGGGGTCGTCTGGTCATTGTCTCTCCTATGCGGCATGTAGACTGGCCACTTTCAGGCAGAAACTCCACTTATCCCGATGTTCAGATTTTCCCAGCCAACTCTGGCCGGTCGTGGACAACGTCGCCTCCCATACATTGCCATGCTCTCGGCATCCATCTCATCACGCTGACTTCGGATCGTCACACACGAAACTATAGCGTAGCTTTACAACAGTGCTGCTCTACTTGGAACACATTCATTCTATTCGAACATGACCCTTTGAAACCTTTGCGCGATAAAGGTGGCATTGTAGCTTGCTCTGGAAAGCGCCACCCAGCGACGAAAGCAGTGGCTCCAACCTTGAACACGGTCGTTGCTCCGGACGTCTGACATAGGGGAGATCAAGATGCAATATGCACTTAATTTCGCCATCGAAACCAAGCGTGACCTGGAAACATTCCAGAAACTTGAAAAGCTCAAAGCGGCAGCTTCGATATGATGAACCACGTTGGCATTTTCGGGGGCTTTTTGGGTTGGTGACCATGATTTTTATTGCTGTCTATTCTTAGATAAAAAAACTAAGCAGATAACAGGGTGGAGAAGAAAAAGCACATCTTAGCCTCTCAACTCCACTGAGAAGGCATTTTCGAAAGGGAAGTCCTATGTTCGAAGCTTTGCTTATGTACTTCAATTTCTCGAAGCCACAGGGCATATTCATTTTCCTGCTAAGCTTATTGCTACCACTCTCGATCTTCGTGGGGCGCCGAAACGTGCGCATGCGTCGGTTGTGTATAATTAACAGCTTAAATGCTAAGATTGATTACCTGCCTGAACATAACCGAACATTCGTCCGTCCTGCTATAGAACTGATCCGAGCACGCTACGAGGATGGAGCAACCGGTGGAGGCATCTTGGCAGGGGCAAAAGCCTGGGCTGCCGAGATTGCAACCTATGTTCTACCCACATTAATCTTCGTCCTAATGAGTGCTAGCGGCTTTGCGCTGGTGATTGGATATGATCAGGAGTGGCTCAGTGCCACCAAAATACTCTTAAGGGGCCTACACGCGGAGCAAGGGGATGAGTTGGACTACTCTACCGCTACTGCGCTGGTGATCGGAGCCGGCTTCGTTGGTGCCTATGTCTGGTCAATCCAGTATCTGATACTTCGGATCGCCAACTTTGATTTGTCGCCATTAAGTTTTTTGAGGACTACCTTACACATCTTGGTAACTGTGTTCGCCGCTTGGGTGCTCCGGCACGTCGTTGCGGCTCCCGATTTTGGAGAAGGCATCGTACTCGGTGTTCTGCTTGGAATCGCGTTCCTTTCCGGCCTGTATCCGTCGCTGGGCTTGAACGTGCTGATCGACCGCTTACCAAATTGGCTGAAGATCAAGCGAGAGGTTGCTAATAGAAATGACATTGGCCGTTCGTTCCCCCTCGATCTTATCGACGGTATCGATCCTTCGATCAAATTTCGCTTGAACCAATTCGAGATCGTTGACGCCCAAAATCTGGCTACAGCGAACCCAATCGCGCTCTATGTCGAAACCCCATACGACTTGCTCGCGATCTTCGACTGGATCGCGCAGGCGCAACTTCTTATCGAGCTTGGACCAGATGGTTACCTCGATGCACGTCAGCGGCGTATCCGCGACATCTTTGCCTTCCTCGAACTCGGTCGAACCGAAGTTGGCCGCAGTATCCTACACCCCCTGCTGACCGACAATTCGTCAGTAGGCGAGGGGCCTCTCGATGCAAAATCGATCGATAACATATTGCAAGCCAAGCACTCCAGCATCGCAAACAAGCTGCACGTCCGCAATTTCAACAATTGGCGGAAGATTGTCTCGGAAATACTCACGCTCAGGGCGCCGCCGCAAAGTCAGACCAACGGCCTGGTGGAGCCTATATGAATCCTACGATCGATGAAGAAAGAAGCCAAGACATGATCCCCTAATCAGTACAGGAGATAAGTGTTGTTACCAGGTGTTTCGTGCAATGACGGGATCGTGTCGGATTTCCCGATTATGGACACCGACGCCAAACCTCAGAAGATGAACATTCAATTTGTCAGCAAATATTTCATTAGTGGTTTGATGCAAACAGTTTTATTTACATCTAACCTGATGTCTTTCACACATTTGTGGAAGATGAGTATCTGACAGTATCCTTGGATCGATAAATGGAACGCGGAGGACAGCATGAAATTGTTCACGATCGGTGACAGCATTTCTCAGGGATTTATGTCTCTGGCGGCAGCGAGAACCGAACTGTCGTTTTCCACACTGCTTGCACGTTGTCTTGACGTCATGCCAGGCACGGACGATTACCCAATTCCTCTCTGGGGTGCGGGCGGCTTGCCGCTCAACATCGAAAACCTCTTAAGGGTTCTGCAACGGAAGTACGGAAGCGACATCCGCGGTCCCCTTGAATGGCCTGTGGCGCTCGCCACGATTAACGAGTATCTGGACGAGGTAGAAGACTTCTACGAGCGCGGAGCCGGAAACATCGCGCTGCCGCAGGCGGGTCACCGCCAGTTCTACCCCAACGTGGCGGTCGCGGGGTTCACGGTGGCGGATGCCTGGATGGTCACGCCCTCACTTTGCGTGAAGCGAATTGCTGCGGATGTGAGTGGCGCAGAGGACGGCTTCTTCGACCTACCCAACAAACGGTTCGAGCGGACGGCGCATGCGGTTCTGAACCCCGCGCGCAATCCTGCTTACAACGACTTCAGCCAACTTCGATGGCTCGAGGAACACCATGTGAACGGCGATGGCGTGGAGAACCTCGTGCTATGGCTCGGGTCGAATAACGCACTCGGGACAATTGTCCGCATGGGAATTAGCAGGACCGCGGAGTCCAAGGTGCGGCCCCTGGCTATGAGCCTCGACGAGCGTAATCAGTACAACCTTTGGAGCCCGGACGATTTCAAGGCCGAGTTCGAGGAATTGATGAAGCAGGTTCACGGTATTCTTGTCCGCGGAAAGTGCCCTTGTAATGTCTTCGTTGGAACGGTGCCTCCAGTCACCATCGCACCGCTCGCTCGCGGTGTAGGGAACGAGCAAGTAGTGACGCCGGACCCGTTTGGCGTTCTGCCTCAGGCCAAGTACTATGAGCGGTATACGTATTTCCTGTTTGACCTGGACTACGCGCGCCGTACTGGGAACTCCCTCACCTTCGCCGAGACGCTGGAAATCGACAAAACAATCGGGGAGTACAATACCACAATCCGCCAGTTGGTAGCTTCATACAACAAGAAGAAGGCCGGCCCCGGCCAGCCTGTCAAGTACGTGCTCGTCGATATCGCGAATCAATTGCTTCAACTCGCCTTCAAGCGCAACAACGAAAGGCCGCCCTACCAGCTACCCTCAGGACTGGATAGCCATATTACGGCCACAGGCCGCCCTGTGAACACCGTCTATTATGAGGTCGACCGGCAAGGGCGCATGAAGAGCGGGGGCGTGTTCAGCCTCGACGGGGTTCACCCGTCGGCGATTGGCCACGGCCTGATCGCGCACGAATTTCTGCTAGCCATGAAGGCTGCCGGTGTGAACGTCATCCGCGGGCTGGACTGGGAAACCATAGTCGCCAGCGACAGCCTCTACTCGAACCCGATCTCCCTCATGCCGGAACTTTACGATAACACCCGAATTGCCGAGATGATACTTGACCTGCTCCGTCTACCATAATCCTTGGGCTCAGCAGACCCGTTACTTCCCCGTCCAGACCGGCGGCCGCTTGTTCAGGAAGGCGTCCATGCCTTCCTGAAAGTCCTGGCTCATGTAGCAGGACAGAATCAGGTCGTCGCTCTCATTCGGCGTCATCTTGTCCTGAATGCGCAGCAGCGCCTCCTTGGTCGCACGCAGGGTCAGCGGCGCGTGGCCGGCCACCGTGCGGGCGACTTCTCCTGCGCGCGACATCAGGTCGCCACCCTCCGCGATCACCTCGGATACCAGCCCGATCGCCAGCGCCTCGGGCGCATCGACCAGCCGTGCCGTGAAAATGATGTCCTTGACGCGGGCCGGCCCGATCAGCGCCGCGAGCCGGGCGTAGTTGGCGACCGACAGGCAGTTGCCGAGCGTGCGAGCGATCGGGAAGCCGAAGCGGGCGTTGGGCGCCGCGATCCGCAGGTCGCAGACGGCGGCGATGGCAGCACCTCCCCCCGTGCAGGCGCCGGCGATGGCGGCGATGGTCGGCACCCGGCACCGCTCCAGGGCGCCCAGCAGCCGATCGATCCGCGCTTCGTATCCAAGCGCGTCTTCGGGACCCTTGAAGGCGCGGAACTGGCCGATATCCGTCCCGGCGGCGAAGGCCTTGTCGCCGGCGCCGGTAATCAGCAGGGCCTTGACCCGATCGTCAGTTTCCACCTCCCGGCAGATCTCGCCCAGCCGCTCGTACATCGCGAAGGTCATCGCGTTGCGCGCCTGCGGGCGGTTGAAGGTGATGGTGCCGATGCCGTCCTGGACGTCGTAGAGAAGTTCTTCGGTCACGGGATTTGCTCCACTAAGGCTTTCGCAGTCTGGGATTTTGCGGTCTGTGATTTTCTGGGCGCGCGCGCCGGTGCCGGCGGCGGCTCGTCGCTCTCGGCGAAGCCGGCCCTCTCGACCTGCTCGCACTTGTTGCGCAGGTGCGTCTTCAGGATCGACGACAGCACGGCGGCATCGCGCCGCTGAAGGGCGTTCAGGATGGCTTCGTGCTCGGCCATGGCAAGTTTCCAGTGGTCCGGCGGCATCGGCACCACGAAGCGGGCGCGGCGAATGCGGGCGCTGACGTTCTCGTACAGGTTCATCAGGACGGAATTGTGGGTCGCCCGCACGATGGCTTCATGGATGGCGCGGTTCAGCGGGTAATAGCCGGCAAGGTCGCGAACCGCGTAGAACTCCGCCATCCGGTCGTGCAGCGCCTTGATCTCGGCGATCTCCCCGTCGGTGGCGTATTGGCAGGCAAGTTCGCCCGCCAGCGCCTCCATCCCGCCGCAGACCTCGAACAGTTCTTCCAGGTTCCTGGCGGTCATCTTCGCGACGCGGGCGCCCCGGTTCGGCAGCAGGACGATATAGCCCTCCGACGCCATCACCTTCAGCGCCTCGCGCAGGGGGGTGCGCGACACGCCGAATTCGGCGCATAGATCCTTCTCCGGCACCCGCGATCCCGGCGGCAGAACGCCATCGATCAACTTGTCCCGAAGACGGGCAACGACTTCTTCATGGAGCACGACGATCCTCCGGCTGTTCCAGCGCGTCCCGCAGCAGGATAGCAAGATGGACCGCCTGACGCTGCGCTCCATCTTGAATCTGGTGCCGGCAACTGGTGCCGTCCGCGACGATGACGGTATCCGGGTCGGCGGCGCGGGCGGCGGGCAGGACTCCCAGCTCGCCCATCTTCATCGACACCTCATAGTGTTCGGCCTGATAGCCGAAGGCCCCGGCCATGCCGCAGCAGGTGGACTGGATGGTCGAAACCTCCAGTCCGGGGATCATCTTCAGCACCCGTTCCGTCGGGGCCAGCGCGCCGAAAGCCTTCTGGTGGCAATGTCCGTGCAGCAGCGCCCGCTTGTGCGGCAGAGCCTTCAGCTTTAGGTGCAGCCTGCCGGCCTCGGCCTCCGCCGCCAGGAACTCCTCCAGCAGAACGGCCCTCCCGGCCAGCGCCGTGCTGGACTCGCCCGGCAGAACCGACTTGAACTCGTCCCGCATCGTCAGCAGGCAGGACGGCTCCAGGCCGATGATGGGGATGCCGCGCTCGACATAAGGCCCGAGGGCATCCAGCACGCGCCGCTGCTCGGCCCGCGCCTCGTCCACCAATCCTGCGGTCAGGAAGGTCCGGCCGCAGCACAGCGGCCGTTCGCCCTTGGGCGGATGGGCTACATGGACCTTATAGCCGGCCGCTTCCAGCACGGTCAGGGCGGCGCGGGCGTTGTCCGCCTCGAACCAGCGATTGAAGGTATCGACGAACAGCACGACCTCGGCCACAGCGCCATCCGCCGCCGCCTCCGTATCGCGGAAAGGCCGGTCATGCCATTTCGGCAGCGGCCGGTGACGGCTGAAACCGGTCAGCTGCTCGCCCAGTCCCGCCAAGGCTGGAACCCTATTGCGCAGGTTCAGCATCCCGCCCAGCCGCGCCGCTTTCGGCGCATAGCGCGGCAGCCACGCGATCAGGCGCTCCCGCAAGGGGACGCCATGGCGCTTGCGGTAGTGGTGCAGGAACTCGATCTTCATGCGCGAGATATCGACGCCGGTCGGGCATTCCCGTTTGCATCCCTTGCAGCCGACGCACAGG
>Ga0190275_10003258_pt1 | contig 11550 bp, 13 predicted proteins | sample Popmic550T_FD_133745 | JGI IMG/M metagenome (GOLD analysis project Ga0190275, IMG submission 133745) | Populus adjacent soil microbial communities from riparian zone of Yellowstone River, Montana, USA - 550 T | ecosystem: Environmental > Terrestrial > Soil > Riparian zone > Trees stand | place... | reverse complement strand
GCGCAAAGGAGCAGAGAGAGGAGAAGCAAGCGGCGCATCGGCCGCAATCTATCAGCGCCGTAACGATCCGGCGAGCAGCTTGTGCAGGCGTGAGTGAAGCTGGTCGTTGGCGGCCAGGATCTGCCCCTTGTCCAGCGCCGCCTCGCCGCCGCGAAAATCGGTAACGAAGCCGCCTGCCTCGCGCACCAGCACGATGCCGGCGGCGATATCCCAGGGCTGGAGATCCTCCTCCCAGAAGCCGTCGAAGCGGCCGGCGGCGACCCAGGCGAGATCGAGCGAGGCCGAGCCGAAGCGGCGGATCCCCGCGACCTCGGGCGAAACCGCGTCGAGGATGGAGTTGAAGCGCGGCAGATCGCCATGCGCCTTATAAGGAATTCCGGTCGCGATCAGCGCTTCGGAAAGATCGCGCCGGGCCGAAACGCGCAAGCGACGCTCGTTGAGCCAGGCGCCCCGCCCCTTCTCGGCCCAGAACGCCTCGTCGGTCAGCGGATTGTAGACCAGGCCGTGGCTGAGTTCACCCCAGCCCTGCCCGCCGGGCCTGGGCTCCTGCACCGCGAGCGAGATCGCGAAATGGGGGATGCCGTGGAGGAAGTTGGAGGTGCCGTCGACCGGATCGACGATCCAGCGCGGCTTGGCCGGATTGCCCTCGATCGCGCCGCCTTCCTCGAGCAGCAGGCCCCAGTCGGGCCGCGCGTGACGAAGCTCCTCGACCAGGGTCTGCTCGGCCGCCTGATCGGCCATCGAGACGAAATCGGCGGGGCCCTTGCGGCTGACCTGAAGCTGCTCGACCTCGTTGAAGTCGCGGCGCAGCTTCGGCGCCGCCTTGCGCGCGGCCCGGGTCATGACGGTGATCAATCCAGAGTGCGAAACCAAGCCAACCTCCGTTCGTCCCGAGCGCAGTCGAGGGGCGCTGGCACGGCTTCATCACATACGCCCCTCGACTACGCTCGGGACGAACGAGCTTTGCTCAACCCTTAGTCCGCGCGCTTCACATAGGTCTGCTCGTACACGTCGACCACGATCCGCGTCCCCGCGCTGATGTGCGGCGGGACCATGACGCGCACGCCGTTGTCGAGCATCGCGGGCTTGTAGCTGGAGGAAGCCGTCTGCCCCTTCACCACCGCATCGGCCTCGACGATTTCGGCCTCGATCGTATCGGGCAATTGCACCGAGATCGCGCGCTCGTCGTAAAGCTCCATCATCACGTCCATGCCGTCCTGAAGGAAGGCGGCGGCGTCGCCGAGCAGGTCGGCAGGGAGCGTGATCTGCTCGTAATTTTCCTTGTCCATGAAGGTCAGCGCGTCGCCGTCGCGGAACAGGAACTGGAAATCCTTGGTGTCGAGGCGGACCCGCTCGACCGTCTCGGCGGAGCGGAAACGGATGTTGTTCTTGCGCCCGTCGATCAGGTTTTTCATCTCGACCTGCATATAGGCGCCGCCCTTGCCGGGCTGGGTGTGCTGGATCTTCACCGCCCGCCAGATGCCGCCTTCATATTCGATGATGTTGCCGGGACGGATGTCCACGCCGCTGATCTTCATATCGTGCTCGCCATAGGGGATAAGTCGGCCGGGGCTTTAGCGAGGCGGGCCGCGCCCGGCAAGGAGCGGATAGGGATTGATCGGCCGGCCGCCGTGCCAGCGCTCGTTCGGGGCGACGGCCTGGATCGCGAAATGCAGATGCGGGCCGGCCGGATCGGCATTGCCGGTGCTGCCGACCGTGCCGATCGGATCGCCCCGCGCGACGCGGCGGCCCTCCTGAAGGCCCGGCGCATAGGCATCGAGATGCGCGTAATAATAGACGAAGCGGCGGTCGGGCGAGCGGACATAAGCGGTGATCCCGCCCCCGCCGTCGCTCAGATGGAGCTTCTCGACCACGCCATCGGCGGCGGCGATCACCGGGGTGCCGCGCGGGGCCATGATGTCGATGGCGTCATGAACCCGCGTGCCGCCCGCCCGCGCCTGGGTGAAGGTGTCGAGCAACTGATCGCCGCGGACATCGGCGACCGGGATGGCGAGTCCAGAAGGCCCGATGACCGGTTCGGTCCGCGGCGCCTGCGCCTGCGCCTGCCCGTCCGGACCCGGCGCCGGCACCGGTCCAGCCGTCCAGGCCATATAGCCAAGGAACAGGATCACCAGGCCAGTGAGCAGGACGGTAAAGGGAAGCGCAAATCTTCTCATAGGTTAGGAAACCTGTCGGGAGGCAGGATCGTTCCGCCCCCCACTCAGGACCGACCAAGCAGTTCCTGAAAGGCGCGGACCGCGGCGGCCGGCCCCTCGGGGTGGCCCCAGACCGCGCTGCAGACCGCGATGAAATCGGCGCCGGCCTCGATCAGCTCCCCGCCGTTCTGAGGCGTGATCCCGCCGATCGCGACGCAGGGGATTTCGAACAGGCCCGACCACCAGACGAGGATTTCCGGATCCGGGCGATGGTGGGTTTCCTTGGTTGCGGTCTCGAAGAAGGCCCCGAACGCGACATAATCGGCGCCTGCCTCTCCCGCTTCCATCGCGAGGTGGCGGCTGGCGTGGCAGGTCACCCCGATCTGCGCCGCGGCGCCGAGCAACGCGCGCGCCTCGCGCGGGTCGCCATCGCCCTGCCCCAGATGCACCCCGTCGGCGCCGAGCCGCTTCGCCAGCGCCATGTCGTCGTTGACGATGAAGGCGACGTCGCGCTCGGCGCAGAGCCGTTGCAGCGGTTCGGCAAGCCGTGCCGCCTCGTGCTGGTCCACGCCCTTCACCCGAAACTGAAAGGCCGCAACCGGCCCGGCGTCGAGCGCGGCGGCGAGCCGCTCCGGAAAATCGCCGCCGACCTCGATCGGCGAGATCAGGTAAAGCTGGCAGTTCATCCCTTGACGGTCGAGGCGCGGTGGATGTCGTCGATCGCCCGGCCGAGCGCGCCGTCGAATTCTTCGTCGGTCATCCCGTGGCGCAGGTCCGCGAGCAAAGCGCGGCTGAAGCTCGCGATCACGCCGCGATTCTTGGCCAGCTCGACGCAGGCGTCGGCACGGCTGTAGCCGCCGGACAGAGCGACGACCCGGAGCACGCGCGGATGATCGACCAGCGGGTCGAACAGGCCGGGCTCGACGGGAAGCGAGAGCTTGAGCATCACCCGGTCCTCCCCGGGGAGGGCATCGAGCGCCTTCAGGAGTTCGTCGAGCAGAATCCGGTCCGCCTCGGCCCGCTCGGGGCTCTTGATATTCACCTCCGGCTCGATGATCGGGACGAGACCGGCGGCGAGCACCTGCTTTGCCACTTCGAACTGCTGGGCGACGATCGCGGCGATCCCCTCGCGATTGGCGAGATTGATCACCGAGCGCTCCTTGGTGCCGAACACGCCGAGGCCGCGGGCGCGGCCGAGCAGCGCGTCGAGCTGCGGCATCGGCTTCATCAGCTGGACGCCGTTCGCTTCGTCCTCCAGCCCCTTGTCGATCTTGATGAAGGGCACGACCCCGCGCTCCTTGAGCAGCTGCGGCACCGGCTTGCCGTCCGCCTCACCGTCCATCGTCCGCTCGAACAGGATCGCGCCGATCACCTTGTCGCCGTTGAAGGCGGGCGAGGTGATGATCCGCGCGCGCATGGCGTGGATCAGGCCGAACATCTCCTCGTCGCTGCTCCAGGCGCCCTCCTCGACGCCATAGCCTTTCAGCGCCTTGGGGGTGGAGCCGCCGCTCTGGTCGAGCGCGGCGATGAAGCCTTCGCCCTGCTCCATCTGGGCGGTCATCTTCGGGTCCTGCATCTGTCTGTCCTCGATCTTTGAATAAGGGTGATCAGCGCATCAGCGCCTTGACGCCGGGCAGCTCCTTGCCTTCCATCCATTCGAGGAAGGCGCCACCGGCGGTGGAGACGAAGGTGAAGGCATCGGCCACGCCCGCCTGGTTGAGCGCGGCGACGGTATCGCCGCCGCCGGCGACCGAGACGAGGCTGCCTTCCTGGGTGAGCGCCGCGGCGGTGCGGGCGAGCGCGACGGTGGCGGCGTCGAAGGGCGGGGTTTCGAAGGCGCCGAGCGGGCCGTTCCAGACCAGGGTGCGGCAGGTCTTGAGGACGTCGGCGAGCGCCTCGACCGCGGCGGGGCCGAGATCGAGGATCATCTCGTCTTCAGCGACCTCGTGGACGTTGCAGGTCCGAAGGCTGGGCGGGTTGGCCGCGAATTCCTTCGCCACCACCACGTCATAGGGCAGATGGACGGTGCAATTCGCCCGCTCGGCGGCGTCGAGGATCTCCTCCGCCGTCCCGGTCAGTTCGCGCTCGGCGAGGCTCTTGCCGATCGCGAGCCCGCGCGCGGCGAGGAAGGTGTTGGCCATGCCGCCGCCGATGATCAGGTGATCGACTCTGGCGACGAGATGGCGGAGCACTTCGAGCTTGGTCGAGACCTTGGCGCCGCCGACCACCGCGGCGACCGGCCGCTCGGGCTCGCCGAGCGCGGCCTCCAGCGCCTTCAGCTCCGCCTCCATCGCCCGCCCCGCATAGGCCGGCAGGATGTGGGCAAGGCCCTCGGTCGAGGCATGGGCGCGGTGCGCGGCGGAGAAGGCGTCGTTGACGTAGAGATCGGCAAGCTTGGCGAAGCGCTCGGCCACCGCCGGATCGTTCTTCTCCTCGCCGCCGAAAAAGCGGGTGTTCTCGAGGATCGCGATGTCGCCCGGCTGAAGCGTGGCGATGCTGTCGGCATCCCCCTCCCAGTCGATGAAGCGCACCGGGCGGCCGAGCACATGCTCATAGGGCCTTGTGACCAAAGCCAGCGAATAGTCCGGCGTGGGGGCCTTGGGGCGGCCGAAATGGGCGAGCAGCAGGACGATCGCGCCCTTGTCGGCCAGTTCGGTGACGGTCGGCAGGGTGGCGCGAAAGCGCGTGTCGTCGGTCACCGCGCCGTCCTGCATCGGCACGTTCAGATCGACGCGCACGAGCACGCGCTTGCCGGCGACGTCGCCGAGATCATCCAGGGTCCGGAAAGTCTCTGCCATCACCGCCCCCGTTCGTCCCGAGCGTAGTCGAGGGGCGTATGTGATGAGTCCGTGCCAGCGCCCCTCGACTTCGCTCGGGACGAACGGAGGCTGTAGAGGATCAAAGATGAAGTCATGACGTCAGATCAGCCTCGCCATGGCGGCGGCGGTATCGACCATGCGGTTCGAGAAGCCCCATTCATTGTCGTACCAGGAGAGGACGCGGATCAGCCGGCCCTCGAGCACCGCGGTCTCGAGGCTGTCGACGGTCGAGCTCGCCGGATTGTGATTATAGTCGATCGAGACCAGGGGCTCGTCCGAATAGGCCAGGACGCCCTTCAGCGCGCCCTCGGATGCCGCCTTCAGGACGCTATTCACCTCCTCGACGCTGGTTTCGCGGCCCGGCGTGAAGGTGAGATCGACGAGGCTGACATTGGGCGTCGGCACGCGGATCGCCGAACCGTCGAGCTTGCCCTTGAGCTCGGGGAGGACCTCGCCGACGGCGCGGGCGGCGCCGGTGGTGGTCGGGATCATCGACATGCCGGCGGCGCGGGCGCGGCGTTTGTCGCTGTGGATCTGATCGAGAATCTTCTGGTCGTTGGTGTAGGCGTGGACCGTGGTCATCAGCCCGCGCTCGATCCCGACCGTGTCGAGCAGCACCTTGGCGACCGGCGCCAGGCAGTTGGTGGTGCACGAGGCATTGGAGACGATCGTATGCCCGGCCTCGAGCCGGTCGTGATTGACGCCGTAGACGACCGTCAGATCGACCCCCTTGGCCGGCGCAGAGATCAGGACTTTCTTAGCGCCTGCAGTGAGATGCGCACCGGCCTTCTCACGATCCGCGAAGAAGCCCGTGCATTCCAGCGCGATTTCGACGCCGTCGGCGCCATGGGGCAGCTTGCCGGGATCGCGTTCGGCGGTGACCTTGATCCTTTTGCCGTCGATGATCAAATCGTTGCCGTCGGCGCGGACCTCGCCCGGCCAGGCGCCGTGCACCGAGTCGCGCTTGAACAGGAGGGCGTTGGATTCGGCGTCGGCGAGATCGTTGATCGCGACCAATTCGAGGCCGCTGTCCTGCTTCTCGAGAATGGCGCGCGCGACGAGGCGGCCGATCCGGCCGAAGCCGTTGATCGCAACTCTGGTCATTTATTCAGCCTTTCCAATATCTTTGGCACGATTGCTTCGACGGTGAAGCCGAAGCGCTTGAAGAGATTCGGGGCCGGCGCGGAGGCGCCGAAGCGGTCGAGGCCGATGGCGAGCCCGTCGAGGCCGAGATAGCGCTCCCAGCCCAGCGTCGCCCCCGCCTCGATCGAGACACGCAGCACGCCCTGAGGGAGAATGTCGGCGCGATAGGCCGGGTCCTGAGCGTCGAACAGGCTCCAGCACGGCATGGAAACCAGGTCGGCGCCGATCCCCTGCGCCTCGAGCGCGTCGGCCACGCCAAGCGCCACCTCAACCTCGGAACCGGTGGCGAGCAGCACCGCCTGGCGCGGCGCAGCGGCCGCGCGCAGGCGATAGGCGCCGCGCGCCGAGAGGTTCGGCCCGGCCTCGGTGCGCAACTGCGGCAAATTCTGCCGGGTCAGCGCGAGCACCGAGGGCCCGTTCGCGTCGCGCAACGCCAATTCCCAGCATTCGGCGGTCTCGACCGCGTCGGCGGGCCGGTAGACGTCGAGATTGGGCATCGCGCGCAGGCTCATCAGATGCTCGATCGGCTGATGGGTCGGCCCGTCCTCGCCGAGCCCGATCGAATCGTGGGTCATCACGTAGATCACCCGCGTCTGCTGCAGCGCCGAGAGCCGGATCGCGGGCCGGGCATAATCGGCGAAGACCAGGAAGGTGCCGCCATAAGGGATCACGCCGCCGTGCAGCGCCATCCCGTTCATCGCCGCGGCCATGCCGAATTCGCGAATGCCGTAATAGATGTATCGGCCGGAATAATCCTCTTTCGTCAAAGGGTTCTGGCTCTTCGTTTTGGTGTTGTTCGAACCGGTGAGATCCGCCGAGCCGCCGATCGTCTCCGGCAGCAGCTCGTTGATCGCGCCAAGCGCCAGCTCGGAAGCCTTGCGCGTCGCCAGCTTCTGCGGCGCCGCGATCAGGGCGGCGATATAAGCGTCGAGCGAGAAGCCCTCGGGCAGCTCCCCCGCCATTCGCCGGCGAAATTCCCCGGACTGGTCGCTGGCCTCGATTCGGCTACGCCAATCGGCATGCGCGCCCTCGCTACGCCGACCCGCCTCGCGCCAGGCCTGTACGATCTCGTCGGGCAGCTCGAACGGCTCGCTCTCCCAGACCAGCTCCTTGCGCGCTGCCGCGACCTCGTCCGCGCCCAGAGCGGCGCCGTGGGTGGCCGCCGTGCCCTGCTTGTTGGGCGCGCCCTTGCCGATGATCGTGCGCGCGGCGATCAGCGAGGGGCGCGGATCGGCGAGCGCCTCGTCGATCGCGCGGCGGATATCGGCCATGTCGTGGCCGTCGCAGCGCACGACCTGCCAGCCATAGGCCCGGTAGCGACCCTCGATATCCTCCGAGGTCGAAAGCCCGGTCGCGCCGTCGATCGTGATTCGGTTGTCGTCCCAGAAAACGGTCAGGCGCCCGAGCCCCAAATGGCCCGCGAGCCCTGCCGCCTCGTGATTGATACCCTCCATCAGGCAGCCGTCGCCGGCGATCGCCCAGGTCCGGTGATCGACCAGCGCGTCGCCATATTCGGCGTTCAGGTGGCGCTCGGCGACCGCCATGCCGACCGCCATCGCAAGCCCCTGCCCCAGCGGCCCGGTGGTCGCCTCGACGCCGTCGAGCAGGAAATTCTCGGGGTGGCCGGCGCAGGGACTGCCGAGCTGGCGAAAGCCCCTGATGTCCTCGATCGTGGGGTGCGCGTAGCCCGTCAGATGGAGCAGCGCATAGATCAGCATCGAACCGTGGCCGGCCGACAGCACGAAGCGGTCGCGGTCCGGCCAGTCGGGAGCGGCGGGATCGTGCTTCAGATATTCGGTCCACAGCACGGTCGCCACATCGGCCATGCCCATCGGCATGCCGGGGTGGCCGCTGTTCGCCGCCTCCACCGCGTCCATGGAAAGGGCGCGGATGGCGTTGGCGAGGAGATGCGGTTCGGCGGCCATTGAGGCTCCTGGCGAGGGTCCGGGGACGACGGCGTGCAGGCCGCTGGGGTTCCTTTATCGGCCATAGCGCCACGGTCAACCGACGGCTTGCCGACCGCGCCAGTCCTGCTATCCTCCCGATCATGGCCGATCAGCGCGCATTGGACGCCCTTGCCCGCATCGAGCGGGCTCTGACGCGAATCGAGAGCGCATCGACTCGCGCCCGCACCGGCGGCGCCGAATCGTCGGCCGAGCTCGAAAGGGTGCGCGAGGCCCACCGGGCGCTGCGCTCGCGGGTCGAAGGCGCGATCGGCGAACTCGACCGCCTGCTCGAGACGGAGGGCCAGAGCTGATGGCGCAAATCGACATCGAAGTGGCCGGGCGGCGCTACAACGTCTCCTGCCGCGACGGCGAGGAGGCGCATCTGCGCTCGGTCGCGGCCGAAGTGGACCGGCGCGCGAAGGACGCAACCGGCGCGCTCGGCAGCCTCACCGAAACCCGCCAATTGCTCTTCGCCGCTCTGCTCATCGCCGACGAGATTAAGGAGATCCGCGCCGGTGCCGGCATCCCCGAGCCCGTCCCGCCCCCGCCCGACCCCGCGGTCGCCGACGCGCTCGACCGCCTCGCCTCGCGGATGGAGGCCCTTGCAGACGGCCTTGAGCGGAGCGCCGCGACTCCCTAAATAGGGTCGTGACGGGTACTGCCCTGTACGAGCTTCAGCGAACATCCCTGAGGCGATATTGACATCCTCGGGGGCTGTCCCTGCCCGGGTCTTGGCCCGAAGCACATGGTCCCCACCTGACGTTCAGGCGTCAGAGGATATTCCAGGCAAACGGCAATGGCGGTCCCGTCACCTTCTCCTCCCCCAGCCAAGAGCGCGCTGCGTGCCCAGGGGCTGGAGCGGCGGCGCGCCTTCGCGGCGAGCCTCACCCCGGCGCTGCGGGCCGAGCTCGACGCCGCCCTTGCCCGCATCGTCCTGCCCCATCTCGCCGGGGCGCGTATCGTCGGCGCCTATTATCCACTGAAGGACGAGATCAGCCCGCTCCCGATCGTCGACGGCCTCGCCGGGGGCCAGCGCCACGGCCTCCCCTGGTTCGCCGACCGCGATTCGCGCTTCGTCTGGCGCGAGGGTCCCGCGGCCGAGCCGAGCCCTTGGGGCGTGCTGCAGCCGCCGCCTGAGGCGCCAGCGCTGATCCCGGATGTCGTCCTCGTCCCCCTCGTCCTGGCCGACCGCCATGGCGGTCGCATCGGCCACGGCAAGGGCCATTACGACCGCGCTCTGGCCCATTTGCGCGAAGGCGGCCGGCCGGTCATGACGATCGGCCTCGCCTGGGAAAACCAGATCCTCGACATTCCGATCCCCGCCGATCCGTGGGACGTGCCGCTCGACGCCCTGGCGACGCCGAAGGAATGGATTTCATGCGTTTGAGCCCCCCCCACCCCGTTCGGGCTGAGCCTGTCGAAGCCCCCTCCTTGTTCGTCCCCGGATGGAAGAAGGAAAGCCCTTCGACAAGCTCAGGGCAAACGGTGGGGGTTCCAACCCAATGAGGGCGGACCCCAGTTGGCGCCAGCCCTTCGGCATCCTCCTCATCCTGCTGCTGATCGCCGGCTGGGCGGTGCTGGTGGCGAGCGCGGCCGTGCTCATCGAGGACGCGCCCAAATGGGTGCACGTCATCTACTACGTCGTCGCCGGGATCGTCTGGATTTTGCCGCTGAAGCCGCTGCTGCAATGGATGGAAACCGGGCGCTGGAGGGCCTGATCGCCGCCATTCAAAGGAATGGCGCGAGTGACGGGACTCGAACCCGCGACCTCCGGCGTGACAGGCCGGCGCTCTAACCAACTGAGCTACACCCGCGTTTTGGGCAGGCCGGCGAACTAGGGAAGGCGCCGGGGCCTGTCAAGCGAGCCCGGGAGGCCCGTGCGGGCCGTTCAGCCGCTGCCGTTCGGCTCGTCCTGATGATCGTGGATAAGCGTGCCTTCCTCGAACAGGAAACCGGCCACGTCGGGCTTGCCGGCGGCTGCGAAGATCGTCCGGAAGATGATCAGCAGCGGCACCGCGAGCAGCGCCCCGGTTGTCCCCCAGACCCAGGTCCAGAAGCTCAGAGCGAGCAGGATCATCAGCGGGTTGATGGTGAGCCGGCGCCCGACCAGGAGCGGGGTGATGACGTTCGCCTCGATCAGATGGAGGATGACGAACGCCGCGGCCGGGAGCAGCGCATAGCCGATGTCGGGAAAGATCATCAGCCCGCCGAGCGCGAGCAGCACGGTCGCGGCCATCGGCCCCAGATAGGGGATGTAGTTCAGCACCGCGACGATGCCGCCCCACATCAACGGCGATTCCATGCCGAGCAGATAGAGGATGAAGGCGACCACGAGCCCCATCGTGATGTTGATCAGGGTGATCGTGCCGAGATAGGTGGAGGTCGCATCGACCACCTGCTGAATCACCCGCGCGGTGGTCATCGCCCCGTCGAAGCTCGAACGGCCGGTGATCGTGCGCTTGCGCATCCGGGTCCAGCCGGAGAGGAAGAAGAAGATCACCAGCACCGCGAAGAACATCTGGATGATCGCGTAGGGCGCCGAGGTGGCGATGATCTGGAGCAGCGAATTGGGCGTCTCGACGGTCACCGTCTGGGTGGCGATACCGGGGCCGCGGCCGAACTGGTGGACCAGATCGTCGATGAACGCCTCGAAATCCGTATAGACTTCGAACAACGGCCCGAGCGTCTCGCGAATGCGGGCGATTCGCGCGGGCAGCATCTGCACCCATTCGCTCGCCGGAATCACGATCGCCGCCATCGCCATATTGGCGACGGTGAGGAAGAGGATGATGCACAGGAAGGCGGCCAGTCCCGACGGCACCCGCCGCCGCTCCATCCACTCCAGCACCGGCACGAGGGCGATCGCGATCACCAATGCGGTGGTGACCGGCAGGAAGAACTCCGCCCCCGCCCGAAGCGCGAACGGCACCGCGAGCAGGAAAGCCGCGCCCAGCATGAGGGCGAGCGAGGCGAGCAGCCGGTCGCGCCGGTAGGCGGTCGCGATCGTCTCGCCCAGCGAGGCCGGATCGTTGTCCGTTGGAGGCTGTTCGCTGTCGCTCATCGCGCGCGACAATGCCCTAGCCGTGGTCGGCTGAGAAGCGTCTTGTGGTGCCCCTGGCCCGACTCGAACGGGCACTCCTTGCGGAACTCGATTTTGAGTCGAGCGCGTCTACCAATTCCGCCACAGGGGCACGGAAACGGCGCCCTCACTAATGCGCCCCGGGCCATGCCGCAACCGGATCAGATGTCGGCATAGTCCCCCGCGCGGCCATGCCCGTCGGCGAAGCGGGCGGCGCCGTCGCGGGCGCCCTCGCGGACTGGCGCGGCCCCGGCGATCGCCTCGGCGCGAAGGGCGGCGGCCACATCATCGTCCCAGCCCGCATAGACCGAGGCGCGGTCGGTGTTCAGGCACAGCTGCGGGAAGCGCGCGAGCTCGGCCGCGAGCGCCTCGGCGGCGGCGCGGGCCTCGCCTTCGGGCACCACCCG
>Ga0190275_10003257_pt1 | contig 11554 bp, 8 predicted proteins | sample Popmic550T_FD_133745 | JGI IMG/M metagenome (GOLD analysis project Ga0190275, IMG submission 133745) | Populus adjacent soil microbial communities from riparian zone of Yellowstone River, Montana, USA - 550 T | ecosystem: Environmental > Terrestrial > Soil > Riparian zone > Trees stand | place... | reverse complement strand
TGGCCAGTAAGCGCCTCATACAGGACGCACCCGAACGCCCAAATATCCGTTTGTTCATCGCATCTGATTCCGCGCGCCTGCTCCGGGCTCATGTAGCTGACAGTGCCGCTCATCGTCCCCGGCTTGCTGAGTTCATCGCCCATAGGTAACGTTTGCGAATCAGTTGTTCGGGCTAACACCGATTTTGCGAGTCCGAAGTCTAGAACCTTCGCCTGCCCGTCAGGTGTGATCATCACATTGGCAGGCTTGATATCTCGATGGATGACTCCTCGTTCATGCGCTGCTTCGAGACCGGCCGCTATTTGACGGCAGATCGATAACGCCTCATCAAGCGGCAGCGGGCCGCGGCGAAGGCGCTCGCTCAGATTCTGTCCGGGTACGAGTTCGAGCACGAGCGCCCGTACTCCGTCCGCGTCCTCTATGCCGTAGATTGTCGCGATGTTTGGATGATTCATCGCGGCCAAAGTTCGCGCTTCCCTCTCCAGCCGCACCATCTGCTGCGGATCGTCTACCACGGTTTCCGGCAATACTTTGACGGCAACGTCGCGCTTTAGGCGTGTGTCTTCTGCCCGATATATGTCGCCCATGCCCCCCGAACCGAGCTTTCCAACGATACGGTAGTGGCCGAGAAGCCTGCCGATCATCTTTGGCTCAAACCTTAACCATTTGATTGGAGTCGGGGCGCAAAACTGCAGCGGCGAGCCGAACGGCTCGCGGCATCAAAGAACAACGAAGCTATATACCTAACGCCTTTTCAACCGCCGCCGCCATTTCCGGCGATTCCGGCGTTACCTTCGACTCAAAACGATTCACAATCTTCCCATCCTTATCGACAAGGAATTTCGTGAAGTTCCATTTCACATCTCCACCGGTGTTCTGGGTCAAGTAGCCGTAAAGAGGAACCATGTCGTCACCTTTCACGGACACCTTGCTCATCATGGGGAAAGTGACGTTATAGTTCCGAGAGCAGAAGGTCGCGATCTCTTCGTTAGTTCCAGGTTCCTGACCTCCGAAGTTATTCGCGGGGACGCCGACGATGACAAGACCCTTATCCTTGTACTTCTCGTATAGCGCTTGCAGGCCGGTGTACTGCTTGGTGTAGCCGCACTTGCTGGCTACGTTGACCAGTAGGACAGTTTTACCTTTGTACGCCGACAACGGCGCAGGCTTGCCGTCGATCGTCGTGAGAGAAAATTCGTGAACGCTTGAGGCTGCCATAAGAGCTGCCGGAATCAGAATAGCTACGGTGGATCGGAGATTCATGTATAGGTCCTTAGCTCAGTGTACCTATAGAATGACGGCATGGATCTTGGGATAACCGGACGTAGAGCGATCGTGTGTGCCGCCAGCAAGGGTCTTGGCCGGGCATGCGCGTTCTCGCTTGCACGCAACGGAGTCGACATTGTTATTGTTGCCAGAACCGCCAATACCTTGAATGCCACTGCGGAGGACATTCGTCGTGAAACCGGCGTTATTGTAACAGTGGTCCCTGCAGATATTACGACGACAGAGGGCAGGGAAGCAGCCCTTGCGGCCTGCCCCGCGCCGGACATTCTGGTGAATAACGCCGGAGGCCCGCCTCCCGGTGACTTTCGAGACTGGTCGCGCGAAGACTGGATTCGCGCTCTCGATGCCAACATGCTGACGCCGATTGAACTCATCAAGGCGACAGTCGACGGGATGATGGACCGCGGCTTCGGCCGTATTGTCAACATTACTTCCAGCGCCGTGAAGGCGCCCATAGACGTGCTCGGATTGTCGAACGGTGCTCGTACTGGACTAACGGGATTTGTAGCCGGAATTTCACGCAAGACTGTTCGGCGAAATGTAACCATCAACAATCTGTTGCCTGGACCGTTTGATACAGATCGGCTTCGTTCCAATGCACAATCCGCCGCGCAAGCGTCCGGCAAATCTCTTGAAGCAGTTCTCGAGGAGCGCAAAAACACCAATCCGGCGGGGCGCTTCGGAGATCCTTATGAATTCGGCGAAGCATGCGCCTTTCTTTGCAGTTCCCAAGCCAGCTACATAACGGGGCAAAATCTTTTGCTCGATGGCGGCGCCTTTCCTGGGACCTTCTGAACACATTAAAAAACAAGGTAAAATTGGATACATATGCGTCGCATCGAAATCGCAGCTGCAGCTTGTGTGTTCGCGCTCGCGATACTGCCTGCCGGTGCTGCCGAACCCGACTTTACTCGCGACGTACAGCCTGTTTTTGCAGCGAAGTGCGCAGCCTGTCATGGCTCTGGACAACAGATGGCCGGACTACGGTTGGACAGCGGGGCCGGTGTACTGAAAGGGGCTCATTCGGGCGCGATTGTCACACCCGGAGATCCTGCGAAAAGTAGACTCCTAGAGCGAATTACTAGCGCCAAACCCGGATTCAAGATGCCTCCCGCGGGCGCTCCACTGTCTGCTGCCGAGATCGCGACGGTGCGCGCATGGATAGAATCTGGCGCCAAGGCGCCGGCCGACGCGAACGCCCCAGTCGTTGTAAGTAAGTCCTCGCATTGGTCGTTTCAACCGATCCACAAGGCGACTCCCCCTACGGTCAAGCAGACTTCCTGGGTTCGCAATCCCATTGACGCGTTCGTTCTCGCCCGGCTCGAAGCGGAGAAACTGGAGCCATCACCGGAGGCTTCCCGAACAACGCTGCTGCGGCGCGTAAGTTTCGATCTCACTGGACTACCACCAAATCCCGCCGAAATTGACGAGTTCGTCAACGACACCTCACCGAATGCCTACGATAGGGTGCTCGACCGGCTCTTCGCATCTCCTCACTATGGGGAGCGATGGGCGCGCCATTGGCTCGACCTGGCTCGTTATGCCGACAGCGATGGTTTTGAGAAGGATCTCGTTCGGCCATACGCATGGCGGTATCGTCACTGGGTGATCAATTCGTTAAACCAGGACATGCCGTTCGACCGGTTCACGCTGGAACAAATTGCCGGCGACCTGCTGCCGAATTCTTCTGTCGACCAGCGTGTCGCCACGGGATTGCATCGAAATGTGCTGACGAATCGCGAAGCAGGCGTCGATCGCGCCGAAGCGCGCTTCGATCAGAACATCAACCGGACAAACACGATAAGCACAGTGTGGTTGGGACTGACCACCGGCTGCGCACAGTGCCACAACCATAAGTACGATCCGATAAGCCAGCGCGAGTACTATCAGCTCTTTTCGTACGTGGCCGATATCGAAGAAGATGACATCGACGCGCCTCTCCCTGGCGAAGTCGGTCCTTATCTAAAAGCGCGTCCGGAGTACGAAGCGAAACGCGCGGCCTTGCTCGCCGAGTACGACATAGCTCCGAAACAAGCTCTATGGGAATCGAAAATGCGGCAGGCGGTCGAGAATCCAGGCGTCGATATTGAGTGGGACTTTCTCGTGACCAGCTTCCGCGCCATGAACGATAATGCGACCAAAATGCTCTTCACCGAACCGGCGCAACGAAGCCGGCGACAGCAGGAGCGCATGACAGCCGCGTTTCTGAGCAATCCCGGACCACAGGTGAAGAAAGATAAGGCGCAGGATGACAAGCTTAAGGAAGTCCGCGAAAAACTGTCTAAGCTAACGGCGGAATTGCCCTACTACAGCGAGGCAATGGCTGTGAAGGTGGACAATACCGCCGCCAAGCCTTATATTGCCCAAGGCGGCGATTACCGAAGCAAGGGGCCGGAAGTTCAACCGGGTTTACCTGCCGTGCTGACGAAGGCTGTTCCCAAGGATCGCCTGGAACTGGCGAAATGGCTGACCGGTTCCGAGAACCCATTGACTGCGCGCGTGGCTGTCAACCGAATGTGGCAGGAGTTTTTTGGACGTGGACTCGTGCGCACGTCGGAGGACTTCGGAACACAAGGGGAAAAGGCGACCCATCCTGAGCTATTGGACTGGTTGGCATCCGAATTCCGGGACACAGGCTGGAGCATGAAGCGCATGCACCGCCTGATTGTCTCTTCAGCTACCTACCGTCAAAGTTCGTATGTCCGCAAGGAGATCAAGGATCGGGATCCAGACAACAGCCTGCTGTCGCGGCAAATTCGCTTACGCCTGCCTGCTGAGCTTGTGCGCGACGCCGCGCTATCGTCCAGCGGTCTTCTCAACACCGCCGTTGGCGGCCGAAGTATCCGGCCACCGCAGCCGGCCGGAATCGCAGAACTCGGCTATGGAAACAATGTGAAGTGGCCGGAAAGTAAGGGTCCGGAGCGATACCGCCGTGGACTCTACATCCACTTCCAGCGGACGACGCCGTACCCGCAGTTAATGAACTTCGACGCGCCCGATTCGAACGTCGCTTGTACGCGGCGTTCCCGATCGAATACGCCATTGCAAGCGCTGAATTTGCTGAATGATCCAGTCTTCTTCGAAGCGGCGCAAGGCTTTGCGATCCGTCTGCTGGCAGAGACAACGTCGGACAGGGTAGACCACGCGTTTCTGCTCGCGTTAGGACGCAAGCCGACAGCCAAAGAGCGAGAACGCCTCGCGAAATATGTCGACGACCAGCAGACGTATTTCCAAGCGAACCCAACGGCTGCGAAGGCGTTGAATCCGACGGCAACCGCCGCCGAACCCGCGGAAGTAGCCGCTTGGGTCGCTGCGGGGCGTGTTTTGATGAACTTAGACGAATTTATCGTAAGGGAATAGGCCGTGAATCCTTTAGAACTAGCTCGCATCGCCTCTCGGCGTTCGTTTTTGCGGCAAGCCGGCGGCGGTATCGGGATGATGGCGCTAGCGGAACTCCTTGGCGGGGCCGAAGCTCCGACAGGGCTCGCACCGCGGAAACCGCACTTTGCTCCGAAGGCGAAGAACGTCATCTTCCTGTTTATGGAGGGCGGCCCTAGCCAGATGGATTTATTCGATCCTAAGCCCGAGCTGCAAAAATGGCATGGAAAGCCACTACCTCCTTCGATGACGAAGGATCTGAAGCTCGCGTTCATCAAGCCAACGGCCGCCGTCCTTGCCAGCCCTCGCGAATTCAAGCCGCACGGTCAGTCCGGCATGATCTTCTCTGATTATCTGCCGCATACCGCGAGCGTGGCGGACAACCTATGCATGGTTCGCTCCATGCATACCGACGCCTTCAATCATCATCCCGGTCAACTCCTTCTTTTCACCGGGGCGCAACAGTTCGGCCGGCCCACGATGGGGGCCTGGACGGTTTACGGACTCGGTAGCGAATCGAAGAACCTGCCGGCTTTCGCCGTTCTCGCCTCCGGTGTCGGTACCAGTGGCGGCGCTTCGAATTTCTCGAGTGGATTCCTGCCGTCCGAGTACCAGGGAACGCTTCTGCGAAGCACAGGTGATCCAATTCTATATCTCAGTAGTCCTGACGGAGTTTCGAAGGAGCAGCAGCGTAGCACGATCGACGCGGTGCGCGATCTGAATCAGGAACGGTTGATGGCGACTGGGGACGTTGAGATTGCTTCCCGCATCGCATCCTACGAGCTCGCCTACCGTATGCAGACAGCGGGTCCAGAGTTAATGGATTTCTCGAAGGAATCTCCGTCAACCCTTGAAATGTATGGCGTTAACCAGGAAACCACCAAGCAATTTGGGACTAACTGCCTTCTGGCTCGCCGTATGGTTGAGCGCGGTGTACGCTTCGTTATGCTCATGCACGCGAGTTGGGACCAGCACACAAATCTCAATAAAGCCCTTAAGAAGAATTGCGACATTACGGATCAACCAACTGCCGCTTTGATTCGAGATCTGAAGCAGCGGGGCCTTCTCGATTCCACGCTCGTAGTCTGGGGCGGAGAATTCGGCCGCACACCGATGGTCGAGATCCGCAACACTTCCGACCCTGACAACGGTGGGCGAGACCATCATCCGAACGCTTACACAATGTGGCTGGGAGGCGGCGGTATCAAGCCGGGTACGACAATCGGAGCGACCGACGATCTCGGTTTCAAGATCACCGAAGATCCGGTCCACATTCACGATTTGCAAGCCACCATGCTGCACTGTCTCGGCATGGACCACACTCGTTTCACTTACAAGCACATGGGCCGCGAATTTCGTCTTACCGATGTAGCCGGCAACGTAATGCAGAAAATGCTGGCATAAGATATGCGGAGCCGGTGAAGTGTACAATTTTTCTTTGTATTGAGTCTAATAATGGCGGGATTCGTATGAAGAAACACGACAGGCCGGTTATCGTCGCTATTCACGACAGAGTATCGAGAGAGACGACGTGCGAATCGCTAAAAGAGGCAGGATTTCTGGTCATCCCGGCCGCGAATTGTCAGGCAGCTTTGAGCGCCTGTCGGTCAGCTTCGATAGATCCAGTGCTTATCGCCGAAATCCGTCTTCCTGACATGTGGGGACTCGACCTTGCGCGCGCCGCGACGCAATTCCATTTTAAGACTCTTGTCATCTGCGTTAGTGAAAAAGAATTGCGCCAACCATGCCAAGACGAAATTAATCAGCGTGGATGGTTTTGGCTGAAAACATTTGCTCCGCAAGAGATTTTCAAAATCATTCAGGATAGTTCCTCGGCTGCCATTTCTTCACGCCAACAGCAATCTCATGCGATAAGCGGCATACCTCCTGCCTCGGAACAATCACGAAATTTCGGGTGACTGTAATAGAATTTACCGTTACGCTCTTGAAAAGTGAGTCATTGATAAGCCAATAGCTGTACCCCTTTTCATAGTCAAACAAGTCCTTACATCATGCGCTTGCGCTTGATGAGTTGTAGCGCTTTTCTCCTCATATTCGTTTCGACTTTTTGGGCAATGGAGCTTGGAGTAGTAGCAGATCCTGCTTCGCCAGTCGCCGTTGGAAATGTGGTTCGCTGGTATCCCTATGTAGAGAGTTCTGAGGGACCTGTCTGGTACCGCTTCAGGGTACGGTTTCCGGGTGAGAGCCAATTCCGCATGGCTCGCGATTTCAGCCCGAACTACATCTGGGACTGGACTCCGATTCAGGGTGAAGGCGCTTATGAGGTGGAAGTCACAGCCCGCCTGAGCGAAACTGGCGAAACCAGCACTACAATCCATTCTTACAATGTCGTTTCTCGTATCTCAGGAGACACTCCGTCGATCTCACGCACGCCAAACGAACTTGTCCACCTATATAGCGCCCCGCCCTGTCAGACTGGCAGCCGCATGTCAGTAACTTTCACCTCCGCTACGGGCGAACGTCGCTCAACTCCTTCGATGGATTGCGTAGCGTCGCGCTCCATGAACGCCTATCTTGCCGGACTCCGGCCGAAGACGGAATACAAGGTTCAGCACACGATTCAAGCTTCGGACGGATCCACTGCCCTGGGCCCTGAGTTACAACTCACAACGGGACCGCTTCCTTTCAACCCTCCGGCAACAAGTACATTGATTGGCTCCTGTAACACACCAGGTGTCTTACTGCAGAATCGGTTGTTCGACTACAGCCTTGCCACTGACATGTGCGGGAATGTGATTTGGTACATTCCGGAGACGCTGCAGTATCTGACGCGCCCGCTGCCGGGTGGACAATTCCTGGCGCTGATCGAAAACCACGAAACAGACGACACCGGCCAATTGATACGCCTGATCGATCTGGCCGGGAATACGATTCTCGAGACCAACGCGGCTCGCGTCAATGAACAGCTCGATGCCCTCGGTCGCAGTCGTATTACGAGTTTCCATCATGAGGCTCGTCGTTTGCCGAACGGCAAGTTTCTTGTGCTTGCAGGTAACGAGAAAATTCTGACCGATGTACAAGGCGAGGGTGATGTGCCCGTTATCGGGGACATGATTCTCTTGCTCAACGCCGATCTGGAAGTCGAGTGGGTTTGGGACGGCTTCGATCATCTGGACAATTCACGCAAGGCGATTCTCGACGAGAAGTGCACGCCTCGCCAGGGCGGCTGTCCCGTAATGCGTCTGGCCACGCTTGCTAACGACTGGTTACACGGTAACTCCCTCGCCCTCACGCCTGATGGAGGAATTCTATACTCGGCGCGCCATCAGGACTGGATCATAAAGATCGATTTCGCCAACGGAACAGGATCGGGCGCGGTTCTCTGGCGCCTCGGCAAAGGTGGCGACTTTCAGATCCTATCCGATGACACTGACCCCTGGTTTTCCCACCAGCACGATGCGAGCATCGTCAATGTAGACGGTGTCCTTCTTTTTGACAATGGCAACACGCGCTATGCCGCAAACCCTTCGATACATAGCCGTGGTCAGATCCTAACTATTGACGAATCGACTCGAACTGCCCGGCTGACTTTCAATGCCGATCTCGGGGGGTATGCGTTAGCGCTTGGCTCGGCGCAGCAGCTACCGAACGGCAACTATCATTTCAACGCTGGGTGGCTGCCTAACATGATCAGCCAGGCGCTTGAATACGACTCGTCCGGCACGCTTCTCTCGCAGTTGGAAATACCGACTGCGCAATACAGATCGTTTCGAATGATCGATCTCTACACACCGGAGTAGCCGCCGCCCCACATTGACCTTCTCTTGGTACCCCTCGGTGGGTATAGCTCCGCCCGTCGTACACGAGGTACAATAATCCAGCCGTAGTCAGCAGGAGCGGGTTTGGAGCAGCAAGCGGGGTTGGGTAGGCGCGCCTTTGTGCGTGCTCTGGGTGGTGTACTATCATCGTCGGTTCTTGGCGGCCAAAGCCGGAAAGGGCCGAACGTCATCGTCATTCTTGCGGATGACCTCGGGTACGGCGATCTTGGGTGTTACGGATCTTCGATTCCGACGCCGAATCTCGACAAAATGGCCCGAGAGGGCACGAGACTCACGCGCTTCTACTCGGCTAGTGCCGTGTGTTCGCCTGCACGGGCGGCGTTACTCACTGGCCGCTACCCGGCGAGATCCGGCGTCGTGAATGTCCTGATGCCCAGCGCCAATTCCGGGCTGCAGACATACGAGCAGACGATACCGAAAATCCTGAAAGAAGAGGGCTACCGAACCGGCTGCATCGGGAAATGGCACCTGGGGACCGTGCCGGGTTGCACGCCGAACGTTCACGGCTTCGACGAGTATTATGGCGTGCCATACAGCAACGATATGTATCCGCTACCGGTTCTGCGGGATGCGAGCGTTGTAGACGCTGCCCCCAGGCAAACGAGTCTGACCACGAGATTTACCGATCAGGCGGTGGATTTCATCGGTCGCAACAAGGAACGTCCATTCTTCTTGTATCTGGCGCATACGGCTCCGCACATTCCTCTGGCCCCTTCGGAGCGCTTTGCGGGCAAATCGGAACTGGGTATCTACGGCGACGTCGTTATGGAACTCGACTGGAGTGTGGGCGAGGTGCTGAAGGCGGTTAAAGATAACGGACTAGATGAGCAGACGTTAGTTGTCTTCACCAGTGACAATGGCCCGTGGTATCAGGGCAGCACCGGCAATCTCGCAGGTAGAAAAGGATCGACCTACGAAGGTGGAGTTCGCGTACCCTGCATCGCTCGATTCCCGGGAAGCATCCCGGAAAACAGCGTGGCGGAAGGGATCGGCTCCACGATGGATCTCCTGCCGACGATCGCACGGTTAACAGGGACAACGCCCGGATCTGTAGACGGCGTGGATATCTGGCCGATGCTGACAGGTGAGCGACCGTATATCCAACGCGAAATTCTCTTGTTCTTTGATACTTGGAACGTGCAATGTGTTCGATGGGGTCCGTGGAAACTGCATCTCTCTCGCTACAACACCAAACCGTGGACAGTGGACCCGCCAGGCGGTCGCCTGAATCTGCCGCTCTCCAATCCTGAGCTTTACCACGTCGACAACGACCCTGGCGAAAGCTATGATCGAGCCCCAGAGAAACGGGAGCTAATCGTCGATTTGCAGCGGCGTGTCGAGAACCTGCTTCTGTCCTTCCCGGAACCGGTGCGCGAGGCTTGGCGCGAGACACTTTCGAGGCGCGTGCAGCAAACACCGGTGGGTTCGCTGCCGCTTCTCGAGAACTAGCGAACTGGAATAAGGCTTTTCACGTCCAATCCGGACGCCTGTTTGCCCGACGGCACGGTAAGGTCGATGTCGATGTTCTTGCAGATATCGCCGGAACAGGCTTGGCCCTTGACGCCGACTTTCGCAGGTCCCTGGCCAGCTCGCTTTGCTTTCGTGGCAAAGACGGCATCGCGTTCGAAGCCCCAACTGTACCAGCGAAGTTCAGGTTTTGAGAAATCCTTGGGTTCGTTTTGCAACCAGGGTCCTGTCGGCGTCAGACCTTCTACGGTAATTTCAGTGCTTTTTTCAATGCCGAGGGAGGGCTTACCCTTGAGCTTTTCCTTCTGACGCTGTTCGTTGTCCATTACAAACGTGTGCCAGCCCGGCTCGATCGCCGCACGAACAATCAGGTAGTCGCCATCCCACTGGGCACGATAGCTCAGGACGACTTTACCGTCATGGAGTACGTCTGCGGCCTGAGCCGTTATAGCTAATAGCAATAATAAAGACCATCGCAGCGTGTTCATCATTTTCTATAACTCATTCGGAAGGTTTTCACTGGCATCTGGAACCTCTTCCCGTCACGGAGGACATCGACGGTTACGGAATCGCCGGCCGTTTTTCGGAGACGAATGTAGAGTTCAGCGGTATTTGCGTGCTCATCGCGCTGTACTCCATCAACGCCAAAAATGATATCGCCGACCCGTAGGTCATGACTTTTCATGGTTTGGGCGAAGCCGTCCACGTGACTTACTCGGCTCGCAAATCCATCCACCGGCAGATCGTTTTGCTTCTTTTCGTCGTCGGTCAGAGGACGGGATTCAAAGTAGGCTCGCGGATCGACGGTGAGTTGGCGATAGCGGATGTCCGTCAACCACCAGCGCGGCGGTAGCGCGATGGTCAAATCGACGGGCGATCCGTCACGTTGGACGGTCAGTTGAACCTGTTTGGAATCGCGCGGAACCTTGTCGTAGCGATACTGTAGGTCGGCAAACGTCCATACGGGCGTCTTCTCAATTTTGGCGATCGTGTCGCCAGCCTTCATGCCTGCGGCCTGAGCGGGACCTTGCGCGTCTTTGATGACCAATCCCTTCGGTATGTCCAGATTGATGCCGATAGTCTTCAGATTCGGAGAACCGAACATCTCCGAGAGCTTGTCGAGTTTGCCTTCCTGTTCGCGCAACTGCAACTGGAAGTCGCCGATAAGATGACATTCGACACAGACGTTTCGCGCAAACGTCCTCTCTACTAATAATGGATTTTCGCGTGGAAACATCGGTTTGGGCCGCGGAGTTTGCTCAAGCTTGCCAGCCTTGTAATCTTCATGGAGTTCAAGGCCCTTTTTCAAGGCGAGTTCCAGGCTATCGAGACTCAAATGGCTATCCTGAGAGGTCGAATCGCGGCCGCCGTAGCGCGTATAAATCTGCTCGTCGGCATTCATGAGAAAGAAGTAGAGCGTGTTGTAACGATCGTAGTCGAAGAGCCCGACGTCGATATTATCCATCCGCGGGATGCGCACGCACACGTATTGCGTCATCAACTTGCCGCGGGGTGAGGTTTTCGGTGACAGCACAACCTGTGCGTCAAAAGTACGACCAGCGATTCAAGCCTCGCAGCGGAACTCGAGGAAGATCGGCTTATTCGTTCGCTTCGCCTCCTGA
>Ga0190275_10003256_pt1 | contig 11554 bp, 14 predicted proteins | sample Popmic550T_FD_133745 | JGI IMG/M metagenome (GOLD analysis project Ga0190275, IMG submission 133745) | Populus adjacent soil microbial communities from riparian zone of Yellowstone River, Montana, USA - 550 T | ecosystem: Environmental > Terrestrial > Soil > Riparian zone > Trees stand | place... | reverse complement strand
GGCACATGCACGGAGAAGAGCAGATCGCCGAGGAAGACCGTGTTCGTCGCCGTGTCCGTCACGATCAGGTCGTTGTCGGTATGCGCCGTCGGCTGCGCCTCCAAAATAAGCGTTCGGCCGCCGAGATCGATGGTCGTCTTGTCCTGCACCGCGAGCGTCGGCGGGATGACCTCGATGCCTTCGACGGTTTCCGCGCCCATCATCGCCTTGCTCGCCGCGAGATATTGCTCGCTGCGGGACATGAGGCCGCGCGCGAGCTTGTAGTGGCCGACGAAGGTGGGATCATCCTCCTTGAACGCGGCGTTCCCGAACACGTGGTCGGGATGCATGTGGGTGTTGATGACGTAGCGGATCGGCTTATCGGTAATCTGCCGGATCGCGGCCCGTAAGCGGCGTCCCATGATCGCGCTGCCGGAGGTGTCGATGACGGCCACTGCATCGCGTCCGACCACGAAGCCGGCATTGGACATGTCGCCCTGGTTTGCCGCGGATTGCAGCTCGTAGCGGCCCTGATGGACGAAGACCCCCGGCGCGATCTCCTTGACCGCCGCGGCGTCGTCGGCGCGAACCGGCCCGAAACGGAGGAAAGGGAGCGTGAGGAGCGCCAGGCCGCCCAGTAGGACATCGCTTCGCGATGGTAACGTTTGCTTTGCCATAGCCCCGAATTTGTCGTTCTCGCCCGCCACGGCGTTACGGTTTGCCGACGCTTCGTAGGCAGACTGGCGCCGCGTCGAGCCGGCTGTGCCCGCCTCTGCGCGCGAACAAGGAGACTGCCATGAAATATATCCTTTCCGTCCTCGCCGCGATCGTGGCGCTCGGAACTGTTGCCCTGTCATCCTCACCGGCTGATGCCGGCTGGCGTTATAAGCGGGGCTGGGGCGTTTGGGGCCCTGGCGTGAACGTCTATGTCGGCCCGCGTTACGGCTATGGCTATCGCCGGCCCTATTGGCGGAACAACTACGCCTATGGCTACGGGCCGCGTTGGCACCGCCGTTACTGGCGCTAGGACAAATAAAGACGCAATTTCAAGCATTTCAAGGGCCGTCCCGCACTCCGTCGCGGGCGGCCCTTTGTTTTTCCGGTGCTTAACGCCCCCACGCCGTCTTTTAGTCTTCGTCCAAAGGTCGTAAGGGAAGACGTCTGACGGTCGGGGTTCTTTCGTTTTGCCCCCCATCGTATAGTTTACGCGCGCGAAAGGGAGGGTCATCGCATGCGCATCGTTCTTATCCTGGTACTCATCGCGGCCGTGTTGGTCGTGGTGCAAAGCTATCGCAATGAATGCACGTTCGGCGAGGCCGGCTGGTGGGATTGCGTCCTCGGCCGCACCGCAACGACCGAGACACCGGCTCCGGCTACCGATACGGCGCCGCCCGCAACCGAGACCACGCCTCCGCCAGCTGAAGCGCCGGCGCAGTAAGGCTTGTCTGCTACCGGCATGCGGCCCGTCCAGCGGCGGGTCGCATGCCCGGTTCCGGTTATGCTGACGTCCTCGCGGGGCGGGGCATTCATCCGCGCGGTGCGTCGGGATCCAGTGTTCTGCGCGACCGGCAGAAGCACCACGAGCCGACGCGATTCCTAAGTCTCCGGCTATTTCTTGCGTTTGGGCGGCTTGTTCTCGTTGGCAGGCGTCTGCCTCGCGCTCTCCTTGAGCGCTTCTTTCAGCGACGTCGGCCGTCGATGCTTGTGCAAAAGGTCGGCAAACGCCTCCTCGGCAAGCTCCTGCAAACTGCGCCCGGTGTCACGCGCCAGCAGCTCCAGCGCCTGTAGAATCTCCGGCGCGAAGCCGATCAGCTTGCGCTTCTCCTGATCTGAATCAGAGCGGGCCATGTTGCCACCGTCTCCACGCTCGAAAGCTGCGTAAGCATAACCGATTTCAGGCCGTCCATGACCGCCATTTGGGAACCGTCACGACCGCTCCGCGCTTATAGCAGCGGCTTATCCCCGCGCATCGTGCGCGGGACAAGGTACCGAGCCTGACGCCCAAACCCACTTCCCACCGAAAGGATCCAACCGATGGGACTGTTCAGCAAAGACATCAAGTCGATGGAGGATCTGTTCCTCCATACCTTGCAGGACATCTATTACGCCGAGAATCAGATTGTGAAGTCGCTGCCGAAAATGATCGAGAAAGCGACGAGCCCGCAGCTGACCGCGGGTCTGCGCACGCATCTGCGTGAAACCCAAGGCCAGGTGAACCGCCTCGAGCAGGTTTTCAAGAAGCTCGGCCAGGAGCCGAAGGGCACCGACTGCCCGGCCATCGACGGCATCATCAAGGAAGCGGACGAAGTTGCCGGCGAGGTTGAGGACAAGAAGGTCCTCGATGCCGCCATCGTCGGCAGCGCCCAGGCCGTCGAGCATTACGAGATTTCGCGCTATGGCACCTTGATCGCCTGGGCGCGTGAGCTTGGCCACAACAATGTCATCCCGCTCCTCAACGCCAATCTGAAGGAGGAGAAGGCGACCGATAAGAAGCTGACCATGCTCGCCGAGGGCAAGGTCAATCGCCGCGCTTCCGGCCGCTCGACGGCGCGCTCGACATCGCGGCGCAAGACCGCAGGTCGCAGCGCAGCCAAGACGAAGCGTGCGCCCGCCCGTCGCGCCGCCGCGCGCAGTGCGGCGACCAAGCGCAAGACGGCAACCGCGAAGCGTAAGACCGCCCGCAAGAGCACGCGCAAATCGCGCTAGATGATCACGTAGCGTTAGAAACGAGACAGGCCGGGGCCATCGCCCCGGCCTTTAAGCTTCCGGGGGTACGATCACCCGCAGGGCCTTCGGCCGCGAACGGTAGGTGAGGGGAGGCCGCATGATCTCGATCTCGCCGTCCAGCGACACCGGCAGCCGGCTTGCCTTTGCCGTGATTTCCACATCGCTCAGCACGAACGTGTCGAGATCTTTGGCGGCGTCGAGCTTGCCGAAACAGAGCCGCCACACCATCCAGAAAAACTCGACGGGGTTGCGCGGCTTCACGACGTAGAGCCAGAGCGCGCCTTCGTCCAACCGCTCGCGCCTGCCGATGCTGAAGAGGTCGGTGCTGTATTTGTTGTTGCCGACAAAGAGGCAGGGGGTGCGATACGGCATCGACCAGCCTTCCGCCCGAATGCGAAGCCGGCGCCGCGGAAAATGCTTCATCATGCGGAAGAAGGCCGGCACCATGGCCATCCATTTCGTGAGCTTCTGCCGGTCGCGCCGCCGCTCGCGGTCGATGACCATGTAGGGATAGACGCCGATCGAGGAGTTGTTGATGAAGACCTCGCCATTGACCTCCGCCAGATCCACCAGCACAACCCGGCCTGCGACGATCGTCGCAACGGCGGCTTCGATGTCGAGGGGAAGCTCCAGATCCTTGGCAAAATGATTGAGCGTCCCGAGCGCAAGCACGCCGAGCGGCGTTTCCGTTCCCGCGGTGACGCTGGCAACGGTGCGGATCGTACCGTCGCCGCCGCCGACAACGATCGCGTCGATCTCGCCGCGTTTTGCCTGCTCGATGGCGAGCGATGCGGCCTCCGCCAGGAGTTGGCCCGGGACGAGGCGGATATCGCAAGATACACCATGAGTTTGGAAGGACTGTTCGAGGCTTTGCCGGATGTCGTCGGCCAAGCGGCCGGAGAAGGCGCCCGCGCCGGCGTTCAGCAGTACCGCGACGCGCCGCATGGGAACGCGCGAATGAAGCTGCGATCGATCGAGGGCTGCGGTGTCCGCCATGGGGCTGTCATGACCTGAGGGTCGTTGCCGACAGCCTAGCAGAGGCTCTGCGCGGGAAAGCGATTGGCCTAGCGGCGCTGGCCGAAAGAAGGTTGCGGCATGAATGCCTGCAGCCAGGTTGTGCGGCGCTCGTTTCGGGTCGCTTCCAGCGTATGAGCCTCGCTCAGCCATGTCCGCAGCGCCAAGTCCAGCACCCGCGGTCCCAAGGGCCCGAGATCGAAGTTGTAAACGAGGAAGTAAAGGAACTTGCTCATGGCCCATTAACTGTGAAAGGGCCGATCGGGTTTCATGGATGAGACAAATTTGCCGCAGGTCAACAGAGATCATATCCAGGCAGGGCGCTAATGACGCCCAAAACCCAAGGACTTAGCTCTTACCCGCCTCTTCGATATAAATCTTGCGCAGTGCCACCGCGACCGGCCCGGGCGTTCCGGTCCCGATAGCCACCCCGTCGATGTCCACGACCGGCAGCACAAACGCCGATGCCGCGGTCATGAAAGCCTCGCGCGCTCCGTGCGCCTCAGCCATGCTGAACGGCCGCTCCTCGATGGTGACGCCCTCGGTTTCGGCAAGCCTCAGCACGGCGCGGCGTGTGACCCCCGGCAGGATGTGGCTGCCGAGCGCCTGCGTGCGAACGATGCCCTCGGCATCGACGATGAAGGCGGACGACGACGTGCCCTCGGTCACGTGCCCATCCTCCACCATCCAGGCCTCGTAGGCGCCCCGCAGCTTGGCGTGCTCCTTGCCCATGCATTGCGCCAGCATCGACGTCGATTTGATGTCGCGCCGCTTCCAGCGAATGTCCGGGATCGTGACCACCTTCACCCCGGTCGCGGCGTAAGGATTGGCGATCAGGGGCCGCTTCTGCGTGAAGGCGACGATGGTCGGTTCCGCCGCGGCCGGATAGGCAAAGTCGCGGTCCGCCGCCCCGCGGCTGATCTGGAGATAAACGATGCCTTCGTCGATCTCGTTGGCGGCGATCAGCTCGTCGTGGATTTCACGCAAGCCCCCATGCGTGATTGGTGGAGCCAGCGCGATCTCGGCAAGCGATCGGTCGAGGCGGGCGAGGTGGGCGTCGAAGTCCACCAGTCGGCCGTTCAACACCGCCGTCACTTCGTAGATGCCGTCGCCAAACAAAAAGGCGCGGTCGAAGATAGAGACCTTGGCCTCCTCTTCGGGCACGTAGACGCCGTTGACATAGATGGTGCGGGACATGGATCGGGAAAAATGAACGGCGACGAAACGGCGTAGCCCCGACCACGGCCGAGTGCAAGGCGGCGGGATTAGCCTGCTTTCCACTCTTCCGGCTGTCAGGCATAATCGAGTCTCTGGAGAAGGCTTGGCGAGGAACGGGATCAGGCCAAAAAGGGGGGAGTTCAATGACGTCAGCGAGCTTATTGATTGTTATTATTGTCGGCACCGCAGTCGGCGCCCTGATCGGTCTGGCCATCGGTGGGGGTCTTGACCCCCTCTATCTTGCCATTGTCGCCGGCTTTCTTGGCACCATTGTTGGCGCCATTGCACGAAACATGATCATGGTGCGGGGTTCCGGCTCGGGCCCCGACGACTCGCGTACGCCAACGCTTGTCGTGGTTTATTCGGCTGTCGCTTCACTAGCGGGGAGCGCGGCAGCAGTGGAAATCGCCAGGCGTAGCGATCTCGCAGGCTCAGCGGTCTGGATCGGCGCGTTGGCGGGTTTATTTTCGGCCATTCTGCTGGCGATGCTGATGATCACCTACCACACCAATCCAGGTGAGGCGCCGAAGATCCGCTAGCGCGGTGCTTACACGAAAGGCTGCACGCGAAGCCCGGCTTCCTCGATGAGAGCGAGGTCGTCGTGGGTGTCGTTGTTTTCCGTCGTCAGCAGCTTGTCGCCGTAGAAGATCGAATTTGCGCCGGCCATGAAGCAGAGGATTTGGGCCTCACGGCTCAAGGCATGACGTCCCGCCGAAAGTCGCACGCGCGACGTCGGCATCAGGATTCGCGCCGCAGCAACCATGCGGACGAGATCGAGAGGGTCGACCGGCGGACGATCCTCGAGCGGCGTGCCGCTGACCGCGACCAGCGCATTGATCGGCACGCTCTCCGGGTGCGGCTCTAGAGTGGCCAGGGTCTGCAACAGGCGCGCGCGATCCTCGATCGTCTCGCCCATGCCGATGATGCCACCACAGCACACCTGCACGCCGGCTTTGCGCACATGCTCCAGGGTGTCGAGGCGGTCCTGATAGGTGCGCGTGGTGATGATCTCGCCGTAGAACTCTTCCGAGGTATCGAGATTGTGGTTGTAGGCCGTGAGCCCCGCATCGGCGAGGCGCTCCGCTTGCGCCTCGGTCAGCATGCCGAGGGTGACGCAGGCCTCCATGTTCAGCGCACGCACCCCACGCACCATGTCGAGCACTGCATCGAACGCGGGCCCGTCCTTCACCTGCCGCCAGGCGGCGCCCATGCAAAAGCGTGTGGCGCCCGCATCTTTGGCGGTTCGCGCCTTCGAGAGCACGTCGTGCACATCGAGCAACGCCTCGCGCTCGAGGCCCGTCTCCTTGGCGTAATGCGCCGATTGCGGGCAATATTTGCAGTCCTCGGGGCAGCTGCCGGTCTTGATGGAGAGAAGGCTAGCAAGCTGCACCTCGCCATCGGCATGATGCAGGCGATGCACGGCGCGCGCCCGGTCCACAAGCTCTAGAAGAGGCAGGCTGAGAAGAGCGACGACCTCTTCGCTGCGATAGTCGTGCCGCAGCGCCTCGCCGCCCCGGGCGATCTCGGCCGGGTGCTCGCGAAGCCGCAATTTGGGCCTGTGAGAGCTTAGTGTTTCCAGGGTTTCCGACACGGGCGGGGCTTATGATTGCTGCTTTATGGAGCCTTCGCTAATACAGGATCATGGTGGGAAGCGAAAGCCGCTACGAAGCCTGGCTCAGCCAGCGCGAGCGCGACGGATTGCTGCGCGGTTTGACCGCCATGGCCACCCGCGACGCCCGCACCATCTCGGTCGGCAGCCGCAGCTTCGTGAACTTTGCCAGCAACGATTATTTGGGCTTGCGTTTCCATCCGGCGCTCACCGACCGGGCTGCGGAATGGGCCAGGCGCTATGGGGCGGGGGCCGGAGCGTCACGCCTCGTGACGGGCAATCTCGATCTTTTCACACTGATTGAGGCCAAGGTGGCGGCTCTCAAGGGCAAGCCCACGGCACTCCTCATGGCGTCCGGCTTCCAAGCCAATGCCGCCGTCTTGCAGGCTCTGCTCGATCGGACGGTGCTCGGCGCCGAGCCGCTTGTGTTCGGCGATCGCCTCAATCACGCCAGCATGTATTTCGGCTGCCGTGCCGCGGGGGTCGAGCAGATCCGCTACCGCCATTGCGACGCGGCGCATCTACGCGACCTTCTTGCCCGCCATGGAGACGAGGAAAGGCCGAAGTTCATCCTCACCGAAAGCGTGTTCTCCATGGACGGCGATGTGGCCCCGCTTGCGGCGCTGGGAGCGCTCGCGCGCGAGCACAGCGCTTGCCTGATCGTGGACGACGCGCACGCGACCGGCATTCTCGGCCTGAACGGCGCCGGACTGTCCGGCGATGCCGACATTGCCATCGGCACCTTCTCCAAGGCGCTCGGGGGGTTCGGGGCCTATGTCGCCTGCACGACGCTCATCCGCGAGTATCTCGTCAATCGCTGCAGCGGCCTGATCTACTCCACCGCCTTGCCGCCTTCGGTTCTCGGCGCGATCGACGCGAGCCTCGATCTCATCCCGGAGATGGAAGGTGATCGCGCCTATGTCGCCCAGCTCGCGGAGCACTTCCGCGTGCAGGCGAACGCGCGCGGACATGACACCGGCGCATCGACCACCCAGATCGTTCCGATCTTCGTCGGCGCGAATCAAGCAGCGATCGATCTCAGCCGTGCATTGCGTGCCGCGGGCTTCTGGGCCACCGCGATCCGGCCCCCGACGGTACCGGCCGGCACCGCCCGCGTGCGTCTCGCCTTCACCCGCGCGCATCAGGAAAGCGACATCGTGCGTCTTCTCGCGGAGCTCGGCGAAGCCGGCGCATTCCAACCCGCCGCAGCAAGTGCGCAATAGACGATGCACGCTGTCTTCGTTCATGGCTGGGGCTATCACGCCGGCCTCTGGGAGGATGTCATCGCGTTCTGTCCGGAGTTGTCCGTCAGCCGCGTCGATCTCGGCTTTGTCGCGGGCGGGCCCGCCGGTGTCGAGACGTGGCCGGAAGACAGCATCGCCATCGGCCACTCGCTCGGCCTGCTTTGGCTCCTGCAACAGGAGCGACGGTTTCGCGCCCTGGTGAGCGTGCAGGGTTTCGACTGCTTCTGTTGCCACGTTCCGACGGCACGCGTGGCAGCGATGCGCCGTGGTCTCAAGCAGAATGCAGCAGAGACCCTCGGAAATTTCTGGCGCTCCTGCGGCACGCCGGACTTCGCGGATCCGGAGGACTTGAAGATCGAGAAGCTCGATGAGGGTCTGGACTGGCTGATGAACTGGAACGCAACCGGGAAAGCGACCGCGCTCGACTGTCCGATTCTCGCGCTTGCCGCGCGCGACGATCCGATCGTTCCCGCGACCATGAGCGCATCGATTTGGGGCGAGGAGAACGTCACATGGTCGGACGAGGGGAGTCACGCCTTGCCCCTGCGCCGGCCCGAATGGTGTGCCGATCGCATCAAGGAGTTCGCCCGTGGGCTCGCGTAGCGCCGCCATCGCTGCCCGCTTCGATGCGCGCGCGTCCGACTATGAGCGCCATGCCGGCTTGCAGCGCGCCGTCGCCGAGCGTCTTGCAGGCTTGCTCCCGGACTTGCAGCAACCGCGGGTGTTGGAGGTCGGCTGCGGCACCGGCCTCTTCTCCCGCCATCTGCTGGCCCGCTACGAGGAAGGCACCTTCCTCTTCAGTGACCTTGCGCCCGCCATGGTGGCGGAATGCCGGCGCAATCTCGGCGACCCGTCGAGCGGGGTGTCGTATGAGACTGCGCTTCCGGACGGCCCGCGCACCTACGCGACCTTCGACCTCATCGCGCTCAGCATGTCGCTGCACTGGTTTCCCGATCCGCACGCCACGCTCGCTTCGCTGCGCCGGCGTATCGCGCCCGGCGGCAAAATCGTCTACGCGACGTTAGGCCCCGAGAGCTTTGTCGAATGGCGCGCCGTCCTCGCCAAGCAGGGCTTGCGCAGCGGTCTCGTCGCTCTTCCCGAGCTTCCCGGAATCGTCGCGGAGGAAAGGCTGACGCCGGACACGTCCACGTTGGGCTTCCTGCGCCGCATGAAATCGGTCGGCGGCATCACGCCCCGCGAGGCCTACCGCCCGCTCTCGGCGGGAGCGCTGCGCAGGGCCATGCGTGCCGCCGATGCGCGGTTCGGCGGCAAGATCACCTGGCACATCGTCTATGGCGTCCTCGACGCCTAGGGCGAAGTCCTGTCCAGCCCCTCGAGCATGCCGTCATACGCCCGCGTCAGCTCCGCGTCGGTGATGCAGTATGGCGGCAAGAGATAGAGCGTCTTGCCGAGTGGCCGAATGTTGAGTCCGTTGCCGAGATACCATCGCTTTAGGGCAAGGCTCCGGCTCGACTGATATGTGCCGCCGTCCTTGACGTCGACGGCGAGGATGGTCCCGAGGATGCGCGGCCGCTCCAGGTCCTCGCGTGCGGCGAGGGTCGGCAGCAGCGCGCGATGACTTGCGTTGATGCGCGCGATCCTTCCAAGCGTGTCCTCCTCCTCGAAGAGCGCCAGCGAGCGCAAGCCCACCGCGCAAGCGAGCGGGTTTGCGGTGAAGGAATGGCCGTGCGGCAGCGCGCGGTCGAAGCTCTCGTCCAGAAACGCGTCGAAGACCCGGTCGCGCGCCACGGTCACCGCCATGGGCATATAGCCCGCGGTGAGACCCTTGGAGAGGCAGACGAGATCAGGCACCACACCGGCCTGCTCCATGGCGAACAGCGTCCCGGTGCGCCCGAACCCGGTCGCCACCTCGTCGAAGATGACGAGGATGCCCGCCTCCTGCGCAAGCTCGACGAGCCGTTGCAGAAAGGAGGGCCTGCACATGCGCATGCCGCCCGCGCCTTGTAGCAGCGGCTCGATGATCAGCGCCGCGATCTCTTGCCCCCGGTCCGCGACCAGATCCTGAAACGCCGACAACGCGCCGGCTTCGCGGCCTTCGACATCCTTGTCGCCCTCGAATGTGTGCGGGAAGGGCAGCACGCACACATTGACCATCAGGTCGCGGAAGAGCGGGAAGAAGCCGGAGCCGCGCCCCACCGACATCGCGCCGAGCGTATCGCCGTGATAGCCGCCGTCGAACGCGAGCAGCACGCGCCGGCGGGAGTCGCCGCTATTGATCCAGTATTGATAGGCGATCTTGAGCGCGACCTCGACGGCGGTCGAACCATCGTCGGAGAAGAACACGCGATTGAGATCGCCTGGCAGAAGCCGGCACAGCGCCGCCGCCAGCTCGACCGCAGGGCGATGGGTGAAGCCTGCGAACATGATGTGCTCGAAGGCCTCGGCTTGATCCGCAACGGCCGCGTTCAGCGCCGGGTGAGCATGGCCATGCGTGCATGTCCACCACGACGCGACGAGATCGAGGATCTCTGTCCCGTCCGCATCGAAGAGCGAAGCGCCCTTCGCGCGTGTGATGACGATGGGTTCGGCCTCGGTCTGGTGCTGCGTGAACGGGTGCCAGACATGACGCTGGTCCAGCGCCAGCAGCGTCTTGACCCATTCCGCTTCGTCGCGCGCGCCGCTCACAGATTGCCCCGCGCAAGTTTGTCGAGGTCGAGCTCCGGCTTGATCTCGCACAAGACCGTCCGGTCGATGCTTTCCAGCCAGGGGATCTCCGCGATCACCTCCACTTGGCCGTAGCGTTCGATGGCGGCGCGATTATGCGGCGTCTCCGGACCGTTGATGACGACGCCGGCGATGGTCATGCTGCGCCGCCGCAGCGCCTCGAGCGACAGGAGCGTGTGATTGATGGTCCCGAGCGTCGATCGCGCCACGAGGATGACAGGCAGCTCGAGCGTGTCGGCGAGATCGATGACGAACTCACGCTCGGTGAGCGGCACGAGCAGGCCGCCCGCGCCCTCGACCACGACCGGGCGGCCCGTCTCCGGCGGGACGATCTTGGCAAGGTCGATTGTCACTCCCTCGCGCCGCGCGGCCTCGTGCGGTGCCATGGCGGCGGCCAGCAGATAGGTCTCCGGCAAGATCCGTTGCGGCGCCACCTCCGCGAGGCGTCGAACTGTCGCGCTGTCGGTCTCGGGCTCGGACCCGGCCTGCACCGGCTTCCAGTAATCCGCGTCGAAATGCGTCATGAGCCACGCGGAGACGAGCGTCTTGCCCACATCGGTGTCGGTTCCGGTGACGAAAAACCCCTGCACGATGTCTCCAGCGTCGAAAGCGTTAATGCGATGGGCGACTTTATCCAGCCAGTTCCCCTAGGCAAGGGCTGGACGGGGGGAGGGCATCGCGCGACAACTCCCATCCGCTGAATGAGGACGGCAGCAGACATGCTTAAACGAGCGATTTGGCCGCCTTTTGCATCCGGCGGTACAGCCCGCGGACATGGATTGAGTACCTGATGACGAAGCGTCGCCTCCTATCGCTGATCGTTTGCGCTCTAGCTCTGCTGCAAGCGGTGCCTGTTGCCGTGGCCGCCGCGGAGCAGAAGACGCTGCGCATGGCCTACGACTCCGATCCGACCTCTCTCGATCCCCATGAGCAGCTGTCGAGCGCGACGCTGCAACTGTCGCATCTTCTGTTCGATCCGCTCGTGCGCTTCAAGCAGGACATGACGCTCGAGCCGCGTCTCGCCAAGAGCTGGGAGCAGGTCGACAAGCGCACCACGCGCTTCCACTTGCGCGAGGGC
>Ga0190275_10003254_pt1 | contig 11557 bp, 10 predicted proteins | sample Popmic550T_FD_133745 | JGI IMG/M metagenome (GOLD analysis project Ga0190275, IMG submission 133745) | Populus adjacent soil microbial communities from riparian zone of Yellowstone River, Montana, USA - 550 T | ecosystem: Environmental > Terrestrial > Soil > Riparian zone > Trees stand | place... | reverse complement strand
GCCCTTCCTGAGCAAGCTGAGCAAGCACCTGCTGGCCGAGCGCCAGCAGATCCAGGAGCTGCTCGGTGAGGTCAGCCGGCACACCGAGCACATTGGCGCCATCGTCAAGCTGCAGCAGCGCTATGCCCGCGCGCCCCAGCAGCTGATCGAGCCCGTTCAGCTGGCGGAGCTGGTGGACGACGCCTTGCGCATCAACCACGCTGCGCTCAGCCGCCACTCCGTGCAGGTGGAGCGGGACCTGGCGGAGGTGCCTCCCGTGCTGACCGAGAAGCACAAGATCCTGACGATCCTGGTCAACCTCATCAGCAACGCCAAGTATGCCTTGGATGCGCTGCCCGAGCCGGGGCGGCGCGTGACCGTGAGCCTCAAGCCCCCTGCAGACGGCCGCATCCGGCTCGAGGTGACAGACAACGGCGTCGGGATTGCACCGGAGATGCTCACGCGCATCTTCCAATACGGCTTCACCACCCGCGAGGAGGGACACGGCTTCGGCCTGCACTCCAGCGCGCTGGCAGCGCAGGAGATGGGCGGGAGCCTGACTGCCCACAGTGATGGACCAGGCCGGGGAGCCACGTTCACCCTGGAGCTGCCTTTCAACCCGGAGCCGCAGCGCGAGCGAGCGTATGCATAAACGCCGAATCCTGGTCATCGACGACGCAGAGGAGATCCACAAGGACTTCACTCGGATCCTCTGCCCGAAGCCGACGGGAGAGTGGGACGATCTGGCCCTGCTGGAAGCGACGCTCTTTGGCTTGGCACCTGCCACGGGGAAATCCACCAGCGAGCTCTTCGAGCTGGACTCGGCCTTTCAGGGACAGGAAGGGCTCGCCAAGGTGCAGGAGGCCATGGCCTCGGGGCGACCCTATGAGCTGGTGTTCCTGGACTACCGGATGCCACCCGGCTGGAACGGCTTCGAGACGCTGCGGCGCCTGCGCCAGGTGGCGCCCTCGCTGCCCGTGGTGCTCTGCTCGGCCTACTCCGACTATTCCTGGGAGCAGATCCGCCGAGAGCTCGGGGAAGAGCAGCCCCTGACGGAGCTGAGGAAGCCTTTCAACAAGAAGGATCTCCACGAGCTGGCGTGCACGCTCACCGAGCCGCGAGTCACCTCAGGAGAGGGACCTCACGGGTAGCCGTACCCCTTTGGTGGTACAGCCCTCTCTCGTCGCTTTGCGTACCTTGCCTTGGACGTCCTCAAGGCAGGTGAAATGAAACGCACTTCGACAGCACTGGCAGTCTCAAGATCCTCTCAGCGCGGAGCCAGCCGTCGCTCTCTCTCTCAACAGCGGGAGGTCCGGCGGCAGGAGCAGCGGCTCCGGGCCACGCTCGGCACGGCCGCACGGATGGCCCGGCTCCGCTCCGGGCTCACCCAGGCGGATGTCGCCGATACCATCGGCACGGTGACGGAGGTCTATGGGCGCATGGAGCGGGGGAAGCTGCTCCCGAGCGTGCCGACCCTGTTCCGGCTCTGCCTCGCGCTCCACAGCGGCCCGCATGAGCTGATGGGGTTTGCCCCCGTGGGCCGCACCTCGGTCAAGCAGGCCTGGGAGACCCTCAAGGTCCCGCGACTGGGAGATACGCCGGAGATCCGACGGATGGTGCGCCGCCTGAGCAGCCTCGATCGCTCCCAGCTCCGGCTGGTCCAGCTGATCGTCGCCTCCCTCGTGGCGCGGCGGCTGAAGGGCCGAGGCTCCTCGGGCGAGGCGCGGAAGCTCCGCGCGGCGGGCGCCTGAGCCCTACCGCCGAGCCACGACGACGGGCTTGGAGGAGGGGAGCACGCTGGCATAGGCGGCGAAGAGCTGCCCGGTGAGGGCGAAGGTCCTCCCCGGGCCCGGTGCGCGCAGCGTGTCGTTGAGGATCTTGCCGGTGCTCGGATCCTTCGCGACCTTGGGCTTGGAGAGGTTCATCCGGTAGCGCACCACGCCGCGATTCACGCGGTGGATGACGGTGACGGTGCCGTCAGCGTCCACCTGATCCACGACGCCCACATGGGTGAGCCCATCGTTGCGCCGGCCGTCGCGGTTCTGATCGTACGTGTCACGGAAGAAGACGAGATCCCCGGGCACGGGCCGGCCTCCGTTGTAGACACGACCGTGGTTGAGGGCATGCCGGTAGAGCACGGTGACGCCGTTGTCCCCCGGCTTGGAGGTTCCTCGCAGCGAGATGCCGGCCTGCGCATAGACGGCCTCCACCAGCCCGGTGCAGTCACTGGGATACGCGCGGCTGCCCACCCTCACCTGGCCCTTGCCCACCAGCGTGCGCGCGGTGGCGAGCACCGTCTCTCGCGCATCTCGGGACACGCGAGGGCGAGACACCGGCTGCGCGCGCTTCTTCGGCTCGGCGCGCGGCGCACGAGAAGGGGCCTTGGGCGCGGGCGCCTCACGCTTCGGGGCCTGGGCGATCGCGGCCTGGGGCTCCTCGTCCACCTCGGGGATGGCCCGAGGCATGGCCGCCGGCGTCACGGGCCGGTAGCGGAAGCTGTCGAAGAGCACCTGCCCGCCCAGCGGAGCCCCCGCGGACCCCGTGGCGCACCCCGTCATCCACACCATCCCCGCCAGCAGCGCGATGTTCCTCATGAGGCCTCCATGTGAGTCAACGTGCTACATGGTGCGGCGCGGAGGTTGTGTCGTCAAAAAACCTACCCGAGCAACCGGGCGTGGAAGCTTGGGTTTTCGGATTCTGGAGTGGTGGGATAATGGTGGGGTGATGCCCAGGCTTCCTACCCTCGCAGTCCTCCTCTTTCTCACGGGTTGTGCGTCCCAGGCGTACCAGCGCGCCAAGGACGCGGACACGGCGGAGGCCTACCGTGACTTCCTGCGCGAGTACCCGAAGGACGACATGGCCGAGGCGGCCGAGGCCCGCGTGGAGGAGCTGGAGTTCACGCAGGCCCAGAAGCTCCACACGGTGCTGGCGTACAAGCGATTCCTGGAGGCCCATCCGGAGGCGCCGCAGGCCCGCGCGGCGGGCTCGCTGCTGGAGGGGCTGCGCTTCAACGCCGCGAAGGAGTCCGGCACGGCGGCGGCGTGGCGGCAGTTCCTGGCCGATCACCCCGAGGGGACACACCGGGACGAGGGCCGGCAGCTGCTCGTGGAGGCCGAGCGCAAGGAGCTGGTGACGGCAGGGGACTCGAAGCGGCTGTCTGCCTTCCTGCGCGAGGCGGGGGACGATCCGCGGCGGCAGGAGGTGGAGGCGCGGCTGGACGATCAGACCTTCGCCCAGGCGAAGGCCTCGGGCTCGGCGAAGCTCTTCGCGTACCTGCGGGACTTCCCGGCGGGCCAGCACCGAGAGGAAGTCAAAGCGCGGCTGCTGGACGTGGAGGTGGAGGGCCTGCTCGTCTCGGGGCTCTTGGAAGAGGCCGAGGCGCGGGTGAAGACGCATCCGCTGGGGCCGAAGCTCGAGGACTTCCCGGCGCGGCTGGCCCGGGCGAAGGCGACCCGTGAGGCGCTGGCCACGCGCGAGCCGCTGGTCCAGGCCGCGCACGTGGGCCACTACTTGAGAGATCTCGGCGATCTGCAGCAGGCGCTCGGGGCGCCGGATCCGCTGGATCGCTGGCAGGCAGCGGAGGAGCTGGGGCAGCACGTCTCGGTGCGTGCCCTGGATCCGCTGCTCAACGCCTTCCGCACCGCGCGCAACCCGCTGGTCCGCCTGTACGCGCTGGAGAGCCTCCAGAACGTGCTGCGCGCCCTGCCGCGCTCGGTGGCCGAGTACGAGGCGGCGGTGCGGCTGGAGAGCCTGCGCGAGCGCGCGAGCAGCCCAGAGGTCTACCTCACCCTCGCGGCGCTGCTGGATCTGACGGGGCAGCTCGAGCTGGCGTCCACCGAGTACCAGCGGGCCTACGACAACACCCACCCGGATCCGGTGGTGCTCCGCCGCTGGGTGAGGATCCGCCAGGAGCGGCGCCAGCCCTTCTCCGCGGCGGTGGCGGCGCGGCAGCTGGCGATATGGGCGCACGGAGTGGCGCGTGACGAGGTAGTCACTCCCGAGGGAGGAGTGCCGCTGGCGTCCGCCCGGCAGCTGTGCGCGGCGGCCGAGAACGCGCGCTTCGCGGTGGAGGCCATCGCCCAGGCTCGCAAGCAGGCCACGGAGTTCCCCGAGGATCTGAACAGCTTCGAGCGAGCGGCCACGGATGCGGTGAAGCTCTCGGAGGCGCGGCTGGCGGACGCGGAGCTGCTGCTGCGCGAGCGGAACCCGGACGTGCGCCTGTGCCGGAATCAGCAGGTGCGCGAGCGCCTGAGCAACGCGGTGAAGGAGCGCACGGCGGCGCTGGAGGGGGTGGGGACGAAGCTGCCGAAGCTGGCCCCGGTGCTCCTGGAGCTGGCCAGGGATCGCGATCCCTCCCCGGAGGTCCGCTCGGTAGCGGCGGCCCGGCTCGCGGCGATCTCCGCGCGCGGGGACTGAACGGATTTTCCCTGCCCACTCCTGGCGCGGGGGTTAGAGTCCGGGGGCTCATGGCCACTCGCACCTACACGCTGAAGGTCCCGCAGGGCGCGAAGCCGGCCTTGCGGATCGACTACGCAGCGCTCTTGAACGACGAGCAGCTGCGGGCCGTGGAGGCGGGGGAGGGGCCGGTGCTGGTGATCGCCGGCGCGGGCTCGGGCAAGACGCGTACGCTGACGTTCCGGGTGGCGCGGCTGCTGGAGCGCGGGGTGCCCCCCGAGGGCATCCTCCTGCTCACCTTCACCAACAAGGCCGCGCGGGAGATGACGCGGCGGGTGGAGGATCTGGCGGGCGGCTTCGTGGACGTGCGCAAGCTGCTGGGCGGCACCTTCCACCACGCGGCGCACACGCTGCTGCGCCAGTTCGCGCACAACCTGGGGTTCTCCCAGTCCTTCACGGTGCTGGATCGCGAGGACTCGCGGGATCTGATGGCCTCCTGCGTCGCCGAGCGGAAGATCGCGCGCGAGCGGCGCTTCCCGCGGGCGGAGGTGGTGCAGGATCTGGTGTCCACGGCCATCAACCTCCAGCGCTCGCTCTCGCAGGTGCTGGTGGAGGATCGGCCCCAGTTCCTCCCGCTGGCGGAGGAGGTGCTGGCGGTGGCGGTGCGCTTCCAGCAGCGCAAGCAGCAGATGAACCTGATGGACTTCGACGATCTGCTGCTGCACCTCAAGCGGCTGCTGGCCGAGCACCCGCCGGTGCGTGAGCAGCTCGTCGAGCGCTTCCAGTGCATCCTGGTGGACGAGTACCAGGACACCAACCGCCTCCAGGGCGATCTGGTGGATCTGCTGGCGGGGGAGCGCAGGAACCTGACGGTGGTGGGAGACGACTGCCAGTCCATCTACAGCTTCCGGGGCGCGGACTTCACCAACATCATCGACTTCCCGCAGCGCTACCCGGGCTGCGGCGTGTACCCGCTGACGCGCAACTACCGCTCCACGCCGGAGATCCTGCAGCTGGCCAACGCCTCCATCGCGTTCAACCAGCGCCAGTTCGCCAAGCAGCTCACCGCCGAGCGCCCCATGGGCCCCAAGCCGGTGCTGGTGCCCACCAAGGACGTGGACGAGCAGGCGGTGTTCGTCGCCCAGCGTGTGCTGGAGCTTCGCGATGAGGGGCTGCCCCTGGAGGAGATGGCGGTGCTCTACCGGGCGCACAGCCACTCCATGGAGCTGCAGCTCGAGCTGACGAAGCGGGGCATCCCCTTCCGGGTCCGCTCCGGGGTGCGCTTCTTCGAGCAGGCCCACATCAAGGACGTGCTGGCCCACCTGCGCTTCTCCCAGAGTCCTGGGGATGAGCTGGCCTTCAAGCGGGTGGTGAAGCTGGTGAGCGGGGTGGGGCAGGCCACGGCGGAGTCCCTGTGGACGGCTCTGGCCGCGCTCCCTCCCGAGCAGCCCGTGCAGGAGCGGCTGGCCCACGCGGATGTCCGCCGCCACGTGCCCAAGCGGGCCTCCACGGCCTTCACCCGCTTCACCGCGCTGATGGCCCGGCTCAACCGGCCAGAGGCCTCCCGCACGCCCGGGCAGCTCATCGAGGATGTGCTGACAGGGGGGTATGGCGAGTACCTCCGGGCCGAGTTCGTCGCCGAGGAGCGCCGCGAGGAGGACATCCGCCAGCTCGCCGAGTACGCCGGCCGCTTCGAGGATCTGCCGCGCTTCCTGTCCGAGATCGCCCTGGTCTCCGAGTTCTCCGCCGAGGACGCCATCTCCGGCGAGGAGCCGGACGAGTACCTCACGCTCTCCACCATCCACCAGGCCAAGGGGCTGGAGTGGAAGGCCGTCTTCGTCATCTGGCTGGTCGAGGGGCGCTTCCCCCTGGTGACGGCCATCCGCAACCCGGAGGAGGAGGAGGAGGAGCGGCGCCTCTTCTACGTGGCCGTCACCCGGGCCAAGGACGAGCTGGCGCTGACCTACCCGCTGACGACCAACCCTCGGGACGGGGCCCGGATCATTCTCCGCCAGTCGCGCTTCATCGAGGAGCTGCCGGTGGGGGAGGACGCTCCGTATGACCGGCTCATCCTGGAGGCGATGGAGACGCCGGCCCTCCCTCGGCTGGGGGGGGAGAAGGCGCTGGCGGGTGGAGCCCTACCCGGGACGACAGCCCCTCCAACGCCCGAGCCGGATCCCGAGGGCTAGCCTGGGCGGCCAGAAACGGGCATGCCGCGCCGCGACGTGATACAGAGTCGGACCGGGCGCTGAGTCTCATCTGCCAGCGCCTCTTGATTCTCATGGCGGACAAAGCTCGCATCGTCGGGATTGACCTGGGCACGACCAACACGCTGGTCGCTTCCGTGCGTAACCGCATCCCGAAGATTGTCCCCACCGACCGCGGCAACCTGATCCTGCCGTCCGTTGTCGCGCTCTCGGGTAAGGGGGACCTGCTGGTCGGCGGTGTGGCCAAGGACCAGATGGTCACCAACCCGAAGAACACGCTCTACGGCACCAAGCGGCTCATCGGGCGCAAGTACCACTCCAAGGTGGTGGAGGAGCTCAAGAGCTACTTCAACTACGACATTGTCGAGGGCGCCGAAGGGGACGCAGCCGTCTCGCTCGGTGGGAAGACGTACAGCCTGCCGCACGTGGCCAGCCTGATCCTCGGGCAGTTGAAGACCATCGCCGAGCAGTTCCTCGGCGGGCCCATCCAAGAGGCCGTCATCTCCGTCCCGGCCTACTACAACGACAACCAGCGCCACGCGGTGAAGGAGGCGGGCCGCCTGGCGGGCTTTGACGTCAAGCGCATCGTCAATGAGCCCACCGCGGCCGCGCTGGCCTACGGCTTCAACCGGGGCCTGTATCAGAAGATCCTCGTCTACGATCTGGGCGGCGGCACCTTCGACGTGTCGGTGCTCCACCTCACCGGCAATGTCTTCGAGGTGCTCGCCACCGGCGGCGACACCTTCCTGGGCGGCGTGGACTTCGACAACCGGGTCATCGACTACGTCATCGACAAGTTCATCGAGGAGCACAAGATCGATCTGACGCAGAGCCCCATCGCCATGCAGCGCATCAAGAACGCTGCCGAGGCCGCGAAGATCGATCTCACCCTGCGCCTCAACGTGCTGCTGGATCTGCCCTTCATCGAGGAGCGCAAGGGCAAGCCCATGGATCTGCGCATCCCCCTCACCCGGGATGTGCTCAACGCGCTCACGGGCGACCTGGTGAACCGGACGTTCGAGATCTGTGACCGGGTGCTCGAGGAGAAGGGCATCAAGCGCTCGGAGATCGACGAGATCATCCTGGTGGGCGGCCAGAGCCGCATGCCGCTGGTGCAGCAGAAGATCCAGGAGCACTTCGGCAAGCCACCGCGCAAGGGCGTGCACCCGGACGAGTGCGTGGCGCTGGGCGCGGCGCTGCTGGCAGACTCGCTGGGCAGCATCGACTCGGTGACGCTGCTGGACGCGCTGTCCATGCCCATCGGCTACGGGCTGCCGAACAACCGGGTCAAGCGCATCATCGACAAGAACACGCTCATCCCGCTGGTGAAGAGCTTCCGGCTGCCGGCACCGAAGGACGCAAGCTCGTCCTTCATCGAGCTGGACATCTACCAGGGTGACAGCGACCTGATCGTGGACAACGAGTACCTGGGCACGGTGCGCCTGCCGGCCGCGTTCGCGGGTCGGAAGATCGACTTCAGGCTGACCGAGGAGTGCCTCCTGCAGGTGATGGTGGAGGAGGGCTCCACCATGCGGAAGGTGGATCTGGCCACCCGGGACACGCCCGAGGCGCTCAAGAGGGCCATCGAGGAGGCGCTCCCCAAGGAGCCGCCCCCCACCGAGGCCCGGCAGCCCGAGGAGGGCGGTGGCCTCTTCTCCAGCATCACCAAGGTGTTCCGCCGCAGGTAGCGGGAGACACGATGCCGAAGTTCCCTTCCAAGGAGTGGTGCGAGGAGGCGGTCCGGCTCACCAACTCGGACCCCGAGGCGGCGGCGGCGGGCCAGGGCTGGACGGGGGACTTCGGGGCCATCGTGGAGCCGGAGCCGGGCAAGCTGGCCCAGGTCTTCGTGGTGCACATCGTCCCCAAGAACGGCCGCATCGAGAAGCTGCGGGTGCTGGACGATCCGGACGACCTGGATGAGTTCGAGCCCACCTATGTGGCTCGGGCGGCCTACTCCGTCTGGAAGGAGCTGCTGGCGGGGACCCTGGATCCGGTGGAGGCGGTGCTCAAGCGCCGCATCTGGGTGAAGGGGGATCTGCAGCCGCTGATCGAGCGGATGCGGTACAAAGGGATCGCGGACCGCGTCTTCGCGCAGCTGAAGACGGAGTTCATCGACGACCGGTGAAGGGTCGTGGAGGCATCCTCGGATGGGTTTTGGCAAGGAGCTGAAGAAGCGCGCCCTGGGCGTCACGGCCAAGGCGATGGAGCGGCTCATGGCGGACGAGAAGCGCGCCATGCAGGTCGCCAACGCCATTGGGACGGTGCAGCGGGGCAAGCAGGCGCTCGACAAGGGGCAGGAGGGGCTGCTGCGGGCCCTCAACTTCGCCCCCAAGAGCGACTTCAAGGCGGTGGGCAAGAAGCTCTCCAACCTCAAGCGCCGCCTGCGCGAGCTGGACGAGAAGCTCGGCACGCTTCACAAGGACTAGGGAGGGCTCCCGCCGGAATGGAAAGGCGGGGGGACGGCGTTGAATAGCGTTGACACGTGAGGGGGGCGGATGGCATTTACCCCCCCCGTTGTACGACCCCACGGGCGTATAGCTCAGCGGTAGAGCACTGCCTTCACACGGCAGGGGTCGCAGGTTCAAACCCTGCTGCGCCCACTGGCAGAGAGGCCGTGAGTCCGGGAGTCATCCCCAGGATTCACGGCCTTTCCTTTTGCGGGCTCGAGTGCTCGGTACCCATCACTTGCCCCGGCGGGGCTATCCACGGGGCGGCAGACGCTGGCCCAGCCCCTCCCCAGTCGAGTGATCTCCATGCGACACTGGCGCGTGGGACCAGGGGGCGACCGATGCCGAACGTACGGTTTACATGGGACCAGGCGGGGCATGTCACGGCCCTCGCGGAGCCGCCGGACGACGTGCTCGCCGACTATCTCGCCGAGGAGGTGCGCGACAACTTGCGCCTCTGCCGCCGCCTGCTCGACATCATCCGTGCGCTGCGGCTGGGCAACCACTCGTCCTGGATGGCCGAGGGGGAGGCCTGGAACATCAACCTCACGAAGGGGCGCGCCGTCATCGAGAGCGAGTTCTCGGTGCCGGGCCGCTCGCGGGAGCTGACGCTGGTGGAGTTCGAGGAGCTCGTCCAGGCCTGGCTCCGATTCCTCGAGACCACCCGCTGAGGCGGCTCAGGGCGCGTCCGGGACGGTGGGGCTCGGCGTCCGCTCTTTCGTGGCCGGCAGGGAGCGCGCCTTGAGGAGCGAGGCCACCACGGAACCCCCAATGAGCGCGGCGATGACGGCCAGGGAGACGAGGGCTGGCACCTTCACCACGTCCACCAGCGTCATCTTCGCCCCCACGAACACGAGCACCGCGGACAGGCCGACTTTCAGGTAGCTGAACTTCTCCACCATGCCCGCCACCAGGAAGAAGAGCGAGCGCAGGCCCAGGATCGCGAAGATGTTGGAGGTGAAGACGAGGAACGGATCCTGGGTGACGGCGAAGATGGCGGGGATGGAGTCCAGCGCGAAGATGACGTCGGTTACCTCCACGAGGATCAGCGCCATGAAGAGCGGGGTGGCCAGCCTCCTGCCGTGCTCCTTCGTGAAGAAGTGGTGCCCGTCAAAGCGGCTCGTCGAGGGAATGGTGCGGCGGGCCCAGCGCATGGCCCAGCCGTTCTCCGGGTGCTCCTCCTGGTTGCGGTTGAGGAACAGCTTGATGCCCGTGATGATGAGGAACGCGCCGAAGACGTAGATGAGCCAGTGGAAGCGCTGGAGCATGGCCACCCCGGTGAAGATCATCCCCGCGCGCAGCACCAGCGCGCTCAGGATGCCCCAGAAGAGCACCCGGTGCTGGTAGAGCGCGGGGATGCGCAGGGCCGAGAAGACGATGACGAAGACGAAGATGTTGTCGATGGAGAGCGACTTCTCGATCAGGTAGCCGGTGAGGAACTGCACGCCCGGCTCGGCGCCGAACTTCCACCAGAGGCCCGCGTTGAACAGCAGCGCGAGCCCCACCCAGACGGCGCTCCACGTCAGCGCCTCCTTGAACTTCACCACGTGAGCGCTGCGGTGGAAGACGCCCAGATCCAGCGCGAGCATCGCGAGGACAAAGGCGATGAAGCCCGCCCAGAGGGCAGGGCTGCCGACAGTTTGAAGGTCCATCCCTTTGGAAATAGAGAGCGGGCCATTCTTAGGCAAATAGTAATTCTGTCCGTAAAGCATCGTAAAAACCGATGACTCGGGGGTGGTGGGCGTCCTTTCGGCCGGCCCCTCTTCAGAGCGGTCGAGGCTTTACGGGTGGCTGAGAGATGACAGAACCGCGCCTCCCCTACTCAGGAAGAGGACTCCCATTTGAGAAGGCTTCGCATTGTTTCAGCGCTCTGCGCTTCGCTCCTGTGGGCCGCGTTTGGATGCGGCTCCGAGCAGCAGCTGGATCCTGGCGCTCCCGTGCCGGAGCTCGGCCTGGACCCCACCGCGCCTCCAGAGCCCGTCACTCCTCCTCCGCCGGTCTCGGGGACGAGCCCTGATCCCACTCCTGTGCCAGCTCCCGAGCCCACGCCAACCCCCGAGCCCACGCCCGAACCCCCGCCTGCGGATCTCGGAGTGGACGTGTTTGGGGTGACGATGCTCCACCCCACCAAGGCGGGCGGTGAGGCCTGGTCCCTGGCGGCCGACGCGACGCGGGACCCGCGCTTCGATCCGAAGTCCGCCCTCACCCGCAACGCGGATGGCTCCTGGAAGATCCAGTCCAACCAGGTGCGCCTGTCCGTCTTCACCTCCACCGGCTATGACTCGGGGAAGATCCCCACGTACGACCGGGACGTGCTGGCCGGCCGCGGCTACATGCAGGCTGCCAACGACTGGAAGAACGTGGAGATGACCGGCTTCGTGAAGCTCAACGCCGCCTCGGACATGGGCGACAACTTCGACTGGTACGCGCGCGGCGGCCGGCACACCGACTCGCTGGCGTGCGAGGGCTCCTCGTACAAGGGCGCGCTGCACTATGACGGGCGCACGCGCTGGCAGAAGGAGACGTGGC
>Ga0190275_10003253_pt1 | contig 11558 bp, 7 predicted proteins | sample Popmic550T_FD_133745 | JGI IMG/M metagenome (GOLD analysis project Ga0190275, IMG submission 133745) | Populus adjacent soil microbial communities from riparian zone of Yellowstone River, Montana, USA - 550 T | ecosystem: Environmental > Terrestrial > Soil > Riparian zone > Trees stand | place... | reverse complement strand
GGTGGGAGTGGTGACACCGAACTCGACGCCTGAACTCACATCATCGCTGGGCATCCGCACGCTCAGGACGCTGGGAGTGGTCCCAGTCGCCCCGCCGGCGCTCACCGATCAGCAGAATCACTACCTTCAGGGCTGGCTGCGGGCGCTCGACGCTCCCGCTGCGCCCCCCGTCCTGCCTGCCTCGGCGCCCTTCGACCCCACCACCAGCGCCTGGTTGAACGGCCTGTTCGCCGGGCTCTTCCCCGACCCCGCGATTCCCAGCTTGCCGGCCGAGGCACCGACCGGCACTCGGGTGATGGTGCTGTGGGCGTCGCAGACGGGTAATGCAGAGGACCACGCCACTGCCTACGCCGACCGGTTGCGCGCCGAAGGCTTCGCCGTGGACCTGGTCGGCATGGATGACGTAGGCCCTTCGACGCTGGCCGGCGCCGACGTCGCCCTGCTGGTCAGCAGCACTTTCGGTGACGGTGGCTCCCCGGACAACGGCGAGGCGTTCTGGGACGCCCTGGTCGACGGCACCGCCCCCCGCCTGGAGGGCCTGCGTTACGCCGTGCTGGCCTTCGGCGACTCCAGCTATGACCGGTTCTGTGGGCACGGTCGAGCCCTCGACGACCGTCTCGCCGAACTCGGTGCGCAACGGCTGACCGAGCGCGCCGACTGTGAGCCTGGTGACGAGCTTCCGGCCGAGGATTGGTTCGCCAGGGTGCTTGTGCAACTCCGCGAGCCGGACGGGGCACCCGCGGCCGCGCCCGCGCAGACAACGGCCCTCGCTCAGGCGACGCCAGCAGCAGGCACCGAGCCGCGCCCAGCGAGCCCGGCGTCGACCACGTACTCCCGCCACTCGCCTCTGGTGACCAGGCTCACCATCAACCGCCCCCTCGGCGCAGTCGGCACCACCAAGGACGTCCGTCAGTTCGGCTTCGCCACCGAAAGTGACTTCAGCTACCGGGCCGGCGACGCGCTCAGCGTCCGTCCGCTGAACAGCCCCCAGGCGGTGGACGGCTGGCTGGCCGCAACAGGGCTGAGTGGGGACGCCGCGGTCGAGCTGGACGGCGTCGGCACCTCGCTGCGCGAGGCGTGCCTCAGGCATCTGGAGATCGTGAACGTCACTCCCAGCCTGCTGCGGTTCGTCAACGAGAGGGCCGGCGACCGTGAGCTGGCCACCTTGCTGCGGCAGGGCAACACGGTCAACCTGCAGCGCTGGGCCTGGGGTAAGCAGGCTCTTGACGTGCTAGCGGCCTATCCGGTGACCGCCTCCGTCGAGGATTGGCTGGCGGCGCTGACCCGGCTGCAGCCTCGGCAGTACTCGATCGCGTCCAGTCCGTTGGCGCACCCCGACGAGGTGCACCTGACCGTCTCCGCGGTGCGGTTCGAGTATCAGGGCCAGCAGCGCAACGGGGTGTGCTCGACGTTCCTGGCCGACCACAGCGAGTCGGCCGAGATTCCGGTATTTGTGCAGCAGACCACCCACTTCCGGCCCCCGGCAGGTGCGGATGTGCCGATGATCATGGTCGGTCCGGGCACAGGGGTGGCGCCGTTCCGCGGCTTCCTGCAGGAGCGCAGGGCGCTCGGCCAGACCGGCCGGAACTGGTTGTTCTTCGGCGAGCGCAACTCGGCCACCGACTTCTACTACGCAGACGAGCTCACCCGGCTGCGCGACGATGGGCTCCTTACCGAACTCACTTTGGCGTTCTCCCGCGATCAGCGGCACAAGGTCTACGTGCAGGACCGGCTGCGCGAGCAGGCCGCCCGGGTATGGAGTTGGCTCGACGACGGTGCTCACTTCTATGTCTGCGGCGACGCGAACCGGATGGCCAAGGATGTCGACGCCGCTCTGCACGACATCATCGCCAGCCAGAGCGGAATGTCGGACGACGACGCGGCCGCCTACGTGAAGGCGCTGACGAAGCAACGACGGTACGTCCGCGACGTCTATTGAGAGTCCGGGCAATTCTCACGTGCGCCGTCCGGCTGTGTGAGTAGCCCGTGAAGGGAACGTAACTGCCAGACGACTCTGACGAAACATTGGTCCTATGGAATGAATACCAAGACCCCAACGACGCGTCGGCCGGCCACTGGTCGCCCCTGCTGGGGTATCGGACGGTCGCCCTCGCGCCACTGACCGAACAGGACGTCGTCAATGATCAGTACGAGCACCTTTCTCCAAGGCATTTTCACGTTCACCGGCCAGGGGTTGGAACAGTTCGGTCCGGTCGGCGCGGGGATGACCCACGCTGTGCCCGACGGCCGGCTCTGCCAGGCGCTCTACTTCCGGGGCGGCAACAGCACCGATGAGTTGATTGTGGTCGCCCTGCTGCGCGACGGCACCGTGATGCGGCTGTTCCCGATCGGAGCCAAGTCGGATGTCCACGTCCCCCTACGGGTGGTCGAAGACATCGACGGCGGTTCGGTGGTGGAGCTGAAGGTGGCGGCCCCTTCCGGTATCTCGGGCACCGTGGTGGTCGACCTCGGCCTGGTGGAGCACTGACATGACCGCCGTGGACACCACACTCCCGGTGGCGGCCGACGGCCGATCGAAGCTGCGCAGGCTGGTTGTGATCGGCAACGGCATGGCAGGCGCCCGAGCGGTGGAGGAGATTCTGGCCCGCGGTGGCGGTGGGACGTTCGCGATCACCATGTTCGGCGATGAGCCGTACGGCAACTACAACCGCATTCTGCTCAGCCATGTGCTCTCGGGCGAGGAGGACGACGGCGACATCTTCCTCAACTCGCTGCCCTGGTACGAAGACAACGGCATCACCCTGCACGCCGGCGTGCGGGTCACCCGCATCGACCGGTTCGCCCGGGTGGTCTTCGCCGACGACGGCTCGCTGACCCCATACGACGAGCTGATCATCGCAACCGGCAGCCGGTCGTTCCTGCCCCCGATGGACAACCTCCGCACCCCGACCGGAGCACTGCTGCCCGGGGTGTTCGCCTTTCGAACCCTGGACGACACCCGCGCGATGGTCGCGTACGCCGATCGGTCCGAGAGCCGGCACGCGGTGGTGATCGGGGGAGGACTGCTTGGCCTGGAGGCCGCCCGCGGCCTGCAGCGGTTCGGACTCGAGGTGGGAGTCGTGCATGCGGCGCCGCACCTGATGAGTGCGCAGGTGGGGCCGCAGGCAGGGGGGATCATCCGCCGCAAGGTCGAGGCGCTCGGCATCCGGGTGCACACCTCGGCGCGGACCACCGGCCTGCTCGGCGCCGACCGGGTCGAAGGCCTGTCCCTGGCCACAGGCGCGCAGTTGGCGTGTGACCTGGTGGTGGTCGCGGCGGGCATCCGTCCGAATGTCGACGTGGCCGAGGCCAGCGGGTTCACCGTCGAAAGAGCCATCGTCGTCGACGACGACATGCGCACCGTCGACGACCCGCACGTTTGGGCGGTCGGCGAGTGCGTGCAGCACCGCGGCGAGGTGTACGGGCTGGTGGCTCCTTTGTGGGAGCAGGCGGTGGTGCTGGCCGACCAGATCACCGGGCGCGACCCGTCCGCCACCTACCACGGGTCGCGGCCGTCCACGATGCTCAAGGTGGCCGGCGTCGACGTGGCCGCGATGGGTCTGCAGGGCCCGGAGCGTGACGACGACGAGCACGTTGTGTTCACGGAGCCTTCCCGCGGTGTGTTCAAGTCCGTGGTGGTTCGCGACGACAAGGTGGTTGGCGCCACCCTGGTCGGCGACACCAGCAAGGTCAGTTTCCTGATGCGGGCGTTCGATCAGGGAATCCCGCTGCCCGCCGAGCGTGCCGGACTGCTGTTCGAGCTCGGAGGGCCCAGCGACGAGGTCGGAGCCGTCGAGCTCGCCGACGACGCGCAGGTCTGCAACTGCAACGGCGTCACCAAGGGCCGACTCGTCGCCTGCGTGCACGCAGATGCCACGACCGTCCAGCAGGTGATGGAGCAGACCCGTGCCGGGAAGGGCTGCGGCTCGTGCAAGGAGCAGGTGTGCGCCATCGTCCAGCTGGCCGGGCGGGGGGTCATCGAAGAGGATCCGGCGGCCAACTGGTACGTGCCGGGCATCCCGCTGGACAAGCCAACGCTGATGGCCCGGATCCGCGAGTTGGAGCTCACCTCGGTCTCGTCAGTGTTCACCGCCCTGGCACCGGCAGGGGCGGAGGATGCCAAGTCGAAGATGGGCTTGGCGTCACTGCTGAAGATGATGTGGGGCGAGAAGTACGTCGATGAGAAGGACGCCAGGTTCATCAACGACCGCGTACACGCCAACATTCAGAAGGACGGGACCTTCTCGGTCGTGCCGCAGATGCGCGGCGGGGTGACCAACGTGGAACAGCTGCGCGCAATCGCCGACGTCGCGGAAAAGTACGCCGTCCCGATGATCAAACTGACCGGCGGCCAACGCATCGACCTGTTGGGCATCCGCAAGGAGGATCTGCCCAGGGTGTGGGCCGACCTGGGCATGCCGTCCGGGTACGCCTACGGCAAGTCCATGCGCACGGTGAAGACCTGTGTCGGGCAGGAGTTCTGCCGCTTCGGAACGGGTGACTCGACCAAGCTGGGCATCGAGCTCGAGGGCCGCCTGCAGGGCATGGAGTCGCCGGCGAAGATGAAGCTCGCGGTGTCGGGATGCCCACGCAACTGTGCGGAGTCGTACGTGAAGGACGTCGGCATCGTTGCCATCGAGGGTGGCCGCTGGGAGGTCTACATCGGCGGGGCGGCGGGCGCCCACGTTCGCAAGGGCGACCTGCTGGCCACTGTCGATTCGGCTGACGAGGCCAAGACCCTCACCGGACGCTTCCTGCAGTACTACCGCGAGAACGCCAAATGGCTGGAACGCACCTACGCGTTCGTGCCCCGGATAGGGCTGGAGCGGATCCGCTCGGTCGTGGTGGACGACGCCGAAGGCGAGGCTGCGCGGCTCGATGCCGCCGTCCAACAGCATGCCGACAGCTACGTGGACCCCTGGTCGGAGGGGGCGAAACCCGCCGAACCGGGCCAGTTCCGCACCGCACTGCCGCTGACCGTGCTGCCGACGGTCGGAGTCCGGGCATGACCGCCACCGCACTGGTCCACGACCTGGGGTCGCTGGCCGAGATACCCGCCGGCGAGGGCCGCGCCTACGACGTGGCCGGACGACAGCTGGCGGTGTTCCACCTGCGCAGCGGTGCGCTGCGGGTGGTGGACGCCGTCTGCCCGCACCGCGGCGGACCCCTGGCGGACGGCCAGACCGACGGACGGGTGGTGATCTGCCCGCTGCACCTGACCGCGTTCGATCTCGAGACCGGCTGTGCCGTGGGCGCCGCCTACGCCCTCGCCACCTATCCCGCGCACGTGGACGAGGCGGGTCACGTCGTCGTCCAGGTGCCCGCCTGAACCACCCACCGAAGGAGAACACCATGAGTACCACCACGAAGGTCGTTGGCCGTCCCCGGCTTGAACCGAGGCGGATCGGCCACTGGATCGACGACTGGCGCCCCGAGGATCCGGTCTTCTGGGACGAGACGGGCGCCCGGGTCGCCCGACGCAACCTGATCTACTCGGTCGCAAGCGAGCACGTCGGTTTCTCGGTCTGGACGCTGTGGTCGGTGCTGGTGCTCTTTCTGGGCCCCAACTACGGTTTTGACGTCAGCCAGAAGTTTCTGCTCACCGCGGTGCCATCCCTGCTCGGCGCACTGGTACGAGTTCCGTACACGTTCGCCGTTGCGGTCTTCGGAGGACGCAACTGGACGGTGATCTCGGCCGCCCTGCTGCTGGTACCGACGGTTGCTATCGCGATCGTGCTGGAGCCCGGGGTGTCGTTCACCACCCTGCTGTGCGTGAGCGCCCTGGCCGGTGTCGGTGGCGGCAACTTCGCGTCATCCATGACGAACATCAATGCGTTCTTCCCGGCCCGGCTCAAGGGGTGGGCGCTGGGCGTCAACGCCGGCGGCGGCAACCTCGGCGTGGCCGTAGCGCAACTGATCGGACTGTTCGTGTTGGCGCTGACCGGCACCCAGTACCCGCGGCTGATGGTCGCGATCTACATTCCGCTGATCATTGTGGTCACCGTCCTGGCCGCGATCAAGATGGACAACCTCAGCCAGGTCAGCAACGCCAAGGGTGCCATGCGCGAAGTCGTTGCCCACAATGAGAGTTGGGTGCTGGCGGTGCTCTACATCGGCACCTTCGGATCGTTCATCGGCTACTCCTTTGCGTTCGGTCAGGTGCTACTGGTGCAATTCCCCAAGGAGTTCCCCAACCCGGCCACGGCCGCTGCGCTGACGTTCCTGGGGCCAATGCTTGGGTCATTGGTCCGTCCGATCGGCGGCAGGCTGGCCGACCGCTACACCGGTTCGCTGGTGACCTTCTGGACCTTCCTGGCGATGGGTGTCGGAACGACCGTTGTGCTGATCGCCGCCGTGCAGCACTCACTGCCGCTGTTCGTGGCCGGCTTCATACTGTTGTTCGTCTTTTCGGGGCTCGGCAACGGCTCCACCTACAAGATGATCCCCGCGATCTTCCTGGCCAAGGCGCAGAGGGCGGTCGGCTCGGGCATGCCTATCGACCAGGCCGACGCCCAGTCGCTGCGTCGCTCGGGGGCCCTGATCGGGCTAGCCGGCGCCATCGGCGCCCTCGGCGGGTTCGCGGTGAACGTGGCGTTCCGGCAGTCCTTCCTGAGCCTTGGCAACGCCAACGGTGCGTACCTGGCGTTCATCGGGTTCTACGTGATCTGCATGGCCGTGACGTGGGCGTGTTTCATGAGGCCCCGCACGGGACGTCTGGACGGGGTCTGAACGTGGTGAGCGGGGTTGGCGGTGATGCGCGGCACTTCGTTGACGGTCTTCGGTCGCACCACGAGCCGTGAGCGCCGCGAATCCTCACATGCGAACCGTCGGCCGGGTGAATACTTTGTGCTCCGTCCGTTACACACCGCGCGACTGCCGGAAATGTGCCCCTCACACAATCGACGTATGAAGCGCAGACTCGCGATCGTCGGGGCCGGGATGGTGGCCCAGCGACTGGTCGAGGCCGTGGTCGACCGCGGCGGCCTCGCCGAGTTCTCGATCGACGTGTTCGGCGAAGAGCGCTGGCAGCCCTACGATCGGGTCGCGCTCACGTCGTTCTTCACCGCGCCCTCCGCCGCCGACCTCGCTCTGAGTGACGGGCGGCTGTGGGCGACCGACGGCGTCACGTTGCACACCGGCCTCGCCGTCCGCTCGATCGAGCCGGACGGACATACCCTCACCACCGCGGACGGCTTTCAGCACCGCTACGACGCCCTCGTGCTCGCGACCGGCTCGTATGCCACTCGTCCCCCGGTGCCGGGCAGTGACCTTCCGGGCTGCTTCGTCTACCGCACGCTGGACGACGTCGAGCAGTTGCGTGACTGGGTGCAGGCCCGGCCCGGCGCGCGAGGCGTGGTTGTCGGTGGCGGTCTGCTCGGCCTGGAGGCGGCCGGCGCACTGCGCAGGCTCGGCGCCAACACCACCGTGGTCGAGTTCGCCGACCGGCTGATGCCCTTGCAGGTGGACGTCGGCGGCGGCGAGGCGCTGCGCCGACTGATCGCGGGTATGGGAGTTGAGGTGCGAACGAGCACCGCCACCAAGGAGGTGCACGGCGACCCGGACGGCGGCGTCACCGCGATGGCGTTCGCCGACGGGTCCAGCGCCGACACAGACGTAGTTGTATTCGCGACCGGCGTCCGGCCCCGGGACGAACTCGCGCGCCAGGCCGGGCTGGCCGTGCATGAGCGGGGTGGCGTGTACGCCGGAGCTGACTGTGCCACCAGCGACCCCGACATCTACGCGATCGGGGAGGTGGCATGCATCGCCGGCCGGGTCTGGGGCCTGGTCGGCCCTGGCTACGCCATGGCCGAAGTGGTTGCCGACCGCCTACTCGGCGGCACGGGCACCTTCACCGGCGCCGACCTCTCCACCAAGCTCAAACTGCTGGGCGTCGATGTGGCCAGCTTTGGCGACGCGTTCGCCACTGCCGAGGGCGCCCTGGAGGTCGTCTACGCGGATCCAGTCGCCGGTCGCTACTCCAAGCTGGTACTCAGCGACGACGCCCAGACGCTGCTCGGAGGCATGTTGGTCGGCGACGCCTCGGCCTACACCAGCCTGCGTCCGCTGATCGGCGGCTCCCTGGGCGGCGACCCGGGCGCCTGGCTGCTGCCCGCGGGCGCCGAGCCCCCGACGTCCGGGGCCCTACCGGACTCAGCGGTCGTCTGTTCCTGCAACAACGTCACCGCGGGCACCATCCGGGGCGCGGTCGGTGGCGGCTGCGGCGAGGTGGCCTGCCTCAAGTCGTGCACCAAGGCAGGCACCAGCTGCGGCTCGTGTGTGCCGCTGGTCAGGCGGCTGCTGGATGCTGAGCTCCGCGCTGCCGGAGTCGAGGTCAGTAACGCCCTGTGCGAACACTTCGCGATGAGCCGTCCTCAACTGTTCGATGTCGTACGGGTGAGCGGCATCGACACCTTCACCGACCTCATCGCCCGCCATGGCTCCGGACGTGGCTGCGACATCTGTCGTCCGGTGGTGGCGTCGATTCTGTCGTCGCTGGGCCGGGGGCACGTGCTCGACGGCGAGAACGCCACCCTGCAGGACACCAACGACCGTTTCATGGCAAACATCCAAAGAGACGGCAGCTATTCGGTGGTGCCGCGCATTCCGGGCGGGGAGGTCACCCCGGCGGGACTGATCGCGATCGGGGAGGTGGCCGCCGAGTTCGACCTGTACACCAAGATCACCGGCGGTCAGCGGATCGACCTGTTCGGCGCCCGGCTGGAGCAGTTGCCGACCATCTGGCAGCGGCTCAACGATGCGGGTTTCGAATCGGGCCACGCCTACGGCAAGGCGCTGCGCACTGTGAAGTCGTGCGTCGGGCAGAGTTGGTGCCGCTTCGGCGTCGGCGACTCCACGGCCCTGGCGATCGCGCTTGAGCTGCGCTATCGCGGCCTGCGCTCGCCGCACAAGCTCAAGCTGGGCGTCTCGGGTTGCGCTCGCGAATGCGCCGAGGCGCGCAGCAAGGACGTTGGCGTGATCGCCACCGAGAAGGGTTGGAACCTCTACGTCGGCGGCAACGGCGGGTTCACCCCCCGGCACGCCGACCTTCTTGCCGAAGACCTGAGCGTCGACGACCTGGTCACCGCCATCGACCGCTTCCTGATGTACTACGTCCGCACCGCCGACCGGTTGCAGCGCACCGCGGCCTGGCTGGAGGCACTGGACGGCGGACTCGACCAGTTGCGCGCGGTGGTCTTCGACGATTCCCTCGGCATCGCCGCCGACCTGGACGCCGCCATGGAGGACCACGTCGGCGACTACGAGGACGAGTGGGCGGCCACCCTGCGTGACCCGGACAAGGTGGCATTGTTCACCTCCTTCCTCAACGATCCCGCCGCTTCCGATCCCGAGCTGAGCTACGTCCGCGAACGCGGCCAGCGTCGTCCCGCCGGTCCCGTCCTGGTGGCCGGCGCATCACTGCCCACCACAAGGAGATGAAATGTTGGACTGGACAACGGTCTGCCGACTGGACGAACTGCGCCCAGACCGGGGCGCCGCCGTGCTTGTCGAGGGTCGCCAGATCGCCCTGTTTCACCTTGCCAGTGGGGAGTTGTACGCGGTGGCGCACAAGGATCCGGTGACCGGCGCGAACGTCATGGCGCACGGCATCGTGGGTGACCGCAAGGGGGTGCCGACGCTGGCGTCGCCATTGCACAAGCAGGTCTACGATCTGCGCAGCGGGGTACCGCTCGACGGCAGCGGTGGCGGGCTGGCCACCTGGGAAGTCCGCGTGCGCCACGGGATGGTCAGCGTGCGCGCTCTCCTGCTGGCGCGGGCGGCGTGACGTGCTCGGCCCGATTCTGGAAGGCGCCAGGGTGCTGGTGACCGCCCAGCGGCGGGCCGACGACCTGGCGGCCGCTCTGATCCGTCGCGGCGCCCAGGTGGACATCGCGTCCACGCTGGGCGTCGAACCGCACATCGACGAGGCCACCCTGCTGGACCGCACCCGGCGCCTGCTCTACGCCCCTCCGGACGTGGTGGTGGTCACCACCGCGATCGGGCTGCGAGGGTGGCTGGAGACCGCCGAGACAGCCGGGCTGGGTGGCGCGCTGGTCGACCTGCTGGCATCGAGCCGGGTGATCGCTCGCGGCCCGAAGGCGCTTGGAGCGCTACAGGCCGTCGGCGTCACCCCTGACTGGGTCGCCGAGTCTGAGACGTCGCGAGAAATCCTGGAGTTGCTCACGGCCGAGGGCGTGGAGGGCCAGCGCATCGCCGTCCAGTTGCATGGAGCGGGCGATGACGGGCTGGCTTCGGGGCTGGCCAGGGCGGGCGCAGGGGTGGTGCAGCTAACCGTCTATCGATGGGGGGCCCCGCCGGACGCCGCGGCGGTCGCTCGTTCCGTCGAAGAGGCGCGCTACGGGGCCTACGACGCTGTCACCTTCACCTCCGCCCCGGCTGCGGCGGCCTGGATCGCCGCGATCGAGCAACAGGGAGCCCTGGACGACATTCGCCACCGCAGCACTTGCGGGATGTTGCTGGCTGCCGTCGGTCCGGTGACCGCCGGGCCGCTGAGCGGCGCCGGGTTACCGATCGAATATCCCGACCGCGGACGCATGGGCGCCCTGGTGCGGCTGGTGATCACCCGGCTCGGCGTCGAGAACCCCGCGGTGAGCACCGGCGCCGGCGACCTGCGGGTGCGGGCAAGCAGCGCCACGTTGGATCATCGCCGGCTGGAGTTGTCGGCCGGCAGCCTAGCGGTGCTACGTGTGCTGGCCCGCGAACCGGGGGCCGTGGTCACCCGGGAGCAGCTGCTCGCCGTGCTGCCCGGTGAGTCGAACGATCCGCACGCCGCCGAGGTGGCTGTCGCCCGGCTGCGTATTGGGTTGGCCCATCCGGGAGTGGTGAAGACCGTCTACCGGCGCGGCTACCAGCTGGTCGTTTCGAACCGGTCGGCCGACCCGGGTGAAGCCGACGACGTCCCAGCGCGGCCGGGAGCAGCATCGGTTCGGGCTCCCGAGGCAATGGCCACCCCCACCTGACCCATGCCGACCCCACCCTGCCTGCCCACAGCCATGTGATCACACCCTGAGGAGCCGGACATGAGCCGCTCAGCCACTCTCATCGCCTGCAGCCACGGCACCCGCTCCGGTGCTGCCCAGGCGCTGGTCACTTCACTGGTCGAAGCGGTCGGCGCACGGAGGCCGGGCACCCCGGTGATCGAGCTGTTCGTCGACGTGCAGGAGCCCTCGCTGGCCACCGCGTTGCCCGGCGTGCCCGGCGAGGTGATCGTGGTGCCGCTGTTCCTGTCAGGTGGGTACCACCTGCACAACGACATTCGGCTGGCCGCAGCCGGTCATCCAGATGCGGTAGTGGCGGCGCCGCTCGGTCCCGACCCGCTGCTCACCGACCTGCAACTGAAGCGGCTATCCGAGGCAGGGCTTCAAACCGCGGACGCGGTCGTGCTGGCGGCGTCCGCGTCATCGGACCAGCGTGCGGTGCGTGACGTGCAGCGAGCCGCGGCGCTGCTGCAAGCCAGACTGGATACCGAGGTGTCGGTCGGCGTGGTAGGCGGCGCCGGGGTACAGGTGGCTGAAGCGGTCGCCGCCGCCCGGCGACGT
>Ga0190275_10003252_pt1 | contig 11564 bp, 14 predicted proteins | sample Popmic550T_FD_133745 | JGI IMG/M metagenome (GOLD analysis project Ga0190275, IMG submission 133745) | Populus adjacent soil microbial communities from riparian zone of Yellowstone River, Montana, USA - 550 T | ecosystem: Environmental > Terrestrial > Soil > Riparian zone > Trees stand | place... | reverse complement strand
TGCGCGTACTGCGGGCGGACCGACGCCGCCCTCCAGCGCGACTGCGTCCTGCCCATCTCCCGGGGCGGCCGCTACACGGTGGACAACGTGGTCCCGGCCTGCGGCTCGTGCAACGCCAGCAAGTGCAACATGGAGACGACGACCTGGCTGCGCCGGAAGCGGCTCGACGAGCGGGCCTTCCTCCTGCGCCACGTCGAGATCCAGGCGGCCCTGGCCGAGAACCAGGCCGAGAGCTCGGCCGAGAGCTAGTCCGTGGGCGGGACGGCGTGGGCCTTCAGGTCGGCCAGGTCGGCCCACTCGAGGGTGGCCACGTGGGTCGCCTCCAGGACCACCTGCGGGGCGGCGCCGGCCTCCAGCGCCTCCTGCCAGCGGGGGGCGCAGAGGCACCACTGGTCGCCCGGCTTCAGCCCGGCGAACCCGTGCTGGGGCGCCGGCGTCGACAGGTCGTTGCCGACCGAGGCCGAGTACTCCAGGAACTCGGCCGTGACCCGGGCGCACACGGTGTGGACGCCCATGTCGTCGCCGCCGGTGTTGCAGCAGCCGTCCCGGTAGAAGCCCGTCAGCGGGTCGCGACTGCAGTCCTGGAGATCGGTGCCGAGCACGTTGCGGGCCATGCGCCCACCCCAGCACACCCCGCCCGCCCCCGCCCCATCAGGTCTCGGGCATCCGCGACGCAACCGGCCGTTGGCCGTACCGTCGCGGCCGATGGCTCACCGCGGGCACACCGGTACGTCGATGGGCGGGAGCATCACCCGACGTCGGCCTCGTCGACCGCCGAGGGTCGATCCGGGCGTCCCGAAGGCCGGGCCCGTGACCGTCACGCACGCCGACGGAACTGTCGAGGTGCGCCCGGCGATGGGCCGCAAGGACGTGACCGACCTCGTGCGCCGGACTGACCGGGCCGCGCATCGCCGCTCGACCTGACCCGCCCCATCAGGTCTCGGGCCACACCTCGTCGCCGACGGCGATCAGGCCCGACCGGAGCACGCGGCGTTCCAGCCACCGTGGCCGCGGAGAGCGTTGTAGCCACCTGGCCCGAGGGCGACCTCCATCTTCGAGCAGGGCGAGCACGGCCCCGTCAGCTCGAGGACGGCCCGGCCGACCTCGACCCGGGAGCCCTGCAGGGCCGTGAGGTTGATCCCCTCGACCACGACGTTGCGGCGGAGGACGGCGGGGTCGAGCTCGTCCCGTCCGACTAGGGCGGCCACGACCGGCAGGTGCTCGGCCTGGAGGAGCGTGACCTGCCGGGTGCCCTGACCGCCCCGGCTCGGGGTCCAGCGATCGCCCGCCAGGCCCGAGCCGACCTCGGCCCGCGCCTCGGTGACGACCTCGACGGGGGAGTCACGAGCGGGGCGCAGGCCGATCCACATCACCCGACCGGGACGGGGGAACGTCCTCCGCAGCACCCCGAGGGGCGAGTCGGCCGGCGAGGTGACGGGCATCCGCACGACGGTACCGACGAGCTGGGTCAGGGGGCGAGGAGGGCGCGGGCGACCTCGCCGGGGTCGGGGCCGGCACACGCGAGCGTCTCGCCGGACGGCGACCAGATGCCGGATCGTCCCGCGGTCGAGTCGAAGCCCTCGCCGGTCGGGCCGGCGTAGCTGGCGGTGGCGACCCAGACGCCGCGGTCGGCGGCGACCCGCCGGCCCCGCTCGCCGGCCACGTCGGGCTCGTGGCCGTGGTGCACGACCCCGGCGACGTAGACGTCCATGCCGAGGGCCGCGGTGGCGGCGTCGTGCTCGGGGAAGCGGGTGTCGCGGCACACGGCCAGGCCCAGGCGCCAGCCGTCGACGTCGATCACGACCGGTCCCTCGCCGGCGGCGAACCGGTCGGCCTCGGACTCGTCGATCCAGACCTTGGCGTAGGCCACCGTGACCCCGTCGGCGTCGACGGCCAGCAGGGCGTTGCGGTCGCGGCCGTCGGGTCCGGCCACCGGCCCCCCCACCAGCGCCAGGGCGCCGGCCTCGGCACAGACGTCGACCAGGGGTCCGAGGGCCGGGTCGTCGAGGGCCACCGACGGGGCGTCGAGCACGTACCCCGTGAGCGACATCTCGGGGAAGACGACGACGCGGGCCGCGGCCAACCGCACCGCTCCGACGTGGGCGGCGACGGTCGCCTCCAGGTCCCCGGCCGTCACGACGGGCTGGGCGACGGCCAGGTCGAGCGGCAGGCGGTTCACGGCACGGCGATGGTGCGGCCGACGCCGTGGTCGCCCCGGTCGAGGGCGCCGATGGCCTCGGGCGCGTCCTCCAGCGGGATGTGGGTGGCGTGGACGGTGATCCGCCCGGCCTCGGCCAGGGCCACGACCTCCTCCAGCTCCCGTGGCTCGCCGGCGTAGGTGGTGTGGAGCCGGCACTCCCACGGGAGCGACAGCAGGTTGAACTGGAAGGATCCCAGCGCCGTGCCGACGAGGATCACGCGCCCGCGCTGGGATGCCAGCGACGCCGAGAGGGCCAGGGTGGCGTCGTTGCCGACGAGGTCGAAGACGGTCGAGGCGCCCTCGCGGCGCAGGCCGCGGACCTGGGCGTTGACGTCGTCGTCGGGGTGCAGGGCCAGGTCGGCGCCGATGTCGAGGGCGAACCGGCGGCGGGCCTCGTCGAGCTCGACCACCACCACCGTCGCCGGGGTGATCGCCTTGAGGATCTGGATGGCCATGTGGCCGACGCCGCCGGCCCCGATCACCACCGCCACCGAGCCGCCGACGCCGAGCTCGCCGGCCGCGGTGCGGATGGCGTGGTACGGCGTGAGGGCGGCGTCGTCGAGCGGGCCGGCGTCGACCGGGTCGAGGTCGGTGAGCGGGACGATGTAGCGGGCCGCCGGCACCAGCAGGTAGCGGGCCATCCCACCGTCGAGGCCGAGCCCGGCCCCCATCGTGGGGGCGACCTCGGGGCACAGCCGCTCGTCGCCGTGGCGGCAGGTCGAGCACCGTCCGCACCCCCACTCGGCGTGGGCCACGACCGGCTGGCCGACCTCGAGACCGGTGACGCCCGGGCCCCAGCCGGCGATGCGCCCACCGGTCTCGTGGCCGAGCGTGAACCCGCCCCCGCCGTAGAAGGCGGGGGCCATGGCGATGACGACGTCGGAGTGGCAGAGCCCCGCCCCCGCCACCTCGACCAGCACCTGGCCGGGGCCCGGATCGGGCTCGGGCACGTCGGCCATCACCACGCCGCCCTCGGGACCCACCTGCACCGCCCTCACAGCGCGTCGCTCCCGCTCACGTCGGTGAGCCACCAGAGGTCGGCGGAGAACAGACGCTCCTTCCACCACTCGGGGGCGTGGTCGAGCAGGTGGTCGTAGCTCCAGTAGTCCTTCCAGAGCACGACCTTGTCGCCCTCGACGCGGTGCACGGTGGCGAAGGCAAGGGTGCACTCCTCGCCCGTCTCCCAGCCCCAGGTCTCGGCGTGCTCGAGCATCACCACGTCGCCGGCGGTGGCCACCCGGCCCTGGAGGTGCTCGTAGCGGGCCAGCGGCTCGAGCCCGAGCTGGAGCCGGCCGACGATCGCCTCGGGCCCCACCGCGGCGGTGCTGGGCCCGGTGGGCACGTCGTAGTAGATCGCCTCGGCGCCCAGGTGGGACGCGATGCGGTCCCAGTCACGGGCGTAGACGGCGTCCCAGAGGGCGGCCACGACGGCTTCGGGTGCGGGTGCGGACATGCCCGCATGCTGCCATCCTGGACACCTGTCTGCTCGCCCGATGACCACCCCTGAGCAGGAACATCGCTCCCGGTGGCAGGGTTGGACAAGGGACGGCCCGGGGTGGTCCCGGCCCCGACACACGGAGGATCACGTGCAGATCGACATCGGCATCGACGAAGCCCAGCGCGAGGAGATCGCCGAGGGCCTGAGCAAGGTCATGGCCGACACCTACTCGCTCTACCTCAAGACCCACGGCTTCCACTGGAACGTCACCGGGCCCATGTTCAACACCCTCCACCTCATGTTCGAGGAGGAGTACAACGAGCTGTGGACGGCGGTCGACCTCATCGCCGAGCGCATCCGGGCCCTCGGCGTCTACGCCCCCGGCAGCTACGCCCAGCTGGGCGCCCTCAGCTCGATCCCGGAGGCCGACGGCGTCCCGTCCGCCCCCGACATGCTCAAGGAGCTCGTCGCCGGGCACGAGCAGGTCGCCCGCACCGCCCGCGCCGTGTTCGGCCCGGCCGAGGGGGCCAACGACCAGGTCACCGCCGACCTGCTGACCCAGCGGCTCGAGGTCCACGAGAAGACGGCATGGATGCTGCGCTCGATGACCCAGGACCAGGGCGCCTGAGCCTCTCGACCGACCTGCTGCGGGTCGAGGTCTCGGTGCCGCTGGGCGTCGAGGCCTCCTTCACGCTGTTCGCCGACGACGTCGACACCTGGTGGCCGACGTCCTCGGCGCTCCGCGCCATCGAGGCGACCGTGACGTTGTGGGAGGCCCCGACCCACATCCGGGTCACGTGGGCGCCCGGCTCGACCATCGACGTCCGCTTCGCCGAGGTCGACGACGACCTCACCACGATCATCGTCGAGCACCGCCACCTCGACGCCCACGACCCCGCCACCCGCGCCCTCATCACCGGCGACGACGGCTGGTGGCAGGTCCTCCGCGCCTACGCCGCCGCCACCCGCCCCTGAGGCGTCGTACCCTGCGGGGGCATGGAGTCGGTCGAGCTGCGGGTGCACAACGGGGACCGGGTGGTCACCGATCTCACGGTCGAGGTGACCCGCTTCTGCGTGGGACGGGGGGACGGGCTGGTGAACGTCTTCGCCCCCCACGCCACCGCCGGGCTGGCGCTGATCGAGACAGGCGCCGGCAGCGACGCCGACCTGGCCACCACGCTGACCGACCTGCTCCCCCGCGACGACCGCTACCAGCACAGCCACGGGGGCCACGGCCACGGCGCCGACCACGTCCTGCCCGCCATCGTCAGCCCGTCGCTCACCGTCCCCGTCCTGGCCGGCGAGCCCGCCCTCGGCACCTGGCAGAGCATCGTCCTGGTGGACACGAACGGCGACAACCCCGATCGGGTCGTCCGGCTCAGCTTCCTCCCCGGCTGACGGACTCGAACTGGCGATCAGATCCGGCGGGAAACCGCCGGATCTGATCGCCAGTTCGGGGGGCGGGACGGCGGAGTGCCATGGCAGACTCGTCGGATGAGCGGCGAGGGGTTCGGCGGGACGACGGGGACGATGCTGTCCAAGGGGTCGATCGCGGGTCGGCGCGACCACGTGCACGACCTGCTCGACGCCATCGGCACCGTCTTCGTCGGTGACCCGGAGGCGGTGCGGGTCGCGGTGAGCGCCTTCCTGGCCGGCGGCCACATCCTCCTCGAGGACGTCCCCGGCGTGGGCAAGACCCTCCTGGCCAAGGCCCTGGCCGCCGGGATCGGGGGCACGTTCGGACGGGTGCAGGGCACCGCCGACGTCTTGCCCTCGGACCTCACCGGGGTGAGCATCTACGACGAGCGCACCCGGGACTGGGAGTTCCAGGCCGGACCGCTGTTCCACCACGTCGTCCTGGTCGACGAGCTCAACCGGGCCACCCCCCGCACCCAGTCGTCGCTGCTGGAGGCCATGGCCGAGCGCCAGGTCACCGTCGACGGCACCACCCACGCCCTCCCCGACCCGTTCCTCGTCGTCGCCACCCAGAACCCGCACAGCGACGTCGGCACCTTCGCCCTGGTGGCCGGTCAGCGCGACCGCTTCGCCGTCTCGCTGTCGCTGGGCCTGCCCGGCCGCGACGCCGAGATGGGCCTGCTGCGGGGCGAGGGCGGCGAGGGCCCGCTCGCCACGCTGGGCGCGGTCGCCCCCGTCGACAGCTGGGCCGACCTGCGCCGCTCGGTCACGGCCGTCTTCGTCCACGACCTGGTGGGCGCCTACGCCCTCGACGTCGTCGACGCCCTGCGGCGCCAGGGCGGCGCCACCACACCGGTCAGCACGCGGGCCGCCCTCTCGCTGGTGCAGGTGGCCCGGGCCCACGCCCTCCTCGCCGGGCGCGACCACGCCGCCCCCGAGGACGTGCAGGCGGTGGCGACGCCGTGTCTCGCCCATCGCCTCGTCGACGCCACCAACGGCGACCTGACGGTGGCCCAGCAGTGGGTCGCCGAGGTGGTGAGCGTCGTCGCCGTGCCGCCCGCGCCCCGGCGATGAGACGGGGTCCGGCGCCGGCCCCGGGGGCGGAGGCCCGGACCGCCGACCCGGACCGCACCCCTCGCCGCCTGCGCGCCCGGCCCGTGGTCGGCGGCGTCCTGGCCCTCGCCGCCTTCGCCGGGCTGGTCGCCCTGCCGTTCCGCAACGGCGCCCTGGCGATGCTGGCCCTCGCCGTGGTCGGCGTCGTCGTGTTCGACGCCGTCAGCGCCCGCCGGGCCCTGGCCGAGCTCCGTCCGACCGTCACCAACCCCGTCGACGGCGTGGCCGGCGAGCCCTCGGTCCACGTCGTCCAGGCCCACGGCCTGACCACGCCCGTCGAGCTGGTCCAGGCCCTGCCGTACCCCTCGTTCGCCCGTCCGTCGATCGCCCTGCGGACCAACGACCCGGGGACCTTCGTCGTCGAGGCCCCCCACCGCGGGGTCGTGACCGACATGGTGTTCGACCTGGTGGCCTCCGGCCCGCTGGGCCTGACCGAGGCGGCCTGCCGGGTGCGGGTGCGGCTCCCGACGCCGTGGCCCGTCGGCCCCCGGCCGCTCCCCCACGACCCGGTGTGGCCGAAGCTGCGGACCGTGCCGCCCGGCGAGGCCACCACCGTGACCCAGGGCGACGACCTGTTCCGCGGCGTCCGGCCCTACACGCGGGGCGATCCCCGACGCTCGGTGCACTGGCCGGCGACGGCGCACCGCGGCACCCTCATGGTCAAGGAGCGCGACGGCATCGAGCAGGTCGCCCTGCGCGTCGTCCTCGAGCTGACCCACGCCGGGTCCGACGCCGAGATGGCCGCCAGCCGGGCGGCCTGGCTCGTCGAGCACGGCCTGGCCCGCGGCTGGCGGGTCCACCTGGTCACCGTCGAGGGACCCCGGGCCGCGCCGCCCCCGCTCCTCGGGCCGTGGGCCCCCCAACCCCCGCCGAGGCCGCCGGGCCCGGCGACCCACACCGTCGCCCGCGGGATCGAGCGGGCCGACCGGGCCCGCCAGCAGCTGGCCGCGGCCGGGATCGGCACCCCGACGATCGAGAAGTGGACCGGCATGACCCGCGTGGTGTCGCCCTGGGGGGACCGATGGCTGTGACGACCCGGCCCGGACCGGCTCAGGAGGCGCGGGCCGGCGTCCCGGCCCCGCGGCCGCTCCGCAGCCTGGCGTCACCGGCGGGCCAGGGCCTGGCCGCGGTGGCCTTCGCCGTCACCTTCGCCGGCCTCGCCGACCGGCTGGGCTCCTCGCTGTGGTTCGCCGCCCTCACCGGCGCCCTGCTGCTGGGCATCGTGCTCGGCCTGCAGCTCGACCTCCGCCGGGTCCTCGAGACGCTGCCGGGCCTGGTCCTCGGGCTGACGACGCTGATCGTCCTGAGCGTGCTGTGGGCCGTGATCCTCAGCACGCTGGCGGTGGAGCTCCCCTACGAGCTGGTCCCGCTCGCCGCGCTGGTCGCCTTCGGGACGGACTGGTGGTGGGTCGAGCGGTTGCGGCCGGCGACCGTGGCGTCCGGGATCGCGCTGGTCCCGCTGCTCGGGGACGACGTCGCCGCCGCCCTGCCGTACGCCCTCGCCTGGTTCGCGGTGGCTGCCGCCGCCCTGTGGGTGCTCCGCCGGGACGCCGACCGCGCCCTCCCCACCCCGGTCCCGCTGGCGGGGACGTCCGGGGCCGCCCCCGAGACCGGGGCGGGCCGGACCGTGGCCGCCGTGGTGGCGTCGTGGCTGGTGGCCGTCGCCCTCGTGGCCGGGGCGAGCCTGCTCCCCGGGCTGTTCCGCTCGCCCGAGGGGGGCGGCGGCCTGGGCGTCGACCCGTCGGCGGTGGGGTCCGGCGCCGGCAGCGGTGGGGACAGCAGCTCCGGAGGGGCCATCGACCCCGGCGACCTCGAAGGCCTGGAGGGCGACCTCGACGGCGACGGCGTCCGGGACGACCTGGAGGACGCGCCGTCCCGCGACGTCGACGGCGACGGGATCCCCGATCGCGACATCGACGGGGACGGCATCCCCGACGTCGATCTCGACGGCGACGGCGTCCCCGACATCGACCGGGACGGCGACGGGGTCCCCGACACCGGTTCGGCGACCAGCGTCCCGCCGACCGTCGCCGACGACGGGTCCGCCGGCGACCAGGGCTCCGGGGCGGCCGAGCCCACCGACGGCTCCACCCTGCTCAAGGTCCTCGGCGTGGCGATCGGCGTGCTGCTGGCGGCCGCCCTGATCGCCCTCGCCGTCCGCGCCGTGGTGCAGGAGCGAGCCCGCCGGTTGGCCCTGGCGGCGCGGCCGTGGCCGATCCGGCTGGCCGAGCGACTGGAGCGGGAAGGGTCCCACCGGGGCCGGTCGCGGCGGCGCGACGAGCCCGTGGCGACCTACGTCGGCGCCCTGGGCGTGACGGTGCTGCCCCACGACGATCTCGCCACCGTCGGCAGCACGCTGTCCGCCGGGCTGTTCGGGCCGGTCCCCCTGCCGGAGGGTGACGCGGTGTGGGCCGTCCAGGTGGTGGACGACGCCGTGGCCGCCAACCCGGTGCGGACCTGGCGCGACGCCGTGCGCGAGCGCCTCCGGCGCTGAGCGCGCCGCCGCGCTCGTCAGCCGCGGGCGAGGCCCTCGGCCGTCTCGAGGTTCTGGAGCCGGACCTGCCCGCGGGCGCACAGGCGGTCGGTGTCGTCGCGGATCTCGACCTGCCACAGCTGCTGGAGCCGGCCCCGGTGGATCGGGGTGGCCGTCGCCGTGACCACGCCCTCGCGCACCGCCCGGAGGAAGTCGGTCTGGTTCGACACGCCCACGACGTTGCCGTCGCCCCGGGTGCGGAGCCAGGTGGCGGCGCCGACGCTGGCCGCCGTCTCGACCATGGCGCACCACACCCCGCCGTGGACGATGCCGTAGGGCTGGTGGAGGTGCGGGGCGACGGTGAGGCTGATCACCACCTCGTCGGGCGTCACCGACACGAAGGTCTCGCCCAGCATCTGGCCGAAGGGGCTGATCGGCGGGGTGCCCTCGGGCTGGTCGGGTCCGGTGGCGTCGCTCATGGCGGCGAGGGTATCCAGACGTCTCCCGCGGGCGCGAGGATCGCCGGATGCTCGACCACCTCTCCCTCCAGTGCCGGGACCTGAAAGCCGCCCTCGCCTTCTACGACGCCGTGCTGGCCCCGCTCGGCGGCCGCCGCATCATGGACTTCACCACGGTCGTGGGCTACGGCGTCGACTTCCCGTCCTTCTGGCTCGGTGCCCAGACGACCGGCGACGGGTTCCGCGAGTCGCACATCGCCTTCACCGCTCCGGACCGCGACGCCGTCGTCGCCTTCCGTGACGCCGCCGTGGCGCTGGGGGCCGAGGTCCTCCACGAGCCCAAGGTCTGGCCCGAGTACCACGAGAGCTACTTCGGCGCCTTCGTGCGCGACCCCGACGGCAACAACGTCGAGGCCGTCTGCCACCGGCAGGCCTAGCCGGCCCGGCCGGCGTCCTCCCCGAGAAGGCCTCCTCCCCGAGGAGGAGGAGCGTCCTCCTCGGGGCGGACCCGATGCCGGCCGGGGTCACGTACCGTCGGACCGTGACCGTGACCGCCGTGGCACTGCCGGGCGCTCCGCCCGTGACGCCCTCGGGCTGGGGCGCGCTCCGGCACCCGGTGCTGTGGCTCAAGGCCCACCCGCTCGTCGCCGACAGCCTCCTGGCCGCCGTCGTGGCCGCCATCCCGACCGCGATCTGGATCGTCGGTGACAACCCGCAGCCGGACGTCGACTGGCGCGAGCCCGACGTCGGCCTGGCGCTGCTGATCGTCCTGACCGCGCTGCCGCTGGTGTGGCGCCGCCGGCGCCCGCTCCGGGTGCTGGCCGTCACCGTCGGCGCCGCCGTGGGCATGGGCGCCTTCCAGTACAACACCGACTTCGCCCTGCTCGGCGATCTGGTCGCCCTGTACACGGTGGGTGCCCACTGCTCCCGGACGGCGTCGCGGCGTGTGATCCTCGGCTTCGCCCTCGCCATCGGCCCGGCGATGCTCCTCGGCCCGACGCCGGCCGGGTCCCGGGCCACCATCGGGAACGTCCTCTTCGCCTACCTGCTCTACGGGGTCGTGTGGCTGGTGGGCGACAACCTCCAGACCCGCCGGGCCAACGCCGCCGCCCTCCGGGAGCGGGCCGAGCAGGCCGAGCGCGACCGATCCGAGGAGGCCCGCCGGGCCGTCGAGGAGGAGCGGAACCGCATCGCCCGGGAGATGCACGACGTCGTGGCCCACTCGATGAGCGTGATGGTCGTCCAGGCCGGTGGGGCCCGAAAGGTGCTCGACCGGGACCCGGCCCAGGCCGAGCGCGCCCTCGAGCTGATCGAGCAGACCGGGCGCGAGGCGCTGACCGAGATGCGGCGGCTCCTCGGCGTGCTGCGCGAGGACCACGGTGCCGGCACCGTGGCCCGGGACCCCCAGCCCTCGCTCGACCGCCTCGACGACCTGGTCGAGGAGTGCCGCGCCGCCGGGCTTCCCGTCGCCCTGGAGCGACGGGGCGACGAGCGCCCACTGCCCCCCGGGGTCGACCTGGCCGCCTTCCGGATCGTCCAGGAGGCGCTGACCAACGTGCGCCGCCACGCCGGTCCGGCCTCGGCCGGCGTCACCATCACCTACACCGACCGGGAGGTGGAGGTGGAGGTGGCCGACGACGGCCGGGGGCTCGGCGCCGACGCCCCGCCGGCGTCGGCGGGCACCGGGCACGGGCTGGTCGGCATGCGCGAGCGCGTCGCCCTGTACGGCGGGTCGGTGAGCGCCGGCCCCCGCCCCGGCGGCGGCTTCGCCGTGCGCGCCCTGCTGCCCCTGGACGCCACGTGACCGAGGGGCGCGCTCGCGTGCGGGTCGTCGTCGTGGACGACCAGGCGCTGGTGCGGGCGGGGTTCCGCATGATCCTGGAGAGCGAGGACGACATCACCGTCGTCGGCGAGGCCGGTGACGGCGTCGATGCCGTCGACCTGGTGGCCCGGGCCCGGCCCGACGTGGTGCTGATGGACATCCGCATGCCCCGCCGCGACGGCGTGGCCGCCACCGCCGCCATCGTCGCCGCCGGCACCGACGAGCGGCCCGCCCCCAAGGTCGTGATCCTCACCACCTTCGACCTCGACGACCACGTCTTCGACGCCGTCCGGGCCGGGGCCAGCGGCTTCCTCCTCAAGGACACCCCGGCCGAGGAGCTCCTCGACGCCGTGCGGGTCGTGGCCGCCGGCAAGGCCCTGCTGGCCCCGTCGGTCACCCGCCAGCTGATCGCCGAGTTCGCCCGCCAGCGCCCCGCCACGGCCGCGCCCCCACCCGAGCTGGACGGCCTGACCGAGCGGGAGCGGGAGGTCCTGGCCCACATGGCCCGAGGCCTGTCCAACGCCGAGATCGCCGCCGAGCTGGTCCTGGGCGAGACCACGGTGAAGACCCACGTCGGCCGGGTCCTCACCAAGCTCCACCTGCGCGACCGGGTCCAGGCCGTCGTCCTGGCCTACGAGTCCGGA
>Ga0190275_10003251_pt1 | contig 11567 bp, 12 predicted proteins | sample Popmic550T_FD_133745 | JGI IMG/M metagenome (GOLD analysis project Ga0190275, IMG submission 133745) | Populus adjacent soil microbial communities from riparian zone of Yellowstone River, Montana, USA - 550 T | ecosystem: Environmental > Terrestrial > Soil > Riparian zone > Trees stand | place... | reverse complement strand
TGAGCGTCGAAGATGAGGATGTCGCGCATCAGCCGATCGAAACGGTCCTGAGCTGGTAGGAAGCCAAGACACAGCATGAGCAGCAGGAGCGAGCGATACATGCGACGAAGTATACTACGGGGTTTCAAGCGCGAGACTAAGCCGGCCGTGCGCTGGGACCTCGTGATGGATCGATGAGGTCGAGTTCGGCAATGACGGCTGCCCACGCCTCGGGAAAGTGCGTGAGACCTCGCATGATGGCCATATTATCGGCGTTTCTTGACGGCTGGACTTGGCAGACTTGGCCCTGCGGCTACGGAGCATAGGCTCGCGCGGAAATCCCGGATCTCGTTGTAAGAGCGCAGCGCGCATTTTAATCTGCAGGTTGTGCGGGTTTCGAGTTGGGCGAGGCATTGAAGGTCGAGTTGCGCGAGACGTGAGGGCATGCCTGGCGAGGCCATGTCGGTCTGGTCATATTGCTCCTCGATGGCCGCGGACGACGGACACCTGCATCTTCCAGATCCGTTCGACGCGCCATGGGCAACGTGCCATTTCAACGACAAGGCGTTCTTCGACAAAAATCACTGGTTGAAACGTGTCGAACTCATTTTGGAATTATTCACATTCGTCCCTTGATTCGCCATCGATAGCTACGGATTTGTGCGAAGTAAGGCCGCGACGAAAAGCGTTTTTGAGGACGTCCTTCCTTCGTGACGGCCTTTCGTCTTGGCTCCGTTTCTTTCGACGCTTCAATCTGCATGGGGCTACGCTTGTCCGAAGATCTGTGCAAAGGAATGACTCACGCTCAAGCCGACATGCCCAAGGTAAATGCATGCACTTGCTGGAGGCATCGAGCGACTCATCATCGCCGGATACTTTACGACCGGCTGCGGGAGTTCGCCTCAACGAATTGGACAAATCCGTGTAGGAAGTCACGCAGCTGATTGCGTACAGCGTCATTGACCAGCTCGCCGCTTTCGTTAAAGGACTGGTGAGCACGAGGCACGAGAAGCCGCCCACCGAACCAGACACGTGTTCCGAGGGTTCGCAACACGGGAAGCCAGGCGCTTTGCGCTAGGAGAGTGCCAAACCCTCCTGGCGTAGCACCTACTACAGCGACGGATCGGCCTCCGAAAACCTTTGCGATATCGGAAGAAGGCCGAGACAACCAATCGATCGCATTCTTGAGCACTCCGGGAACTCCGTTGTTGTACTCGGGAGTTGCCAGCAACAGTCCGTCGCACGCAAGGATACGACCCTTGAGATCTCGAACTGTCTGCGGAATCCCCTCTGAAGCTTCGAGGTCGCCGTCATACAACGGAATCCCTCGAATCGAGGCGATTTCGAGCTGGGCAGTTTCGCCGTCCAGCAACTGCGCCGCAGATCGCAGCAGAGCCGAATTATACGATCCGGCGCGCAAGCTGCCTGAGATGCCGACAAGCTTAATCATCGCGAGTCACCTCCCCTTTAGAGATGTCCCATTCTTCCCGCTTGATAATCTTCGACTGCCTGCCGCAACTCGTCCTGCGTGTTCATAACGAACGGCCCGTAGCTGGCGACCGGTTCGTTAATCGGCTCGCCACTGAGAACGAGAACTGTGGCTGCAGCCGGCGCCTCGAGCGATACGGTTTCTCCGGTACGGCTCAGCAGCGCCACTCGCGAATCACCATTCAATCTGGATGACCCATTTACGAGCAGGTCACCTTGCAGCAGCACGACGGCGGAATTATGGCCTTCAGGCAGATTGACTTGGCCCTTCGCGCCCTTCTCCAGCCGGAGGTCAAAGACATTCACCGGGGTGAATGTTCTGGCCGGTCCCTTTGTGTCACCGAGGCTGCCGGCAATCACACGCGCAACAGCGCCCGTCCCGACGTCCACTCTTGGGATCTGTGCACTGAGAATGCCCTGATATCGAGGTTCAGTCATTTTATTCGCCTTAGGTAGATTCACCCAGAGCTGTACCATCTCGAAGTCGCCCCCTGCTTCAGTGAACTCCTTCCCGTGTTTCTCCTCATGCACCACCCCGGAGGCGGCCGTCATCCACTGGACGTCGCCAGGATTGATCGTGCCCGAGTTTCCTCCGGAATCACGGTGATCGACGCTGCCTTGATAGGCGATCGTAACTGTCTCGAAGCCGCGATGGGGATGTTGCTCGACGCCACGGGGTCGCGTTGCCGGTTCGAACCGGGCGGGGCCGGCATAATCCAACATCAGGAATGGACTTATCTCTGCTGCTCCTCTGGCGGGAAGGAGCGTCCGGACCGGAAACCCGTCTCCCACCCAGTGCTGTGACGCTGACCCGTAAACTCCTAACACTTTCTTTAGCTCTGACATTTTCATCTCCTTATCTGATCTCTTTGTTGCGCGATTCCACGGCTCGTCCCAGCTTGCGCAGCAGGTTACCGGTGGCCTCACGCTCGGACTTGGTGAGCGGTGAGAACGCGTGCTCCATATCGCGCGCATGCTCAGCGAAAAGCCGCCGGATGAGTTTCGTTCCTGCCGAAGTTAGATGCACAATCCGGGATCGACGATCCGTCTGAGAGTTGGCTCGCTTGACCAAGCCTTCGCGCTGAAGCCGGTCAACTGCCGCGGTAATCGATCCACTACTGAGAAGGACCGTCTTTCCGAGTACGCTGACGGACAGCGGACCCTTATGGAGCAGCGCTTCGAGAATCCCAAAATCACTCAGGCATAGTCCGGTTGCTTCGACACTGCGGCGCGCCATAGTTTCCATCGCTTTAGCGGCCTTCCATAGCAGCAGCCAAAGGTGCACCCCCTGCGTCGACTGGCCAAGCACCTTGTTGTCTTTCACGATGGCGTCCGTCATTAGCTTGATATAGAGATGCTTGATATCGAGGTAAGATGCAAGTTGCCTTCGCCCGTACCGAATCTCTGTCTTTGGTCAATTCCTCGGCAAGGTCGCGCGAGGAGCATTCTTTACGGTTACGGCGGTATCGAGTTTTTCCGCGATTTCAGGAAACGAAGAAGTGGAGCCATTCCATCGCAGCGATTCCACATCGTCAAACAGCGCAATATCGGTCCGGAGCGTCGCCAGGACACGGAACAACATCGCCTTCTCGTTTTCGCGCGCAAGTGTGTCCGCAAGCACACTGGCCTTCGCAACGTTTACCTGCCATTCACGCCAGTCCGTTGGAATCGATTCGAGATGGCTAAATTTAGCGAGAACGGCAGCGGCCGATTTCGCTCCCCATCCCGGTAGTCCCGGATAACCATCGGCCGAGTCGCCGACGAGCGCGAGGTAGTCAGGTATAGACGCCGGCGCGACGCCGAACTTTTCGATGACACCTGCTTCATCGATTGTTGTTCGTGTTCTGCGGCTCAGTTGCACGATGCGCGTGCCGCTGACACATTGCGCAAGATCCTTGTCCGGGGTGCAAACAATGACGCGGTCCACGCGTGTGTCACGGGATGCAGCAACCGCCGCCGCAGCTAGCGCATCGTCTGCCTCGAACTGAATCATGGGCCAGACGACAATGCCGGCGGCCGAAAGGACTTCTTCGAGCAGCGGGAATTGCGATAGCAGGTTGGGTTCGATCCCGTCACCCGTCTTGTAACCTGGCCAGAGATCGTTGCGGAATGATTCGATGACATGGTCTGTGGCAACAGCTACGTGTGTCGCGCCGGCCTTGATCATGCCAAGTAAAGATGCGAGGACACCACGAACCGCTCCTACCTCACGGCCGTCCCGGTCGCGCGCCGAAGGCATGGCGTAGAAATACCGAAACAATTCATATGTACCGTCGACGAGATGGACTTCCAGGAAGAGCCTCCAGCACAACCTTATAGGATCATGTGGATCGCGATCAACAGGACCCCAAAATCAGCACTAAAGTACGGCTTGACACGGGCAGGATAAATGTTGCATTCTAAATGCATATTATGGAATTTGGTTCTGCGAAGACCCTTTACGAAGAGTTGGGTGGCGAAGCTGCGGTAAATGCCGCTGTGGATGTCTTTTACCGTAAAGTGCTCACCGACGACCGCGTCAGCTCCTTCTTCGACGATGTCGATATGGACCGACAGATCGGCAAGCAAAGAGCATTTCTGACGATGGTGTTCGGCGGGCCGGTAGCCTACACCGGGAAGGATATGCGCCAGGGCCACGCGCATCTTGTGGCACGAGGATTGAATGATTCTCACGTCGACGCCGTTATCGAGCTTCTCGGTGAGAGTCTGCGCGAAGTAGGCGCCCCGGAACACTTGATTAAACGTGTCGCAGACATTGCGGAATCTGCCAGGGCCGACGTATTGAACCGCTAATCAAAACACCAATGCCGACAATTGAGTTTGATGGCCGCAAGTACCATCTTGCGGAGCAGGAGAGCGTTCTTGACGCCTTACTGCGCAACGGAATACAAGCGGCACATTCGTGCAAGGCCGGCAGTTGCGGATCGTGTCTTATGCAGGCCACGCAAGGACCGGTGCCCATCCGAGCACAAGCAGGTCTCAAAGATTCCTGGAAGACGCAGGGATATTTCCTCTCCTGCGTGTGCCGGCCGGAAGGCGATCTCAGTATCGGCAAAGTCGGGGCCGACGCTCAGCTCGGCGCGACAATTACGCTTCTCGAGTTGCTCAGCCCGGACGTATTGCGCGTTCGTCTTCGCTGTGACGGCCGGATCGATTTCCGCGCGGGTCAGTATGTGACCATCGTTCAGGAAGGCGGCCTGGCTCGATCTTATTCCATTGCCAATCTACCTGATGAAGGCGAACTGGAACTACATGTTCGCAAAATCGCCGGAGGGAGAATGAGCGGCTGGCTACACAAGGGCGCGGTTGTCGGCGATCGCGTTTCGGTTCTTGGTCCTTCGGGAGAGTGCTTCTACGTGCCGGGCACCCCAGATCAACCTCTCCTGCTAGCTGGTACGGGAACAGGTCTCGCTCCCCTCTACGGAATCCTGCGCGATGCTCTGCGCCAGGGCCATCGCGGGCCAATTCACGTGTTTCATGGAGCTCTTCACACAGGCGGGCTTTATCTGGTGGATGAATTGCGGCGGCTCGCCAGCCTGCATTCGCACGTCGAGTACACCCCAGCCGTTCTAAACGGGGAAGAATCAGACGCGGTGGCGGTTGGCTCCATTGACCAAGTTGTTCTGAAGCGCTTTCCGAAGTTAAGTGGATGGCGTGGATATGTCTGCGGCGATCCCACGCTGGTCCAAATGCTTAAGAAAAAACTCTTCCTTTGCGGAATGTCGTCGCGAGACATTTATGCGGATGCTTTTGTACCCGCCGCCCAGCCATCCTAGACTAAAAAACGTGCAGCTCAGTCTCCATGCCGATTACGCCCTACGCGTCCTTGTTTACCTGGGGACCCATCCAGGCCGGATTATATCGACGCAAGAAATTAGCGCAGCATACGGCATCTCAAAGAATCATTTGGTGCGCGTAGTCCAGACGCTTGCCGATCAGGCTTACGTCGATGTTCAAGCCGGTCGATCGGGAGGCGTGAAGCTGGCGCGTGAACCGCACCTGATTCGCCTCGGGGAGGTCGTTCGGATCGCGGAGCCGAATTTACGCCTGGCCGAATGTTTCGACGCTAAAACCAACACGTGCCCGATCGCCGGCGCTTGCGGTCTTCAGGGCATGCTGCGCGAGGCGCTCGCCGATTTTCTTGCCACGCTGAACAAATACACCGTCGCTGACATACTCGATCACGGGGGTCAGCGGAAGATTGCCAGCGCATTCGCCACTTTTGTCGGGTGGAGCGGCGATCCTTCTTGATGTCCTGAACTCCTCAAGCCCATTCAGACAAAACAATATCGAACCTGTCGATCTCCATCGTCTTAAATCGACGTCCCAGTAGAACACACTTGTGTTTGGAAGTTTAAAGGAGACCTGACAAATGCGATTCATGATGCTAATGATCCCGAAAGGCTATGAAAGGGCCGAGCCAGGAACGATGCCCAGCGCCAAAGCCGTTGCCGCAATGATGAAATATAACGAATCATTGCAGAAGGCAGGGGTGTTGCTTGCGCTGGACGGCCTCCACCCTCCCTCCATGGGAGCGCGCGTCACCTTCGCCGGCGGAAAGCCGAAAGTTCAAGACGGTCCATTTACCGAAGCTAAAGAAGTGCTTGGCGGCTACTGGATAATTCAGGTAAGGTCAAGGGAGGAAGCGGTCGAATGGGCATCTCGATGTCCGGCTTCAGACAACGAAATAATCGAGGTTCGACAAGTGCAGGAGTTCGCGGACTTCCCCGACGATGTTCAGCAAGCGGCCGCTAAGTTTCCAGAAATACAGGCCCAGTCCGGACAGCATAAAGCTTTGTAGCCGCGACCCGGGCGACGATGATAGGCTTCTAGAACGCTTCGAGAATGCCCGACGCCGCACAGGCGTGCTGGACGATAGTAAGGAAGCGCGAATTTGACGCCCTCAACCGAATTAACTATCGACAGCTGGCGAGTTCTATCTCTGGCTCAGAGAGTAGAAGCTTTCAAAGGCCTGCCACCAGGGCTTGACGACGAGTTTTTCCTGAGCTTGACTGCTCGAGAGCAGTCACAATTAGTGCTCGCATTACCAGAGCCGGAGCGACGATTGTGGGTAAGGCTCCTTGCGCCCGATGACGCTGCGGATTTGATTCAGGCGTCATCTAACCCGGAACGTGAGTCGCTGATCCGCTATCTCGATGTGTCCACGATGCGCGAAGTCACCGCTCTTTTGGCCTATGCCGAAGACGACGCCGGTGGCCTGATGAGCACACGATTCGCTCGCATTCGTCCGGAGATGACGATTGATGAGGCGATCGCGTATCTTCGTCGCCAAGCGGGCCAGGTAGAAACCATTTACTACGCGTACGTTCTCGACCAGGAACAGCGCTTGCTTGGGGTCGCGTCGTTTCGTGACCTCTTCTCGGCGGACCGTAACAAGCGAGTTGATGAGGTGATGCGCAAACGCTACATTGCCGTCGGCGAAGAAACCGACCAGGAGGATGTGGCGCGAATCTTCGAAGAACATGGGTTGCTGGCAGTGCCTGTTGTGGACGAGCAAGGCCACATGAAAGGCCTGGTGACGGTTGACGATATTGTCGACGTCGTGGAGGAAGAGGCGAGCGAAGACATTCAACGCATCGGCGGCATGCAGGCTTTGGAAGCTCCGTACATGGCAACGAAGTTCGGTGAGCTCGTCCGCAAGCGCGCCGGATGGCTGGCCATTCTTTTCGTGGGCGAGATGTTGACCGCGACCGCGATGGCTCGTTATGAAGGTGAGATTGCTCGGGCAGTTGTTCTGGCGGTCTTCATCCCGTTGATCATCAGCAGCGGCGGAAACTCCGGTTCTCAAGCAACAACGCTGGTCATTCGAGCCATGGCGCTAGGCGAAGTGCATTTGCGCGACTGGTGGCGTGTTGTTCGCCGCGAGTTTCTCACAGGGTTAGTGCTTGGCGGGATCCTGGCTCTAATCGGCTTGTGTCGCATCCTCTTATGGCAGGCTATTGGCGGAACGTACGGTGAACATTATCTGAAAATAGGCGTAACTGTCGCTCTCAGCCTGCTGGGTGTAGTTCTCTTTGGAACAATGGCCGGCTCGATGTTGCCCTTCATCCTGAAGCGGGCCGGACTTGATCCGGCCAGCGCATCGGCTCCGTTCGTCGCGACGCTGGTGGATGTGACCGGCCTGGTGATTTACTTCAGCGTCGCGGCGGCTGTGTTGCGGGGGACTCTGTTGTGAATTACGTTCTGACCAACGCGCTCGACGACTCCTGCTCCGTCTGACTCAATACCGCGCATCTGTCAGCTACGGGTCGAATCTCCGCGATGAGCCCATAGCGCAGGGTAGGACACTGTTTGGCAATAGCAGTTGCTTCATCCAGACTGTCGACCGTGAGAAAAAAGAAGCCGCCGACAGCTTCCTTGCCTTCGGCATACGGACCATCCAACACGCGCTCGTTGGAAACCACGCGTCCCTCGGGACGCAACGGGTGACCGCCCTTCACCTTGCCCTCTGCTGCCAGCCCGTCATACCAGGCATTCCACTGGTTTAAGAGTTTCTTCCTCTGCTCAGCCGACATCGCCACGTATGTCTCTGGAGACGATTCTCGGAAGATCAACATGTATGCGGATGGCGCGGCTTGATTTGCTTGCATTAGGAACCTCGAAACGGTTATTTGACTAAAAAACACCAACCCTGTCTGATTTGGGATGGTTTGTTCGTCGAGTGAATGAAAGCCCAATCCGTTCGACTAACCGGACGGAACAATTCTAACAAAGGAACGAAGGAACATGGCCACTCTATCTGATTCCCCTACTCAATCCCAGACGCGTGTGAAGCCCGTCGCGGATGGCATGCGAACCGTTACGCCGCACCTTGTTTGCGCCGGAGCAGCCGAGGCCATCGAATTTTACAAGAAGGCGCTGAACGCCACAGAGATGATGCGATTGCCTGGTCCGGACGGCAAGCTCATTCATGGATGCATCCGTATCGGAGACTCGATGGTATTCCTGGTAGACGAATTCCCAAATATGGGCGCGTTGGGACCAAAAGCGCTGAAAGGCTCTCCGGTCACCATTCATCTTGCTGTAGAAGACGTCGATGCCGTTGTTGAACGTGCCGTGAAAGCCGGCGCCAAGGTAATCATGCCCGTCCAGGATATGTTCTGGGGCGACCGGTACGGTATCGTCGAAGACCCGTTCGGTCATCATTGGTCCGTGGCAACGCATATTCGCGATTTGAGTCCGGAAGAGATTCAAAAAGCCGCGGAAACAGCCTGCTCCCCATCGTAATTCGGGTTTCACAGCGTTCGTTTCACTCCTTGGAATCTGAGGCTGCACGATGTCTCAGATTCCAGTCCAGGTGAAACACAGTTGTAATACGGCCGTATGACATCGCTTGATATAGTGATGGTCAATGAATTTGCCTGAATTTCAAGAGGAACGCAAAGACAACATCAAGACCACGCCTGCAGAGGGCCGCCTAGGTGTGCTGATGCCGGGTATGGGGTCGGTCTCGACCACATTTATGGCGGGTGTAGAAGCGGTCAAACGCGGCCTGGCTGAACCTGTCGGGTCATTGACACAGCTTGGGACGGTGCGACTTGGCAAGCGAACGGACGCCAGAACGCCACGCATCAAGGACTTCGTGCCGCTCGCCGACCTGAATGATCTCGTCTTTGGCGGATGGGACATTTTCGACGATAACGCTTATGACGCGGCAGTTCACGCAGGGGTGATCGAGAAGTCCATGCTCGATCAAGTGCGTGAGCCGCTCGAACGAATCAAGCCCATGAGCGCGGTATTCGATAAAGAGTATGTCAAACGCCTCGATGGACCGAACGTGAAACAGGGCTCAAAAATGGACAAGGCCCAGATGCTGATGGCCGACATTGAGAGCTTCAGGAAAGACAACGATTGTGCGCGGCTGGCGATGGTTTGGTGCGGATCGACCGAGGTATTTCATCGGCCGGAGAAGGTCCACCAAACATTGAAGGATTTCGAATGCGGCTTGCAAAAGAATGATCCGGATATCGCTCCTAGCCAGATCTATGCATATGCCGCGTTGAAGTCGGGCGTGCCGTTTGCTAACGGAGCTCCGAACTTGACAACTGATGTCCCTGCGCTGCTGGATCTCTCAAAACAGAACAACGTTCCGATTTGTGGCAAGGATTTCAAGACGGGCCAAACCTTCATGAAAACGCTTTTGGCTCCGGGATTCAAGGCTCGCATGCTGGGCATGAAGGGCTGGTATTCGACGAATATTCTTGGGAATCGCGATGGCGAAGTTCTCGACGATCCTGGAAGCTTCAAATCCAAAGAAGAGACCAAGCTCAGCGTTCTCGAACAGATTCTTCAGCCGGATTTGTATCCCAATCTGTATGGGGATCTGTATCACGCGGTTCGCATCAACTACTATCCTCCGCGTGGCGATCAGAAAGAAGGCTGGGACAACATCGACATTTTTGGATGGATGGGTTATCCCATGCAGGTTAAGGTAAATTTTCTCTGCCGCGACTCCATCCTTGCCGCGCCGCTCGTGCTTGACTTGGTTCTATTCCTTGATTTGGCTCAGCGCTCAGGCATGCGCGGGATTCAGGAATGGCTGAGCTTCTACTTCAAGGGCCCAATGACCGCGCCTGGCCTCTATCCGGAGCACGACATCTTCATCCAACTGATGAAGTTGAAGAACACTCTTCGTCACATGCGGGGTGAAGAATTGATCACCCATCTTGGGCTCGAATACTACGACTAGATCAAATTCCGAGCCGCGACCTTCTTGCCAGTTCCCCAAAGGTCTGATTGGTTTGCGGCTCGTGTCCCTTTAAGGGCTGGATGCGTTCGTGGATTGCATCCAGGAGCCATGCCGGCTGAGGAAAAAACATTGTTTCCAACTCTGCTGCCGGCGTGATCCAGTTGCGTGAGCCAATGACAACAGGTGGTCCGTCGAGATCATCGAAGCAAAGCTGAGTCAGATTCGAAGCAACGGTTTGCATCACCGACCCGCGTTCGACCGCATCTGATGCCAGTAGAACCTTACCGGTTTTGCGAACCGACTCGACTACTGGATCATAGTTGAGCGGATTCGCGGATCGAAGGTCGATGACTTCCGCTGACAATCCGTATTTCGACTGCAACTCATCGGCTGTCGCGATAGCTGTATAGAGAGTTGGACCTATCGTAACGATTGTCAGGTCCTTGCCCCTGCGTTTGAGCGAGGGCTCGCTCAGGTCGATCTCGTAATAACCCTCCGGCACGCCAGCTTCAACGAACATTTCTCCGTAATCGTAGACCTTTTGGCTTTCAAGGAAGATCACTGGATCTGTTCCGGCAAGAGCCGAGTTCAACATGCCCTTCGCGTCGTATGGTGTAACGGGATAGACAACCTTCAGGCCTGGGATGTGGTGCACCAGCGCAGTCCAATCCTGTGAATGCTGCGCTCCATATTTGGCGCCCACCGAGATACGAAGGACGAACGGCATTGTCAACTGACCCGCTGACATTGACTGCCACTTCGACATTTGATTGAAGATCTCATCTCCTGCGCGGCCCATGAAATCGGCGTACATTAACTCGGCGACAACCCGGCCGCCGGAGAGAGCGTAGCCCACGGCCGCGCCTACGATGCCGGCCTCTGAGATCGGAGAATTGAATAGCCGGTGATACGGCAGCGCCTCAGTGAGACCTCGGTAGACCGCGAACGCTCCACCCCAATCGCGGTTTTCTTCCCCGAACGCAATCATCGTGGGATCGATAGAGAAGCGGTGCAGCATCGCTTCAAAAAGAGCATCGCGCACGTTGTACGCCTTCATCTTGGGGACCGCTTTTCCCTCGAACGTCGGCGTGCGGATCTTGCCCTTGATTTGCTGAACTCGCGGATTGTCGCTCAGCTCCTGGAGGAATTCGGGGCTGCGATCGTCGTACTTTTCGATCTTGCGATTTGAGAACATCACGGACGACACGAGGTCCGATTGGACACTGACTCGCGGACTTGCTTCGAGATCCACGGCGAGCTGAAACATGTCAAAGATCGTTGCTTCCATGAAGGCTTTCGCCGAATCGAGCGCATCTTCATTGACGATCTTGTTGTCGAGCATCTTGGCTCGGAATGCGCGAATCGAATCGGCTTGCTGCCATCGCTCGAT
>Ga0190275_10003250_pt1 | contig 11569 bp, 11 predicted proteins | sample Popmic550T_FD_133745 | JGI IMG/M metagenome (GOLD analysis project Ga0190275, IMG submission 133745) | Populus adjacent soil microbial communities from riparian zone of Yellowstone River, Montana, USA - 550 T | ecosystem: Environmental > Terrestrial > Soil > Riparian zone > Trees stand | place... | reverse complement strand
TGCGCCACGCGAGAAACGGCGCCTGAACCCAAGCCAATGGTTCCCGCCGAACGTCGTGAATGGCGCGGCGAGGGCGATCGACGGGATCGAGGGAGGGATCGATGCCACCGTGCACGAAGATCGTGTTGCCGATGCGTACATTGTGCTCGAGAAGATCAAGTCGTTGCAGCACTTTCAGTCCGACACCTTCATGCAGGAGCTCGCGCGTCAGTGCTGCGTTGGGTCGGCCGGTGGCGCTTCGAAGTTCATCGACAAATGTGCTGCCGTCAATCGTCATCCATTTGTCGTGTGCCGCTTACGCAACGCTCAGACTGCCGATCGACAACATAAGGAGCTGTTCGTGATTGCCGGCGAGGCGATGCACGCGGGCCAAGCTCTGTTCGAGCGAAGGCGCCGCCCACAGCGACAGCGCGGCAAGACTGCTTGGGCCGCGGCAAATAAGATCGCCAAGGAAAATCAATGTTGCCCGGCGATCCGTCGCCAGCGCGGCGAAGTCTCGAGAAGGAGCCCAAGTGGCTCATGACAGCCGTGCACGTCGCCAACGACGACAATGGTTGATCGACATGCAACGGCGCCTCTCGCCAGTCAGATTGTTCGAGAGAGAGAGAGGCCGGATGCAGCTTCATTCGCCATGCGCAACGTTAGCATGCGCCCCTTGTTGCGCGCAGAAGCGTAACGGTTGATCCGCGCATCTCGACGATGCGCGCTCGCGAGCGAACGCCGCCCTGTCGCTCGTTGTTGTCATACAGCGGCGGGCAGGGTGGGCGGGAAGAGTCGGCTCACTAGCCAGAAATTTAACACGGCCTTAACCGTGTGGATTGCAAGTGACACGAACTTAAGGAGTTCGAATGCCGACCATTCCGCAAGAAGAGGTTTGCCCGGTTCCAGAATCCCTGCTTGGGGATTTGTATCGGGCATCTCCCGAAGGACTCCACGCCTTGGTCGAGAGCGTTCCCGCGCAAGTCCGGGCGATGCTTGCGCTGTATTGTTCCAGACGCACGCACTTAGCGACGCTCGGGTTGGCGCTCGCATCGACCTGCGAAAGAAACGAATTGATCACGTTCGGCGGTCAACTTGGCGACGCTATTTTCGCGCAATCGAGACAGGCGCCGCATGTCGCGCCGGAGAAGCGCCGAAAGGTGACGCTATCGTCCGGCTCTTCCTTCTCGTTGATTGTCGCGCAGGACCTGATTTGAGTGCGTACCCGAACGGGGGCATAGGGGCGCATGAAAAAATCGCCACGTGTCACCTTCAAAATGCTGCGGATAGCAGAGGACGACTGGCACATCATTGCCGAGCGCCCCGGTGCCGAGACAGCCGTCATCAAGGGACTCAAAAGTAAGTCCGACGTTGACGAGTGGCTGTCAGGAAGCCGCCGCATCGATTGGTTGCGCTCGCAGGGTTACGCGAAGTGATGGCGCGAGCAGCTACCCCCGCGTAGCGGCAGGCCACTCAAGTCCGCAATTGCAGGGGCGACCGCATGCCCAATTCGCGATTGGGCACCAAGCGAGCGCACTCAGGGCACGCTCTCCGATGGTTATGGCGGCTAGCGGTCCCGTTCTTAGACCGCTTCTTTCGCTGCCTTGACAGGCCGCGCTCTGATAATTTTGCGGGCCGGTTTGGCTTTGAACGTCATCGGTTCTTTCGTGAACGGGTTCGTGCCTTGCCGCTCTTTTGTGGCGGGCTTCTTGATAACGACAAACTTTGCAAAGCCGGGCACGAGGAAGACGCCGATCTTCTTGAGTTCTTTGTAGCCTACCGCCGCGAGTGTTTCGATCACAGCTTTAACGTCACGCTTCGCCAAGTCAGTCTCAGTCGCGATCTTTTCGATGAGCAGCGACTTCGTCATTTGTGCAGCCATTTCGTTTCCTATCTCGATGATGATTCGCGATAGGAAATGTAGCTGGAAACGGGACACGGACCAGCATCGAAACCACCGGGCTACGCTTCAACCCGGCCTCGAACGGGCGCGCAAAGATCGGGCTTGTTTTTTCTCAAACAGGCAACGACCTTATGGGCATGACCTCCATAGCCAATCTTGCCGCTTCCATATCTGCGGATGCGGCAGCTCCTATCGCGTTCGACAACACCTATGCGCGGCTGCCCGAGGCCTTCTATGAGCGGGTGAAACCGGCAAAAGCAGCTGCGCCCATACTCCTGCGCGTGAACAAGGCGCTTGCGCGCCAATTGCGCATCGATCCCGAGTACCTGAAAAGCCCTGCGGGACTTGGCGTGCTTTCCGGCAATGACGTCGCGCCCGGCTCCGAGCCCATCGCGCAGGCCTATGCAGGACACCAGTTCGGGAACTTCGTGCCTCAGCTGGGCGACGGCCGTGCCATCCTGCTTGGTGAAGTCCTGGACGTTGAGGGCAGGCGCTACGACGTTCAGCTCAAAGGATCCGGCCGCACCCGTTTTTCACGGCGCGGTGACGGCCGGGCGGCGCTCGGTCCGGTCATCCGCGAATACATCGTCAGCGAGGCGATGGCTGCGCTTGGCATCCCGACGACCCGCTCCCTCGCGGCGGTCCTGACCGGCGAGAGCGTCATGCGCGAACGCATGCTCCCGGGCGGCGTTCTAACCCGCGTGGCATCCAGCCACCTGCGCGTCGGCACATTTCAGTATTTCGCAGCGCGCAGCGATCTGGACAACCTGCGTACTCTGGCGGACTACGCCATCGCCCGGCATTACCCGGCGGCGCGCGGGGCCGAAGATCCGTACCGCGCTTTCTGTGACGCAGTGGTCGCGGCGTTGGCCCGGCTGACCGCACGATGGATGTTGGTCGGATTCATCCACGGCGTCCTGAACACCGACAATACCGCGATCGCGGGCGAGACGATTGACTACGGCCCATGCGCCTTCATGGACGCGTACCATCCCGACAAGGTATTCAGTTCGATCGACCAGTTCGGGCGCTATGCGTTCGCCAACCAGCCCGCTGTCATCAAATGGAATCTGGCCCGGTTTGCCGAGACTTTGCTTCCGCTCATGGCCGATGGCGGCGACAAGGCGATCGAGGCCGCAACCGCTTCAATCGCGCGGTTCAATGACCTTTACCACGAAGCCTATCTCACTGGCCTCCGCCAGAAACTCGGGCTTGCGCTGGAGATGGAAGGCGATCTCGAATTCGGGGCCGACCTGCTGGCGCGGATGGCGGAGAGCCAGGCGGATTTCACCTTGACCTTCCGCGCGCTGAGCGAAGCCGCAGCAGATCCGAAACGCGATATAGACGTGCGGGCGCTTTTCGCGAACCCGGCCGCCTTCGACGAATGGGCAGAACGGTGGCGCGATCGCCTGTCACGCGAAGATCGCTCACCCGAAGCGCGTCGCGCCAGCATGCGCGAGGTCAACCCGATGTTCATCCCGCGCAATCACCGGATCGAGGCGGCCATTGCCGACGCCGAAGCTGGACGGTTCGATAAATTTCATGAGCTCGTGGACGTGCTGGCGCACCCTCACGATGACCAGCCGGAATTCGCGGTCTATGCAAAGCCGCCGATGCCTGAGGAAGAGGTCCAGCAGACCTTCTGCGGGACCTGACCCGTACCGTTGTCAGGTCTTCCGCTTGCGCTGTGGTTTGGCTTCGGGCGCGTCCGCCGTTGGTTCGGCCTCAATCGCCGTGATGTCTTTCGCGCCGACCTTATCGACCCGCTTCACGGCACGAACGACAAATGCCTCTGGTCCAAGCGTGCAATGTCGTCAGTCGCTTGGATGAGCGCCCGCGAGTCGCGGGCAGCTCCAGCAAGTCGCGGACGAGCGATTCGCACAGTGAGGCAGCTATGGAACAGGCAGTGTGCAAAGTGTACGCTTCGCCAGAGAATGTTGCGATGACGAGAGTAACTTTCACTCGCCGCACGCTCAACGGAAAGCAGAATGTCTGAACGGAAGATCGGCGGTGAGGTCAACAAGCTAGATGCCATTGTGGTGGGTGCCGGATTCGCCGGTCTTTATTCCCTATACAGCTTGCGGAAGATGGGACTGCGGGGGCAGATTCTCGAGGCAGGCAAGGACATCGGCGGGACTTGGTTCTGGAACCGCTACCCCGGTGCGCGCTGCGACGTCGAGAGCCTAGAATACTCTTACTCCTTTTCCGATGAGTTGCAGCAGGAATGGAACTGGCCGGAGCGTTTTGCCGCTCAGCCCGACATCTTGCGCTACATCAACCACGTTGCGGATCGGCTAGATCTGCGACAGTTCATCCTGACGGGCACGCGTGTCGTGTCGGCCGTTTTCGATCGGACCACGGACCTCTGGACGGTGACCTCCGCCAACGGCAAGGTATTCCAAGCGGCGTTCTGCATCATGGCAACGGGAAACCTATCGCTGCCTCGGGTGCCGCGCTTCCCGGGATTGGAGAGCTTCAAGGGGAGATGGCATCACAGCGGGCTCTGGCCGGAAGAGGGCGTTGACTTCTCGGGGCGGCGCGTTGGGGTGATCGGTACGGGTTCGTCGGGGATTCAAATGATCCCGGTCATCGCCGCGCAGGCCAAGCATCTCTTCGTTTTTCAACGGACAGCGAACTTCAGTGTGCCGGCAGTGAACCGCCCGATAACACACGAGGTGGACCGCACTCACAAGGCGAAATACCGCTACTGGCGCGACGAGGCCAAACGCACCCCATTTGGAATCGCCGGCCACCCACCACCCACGAAGTCCGCCCTCGAAGACGCCCCGGAAGAGCGCGAGCGCATCTACGAACAGAAATGGGAAATCGGAGGCAATATCAGCTTCCTCTACGCCTACAATGATCTGCTCATAAACGAGGATGCGAACCAGACCGCATCGGAGTTTGTTCGCAGCAAGATCCGCAGCATTGTGCGCGATCCGAAAGTGGCCGAGCTGCTATCGCCGAATGACCACCCGATCGGAACGAAGAGACTTTGCCTCGACGATGGGTACTTCGAGACCTTCAACCGCGAGAACGTCACTCTCGTCGATGTAAAATCAGACCCAATCGTCGAGATTACGCCCACAGGCCTGCGGACCGCGGCGCAGGAGTTTGAGCTCGACGACATCGCTTTCGCGACCGGCTTTGATGCCATTACTGGCGCACTGCTCGACATTGACATTCTTGTCGAGGGCGGCCCGCGTCTCAGTAACAAATGGGCCCACGGTCCCCGCACCTATCTCGGGTTGATGACGGCGGAGTTTCCGAACCTGTTCATCATCACCGGACCGGGAAGCCCTTCGGTAAAGTCCAATATGGTCGCGTCCATCGAACAGCACGTCGACTGGATTGCTGACTGCTTGCGGTATCTACGGGATAAAAAGATCAGCCGCATCGAAGCCGATGAAAGCGCGCAACACAGGTGGGTCGAGCATGTCAATGAAGTTGCCGACGCGACGCTCTATCCACGCGCCAATTCCTGGTATGTCGGCGCGAACATTCCCGGAAAGCCACGCGTGTTCATGCCGTACGTTGCCGGATTGGACAAGTACCGAAAGATCTGTGACGAAGTTGCGGCGAATGACTACCGGGGTTTCTTGTTGAAGAGCGAGTAGCCGCAAAGAAGCGCGGTCCAGGTAGAGTACGCCGATCACCTGAGTTATCAGCCGGCGAGGCGAGATTCCCATAATGACAGAATATGGAACATCACCGCGGCGGTGCAGATAGGTTATCCGCGGTTACGCCGCAGATCGGCGCATCACTTCTCAAACGCTTGGCTCTCCTACCTCGGACTTGTCGATCGTCATCGCGTAGCTGAACCGGTCGGCGGGATGGACGCTGTCCGATGCTTCCACGAGGCGGTCGTCCTTGTCGTAGTACAGCCGGATGAGACGCAGCGCAGGGCTGCTTGATTTGGTATTCAGGTGCAGCGCGTCGTCGCGCGAGAGCGACACCGCATTGATGCGCTGCTCGACACGCGCGACGATGACGCCATGGTGCTCCTCGATCAGCTTGTAGATCGCGTCCTTGCGATTCTTCAGGCGCTGCGCAATGTCGCTGAAGGCCGGGTTGATGTACACTCGCGTGAGAGCCACGGGCTGATTGTCTTCTTTCTTGTACCGGATGCCGATACCGAACAGCCATCGCTCTCCCGCCGGCATCGGGAGTTCGGCCGCGAGCACCGGGTCGATTTCGATCATGCTCGTATAGACGAGGCGAAGCTCGGTCGTGGCCGCGTATTGCAGAAGATCGTCAAGCGAACCAAGTGCCTGAACATAAGGCGAGCGCTCTTGCCGGGAGATGACGGTCGTGCCAGCCCGTGGCTTGCGTGCGACCAGTCCCGCATCGCTCAACTGACGTAGCGCCTCACGCACCGTGAAACGGCTGATGCCGAATTTCTCGCACAGTTCGTGTTCGGTGGGCAATGTCGAACCCACCGGATACCGGCCTGACGTGATTGCCTTCGTCAGCAGGCTAGCGATTGCCTGATACCGGTGAGCGGTCGCGGCCTTGGAGCGCCCGCGTCCCGCTTTCGCGGCGGTTCTTGGTTTTCGCGCGAGCATTGGTCCGTCCGGATTGCGCGCAAAGTACGCATGGGTTGTATGCGTCGCAAACTCGTCGATCTTGACAACAGAAGCAACACACCGATAATTTGTCCGGACAATTCTAGCAAAACAGTAAATGCACGCAATATGAGTCCGTGTCGAAGTCTGCTGTTTGTCCCGGCTTCGAAACCCGAGATGTTCCCAAAAGCGCTTTCGGCCGGCGCGGACGTGGTCTGTGCTGATCTCGAGGACGCGGTCGGTCCTCTCGATAAGGATACAGCGCGTCCGGCGGCCATCGAGTTTCTTCAATCGAGCGGCGGCGCTCAACGGGCGGTGCGTATCAATAGCCTCCGGAGCCGGACCGGCTTGCAGGACATCCTTGCGGTCCAGGATGCGACGGCGAGCATCGGTGAGATCGTCCTGCCGAAGGTCGAATCGGCTGACGAGGTGCTGTGGGGCGACGAACTGCTGCGCGGAGTTCCAGGCGTAGGACTCGGAGCGCTGATTGAGACCGCTCGCGGTCTGGAGAATTGCTTCGAGATCGCATCAGCTTGCCCCCGGCTTGAGTTTCTTATTTTCGGCGCTGTCGACCTCGCGGCCGATATGAGCCTTGCGCTTGAGGATCAGGCGCTTGCCTACGCGCGTGGGCGGCTGTCACATGCAGCGCACCGCGCGGGCGTTGGCTTGCTCGACGTTCCTTGCATCCAGTTCCGCGACCTTGCTGAAGTCGAGCGTCAAACGGTGCTTGCGAAGAAGCTCGGCTTCACCGGCAAGGCCGCCATTCACCCGACAAACATTGCTGTCATCAACCGCGGCTTCACGCCAAGCGCTAGTGAACTCGATGAGGCGAGGGGTATCGTCGCAGCATTTCGCCAAGCGAAGGGCGGAGTGGCGATGTGGAATGGCAAGCTTGTCGAGGAGCCGATCGCAAAGCGGATGCTTCGTCTTCTCGAAAAGCACGGCGAAGCGCCGGCGGCCTGAACAAGTCATCGGAGGAATGTATGGTCGTCGCGGCGGAGAAGGTCGGCGAGAACCGGTATCGGGAACGCTTCGGTCGCTACTTTGAGGATTTTCAAGTGGGGGACATCTACGAGCACCGTCCCGCGCGGACGATTTCGGAAGCGGACAACACCTGGTTCACGTTGCTGACAATGAACACACATCCGATGCACTTCGATGCCGAGTATGCCAAGCATAGCGAGTTCGGACGTTGCATTGTGTGCTCCCCGCTCACCGTTGCCCTGATGGTCGGTATGAGCGTGACCGACGTCAGCCAGAAGGCCATCGCCAATCTGGGTTGGCGGGAGATAAAGCTCACGCATCCATTGTTCGCTGGAGACACACTGTCGGCGGAATCCGAAGTGCTCGAAAAGCGGGAAAGCAAATCGCGGCCGCAAGCCGGTATCGTGAGCGTGCAAACACGCGGCTTCAATCAGGATGGCGCCCTGGTTTGCGTGTTTGATCGGACGATCTTGGTGGGTAGGCGAGGTTTCGATACTGAAGCCAAGGCGAAATACTAACCGAGAGGCTTGTCATGGACGCGCGCGCCGACCGCAAGGTCGATCTGGAGCAAGAGGAAGCTCTCCTCGACGCGGTCGAGAAATGGCTGCACCGCGACGTCCGGCCGCATGTGCTCAAGTTCGACCACGCCGACGAATATCCGACCGAGATGGTTGAGCAGATGAAAGAGCTCGGACTGTTCGGTGCAACAATTTCGGAGGAATATGGAGGTCTTGGGCTCTCGGCGACCACCTACGCCAAGATCGTCGAGAAGGTCGCCGAGACATGGATGTCGCTCAGCGGCATCTTCAACAGTCACCTTATAATGGCGGCATGCGTCCAGCGTGCCGGCACGCCTGAACAGAAGAGCTACTATCTGCCGAAGTTCGCGACCGGTGAAATCCGTGGCGGCCTTGCGCTGACGGAGCCAGATGCCGGAACTGATCTACAGGGCATCCGGACGCGCGCTTCACGGGATGGCAATGGTTATGTCATCAATGGCACCAAGACGTGGATCTCGAACGGCATCTACGGGACGTGTTTTGCGTTGCTGGTGAAGACCGATCCAGAGGCTAAGCCGCGCCACAAGGGTATGTCGTGTTTCATCGCCGAGAAGGCGCCTGGATTCACAGTTTCAAAGAAGATCGAGAAGCTGGGTTACAAGGGAATCGACAGCGCTGAGCTCATTTTCGATAACTACAAGATCACTGGCGACAAGCTAGTGGGCGGAGAGGGCAACGGGCTTCAGACGGTTCTTGGCGGCCTCGAGCTCGGCCGCATCAATGTGGCGGCGCGCGGCTGCGGTTTGGCGAGTGCAGCGCTCAAGGATGCGGTCAGCTATTCACAGATACGCAAGACCTTCGGCAAGCCGATCTGCGAGCATCAGGCCATTCAACTAAAACTCGGCGAAATGGCCACGCGCCTGCACGCCGCCCGTCTTCTCACCTACGACGCAGCCCGCATTTACGATCGCGGCGAGCGTTGCGACATGGAAGTCGGCATGGCCAAGTACTTCGCATCGGAAGCCGCGATGGAAAACTCCATCGAGTCCATGCGTATCCACGGCGGCTACGGCTATTCCAAGGAATATCACGTGGAGCGCTACTTCCGCGATGCGCCGCTGATGTGCATCGGCGAAGGAACAAACGAGATCCAGCGCATCATCATCGCCAAACAACTGATCGCGCGGAATCCAGCCTAGGCAAGCGCAGGAGGCCACACTGTGCTGCCACTCAAGGGTATCCGGATTTTGGCGATCGAGAGCTACGGGGCCGGGCCCTACGCGAGCATGCATCTCGCCGACCTCGGTGCCGAAGTCATCAAGATCGAGAATCCGGCGCGCCCCGGTGTAGCGGCGGGCGACAGCGCGCGGCAGTCAGGGCCCTTCTTTCTCGGTGAGAATGACAGCCAGTTTTTCCAGACGTTCAATCGCAACAAGCGCAGCGTGGTACTCGACCTGCGTAGGCCCACAGGCTACGCGGCTTTCCTGAAACTGGTTGCGAAGGCTGACGCGGTGATGAACAACCTGCGTGGCGATCAGCCCGGCAAGCTTCGTATCACCTATGACGATCTCAAGGGTGTGAACCCGCGGATCGTCTGTGGTCACTTATCCGGCTACGGTAGGACCGGTCCACGCGCCAGTTGGCCCGCCTATGATTACCTTGCGCAAGCGGAGGCCGGATACCTCGACCTGACCGGCGAGCCCGGCAGCCTTCCGACCCGCATGGGTCTGTCGATCATCGACTACATGAGCGGCGTGACGGCGGGTTATGCGGTTACGGCGGCACTGCTCGGCGGTGCGCGCAGCGGCCAAGGTTGCGATATCGACGTCACACTTTATGACGTTGCGATGCATCAACTCACTTATCCGGCGACGTGGTATCTCAACGAAGGATATGTTGCTGAACGGCGGCCGCGCTCGGGTCACCCTTCGGTCGTACCATCTGAAATGTTCCCGACCGGCGACGGTTGGCTGTTCGTGATGTGCATCACGCCGAAATTCTGGGAGGCGCTGTGCGAAGGCGTGGGGCGGCCTGACCTTCCGGCGGACGCACGCTTCCGTGGTTACAAGGAGCGCCTCGTCAACCGCGACGCGCTTGCTGAGATTCTCGATAAGGAATTCGCGCGCGCGACCACGGCCGAGTGGATGGAGCGGCTCGCCGGCACCGTACCGGTCGCCCCGGTGCTGACGCTCCAGCAGGCGATCGACAATCCTTATTTCCATGCGACCGGTGGCGTGCTCGGGCTTGGACATCCGACGAAGAATGACTTCCGCATGATCTCAAGCCCGATCCGCGTCGACGGCGAACGCGTCGACGGCCGGCCTGCGGCCGCACTCGGCGCGGATACTGATGCGATCCTCGCCGAGAGCGGCATCGGGCCTGCGGAAATCGAAGCGCTGCGCGCAGACGGGGCAATATGACATGAAGCTCGAAGGCATTCGCGTCATCGACCTCTCGCAGTTTCTGCCCGGTCCGCACCTGACGATGCTGATGGCCGACCATGGTGCCGAGGTGATCAAGATCGAGCCGCCGGGGCAGGGCGAGCCCGTCCGCAACCTTGGTTACCGCGCGGGCGGTGAAAGCGTCTGGTTTCGCAACACGCATCGCGGAAAGAAGAGCGCGGTACTCGACCTCAAGACCGCCGAAGGGCGTGAAGCACTGCTGTCGCTCGCCGAAACCGCCGACGTCATGGTGGAGGCCTTCCGCCCCGGTGTGATGAAGCGTCTCGGGATCGACTACGACACGGTCGATAAGCGCAATCCGCGCATCGTCTACGCTTCGATCGCGGCTTTTGGCCAGCATGGTCCCGAATATCTTCGGCCGAGCCACGACATCGGCATGGAGGCACTCGCAGGCGTGCTCAGCCTCAACATCGGTCAGGACGGCAAACCGACCCATCCGAACATTCCGGTCGCCGATTGTACCGGCTCATTGATGGCGCTGGTGGGCATCCTAATGGCGCTGCTGCGGCGCCAGCAGACCGGACGCGGCGACTACATCGACATCTCGATGCACGACACGATCATGTCGTGGCTTCCGAACAATACCGGATCGGTGTTCGCCACGGGCAAGCCGCCGGTGGTGCGGGAGGAGCGATCGTGGGGCGGCCACTCCTTCTATAACATCTATGAGACAAAGGACGGACGCTACGTCGTGCTGTCGGGCGTCGAGCACAAGTTCATCCATAATCTGCTTGGCGATCTGGAACGGAAAGACCTCATCCCGATTGCGACGCAGCCGCCCGGCAAGGTTCACGCACCCGTCAAGGCATTCCTTGCCGAGACCTTCCGGACACGCACGCGCGACGAATGGGAGGAATGGTTCAAGGGCCGCGATGTGTGCTTTGCGCCGGTGCTCGATCTTGCCGAGGCATTCCAGCGGCCGCATGTCGCCGCGCGCGAGATGCTTATTCGCGATTCGGACGGCAATCTCCACATCGGCGATCCGATCAAGTTCCGCCATGAGCCGCCGCGCATCGACACGCGCCTGCCGGCGCTCGGCGAACATACGGATGCTCTGCTCAAGGAGCTGGAGGCGCGCCGCGCGGCAGCACGATGAACGACATGGCGACAACCCGAGAACCCGCGAGCCTCACGCGCGGCCTGGTCGATATCCTGAACCGGCCGATCACCGCGGCG
>Ga0190275_10003249_pt1 | contig 11570 bp, 3 predicted proteins | sample Popmic550T_FD_133745 | JGI IMG/M metagenome (GOLD analysis project Ga0190275, IMG submission 133745) | Populus adjacent soil microbial communities from riparian zone of Yellowstone River, Montana, USA - 550 T | ecosystem: Environmental > Terrestrial > Soil > Riparian zone > Trees stand | place... | reverse complement strand
GCGGCCGCCGGCGCCAGGGTGACGCGGTACGTCACGTCAGGCCGAGATCGGCCTTGACCTGCTCCCAAGGGATTGGAGTCTCGCCCGTGGCCTGCATCTCGGCACGGGCTGCCTCGGCCGCCCGGATGTCGGCCATGTCCTCCGCGAGCTCGAGGATCTGGTCCAGGTCGTCGGCGTCGATGACTGCGGCGACGCGCCGGCCGCGGCGCGCGAGGTAGATGGGGGTGTGCTCGGCGCGTGCGCGGTCGATGATGGACGCGAGGTTGCGGCGCGCTTCGGAGACGGTGTGGGTCGCGTCGACGGACACGCAGCTAAGGTACATCAAGGCTCCTGAATGTACAACTGCTGCGCTCTTGTACGCCTGGCCGGCTGTCGGGCCCGCGGCGCGGCGGGCCTCGGGAGCACGGCGGGAGCAAATTTCCCGCGGGGTGCAGGCCGCAGCGGGTCGTGTCGCCGAGATGATGGGATCATCCGATCGCCGGCAGCGTCCGGCGCCTGCCCCGGTAGCTCAGCTGGATAGAGCGGCGGACTTCTAATCCGCAGGTCCCTGGTTCGAATCCAGGCCGGGGTACTAACAGACTCCCTGGAACACGAGCCCTTCTGGGCGCGGTGTCCTCCGTCGACCGTGAGGGAGTACCACCAAGGAGTACCAACGTGTCGAGGAGGGCTGCCACATCGGTTTAATTCTCCGGCGCCGAGACATCCCACAGATCGGCAGGGGCGGCCCCCGCCGCCGGCCCGGCACGTTGCTAAGGGAGTAGCAATCTTTACGGAGTAGCGCATGGAGTAGCAGCCAAACCCGGCCGAACCGGCAGCTACCGGCCCCAGATCGCCCATGTTTGCTGGTGTCCATGGGAGCCGAACGCGCCCCAGACGGATTTGTACTCAAGAGGTTCCCGGTTCGATTCCGGGGGGCTCTGCCGGCGGCGACGCCCTGCTGAATCGGAGCGCTGCCGTTGTAAAAAACGCCGCGGAATCCGTCACCGAACTCGCCTGTCCTGCTGGTATTGGACGACACATGCCCCCTTGGGCTTGGGGCATCGCGAAGGCTGCGGAGCCGGTCCTGTCCCGGGCTGGAGCGCGCCGCTCAGATGCCTTCGGCAGCGAGGTGGTAGCCAACCCGGAGCACGATGTCGTGCGCCGCCGTCGCGTCGATGGTGTTCGGCGGCCCCGTCCCGGCGAGCGCCCCCGCCGCCGCGATCTTGACGAGGTACGTCCCGACGATCCCTGGCGCCACGCCCGCGTTGGAGGGTGGGGTGGGCAGCACCGAGCCGCAGTTGAACTCGCGCAGTGCGCCGTCGATCCCGCCGGTCGGTCGCGCGGGCGCGGTCAACGAGACGAACGCGGCGGCCTCTGGCGCGACCGGCTTCTTGGCGAGCGCGATCGTGGCGCCCCTGAGGTCGTCAAACGGCGTCACGATCGAGATCGACGCGGCCCGTGCCTGCAGCTCGCGCCCGGCGAGGAAGACGGAGAAGTGACGCGCATCCAGCGCGAAGGCGACCTCGGTACCCGGCGGGCTCGTAATCAGCCGGTGATAGGCGTCGGGGAGCTCGTCGCGCAGGCTGAAGCGGCGCAGGAGCGGCGGCGCGCCGTCGACGTCGCCGGAGAGCAGCGTCACCAGCTGGGCCGCCGTGTCCCACCGGCGTGCGAGCTCAGGGTCGTGATCGGCCGTGTAGTCGAGGTGGATGATCACGTCGCTGATCGTGTCGTAGTCAAAGACGCGCAACGTCTTGGGGAGCGAGAGCGACCATTCGCTGATCGCGCCCGCGCCCTCGAAGGGCATGTACCGCTCGTCGCGGAAGCTGAAGTCGAACATGCCTCCGTCGAGCTGTGCCTTGCTCGTCGCGATCGACACGGTGTGCCCGAGCGGCACCGCGGTGAGCGCGGCAAGCGGATCGGTCTGGTTTGGCGGCCCGCTCATGCGGATTCTGCTGCCGGTGAGGCGCAGCGTCGCGCCGACGGGGGTGTATGGCCCGATCACGCAGGGCATGCTCACGCGCACGGACTTGATGCGCCGGCGGTACTGCCCCGGATAGGACATGTCGAAGAACCACTCGGGGATCGAGAACGAGCACGCGCCCGTGAGGCGAAGCTCGGCGAGCTTTTCGGGTGCGAACTGGGCGAGCGAGAAGCTGTGGCCGATCTCGAGCTGCCGCTTGTTGCGCACCACGTAGTGGCGCTCGAGGCGCTGCAGGTCGGCGAGCAGCTTCTCGCCGGCGAGCAGGCCGGCGCTCTGTGCGTCCCAGTAGCCGCCGGCGAGCAGGTCGTCGTCGGCGGGACCGTCGTCCTGGCGCTCGGCGCGGTAGGCCTGCTCGGCCAGGTGCGCCATCCGCAGCGCGGAGTCAAACGCGATCTTGTAGACCCGGCGGAGATCCTTGACGAGCAGCCGGTAGCGGTCGACGCTCGCGAAGCGCTCGCGGAAGAACTCGAACATCTCCTCGGCCTGCGTGATCGTGCGCTCGTGCACCTCGAGGGCGTGCACGGCGAGGTCGCGCCGGATCTCGGCGGCTGCGATCGACTTGTCGAGCTGCGTGAGGTCGCGCCGCGCGGTCTCCTCCTGGTGCTTCCACTCCTCGTCGCGCCGACGGACCGACGCCTCGATGCCGGCCATCGCGGCGCCGGTGTCCAGGAAGGACGCCTGCGCCCCCAGCGCTTCGCCGACCGCGCGCCCGGCGGCGCCGAGCTGGCTGCCGCCGAACTTCATCGCCGTCGGCGCGCCAAAGTCGGGAATGATTGAGAGGATCGACGCGACCGTCTGCGCGAGACCCGCCGCGGTGCGGAACTGTGATGCCTCGCGCTGCAGGTCCTGCTGCTTGTGCTCCTGGGGCAGCGTGCCGGCCTCGCGCTGGGCGACGAAGTGCTGGCGCCGGTATTCGACCGCGTCGCGCTGGAGGCGCAGGGACTCGAGCGTGTCCTCGGCGGCGTCGATCTCAAGCTGGGCGAGCCTGGTGCGCAGCTTCAGGAGGTTCTGCTCGTGGACGGTGCGGAGGTGATTTAGCTCCTCTGCGTCGCCCTTCTCCAGGGCGGCGAGGAGTTGCGCGCCGAAGCTCTGGACCGTAGTCGCATGCTGGCGGGCCTTCTCGATGAGGTAGGTGAAGCGGTAGGCGGGAAGCTCGCCGGCCGCCGTGTCGAGGATGTCGTCGAGGGTGAGGCCCGCTGCCGTCATGCGCACGAGCATGCGCGGATCGAGCACCGGTGCGAACAGCTCGAGGCGACGCTGCGCGCCGGAGATGTCCTTGCAGTTGCGGAGCTTCAGCAGGCGGTCCTCGACGCGATCCCAGTAGCCGAGCAGTTCCTTGTTGGGCGGGATGCAGAACACGGTGTCCTTCGGCGGCACGACTTCGACGGGGTCAAAGCGGTAGTGGTCGAGGTCGTAGCGATCGAGCGGTTCGTCGAGCTGCGCGAGCATGCCGCCGACGCCGTAGCGGATGTCGAGCATGCCGACTTGGTACTTGTCGGTGAGCTCGGTGAACGGCTCAAGCGCGCTACCGCCCAGGCGCGTGCCGACGGAACCGGGCCCGTAGCCGCGGACGTAGTCGGTGTAGCCGCCGCCGGGGATGATTGTCGGCGCGCCGTTTCCGGTGACCGTAAACCCAGCGCTCGCAGGCGCGCCGCCGCCGATGTCCACCCCGAGGTTCTTCAGCGAGGTGCCGCCGGTCGATGTCCAGACCGTGTGGGAGGTCGTGCGCTGGTCAAGCCGGGCCGGCGTCTGCGGGATGCCGGGCCTGTCGTACGTGACCGCGTCGCCGAATCCGGCCGCGCCTGGCTGGCCCGGGCCCCGGGGAAGTGCTCCGGGACCGTCGGGCGGAACGCCAACGAGCAACGCGCTCGGTGCCATGTCCGAGGCGGGAGCTGGCGGTGCCACGGACATTGCCTTCTTGCGGACCACCGGCTTGACCGGGATGACGAGCGTGTTGCGGGTGTCCGCCGCGATGGCCGGCGTCGGCGCGCGCGGCGTCTCGAGTTCGACGAGGAAGTCGCTGACGTCGGTCAATCCGGCGCGGATCGTGCGGTATGTGCGGGCGGGCTCGCCGGCGCCGCAGGATCCGAGCACCGCGGGGCGCGGGCCGAGAACGTCGCGCGCCATCACGTAGAGCATCATGGCCTCGTTGACGGACTCCATCGTGAACTGCGAACAGGCTGTCACCCCAGTCGAGAAGGTTGTCGACGTACTTCATGACGATCGACTTCGCGTAGGCGCTCATCCGCGTGCGCGCGATCACGTGCGGGCTGAACGGATTGGTGCGATAGGCGTCAAGCGTCGCCGCGTCGACCAGCAGATCCCGCAGCGTGGTGGTCTGATTCTCGGGCTCGGCGAGCTCTCGGTTGCGCCACGCGTCGCCGTCGGCCGCGGTCGGATCGAAGATCGTGTGATACCAGCGCTGCGCAGCGTCGAAGTCCTGCTCGCTGTTGCGCTGATCGGCGATCAGAAACGGGATGTGCAAGAACGTCTCGCGGTAATAGACGAGCCACGGGTGCTCGGGATGGAACGGGCTTTGTCGCTTTGGATCGCTCTGGGCGGCGATTGGGCTTGTGTGCGAGCGCGTCTCGACGAGGGAGCGCTGGAAGGTGGCATCAAGTAGGCCCGTCGGGCCGCCGCTCCAGAACTCGCGCGCGAGCGACCGGGTCAGTGAGGTTCCGAGCCGCATGCCCGCGTAGCTCGCACCGACCGGCCGAAGCCACACAGAGTCGCCGGCGCTCTGCACGATGATCGATTCAGGATGGCCCATCACGACTTGGACGTCAGAGGCCCCAGCGGCGTTGCCGATGTCGACGCCGCCGGTCAAGCCGCGCGCCTCGAGGCCAGCCGCCGCGAGAATCGCCGCCTGCCCGGGGTATCCGCGGCCGCCGAGACTCAGCGCTGTGCGGCCAACGACGTGCGGGTCGTCGTGCAGGATGCGGATCTTGCCAGCCTCAAAGTTCAGGAAGGACGCGAGGCCGAAGGCTGGCCGCTCAGCGACGAGCGGTTCCAGCAGGATCCCGGAGACGGCGTCGAGGTCACGCGGCTTGTAGGGCACATCGGTCGGGAGGTGGTCGCCGCCCGGAACCATGGTGAGGCGGATCACCGACGGGCGGGGCGCGTCCGGGGGCAGGTCGGGGCGCGGCGGCGCGTGGGTATCGGCGTACACGCGGTCCCACACCCATCCGTCGGGGTGATAGCTGTCGAGGGACTCCTTGTGATCGTGAAGGCTGCGGTCCCAGCGGACGTGGACAACCTCCGTCTTCGCCGCCGCCTCGAGTGCCGCGATCCGGGCATCGAGGGTAGTGAGCTGCGTCTGAGCGGTGGCGAGAAGGTCCTCACTGTTGCGCAGGAACTCGCGCGCCGCTTGCTCCTTGCCTAGTGCCTCCTGGTACATACCCTTCGCGATCGCCTTGACGATCCACCACGCCTTGTCGGGCGGGACCCCGATCGCGATAAATCCCGCGATCTCCAGCCCCTGATCGAACGTGAGCCGGTCGTACAGGTCGTCTTCGCGATCCTCTCGGGTCCGGACGAGCGCTGGGATCGCGTCGCGCGCCTGGTTGCGCTGCGTCGTCTTCGCGCTCACCTCGGCGCCGAGTGCCTTGCGTACGACGTTCTTCAGCTGGCCGATCTGCGCCTCAAGGCGCAAGAGCGCCGTCAGGTCGAGCGGGTCCTCGACGATCCGTGCGTCCGCGAGCCCATCCTTCTCCCGAAAGCGGATGAGCTGAGGCGCGGCCCATGTCCCGTCCAGGCGCAGGGTCGAGTAACGCACGCGGACGGTGTGGCGGTAGCCGGCGAAGCTCGAGCTTCCGCCGACGAACCGGTTGATCGGCCGTGTCGCGTTCTCGATCCAGAACACGTAGAGCCGGCCCTCGAACAGAAACGGCGATACCTTGCGCACCGGGATCGAGAGGTCGATCCTGTGCCATGCCGAGCACAGCGGCGCCGGGTGCGCCGGCGTCACCTTGGACTCGTCGATCGAGCGGTAGTAATAGACCGGCGCGTCGTCCTGGGTGACTCCGAACAGGTACAGCGTGTTGGCGGCAACGTCGCGGTAGGCGCCCGCGATCTGTAGCTGCGCGAGCCCGTCGAAGCCGGTCAGGTAGGCGCTGTAGGTGTCGCTGACGTTCTGCTGCGACTGGTCTTGGGACAGCAGGCCGTCCTCGAGCTCGCGAAACAGCGGGGTCTTGTCGTCGCGCAGCTCGGGCTCGATGTAGTTCTCCGGATATAGGAAGACCTTGCGGTTGGCCTCCCACACCCGGTAGTGCTGGCGCCACTGCCACTCGTCGCGCTTGGGGGCGCTGGTGAAACGCGCCCACACGCCGAGGGCCGGCTTGACGCTGGGGTTCCAGTCCTCGCTGCGCTCGAGGTTCATGAGCACGCGGTGCACGTAGAGCTGCACGCTTCCCGTCGCCGACACAACGCGCGACGTGCGCGCGCAGCCCCCGGCCAGCACGTCGATGAGGAAGTAGTCAGACAGCCGGTCGGGGCTTGAGAACGGCATCGGCCAGCGCGTCGTGACGTAGTCGACGAGGCCGTCGCGCTTGCGCCCGCGCAGGATGTCCTCGTAGGGCTCGAGCGTGGCGGTGAGGGTCGCCGGGTCAGGGTACTTCGCGCGAAACGCTCCGAGCACGTCGTCGGCGGCGCGCGCGAGCTGCTCGAACGCGGTCGGGGTTGCGTCGTCGAGCATCCGTGCGAGCGTCTCGCCGCTCACGCCGAGCCGCTGCGCGAGCGCGAGGTTCTCGGCGAGCAGCGCGAGGTCGGCGAACGGCTCGCCCGACAGCGCGAGGTGGGGCGCCAGCGCGACGACGTGCGCCTCGTCGGTGCCCAGCGCGCGTGCGCGCTGGGCGTCGGTCGCGGTCGCCCCACTGGCGATGACGGTCCGGATCGTCGCGACGTCGGGTGCGGCTGCGGCGGTGGTGAACCCGGCGTCGCCAGGCGTGACGAGCGCGCGGTAGGCGGCGATCCTGCGGATCGCGTCGAGGGTGATCGTCTCGCCGGCGCCGGCAGCGGGCGCGGCGCCGAAGAAGGCGGCACGCTGCTGGCGCACGAACGCGAAGCCATCGTCGTCGAACACGGGGCGAGGCAGCAGCCGGTGCAACCGCACGACGGCGGCGACGAACGCCACGAGCGCAGCGATGTCCGCCCCAGCCGCGCCGCCATCGAGCACCCGCACAATCGCGTCCAGCTGGGCCGCCGACGGCACGGCGACGCACCCGCGCAACAACGCGACCTCGTCGGGCGAGCGCCCGAGCTGGCCGCCGAGCGCGAGATCGAGCAGCGCCAGCGGCGTGGCGCCCGACAGGACCGCCGCGCGCGTCGCGGCATCGGCGGCCGCCGCGATCACCGCCGGTAGCTCGGCCACCAGCACCTCCGGATCGGGAACGTCCGACGGCCGCGCGCCCCCCAGCAGGTACACGAGCTCGCGCACCGACAGCGCGCCGCTGCGCTGCCAGGCGACGAAGTCCAGCAGCGTGTGCACGTTGTCGGCGTCGCGCAGATAGCCGAGCGGCGCCTGCCCCGGCCCGCGCGGCACGAGCGCGATCAGGGCGAGAAAGTCGGAGACGGAAAGGCCGAGCAGGGCCCGCACGCGCGCGTGGCGGTACAGCGACGCGATCGAGGTGCGGGCGAGCGAGATGCTCTCGCTCGCAGCCTGCGTCGCAGCCCGGTAGTCGAGCGCCGGATCGCCGCGGATCCCAGCCACCAGCTCGACGAAGTCCTGATCGTCGAGCTGTAGCCCGGCGAGCAGGCGCGAGAGCGTGTTGTCGTCGGGCGAGGCGATCCCGGGCGTGCCGATCTTGTGCCATGACGGGTGTGTGAAGCGGCCGGTCGTTTGCTCGGTCCAGCGTGCGTCGCCGTTGGCGAAGCCCGGCGCGTTGAACAGGCGATCAAACAGCGGCGCCGTCGCGCGCAACGCCTTCGTCGGGAAGGCATCGGTCACGGCGAGGATCTGCTCCACCGGGATCGACCATGCGGCGTCGAGCTCGAGCAGCTGCGTGATGCGCTCAAGCGTCCCGGGTACGGCCGCGGTGTCCGCCACGATCTGCGGCCGCACGCCGGGGCCGGCGAGGCGGCTCAGCACGGTGTCGAGCTCGACGACCGTCCACGGCAGCGTGCGCCACAGGCGCACGAAGCGATGCAGGCGATCCAGGCGCCGCAACGTGAGGTTGTTGACGACCTCGGTGTTGTTCTGGACGTCATTGGCGTAGCGCTTGCCGACGACGATCGTGACGGCGCCCAGCGCCGTCCCGTCGGAGCGCACGAAGTCGCTCGTGCACGCGGCGGCGAGGACGTCGTGCTCGACGGCGGTCGCGCGCACGAGGGTCTGCATCTCGACGGGGCCGAGGCTCGCATCGGGTGCCGTGACGGTGCTCTGGATCCCGAACAGGCCCTTGAGGTACGCCGGATCCGCGCGCTCGGTCGTGATCAGCGCGTACGCGCGCGCCGACAGCGCAAGACGCGCGCGCGCGCGCACGCCGCGGGGCGCGCGCATCGATCGCGCGACGGCGTCGCGCGACAGCCTGAAGTGGCCGAGCAGCGTGTCGAGCTGCTCGATCGGCAGCGTGAACGGCTGGCGAAACGACGCCTCCTGCGTCGCAAGGTGCGCGTACACGGACGTCGCCGTGGTGAACGGCGCGACCGCGCGGATGTAGCGCTCGAGGATCTCGTTGACGATGTCGAGGGTCGGGACGACGTCCTTCGTGTTCGCGCATGAGAGCGGCAGCTCCCAGAGGTCCGGACGGCGCTTTTCGAGGTGCAGCGCATGCGTCGGCTGGGCGGTGAAGCTGTCGGCGAGGATGTGGTACTCGACGTAGTGCATGAGGTCGACGAAGTAGGCCGCCGGACTCAGGACCGACTGACACTCGTCGCACGCACACCACGGCTGATCGGTGAGCAGCGCGGCGTATCCGCTCAGTGGGTGAAAGAACTGCTCGCGCGTCGGGATTACGCGGACCGGGGTCGTCACGCGATCGCGAGTCACGTCGTAGATCCCGAACCATGCGAGCGCGGCGCGGTTTGCGACGGAGATCGCCTGCATCTGGATCAGCCGCACCTCTGTCGGTGCGATCCGGGTGCGCGTGGCGAGCTCATCGGTCGCGGTCCGGGCGATCGTCGTTGCGGAGGTGTAGCCGGCCACCATGAGCTCGTGCGCGGCGATCACGCTGCCTGCGACCGTGCCCATCCGGCGCTGCGCGCGCAGGTCGGCGAGCACGCCCCCCCGCGCCGCCTCGGGCAGGTCGCCGAAGTCGATCGCGGTCAGCTCCGGGTTGTCGGGCAGATAGTCAAGCTCGGTGAACCTCGTGTCGGGGTTACGCGCGAGCACGTCGGAGACCCAGCCGATCCGCGTCGAGATGATCGTCGCCGCCTCGGGGCCGCCGTTCGCGAGCACCTCGCGCAGTCCGAGCCCCGGATGGGTGTTGACGAGCGCGCGGATCTCGCCGTGGGCGGCGCGCAGCGTCTCGCGCTCCCGCTCTGAGACGTCGCCGAGCTCCAGGGCGTCGAAGTCGCGGTCAAGCGCGTCCTCGTTCGAGGTGGCGAGCACGTCGAATCGCTCGACCTGCTCGACGAGCCGGTTGGAGATCCGCTGAGCGCGGCTGCGAAGCGCGTCCTCCGGAAAGGCACGGGTCGCCACGATCGCCCGCGAGCGCGCGTGCTCTTCGAGCGTGGTGCCGGCGGGGACCTCAGCGCCCGCGGCCTCGAGGGCCCGCGCCCAGTCGCCCGGCTCAAGCGCGGCGAGGTCGCGCGCCTCGCCCAGCCGGCCGCCGGGCAGCGCCGGGAACGCGGCGTCGACGACGGCGGCGACCGCCTCGGGCGCACCATCGACGAGCCGCTGAACGGAAGCGGCGAGACCGACGCGAGCTGCGTCGCCGCGCGAGAGCACCTGCGCGTCGATCAGCTCGGCGAGCAAGTCGTCGGAGACCGCATCGATAGCGTCCACGCGCCCGACGAGCCCGCGCACCGCATCGGGCGGCAGCGAGACGGCATTGAGCAAACCCACGATCGCATCCCGGTCGGGGTTCGGGATGCGCGCGAAGAGCGCTTCGAGCTGCTCGCCAAGCGCGCGAGGAACGATGTTGCGATCCAGCGCATCGACGAGCGCGGAGCGCAGCGCGTCGATAGGCACGGCGAGCAGCTCGTCCCACGTCGACGGCTGGCCGGCGCGCTGCCAGCCATAGAACGCCGACAGCGGGATCCCGTCGGGTCCGTCACGGGCGACGCGCAGCGCATAAACGTACGCGCGCCATGCGTCGGCGGGCAGGCCGGTCTCGCCCGCGAGGAAGTCGACGTCGGCGCCGCCGAGCTCCGCGGGGGACGCGTCGTCGAGCAGTGGCGTGAGCTCCGCCTCGAGCCGCTCGAATTCTGACGGGCCGATGCGCTCCGTCGACGCGAGATCGATGCGCAGCTCGGCGGGCGCGTTGAAGGTCAGCGCGGACTCGGCGAGACGCGCGTCATGCAGGAACGCGCGGACGACGATGTCGGCGCTCGCCTTCTCCGCGCGCGTGAACCTAGTGGCCGAGTAGCGGACCTCGTACTCTCCGGCGTTGTCGGTTGTCGTTGAGCCGAGCTCCTCGGTGCGGCGCAGGTCGACGTCGACGGCAACGATCGTCGCCCCGGTGACCGGCGCTCCGCCGGCGTCGGTCACCGCGCCGTAGACGGTGAACGGTGCGATGTCGGCAAGTATGTGGGCGATCGCCGCCCGGGTGTCGGCATCGAAGATGCCGGTCTCTGGGACCCGGCTCTGCTGCTGAAACGCGCGAAGCGTCTGCTCCGTCGCGTCGCCGAAGACGCGCGCGTTGCGCTCGTCGGGCTCGACCGCGCGGTTGATCGCCTCGAGCGTGCGGTGAAGCTCGGCGACGGCGGCGCCGCGGTGGCCGCGGTGAAGAGGCACTGGTGGTATCGGCATGATCGAATCCCTCCTGAGACGGCGGCTAGCGGCTAGGAAGTGCGTCCTATTCCCACGGGGCGTCGGAACGGCGGGCGATCCAGTCACTCGCGGACGGATCCACTCCAGCCTGCGGCGATGGCGCTGGTGAATGTTTTCCGCCGTACGGATACCGGATCTCACCTCGTGACCTGTTGCGCAGTTGGGCGCCCGCTTCGAGGCCGGCCTGTGTGCACCCCTCGCAGTGCGGGATGCTCGCGTCGACCATGAGATCGCGCAGGCCTTGCTGGCGCGCGTAGTTGTAGATGTTCACCTCGGCATGCCCGGCGCCCTCGACGAAGACGGCACCTTCGCGCTCCGCGAGTGCGCGAACCTGGGCGGTGAGCGTTGCTCCCGCGCGCGCGTTCACCGAAACGATCGTCACCGGCGTTCCGGCTTGCGTCCGCGCGACGCCGACCGAGATCGTCAGTTGCATGTTCAGCTTTCCCTTGTCACCGATGACGGCCGCCGTCAGGCGATCCTGGAGCGGTCCGACGTTCGCGTACTCGCTGCGCGTCGCGCGGTACTCAAGGCCGGGCTTAGCCGCGGTGAGGAGGCCGACCCCGAGGAAGAATCTGCCCTTCGCGAGATCGTAGTCGCCCTTGAAGAGCGCGTCGTATCCCATCACCGTCGCGTAGGAACCTAGCGCCACGGCGACGGTGGGCGCGGCGAGCCCGAGCACGG
>Ga0190275_10003248_pt1 | contig 11573 bp, 10 predicted proteins | sample Popmic550T_FD_133745 | JGI IMG/M metagenome (GOLD analysis project Ga0190275, IMG submission 133745) | Populus adjacent soil microbial communities from riparian zone of Yellowstone River, Montana, USA - 550 T | ecosystem: Environmental > Terrestrial > Soil > Riparian zone > Trees stand | place... | reverse complement strand
AGGGATAACTGGAGAGCTTGTTCTTCGGCCCATCGTAGAGCCTGCCGTTCTCGCCGACCTGCACCCAGTCTATGGCGAAGCGCTCGGGCGCGTGGAAGGTGCCGTCGATGGGGAAGATGGCCGCACGGTGGGAGGTGACGGCGTCGCAGCATCCCTCGCCCGTCATCCATCTCTTCCCGCGGAGAGGCGACCCTATCCGCACCGGATCCTCCTCGCCCACGCGCGTCGGTCCGGCCCTGAAGCTGTTGGTCAATCCGGTGGGACTGCTGGTCGAGACGTCGAAGCGGTAGTTGAGCTTATCCGGGAGCCGCGCGCCGACGGGGTAGGTCACGTCCATAAACAGGAAGCCCGACACCCCTGGCCCGAACTGCTTGGTGGGAGGGCCACCGAAGACGAGGGTCCGCGAATCTAGCTCATCGCCGGAGAGCACATCAACCACCAGGCCGCCGCGGCTGGGGTCGAGCACCCGCACGCGCTCGAGCGTCAGGCTGGCGGTAGAGATGTTGGTGAGGCGCAGCTCATATGCCAGGTGCGTACGGCCGTCGGTACCGTCCACCGGCTTGACCTTCCCGCCGAAGGTGTTGACCGCGAGAGGTGTGACCAGGCCGGACGCCACCGCCGAATCTGTCGCCCAGTCAGCCTGGCCTTGCGTCGGCGCCTGGTGGGCCAACGCCGCGGTCGCCCCGACCACCGATACCGCCGCCGCAACCAACAGGACGATCCACCACCGCAACCCAGGCTCCACCATTACACTCCTCGCTTCTTTGGCCGGAAGCCATCATGATACGTCCCCATGACAGATAATGTAACTCCAGCAACATATAACCCACGACACCACCCTCGAACGGGTGGATTCCGCGGCTTTACGAGCACGCCCCGGAGAAGCTTCTTTCATAAAGCGTCGGGGCCCGCGATCGCCCGCCCATCCCGCAGCTGTGCTCGACCAACCTAGGATAGCCCGGAGAGGACCCTCTCGTGGACTACGAGGTCTTTCTCACCGAAGAGCACGAACCGTACGAGTCGCACCCGTTCGAGCCCTTCCACCTTCTCCCGCACCGTATGCAAGGCGACTTCCGCCGCCTCCTCCGCCGGGTATCCGAATATGCCGGTAGAGATGGCAGGGAAAGCGATGGACTCTACGCCGTTGTCCTCAGCCAGGGCCAGGGAGTTGCGGTAGCAGCGGGCCAGCAGCTCGGCCTCGGGCCTGTCCTGTCCGTAGACGGGGCCCAGGGTGTGGATGACGTAACGGTTAGGAAGTCCGTGCGCGCCGGTCATGACGGCCTCGCCCGGCTCGATGGGGCCGAGTGGGATAGCTTCTTCGGCGAGGTCCGGTCCGGCGGCGCGGTGGATGGCTCCTGCTACGCCACCACCGGGCGCGAGCCTCGCGTTCGCGGCGTTGACCACGGTGTCGACGTCTTGCTGGGAGGTTATGTCTCCCTGGATGCACTCGACCCTCACGGCACCAAATTCTCGTCTCATACGCCCTCCCAGGAGTAGGCCAGCCCGCCGCATTGCCAGACGGCTTGCACGGAGAGATCGGGGGCCAGGACCGTCACGTCGGCGTCGTAGCCGGGGGCGAGGCGTCCCTTGCGGCGGTCTTCGCCTATCAACCTTGCGGGGGAGGTCGAGGCCATGCGCGCCGCCTCTGGGACAGTGCATCCGGTGAAGGCCAGGATATTCTTGAAGGCCTCCCGCATGGTGAGGACGCTGCCGGCGATGGCCCCGCTCCCTAACTTCGGGACGCCGCCGTCTACGTAGACGGTGCGGGTGGCCAGTTGGTATTCGCCTTCCTCCATCCCCACGGCGGCTATTGCGTCGGTGACGAGGCAGAGGCGGTCGGGGCCGAGCATACGGAAGGCGAGCCCGACCATCTCGGGGTGGACGTGCAGCCCGTCGGAAATGAGGCCGCACACGGTCCTGGGGTGGGCGAATGCAGCCCCCGGCAGTCCCGGCTCTCGGTGGTGCATGGCGCTCATCGCGTTGAAGAGGTGGGTGACGCCGACAACCCTCCCATCCAGCGCACCGTAGGCCGGTTCGAAGGCCACGTCGGAGTGGCCGGCACAGACCACAGCCCCGCGGTTCGAGGCCAGGGTCACGAGTTCGCCGGCGCCTTCCAGCTCGGGCGCGAGCGTAACCATCCGCACCGGACCGAGATCTAGCAGCTGGGCAAGCAACTCCGTATCGGGCCTCAGAATGTGGGCTGCGGCGTGGGCTCCCCGCTTCTCCAGGTTTATAAAGGGTCCTTCCAGGTGGACGCCGAGCACCTCGGCACCGGAAAGTGGCCCGGACGCCGCGGCGGAGATCGCCGGCAGGGCCTCCTCGTAGATGCTTTCCGGCGATGATATGACCGTGGGCAGATAGGAGGTAGTTCCTGTCGAGAGCAGGGCCCTGGAGAGCTCGGGCAGCCGGTCGCTCTCAGAGGCTACGTCGATGCCGAAGGCACCGTTCACCTGCAGGTCGACGAAGCCGGGTAGGATCAGGGCTTCGCCGTAGTAGTGGACCTCATGCGCGTCGGCGACGAGCGAATCATCCGGGCTCACGCCCGCGACGGAACTATCCTCGAACAGGACCGTTCCATCCGCCCAGACCTCGTAGTCCGTGACGACCCGGCCCCTGAGCGCCACCAACCTCATGTACCCTCCCAACTACTCTTCCCCCTCATGGCGTACATCTTCCGCCCACCGGGCTGGCGGATCAAGGGTCCATGCTATTTCTGCGGTGGCCCGGGAGGACCGACCACCTCGGTGCCGTAACCGGCCAGGTCCCTGCCCATCTCTTCCAGGAGGCCAGGGTCTGGCTCCCCTGGCGTGGGAAGCGTAAGATCCCGGGCCGGCTCGCTGAACCGGGCATCCTGGAAGTGGGCCTCCAACCCGCCCGGTGTGATGATGGAGAGCATGCTGACCACATCGGTCTCGAAAGTGTAGGAATGAGGGACGCCGTGCGGCAGGAACACGAACGTGCCGGGGCCGGCCCTGTAGGTCTCCTCCCCCACGTAGAAGGTGACCCTGCCGTCGAGCACGTAGAAACCCTCGTCGTCGCTGTGGTGGAGGTGGCGCGAGGGCTCCCGGCCCCTGGGAGCCACCATCTCCATCAACCCGAAACGTCCGTCGGTTTCTTCGGAACCCGCGAGCACGCTAAAGAGGCAGTCCATGTACGAGACCGAAGACTCCCTGTCCATACGACGGGCGTACTGCGATGCTCGTGGGTCTCCTTGCGGTTCTGTCGCCATGCGCAATCTCCTTTCCCACCTTCGTCCACAGTATAGCCCTGGTGCTCCTCGAACCCGTTGCGCACTTTCCTCGACCAGGGGCTTACGCCTCTACGGTCTCTTCGCGTCCGTCCGCTGGCCTGGAACGTGGGGCGTGTATGATGGAAGGAGAGCAGTGCTTCGACGGGAGGAAGCCCATGACGGCGCGAAGCAACGACACGAGCAGGAGAGGTGGAGTAGCGGGCGGCATTAGACCGGATGGTAGCCGGGGAACTGGTCACGGTGGGTCTGACGATGGTAGTCAGGGCGATCGCCGGTAACTGAACTCGATGTGATCCCGGCCGCACTCAGGGCGATGCTGGTTTTGTGTCTGCTCTCGTCGCTCATCGCCTGTTCGGGGGAGACTCCGGACCGCGGGCACGGTCTACCGGAGTCCCGGAGATCCCCCACGACCATCACCACGCCGGAGCGGAGCACGAAGGAGGCTTCCGGGCCGGCCGGGGGCCACGTGGTAGAGAACACCGTGGGGGGCGCGGTACTGCGCCGGGACGAGAGCGTCTTGCGCATCGGCCAGGCCGAGTTACTGCGCTCTAGGGAGGATGAGATCTTCGTGACGGCCACGGTAAAGGGACCGGCGGAAGCCAAGGATTGCTATCTGATGAAGGGATCGACCTGGTTCGCCCTCCGGGATGCGATCGAGAGCGAGAACGCGTCCGATGCCCCGGCGGTACTCGAAGCTTCCTGGGCGGACCCCGCATCGACCACGAGCTTCTCCAGCGGCGATACGTTGGCCGTCTCGTTCCAAGAAAATACCGACCGGAAAGACAAAGGACCAGACCCCAGAGATACCCCTTTCTTCGCCGTGTGCTACAAGTTCGCCAGCATCACTGGTGACGGCACGGACAACGCGACGTGGTACGACGTGGCCCACGTCGAGGGCACCCCCGAGGCACAGTGAGACCCGACGTACTCCCTTCACCAGGATGTGTACAACGACGCTAATCCTGGCCACCTTCTTCAGCGGTCGTTCCCCTGCGGCTGTTCACCAGAGTCACGCCGAGTAGGGTGATGGCTCCACCGAACACCGACAGGAGGCTCGGAACCCCACCCAACCAGAGGTACGCAATAACGGGCCGCGGGAACGTCCCTGACCTCTGGCAGACGCACGCCGGTGAACGCGGCGTAGACGGCGAACGTCGCCGAGGCCACGAGCATGCGCAAGAGGGCCAGCGGACCGGGCGAGTAGGAGGCAAGGGCATCACCTGTGGCGGCGTAAGCCGAAGCGCCGAACACGACGTCGGCAACGACGGCAAGCGGCAGACGGAGAACCGGGATGTTCCGCACCCGTTCATGGTACTCATCCGGCAGCGACTACCCACCGGCACTGGTGCACCGGAGCGTTCGGCTCTCGCCAGCCTCCTATCCGAGTGCTACGTCGAGGGTCATCATGACGGCGAAACCGACCATGAGGGAGAGGGCCGCGATGTCGGGGCTGCCGCGTTTCGCCTCGGGGATGAGCTCTTCCGCCACGACGAAGATCATGGCTCCGGCGGCGAAGGCCAGCGCGTAGGGCAAGATGGGCTGGGCGACGAGCACGGCAGACGCACCGATGATGGCCGCGACGGGCTCAACGACACCCGAGAGTTGCCCATAGAAGAAGCTGCGTCCCCGGCTCAACCCCTCGCGCCTCAGGGGCATGGAGACCGCCGTGCCCTCAGGGAAATTCTGCAACCCGATGCCGATGGCCAGCGCGATCGCCGCCCCCAGCGTAGCCCCGGGAACACCCTCCTTAACGCCTATACCAACAGCCCCGAAAGTGACCCCCACGGCCAGGCCCTCCGGGATGTTGTGCAGCGTTATGGCGGACACCAGAAGCACACTGCGCCGCCAGCTGGTGTGGATACCCTCGGCTTCGGATAACTTCAAGCCCGGGTGCAGGTGGGGCAGCAACCGGTCCAGGAGCCGCAGGAACACCCCGCCGGCCAAAAAACCTATGACCGGCGGCACCCACACCGGCAGCGAGCCCGCCTCCGAGAGCTCTATCGACGGCGCGAGAAGCGACCAGAAACTGGCCGCGATCATGACCCCAGCCGCGAACCCGAGCATCGCGTCCAAGAGCTTGCGCGGCACGTTCTTGGCCCCGAACACCAGCGCCGCCCCCGCCGCCGTCATGCCCCACGTGAACAACGTCGCCAGAAACGCCTGCAAGACCGGAGACAGCCCGGAGAGAACTCCTATCATCTACCTGACGCTGACTCTTGGATGGTGTCGCCATGGAGTCCCATGGCCCCAATTAGTACCATAACCCGCCATGGCTTACGCTCCAAAGAACGTCTGGTATAGAAGAAATACGTTCAGCGACACGATGAGGGCGACGACGACCGAAGCGACGGCCGTGGTGATCTTGTAATTGACGAGCGTCCCCATCAAGTTCCTGTTGCGGCAGAAGATGAGCAGCGGGATCAGGGCAAACGGTATGCCGAACGAGAGCACGACCTGGCTTATGACCAGCGATCGGCTGGGGTTGAGGCCGATGCCGAGGATGATGAGTGCAGGCGCCATTGTTACGAGACGGCGCAAGAACAACGGGATCTGCCTGTTGATGAACCCCTGCATCACGACCTGACCACTCAGGGTTCCCACAGAAGAACTGGAAAGCCCCGAAGCTAGCAGCGCGACCCCGAACAGGATGGCCGGGGTGCTGCCTTCGAGGACGCGCAGTTGCTCGAATGCCTTATCTATGTCGCCGACGCCGGTCATCCCGGCCGAGTGGAATAGAGCCGCGGCCATAATGAGCATGCTCGCGTTGATGGTCCCGGCGATGGCCATGGCGATGACCACGTCAACCAGCTCGAAGCGGAAGATCCTGCGCCTCTCGTCCTCGGTCTTGCCCACGATCCTGCGCTGCGTGAGCGCCGAGTGCAGGTATATGACGTGCGGCATGACCGTGGCGCCGAGTATCCCCGCCGCCAGAAGCACGCTCTCGGTCCCCGCGAACCCCGGAGTGAAGAGCCCGGCCAGCACCCTGTCGGCCTGGGGCTGCGCGTAGAACATCTGGAAAGCGAACGCCACCACGATGACCCCTACCATGGCCGCGATCACGGCCTCCAGCGGCCTGAAACCCCGCCGCTGCAACTCGAGTATCCCGAAGGCCCCCACGGCCGTCAACAAGCCCGCAGGGAAGAGCGGTATCCCGAAGAGCAAATTGAGCGCGAGCGCAGCCCCTATGAACTCGGCCAGGTCCGTCGCCATCGCGATGACCTCGGCCTGCACCCACAACAAGAACGTCACCGGCCTGGGGAATCTCGCCCGGCATACCTCGGGAAGGTTCTTGCCCGTGGCGATCCCCAGCTTCGCCGACATCGATTGGATGAGCATGGCCATCAGATTGGAGACCAGGATCACCCACAACAGCAAGTACCCGAACTGCGCCCCACCAGCGATGTTGGTCGCGAAGTTCCCCGGATCTACGTAGGCAACCGCCGCGATAAACGCAGGACCGAGGAAGGGCAGAATCCTGCGTATCCCCCTCCGGTGCCCCTTCAGAGACTCGTGCGCAGCCCGAGCCGTCGCCGTCTCTCCAGGAAGTACCCCTTCGACTCCTTCGATCTCTTCGACTTGGTTTTTCACATAGTTCTCTTCACGATCGTAATGAATTTATTAGTCTTGGCTAATTACGAAGTGTACCAGACCTAAAGAGAGTTTATGGGAGTTCTCAAGTACGGGCCCGCCAGGTCAGGCCGCGATTCTTGCCAACCTGGCCTACACGCTCACCAGAAGGGCGGTCACGTACATGATCGCGATCCCGGTGGTGAGTCCTCCGAGATTCGTGGCCGAGAAGACGGGCGCTTTCGCGCGGGTCGAGTCTCTCATGAGGAGGCGTCCCACTTCGTAAACGACCTGGAGTATGGCCCCGACTCCGATGGCGAGGAAGACAGCGGATAGAAGGTTGGAGTAGGCGAAGCCCCCGATCCAGGTTCCGACGATGGCCGGTCCTCCACCGAGCAGCGCGAGTGCGGCGAAGTGCGCAAAGCGTGGCCTCTTCTCCTTCAAGACCGGCGCTGCGATGCCGACCCCCTCGGTGATGTTGTGGAGGGTGAACCCGAAGATCAAGAAGGTCCCTAAAGCCGCCTCACCGAGCGCGAATGCCGCCCCGATGGCGAGTCCCTCCCCCAGGTTGTGCAACCCTATCCCCAGGGCTATGCGGTAAGAAGTCGCGAGCCTGCTGGCCGCCCCGCGCCGGAAAAGCCGCTCGACACCGAGCAGCCCGAACAGCGTCAAGAGGGCGACGAGGATGACCATGGGCACCCCCGAGAAGGCACCCGGTAGCCCGCCGGCGATCTCCACGGCCTCGAGCAGCGTGTCGAGCGCCAAGAATACCAGCAGGCCCACCGTCAGGGCGAGGACGAAGTTCATGCCAGCGTTGCCGAGGCGTCGGAGGAACGGGTACCAAAGAAGCCCGAGCGTCACGGGCACGACGCCGACGTAGAACCCGATCAGGGCGTATTCGGAGAAGGTCTCCCCGGAGAAACCGGGGGTGAGCACCGCCACGGGCACCTCCGCGTCGAACGTCGTCCCGGTCTCGCTGATCAGTACGATCTCGTACGCCTCGCCTTCGACCCACGTATAGGGGATGACGACCTCCGCCGAGCCGAGGCGGGGGATCGTGCCATCAGGCTGAACCCGAAAGTCCCACAGCGCGTCGTTGACCACTACCTGCTCCAGGGTGACCGGATTCGGACCGCCGTTCTGGACGTGCACAATTAACTCGTTCTCCGTCGGCAGGGTTACGCGACCAACGGTGAGCTCTTCTACGGGCGGCGCGTCGCTGCGGCCTACACCCACCCCGTAGGACACCATCGATGCCAGCAACACTCCGAGTCCCAGTAACGGCAGGAGGCCGAGAAGCACCCAGGCCGGCCCGCGATTTACGCGCCCCATCCCCCTACTCCTTTACCTCGAACAGGCCCATCCAACCGAGCTCGGCAAACTCGCTGACATGGGCATGGAACATGAACTTGCCAGGGAAACCGTAGCGAAACTCCAGGATCCCACGCTCCCCCTGGCCGAAGATCTTGGTGTCCGTGAACTCGGAGGGTTCCATCTCACCGCTTCCCGGTTTCCTCGTGCCCGTCGGATAGTAGTGGAAGAAGTTGGCGTGCGTGTGGAAGCTGTTTATGAAGTCGAACTCGAGCACGTTGACCGCGTACACCCGGATCAAACGTTCCTTGTCTATCTGTATGGGATGGCGCTGGTAGTGGAAGGCAACGGTGTTGACGGCGTACACCTCGTTGGCGGCGTCGAAGTTGGTGTCGAAGCCGTTCATGACCATAACCATCTCGTCGGCCTCGGGACGCCCCTCTTCGGGGTCAATGATGAAGGCGCCGTAGAGGCCTTTTTCGATGTGCTTCCTGAGCGGGGACGTGTGGCAGTGGTAGAGATGCAGTCCGGCCGGTTCGGCGTCGAACTCGTATATGAACTCCTGCCCCCCACCTACGAGCTCGAAAACCCCGTCCATGTTGGCCGGGTGGAAGCCGTGGAAGTGGATGGTGTGGGGATGCACACTGTTGTTCTTGAAACGGATGCGCAATCGTTCACCCTCCGTGGCCCTCAGGGTTGGACCGGGAACCTGCCCGTTGTAGGCCCAGGCCGGATACACGATGCCGGGAGCGACCTCTATCTCGGTCTCCTCCGCCGTTATCTCGTACTCCCTGACGGTCCTCCCACCCTCCTTGCGCTCCTCGCCCCAGTAAAAGTCCCTCAAGAACCTGGTGGGATCGAACCGCGAGAGATCCACATCCCCAACTACCCCGTTGCCGCCGTGGGAATCGTGCCCGGCACCAGAAACGTGGCCGCCCTGGTGATGTGCTTCCTGCCCGAGCGCCCGCTCGACGTGCGCGCCAAGCACGGCGCCAGAGGCACCGACAGCCCCCACCGCCCCCGTTACCCGCAGGAAATCCCGACGCGAGAGAGCGGCCACCTCCCCCCCACTCTCAGCCAGCGCAACCTCCGCCCCCAGGATGGTCACCTCCTTGCCCATCCGGTAGAGCACAGCCAACGTGACAACGAGCGCAACCTCACAAATCGTCGCGGTGAGGCCCAGGACCCCCAAGGCTTCGACCTCCCCAACGTGCGGCCCGAACGGTACCCCCACCGTGCGCGTGGCGAGATAGAACGCGACGATGGCGAGGTTGCCCCCCATGCCAAGGATGAAGACCGTCCTGCCAGCCCATCGCCACAAAGCCACACCGTAGAAACCCTGCAGAGACGCCACCAGCAAGAACAGGGCCCCGTACAACCACCACTCCCCGAAATGCTCGGGCATGGCCCAGACGTGGATCATCGCCGCGCCCAAAGTAAACGCTACAGCCATCCCTAACAGAATTCTTCGAGCGCCCATGCCCACCACCACTGGTTTTTTAGCTTTACCTAACTCTCAATATAGCATAAGCTAATAACTGATGCTACACTCCGAGCGGAACGAGGCAGGTCTATAATGTTGATTGCTCATGACTGATCCCACGGTGGAAAAGCCCTATTCTTCGTCGGTCGGGGACTACATCAAGGCCATTTGGGAACTTGGTGGGGTAGGCAGTGCCTCGACGAAGGACGTTGCGGACAAGCTACTGGTCTCACCGGCCTCCGTCTCCAACATGTTCGTGCGTTTGCAGGAGATGGGTCTGGCGGAGTACGAACGTTACCAGGGGGCTTCGTTGACGGAACGCGGGCGGGTAGAGGCGTTGAGGCTGATACGCCGCCACCGGCTCATCGAGACGTTTCTGCTCGAGCACCTCGGTTACGATTGGCAGGAGGTACACGATGAGGCCGAGCGGCTGGAGCACGCGGTCTCGGATGGGTTCACCGAGCGTCTGGCGCAGTTGTTGGGGCATCCGGATCGCGACCCGCACGGGGATCCGATCCCTTCGGCAGAAGGCACTCTGGAGGCGGACGACTCCTTTACCTTGAGCCAGGCTGTCACGGGTCAACGGCTCCGCATCTCCAAGGTCAGGGATGAGGACGCCGCGATGCTCGACTACTTCGGCGACCGCAACCTCGTACCGGGGAGATGGTTGCGGATCAGGGAGGTGCGGGCCCTCGACGGTGTCGTGATAGTGGAGGATGAGGAGGGCGAGGTCTACGCTCTGGGGGAGGCGCTGGCGCGTGCGATCTTCGTCAGGAACGAGTCCTAGCCTCGCGACCTTACCCGGAAGAACCGAACGGGAGAAGGAGAGTCTTGGATAAGAACGGCAACCCGCAAGACGAGGCCGTCCGGGCAGGAGCTTCGAGCGAGGTCGTGGTTGAGGATTCGCCCGAGCAGGTCTATCCGCGTTACATGATCGAGCCCGGCGAGCGGGCATCTCTCGCGGCGATAGACCCTGACGAGACCGAGCACTACAGCAAGAAAAAACAGGTGGCCAAGGAGCTGGAGCGGCAACGCAGGCGCATACAGGGGCTTCAGGCGCGGCTGTACGCGGAGAACGAGCGGGGGCTGCTCATCGTGCTGCAGGCCATGGACACGGGGGGCAAAGACGGCACCATCAAGCACGTCTTCAGCGGGGTCAACCCGCAAGGGTGCAGGGTATCTTCCTTCAAGTCCCCGAGCGCCGAGGAGTCCAACCACGACTTTCTGTGGCGGTACCACAAGAGCGCGCCGGCGAGGGGTAGGATCGGTATCTTCAACCGATCCCACTACGAGGACGTGCTCGTAGTGCGGGTAAAAGACCTCGTGCCCGAAGAAGTCTGGAGGGAGCGCTACGGCCAGATCAACGACTTCGAACGCATCCTCTCGAACGACGGCATAACCGTGCTGAAGTTCTTTTTGCACATCTCCAAAGACGAGCAGAAACGGCGACTCCAGTCCCGCCTCGAAAACCCGGACAAGCGCTGGAAGTTCTCCTCAGCCGACATAAAGGAGCGCGCCTTCTGGGACGATTACCAGGCCGCCTTCGAGGACGCCATCACGAACTGCTCCACCGAACACGCTCCCTGGTACGTCGTACCAGCGAACAAGAAGTGGTACCGCAACCTCGTCATCGCCCGCACCATCGCCGACACCCTCGCGGCGATAGGCCCGCAATTTCCTCCAGCGGAAGAAGGGTTGGACCTGGTGGAGATACCGGATTAGGGCGGTTCAGGTTCCGCGGGCCGTGACGATGTCGTTGCGGGCGGCCCAGAGGTCGAGGTCCTGTCTCTGGATGGCGGCGGCCATCATGCCGGGGAAGTGGTCGGGGGTGCAGGCGAAGGTAGGGACACCCAGGGAGGACATCGCCGCGGCCTGCCGGCGGTCGTAGCTCGGGGCTCCATCGTCGGAGAGGGCGAGGAGGCAGATCATGGTTACGCCGCTGTCCACTATGCGGGCCGTCTT
>Ga0190275_10003247_pt1 | contig 11578 bp, 8 predicted proteins | sample Popmic550T_FD_133745 | JGI IMG/M metagenome (GOLD analysis project Ga0190275, IMG submission 133745) | Populus adjacent soil microbial communities from riparian zone of Yellowstone River, Montana, USA - 550 T | ecosystem: Environmental > Terrestrial > Soil > Riparian zone > Trees stand | place... | reverse complement strand
GCGATCGCCGTTCTCTATCAACAACTTTCGGCAATGACGGAATCGCCAGTGGTCGCGCTGAATAGGGCAGTAGCGGTGGCCACGGCCGATGGCCCGCTGGCCGGTCTGGCCCTGCTCGATCAGCTCACCGGGCTCGAACGTTATCACCTATTTCACGCCGCGCGCGGTGAACTCCAACTTCAGGCCGGCAACCCCGGTGCCGCCCGCGACTGTTTCACCACCGCCCGTGCGCTCACCGAGAACCCCGCCGAACGGCAACATCTCGATCGCCGGGTGGCGGTGTGCGATCGTTCCCGGTGACCTGAAGGCCACGGGTCAGTGCAGTACGGTGGGCCCGCCGGTGGTCGTCAGCAGGCTGGGCGACTGCATGTAATCGGGGACGGCCACCCCGAAGGTGTCCAGAATTGTCGGGGCAATTTCCAGCACCGAAACCTCTGGCCGCTCAGTGGGTTTCTTGGATCGGTCCTGTGGGTCATAGATCGCGAAGATGCCCTCCGGCACGTGATAGGCCGTGGTATCGGAGCGCTCTTCGATCTCCACGCAGGTCAGTCCAATGGTCTCCGGTACCAGCTCCTCGCCGGCTACCCGCAGCGCATCGGGTTGATCGTGCAGATTCGGCTGACCCCACTCCATCGAGAAGAACCCATTGTCGGCGCGCCGAAATTTCACTCGCTCGCCGGCCACCGTGAGTTCACGCAGGGCAGCATCGAATCTGTCCGCGTAGTCGTTGTCCACCTGGACATTGCATTGCGGCAGCATTGCCGGCCGCTGGGACCAGTTCTCGGCGGGTACGCCACCGACTGCAGCCATGAACTTCGGCAGATCCGCCAAGTAAAGCTGAGTTTCCAGCGGTTGGGCGAAGGTCGGGCCCTGGCCCATGCTGGAAGCAATCCACAGTTCATAATCGGGGTTGGCGTCCACGAAACCTACCAGCCTGCCGATCATCTCGTCCGCGTGCTGCATCGCCCACGGCACCTCGTCGCGGTACTTGTCCATCCAATCGTCGCCTAAGTTGAGTTCGTCGTAATCGCCGGGATGGCCCGCCGCCCAATACCGATGCATTGCCGACGCCACGTGATTGGTAAAGAACGTGCTGAAGGCGGGACGGCTGTTCTCCAACTGCTTGCGGAACAGGTCGAACGCAAAGATGGATTGAAACGATCGGCGCCTGGTACTGAGCCACGGCCGGCGCCGCTCGGCGGCCAGCTGCTTGGCCAGCGCGGTGAAGGTGCTGGGCCGGATGCCGATCTTCGGGGTGTGCCGTAGAAATTCCAGGGCGGCCTTGCGCGGTATGCCGGTGTCCACATTCCGGGAGGAGGCCCGCACCATCGTAAGGTTGAATTCCTGGAAGGCGGCCAGCTCGGCGGGAAAAGCCGTTGGTTCACTGGCGAAGGTGTCCGGCAGATAGAAGTTGTAACTTTCGATATCGGTGGGCGCCGGATAGCTGTGCAGGCTTCCGCACATTCCGACCGAGACGCCGGCGTCATGTAGCAATTGCCAAATGGGCGGATAGGTCCGGTCGACCTCGGTACGGTCCTGGCCGAAGCTGGCTATCATGTGCTGCTCGTCATTCACCCCGCGGTGCAATGTCGGCCAGGTGGTCCAGGGCGACAGATGACCACGGTCCGCGGCAACCGAGGTGTACGTCCGGCTCATCGGCAAGGCCCGGGCCAACGCGGAATGCGGATGATCGGCGATGAACTCGTCGACGATCCGCCACGGAACCTCGTTCAGTTCAAAAAGGACAATCCGACGTGACATTGGCCGAAGGTACTTTGATTGGCTGGCTCGTTGCCGCATAACACGCGTGTTTGCTGGGCCTGATGTGAACCATGGGACTAATGGGACTTCTTGGGGCTGACCGTTGGTGCTGCGGCCCTGTTGCCAACTGACGAATGACGCCCACTGAACGGGCAACAGGGTCCGGCGGTCAGCGGGCCGCCGATTTCACTGCCAGCGGTTCTATCGAGGTTGGCTGACGGAACTATCGCAGGGACGAGCGCAGGATCGGTTCGCCGTCGGGCAGTCGCACCTCCAGGGCTGCGATGTGGTCGCGGGTCAGCGCTGTCGCCGCGCTGATCCGGTAGTTCCCGCCCGCAACGGCCCGCCAGGTGCCGGCCGATGCGCTGCCGCCGTCGGTGCCGATCACCGTGATGTCGTACGCAATGTCGGGGTCCACCTCATCCTCGTAGTGGCAGACAACCGTGATCGCTGTCCCCCAACGCTTGTCGGCCAGCTCAACGGAGGCGCTCATCGGGCCGGGCAGCAGGGGCGTCATCGGCTCGTCCACGGCGGGCGGGGTAGCTGTCGCGCTGCCGCTGGAGGTGGCGCCACCGCTCGGCTCGCTGCCGGCTGCTGGTGCAGAGGCAGTCGGCGGCTGGCCCGCCACCTGCGGATTGGTCTCCGCGGACTCGGCGATCACCGTGCCGACCAAAGCGATCAGCACCGCAATGGACGCTGCCAGCAACCCACCAATGGCCAACCGCCGTCGGCGCCGGATGGACCGGGCGCGGGCAAGAAGAGCGGGCAGGATAGTGACCGGCACCCCGGGCCCGGTCTCCTCGATGTCCTCGACGGTGGTCAGCGCCAGCAGGCCCGGCATCCCGGCCAGCCGTTGGACAGCGTCCCGGCAGTCCGGGCAATCCCGCAGGTGATCTTCGAACTCCCGCCGGTCGGCCGGGGAAAGGGCACCGAGCACATAGGCGGCATCGCTGCGGCAGTTGTCACTCACGTCACCACCCCCATTTCTTCGAAGACCAGCCGAAGCGCGTGCAGCGCGTAATGCAGCCTGGATTTGACGGTCCCGACGGGAATTCCGAGCCGGCCGGCGGCCTGCGCGGCTGTGCAGCCGCGGAAATAGCACTCCAGCAGGACCGTGCGGTGGTCGCGGCTCAACCGGCGGATCGCCTCAGCCACCATCATCGATTGCACTGCGGTGTCGGTGGCATCGGGCTCGAGCGGTTCGGGCACCAGTTCCGACGACGTGGTCGGCCGGCGCTGACCTGCCCGCCAATCGTCAACGACGATATTGCGGGCCACCGTGAACAACCAGCCGCGAGCCGAAGAGTCCTGCTGAGCCAGCACCATCGGTCTGCGCCAGGCCCGGAACAGTGTTTCCTGCACAACATCCTCGGCTCGGTTCCGATCACCGCCGGTCAGATGCAGGACGAACCCCCACAACGCCGCCGCATGCTCGTCGTGCAGTGCTCTGAGCAGCTCCGCGTCGTCCCCGTTGGCCTGATCGGGACTTGGACCGATCCGAGCGTCGCCACTTGTCTCGTTCCGACCGCTGCTGTCGTCAGCGATGTCCCGGCGAGCGCGCTTGTCCTGCGGCACACCCACCTCCCGCCTCGTCCGGCCCCGTAGCCAACTCGTTAGTCAACTCGGTTTGGCTGCCAAGAACACGCCGACCAGCAACAATTGGTTCGATGTGCGCATGATCCGCGCACGCGTCCGACGCTGTTCACCTGCATTTTCACCCCACTGTCGGTGGTAGGAGACAGACTGGGTACAACCACAGTGGTTTGGTCCATTCGTTCAGGAGGTCGCAGATGCATTCCCTCGACACCATGCAAGCCCTGCCCGCCAGCAGTACCGAGAACATCCCCACCGACACCACTCTCACCGAGGTGCAGCCAAGGCTTTCGGAGGCGGCCGCCGAGGCGTGGATTCCGCGGACCTGTTTCAAGAACGGGCCGCCGAGCCGGCTCGGCGTAGAACTCGAGTTAATCGTTGCCGATGCCAGCCGTCCGGACGGCCTTTCGGCGCATTTTCCGCAACACCGCTATCCCGGACTTCTTGCCGGACTCGCGCACGGCGGCCTTGATGGCCTGCTGACGGTCGAGCCCGGGGGGCAGGTAGAGCTCAGCTCCCGCCCCGGACAAACCCTCGTCAACACGGTCGACGTCGTGCGCCGTGACCTTGCCGCTCTTCGGGAGCGAGCTTCGCAGCAGGGCGCCAAGCTGGTCGGAATTGGTACGGACCCATTTCGCGCGCCGCTGAGAACTGCTAATCAACCCCGGTATGACGCCATGGAGCGGTACCTGGACGGCTGGGGACCGGCAGGCCGGGTGATGATGTGCTCGACCGCCTCGGTGCAGGTCAACATCGAGGCCGGGGTTGTTGGGCACACCGACGCGCAGCCTCCGACCCTAGGGATTGTGCCGCCGCAACCGGTGATCACATTCCAGGACCGGTGGGATCTGCTGCACGCGATTGGCCCGGCCCTGGTGGCTGCCTTTGCCAACGCGGGTTGGCGTACCGGTCGGCCAACCGGCTGGAAGAGCAGCAGGCAGGCCGTCTGGCTGGACCTGGACCCGAGCAGAACGGGTGTGCCGACAGCCCACCCGGGCGAACGCCTCGAGGAGGCCTACACCCGCTGGGCGTTGGACGCGCCGCTGATGCTCATCCGGCAGGACCGCGGTTCCTGGGCGGCACCGGCCGGGGTCAGCTTCCGTACCTGGCTGCGCCGCGGGCAGGGCGTCATCGCCGACCGCCCGCCACCCACCACCGAAGATCTCGCTTACCACCTGACAACCCTGTTCCCGCAGGTCAGGCCGAGAGGGCACTACGAGGTCCGGTTCATCGATGCGCAACCGGGCGACTGGTGGACGGTGCCGGTTGCCGTCATTGCCGGCCTGTTGAGCGATGCCGCCGCGGCCGACCAGGCCCGAGCGGACTGCGAGCCGGTCGAGGGCCGCTGGCGGGCGGCGGCGCAGCTCGGGGTGACCGATCACGAGCTGTTCCGGTCAGCGAACGGCGTGCTGCAGACGGCTGTCGAGGCGCTCCGCCGGGATCCGGCGAACAGTGAACTCGCCGCCCAGGTCGAGCGCTATCGCGAGCGCTGGACCGCGCGCGGCCGATGTCCGGCCGACGATCCACCAACCGGCGTCGATGACGAAGCCCGCCGCGACGCTGTCGCCGACAACAACCTGCCCAGTGCTGACACCAAGCTGCCCAAAACTGACTTTCCGGGGGACAAGAAGAAGTGAGCCAACCAAGACTTCAACAACACGCGATGACAATCCCCGAGCTCGGGCTCGGGGAGTTCTCCGACGAGAAGATCAAGGACCGGATCATTGCTGATTTGGGCCGGGCCAGGGCCCGTACCAGGCTGCTGACCGACGCTCTGGACGACGACGAGCTGGCGAAACAGCATTCCCGGCTGATGTCGCCGCTGGTCTGGGACCTCGCGCACATTGGCAATCAGGAAGAACTGTGGCTGCTGCGCGATGTCGGCGGCCGCGAGCCGATCCTGCCGGAGACTGTTGATCAGCTGTATGACGCGTTCCAACATCCCAGAGCCGACCGGCCGGCCCTGCCGCTGCTCGACCCGGCGTCGTCGCGTACCTACATCGGCGAGGTTCGCACCCGCGTAATGGATGTCCTGGAGCGGACTCCCTTGCACGGCCGGCGACTCACTGAGGGCGGTTTCGTGTTCGGCATGGTCGCCCAGCACGAGCAACAGCACGCCGAGACCATGCTGGCCACCCACCAGCTGCGCCAGGGCAACCCCGTGCTCAAGGCTCCGGCCCCCCCGCCGGCGGCCGATCTCGCTCGGCCGGCCGAAGTATTGGTGCCCGGCGGCCCATTCAACATGGGCACCTCGGTGCATCCGTGGGCGCTGGACAATGAACGGCCGGCCCACCAGGTGCAGGTGCCTGCCTTTTGGCTGGACACGGTCCCAGTCAATAACGCCGACTTCTCCGACTTCATCGCCGACGGCGGCTACCACCAGCGCCGCTGGTGGAGCCCGGCCGGGTGGCAGCACGTCCAACAGGTAGGCCTGGAGGCGCCACTGTTCTGGCGACAGGACGGCCGGCAATGGTTGCGCCGCAGGTTCGGTCGGCTCGAACAGGTGCCGCCGGACGAGCCCGTCATGCATGTGTGCTTTTACGAGGCGGAGGCCTACGCCCGTTGGGCAGGTAAGCGACTGCCGACCGAATCAGAATGGGAAAAGGCCGCGCGCCACGACCCGGAAACCGGGCTGGCCCGGCAGTACCCCTGGGGCGACGACGACGCGACTCCAGATCGGGCCAATTTGGGGCAGGACCACCTGCAACCGGCTTCGGTCGGTGCCTACCCCGCCGGCGCCTCACCCTTGGGCATTCAGCAATTGATCGGCGATGTATGGGAGTGGACCTCCAGCGATTTCACTCCCTATCCGGGGTTCAGCCCGTGGCCCTACCGGGAGTACTCCGAGGTGTTCTTCGGCCCTGACTACAAGGTGCTCCGCGGCGGGTCCTTCGCCGCGGACCGAGTCGCCTGCCGGGGGACATTCCGCAACTGGGACTACCCGATCCGGCGGCAGATCTTCGCCGGCTTCCGCTGTGCCCGCGACGCCGCCCCCGGGGAGGGCTGAGCGTGTGCCGGCACCTTGCCTACGTGGGTGAGCCCGTTCTGCTCGGGTCCCTGCTCACGCAGCCGGACTTTTCGCTGGTCCAGCAGTCCTGGGCGCCGCGTCACCAGCAGCATGGGGTGGTGAACGCCGACGGCTTCGGGATCGGCTGGTACGTCGACGGTTTGCCCGAGCCGGCCCGGCACCGCGGCGCCGGGCCGATCTGGGCGGATGAGACGTTCGCCGACCTGGCCCGGGTCATCAGGAGCAGCGCAGTGCTGGCTGCTGTGCGGTCGGCGACCATCGGGATGGCCCCTGGGCCGGCCGCGGCAGCCCCGTTCCGCTCGGGCAAGTGGCTTTTCAGCCACAACGGCGCGGTGGACGGCTGGCCGGCTGTTGCGTCCGGCTTGGCCTGGGGACTCGATCCCGGCGCCCTCGCTCAACTAGAGGCGCCCACCGACTCCGCACTGCTCTGGGCCCTGATCAGGGACTTGTTGGCGCGCGGTAAACCGCCGGAAGCTGCCATCGCCGAAGTCCTCGGCAGGACTGTCGAGGCCGGCGGCGGGCGGCTGACCATGCTGCTCACCGACGGTCAGACCATCACGGCCACCAAGTGGGGTACCAGCCTGTGCTGGCGCCGGCTACCCGGCGGTGTCGTCGTCGCGTCCGAGCCGTATGACGACGACCCAAACTGGGTCGACGTCCCCGATGGCTCGCTACTGGTCGCCGACCGCGATGGGGTCAATGTCGAACCACTGACACCGACCAGGTCCACCCCGGTCACCTGACGTTGACCTAGCGGGCCGAACCGGCCCCCCGGCGATCCCGCCGGTCGGCACCGGCACGCGCCCTGTCGTCTTTCACAGCTCGGTGACATTCAACTGCTGTGCCACTTCCACCCGCTTTGCACGGCCAACCGTCCTGCATTGCAACCGCACTGCGACTGCTAACCGCACTGCGACTTCTAACCGCACTACGCCGTCCGACTGCTCTGCGACGTCCAACCGCTCTGCGACTCCCAACCGCTCTGCGAATCCCAACTGCTCTGCGACTTCCAACCGCTCTGGAGAATTTATGACCACGGAATACAGCTATGAAGATCATCTGCCCGCCGACTTCAGCGACCAGAGCCTCCGGGCCGATGCGTTGACCGGTCTGACGGCCGCACGAAAATGGCTGCCGCCCAAGTGGTTCTACGACAAGCTGGGCAGCGAGCTGTTCGAGGACATCACCCGGCTGCCGGAGTACTACCCGACCCGCACCGAGCGGTCGATCCTGACCAGGCACGCCTCGGAGATCATCAGCGCGGCGGGCACCAACACACTGATCGAACTCGGCTCCGGATCCTCGGAGAAAACGACTCTGCTCCTCGACGCGCTGCTCAGCCAGCACGGGACCGGCAGTGCGTATATCGCGCTGGATGTCAGCGAGGACGCACTGCGGTCCGCCTGCGCCGGCTTGGTCGCCCAGTACCCGCAGCTGACGGTCAGCGCATTGCGGGCCGATTTCACCCACCAACTCGATGTGCTGCTCAGCGACAACGCACGCACCGTTGCCTTCCTCGGCGGCACGATCGGCAACTTCGACCCGGCCGAACGGGCAGCGTTTCTTCGCACATTGCGTGCCCAGCTGGGCGATGGTGACCATTTCCTGCTCGGCGCCGACCTGGTGAAGCCCGCTGAGGTGCTGATTCCGGCCTATGACGACGCGGCCGGTGTCACGGCGGAGTTCAACCTGAATGTTCTCGAGGTGCTCAACGACCGGCTCGGCGCCGACTTCGACCGCAGCTCGTTCCGGCATCGGGCGGTCTGGGACGCCGAGCAGGAGTGGATCGAGATGCGCCTGCGGGCAACGCAGTCCATGGTCGTCGAGATTCCGAGCCTGGAGCTGCGGGTGGCGTTCGACCGCGACGAGGAGATCCGCACGGAGATTTCCGCCAAGTTCAGGCGGGACGCGCTCGCCGAGGAGCTGCAGGTCGCCGGGTTCAGCCCCCGCGGCTGGTGGTCGGACGAGCAGGAGTGGTTTTCGGTGTCGCTGTGGGGCGTGGGCTGATGCTCTGCCTTGCTATCACCCGGACCGCGTCACCCACCCGCCTCACCCACCCGCGGCGCCTCCGCCGTCTGCAACCGCCGCGGGTCTCGCGAACCGCCGCAGTTGGAAAGAGCTGCTCGACAACTTCCGTCGAGCAGGTGTGGCCGGCTGCGCACGTTGCAGAGTCGCGCCACCTGCGGCGCGTCTCGGGCGAGCCGCCAGGCACCCGGGTTCAGGACCGCTGCGCGAATTCCGGGACTGCGGCGCCCACCGCGGATGCCACCTTCTCGACCTGATCTTTTGCGTCACCGAACAACATCGCGGTATTCGGTTTGTAGAACAGCGGGTTCTGCACCCCGGCGTACCCGGTTGCCATGGACCGCTTGAACACCACTACCTGCTTGGCCTTCCACACCTGCAGCACCGGCATGCCCGCGATTGGTGAGCCCGGGTCTTCCTCGGCGGCCGGGTTGACCGTGTCATTGGCACCGATGACGAGCACCACATCCGTCCCCGGCAACTCGTCCTGGATCTCGTCCATCTCGAGCACGATGTCGTAGGGCACCCTGGCCTCGGCCAGCAGCACATTCATGTGTCCGGGTAGCCGGCCGGCCACCGGGTGCACAGCGAACCGGACTTCCTTGCCCAGCGCGCGCAGCCGGCCGGTCAGCTCGGCAACCTGGTTCTGCGCCTTCGCGACAGCCATCCCGTAACCGGGGGCGATGACGATCGACTGCGATTCCTCGAGCAGCTCGGCCAGCGCTCCCGCTGACGTCTCGTGGTATTCGCCAAGGTCCTGGTCACCGGTCGAGGTGGCCACCTCATTGCCGAAGCCGCCGAGAATGACCGCGATGAACGAGCGGTTCATCGCCTTGCACATGATGTAGGACAGGATTGCGCCGGACGAGCCGACCAGTGCGCCGGTGATGATCAGCAGGTTGTTGCTGAGCATGAAGCCGGCCGCCGCGGCCGCCCAACCGGAGTACGAGTTGAGCATCGACACCACGACGGGCATGTCACCGCCGCCGATGGCCGCGACCAGGTGCAGGCCCAGCAGCAGCGCGATCACCGTCATGATCAGCAGCGGCCAGATGCTCGGGGCCGCCAGGTACCAGCCCAGCAACGCCGCGCTGGCAATCAAGGCACCGAGGTTCAGCCAATTCCGGCCGGGCAGCGTCAGGGGTGCTGATTTCATCTTCGCGGACAACTTCAGATAGGCGATGACCGAGCCGGTAAACGTCACGGCGCCGATGAAGACGCCAAGGAACACCTCGATCAGATGCACAGAATCCGCTGACGACTCCTCGGTGAGGTACGAGTTGAAACCGACCAGCACCGCGGCCAACCCCACGAAACTGTGCAGGATGGCGATCATCTCGGGCATCTGCGTCATCTCGACCCGCCGCGCCGCCCAGGTGCCGATGACGGCCCCGATCAGCAGCGCCGCGGCGATCAAGCCAGCGGTGATCCACGCGCTGTGCTCGGATCCGAGTAGGGACAGCGCGATCGTGGCGGCCAGCGCGATCAGCATGCCGATCTTGCCGGCCACATTGCCGGCCTTTGCGCTGCGTTGATGGGACAGGCCCGCCAACGACATGATGAACAGCACGCCGGCGATCAGGTAGCCGGCCTGGATCAAAGACTGCAGGGTTTGGTTGTCGGCATTCATGGCTCAGGCGTCCTTCCGGAACATCGAGATCATCCGGCCGGCGACGCCGAAGCCGCCGAAGATGTTGATCGAGGCGACCGTCGCGGCCACGAAGGCCAACACCACAACAGCGATGTTGGTACTGCCCAATTGCAGGAGCGCGCCGACCAGGATGATGCCGGAGATGGCGTTGGTCTGCGCCATCAGCGGGGTGTGCAACGACGCGCTCACATTGCTGATCACGTAGAACCCGACGAACACCGCCAACACGAAGACGGTGAAGTAGCCAAGGAAACTCGGCGGCGAGAAGGTGATGGCGGCGCCGACGGCGACCGCCGCGAGGCCGAATAGTGCATACCGACGCTGCTGCTTGCGAGCGGCCTGCTCGGCCAGTTCGGCCGGGGTCGGCACGTGCTTGGCCGGGGTGTCGACGGTGGCGTTGGGCTTCGGCGCCGCCGAGACCTGCACGGGTGGCGGCGGCCACAGCGTCTCGCCCGCCTGCGTCAGGGTGATGCCGCGCTGCACGATGTCGTCAAGGTCGAGAACCAGCTCACCGTCCTTGCCCGGCGTCAGCAGCTTGAGCAGATTGACGATATTGGTGCCGAAGAGTTGCGAAGTGTGGGTGGGCATCCGGCTGGCCAGATCGGTGTAACCGATGATCGTCACCCCGTTCTCGGTGACCACCTTGCTACCCGGCTCCGTCAGCTCACAGTTGCCGCCACCCGATGCCGCCAGGTCGACGATGACGCTGCCGGGCTTCATGTTTCGCACCATCTCGGCCGTGATGGTGATCGGCGCCTGCCCGCGCACCAGCGCGGTCGTCACCAGGATGTCGGCTCTGGCGGACTCTTCGGCGTAGACCCTTGCGGTCTGCGCTGCCTGGTCCTCGGTGAGCTCCTTGGCATAGCCGTCCGAGGAGACCTCCTGCACCCCCCCGCTGGCCGAGACGAAGGTCGCGCCCATCGACTGGATCTGTTCCGCGACCTCGGGCCGGACGTCAAAAGCACGCACGTTTGCGCCGAGGCTGCCAGCCGCCCCAATAGCGGCAAGCCCGGCGACCCCGGCGCCGATGACGAAAACGGTGGCCGGCTGAGTCTTTCCGGCCGCGGTGACCTGCCCGGCGAACATCCCGCCGTACGACTCGGCAGCCTCGATCACGCCGCGGTACCCGGAGATGTTCGACATGGTGGAGAGCACGTCCATGGACTGTGCCCGGGAGATCCGCGGGATGGCGTCCAGTGAGAGACCGGTCGCCTGGTTGGCGTTCAGAGCGGCGAAGAGTTGCGGCTGATCACCCAACGGCATCCGGGCCACCACGGTCGCGCCGGGACGGAGCCGGGCGATCTCTACGGGGCTCGGCTCGTTGACCTTCAGCACCACATCAGCTGCCCAGACCTCGTCAGCGCCGACGATTTTCGCGCCTGCATCGAGGTAGGCCTCATCGGAGAACGTGGCCGCGGCACCAGCGCCGGCTTCCAAGAGAACGTCATAGCCGAGCGCGACAAGCTGCGCGGTCGTCTTCGGGGTGGCGGCGACCAGGGTCTCGCCGGGCAGGCTCTCGG
>Ga0190275_10003246_pt1 | contig 11580 bp, 7 predicted proteins | sample Popmic550T_FD_133745 | JGI IMG/M metagenome (GOLD analysis project Ga0190275, IMG submission 133745) | Populus adjacent soil microbial communities from riparian zone of Yellowstone River, Montana, USA - 550 T | ecosystem: Environmental > Terrestrial > Soil > Riparian zone > Trees stand | place... | reverse complement strand
GGGCTCGCGCTGTGGCAGAACCACATCGAGCGCATCCTGGCCGGCTGGGTTGACGAGCTTGAGGTGCCGATCTATCGCGCACGCGACGTGACCGGTTTCGCGCAGGACGACACCGGCGTCGACGTCAAGCTGTCCGACGGCCAGACGCTGCGGGCGCACTATCTCGTCGGGTGCGACGGAGGACGCAGCCTGATCCGCAAAGCAGCCGGCATCGAGTTCCCCGGGTGGGATCCGACAATGAGCAACCTGATCGCCGAGGTCGAGCTGGCCGAGGAGCCGGAATGGGGCATCCGCCGCGACGCGCTCGGCATCCATTCCTTCGGGCCGACTGGCTCGAAGCGCGCTCGCGCGGCGCGCCCAGGGTGGCCTTGCCCAGAAGCGGTAAGCGCCGCCGGGGCGCGAGCGCTCAGCGGCGCTGGCGGCCGGGGGGAAGCGGGCGGAGTTGCGTCGTCTGCTCCTCGACGGGTTGTGCGGCTCGCGGTCCCATGATCTGCGTGGTCTCCGCCGCCCCGCCAGGCGCCGTGGGCAGCTCGCGCGCGCGCAGTGCTTCCACTTCGGCGGGCGTGGGATCGCTGAGCTCCAGGAGTTCCCGCTCGCGCGTCCATCGATCTGCGAAATTCTCGCGCAGCCAGCTCGCGAGCTCGACCGCCGGAAGCGCCTGTCGGACCGGATCGAGCCCGCGCTGGAATGCCCTCGCGTCGGGGAAGCGTCGCTTCAGATCAGGATGAAGCGCGACGCCGAGGACACCCTTGAGCAGCAGGTAAGCGGCGGGTGCGTCGGGTCGCTCCAGGGGCGGAAGCTGGATGCCATGGATGGAAATCTCGGGAAGATCGCCGGACAGCAGCTCGTAGAGGACACAGCCGAGAGCGAAGAGATCGCCAGACGCGGTCGCCTCGGCTCCCTCGAGGCGCTCGGGCGGCATGTACCCGGCCTTTCCAATGACGAGGCCGACCTGAGTGAGCCGATTCTCGGAAGGCAATGAGCTCTCGGAAGGCAATGAGCCTTTCATGAGGACACGCTCCTGGGCTTCGCCGGAACGATGCGCGATCCCGAAATCGACGACCTTCACCACGCCGTCGAACGAAACGACGAGGTTGTCCGCGCTGATGTCGCGATGGATCACGCCATGCTCGTGCGCGTAGGCAAGTCCGCGCAGGGCCTGCTGACAGAGCTCGACGATCACTTCGAGCGGCAGCGTGCCTCCTCCGGCGACGCGTCGGACGAGCTCGAGCACGTTCACGCCACTCAGGTACTCCATGACGATGAACCACGCGCCGTCGATCTGCCCGAGATCGTAGACGGAGACGATGTTCGGGTGATGGAGGCGCGCGGAGGTGCGAGCTTCGCCGATGAAGCGCTGGATCTGGACCTGCGGGGCGTCGTGGTCATCCTCCAGCATCCGTTTGAGGACGACGAGCCGATGAAAACCCGCGCGCCCGGTCCTCACCGCGAGCCACACCTCCCCCATGCCGCCGCGTCCGAGCCGGGTGAGCCGGCGGTAGCGGTGGATGCCAGTTCCCAGATCCGCTCCGCGGAGCGAGCGCGCGGTGAGGATCGCGAGCGCGGTGGAGGCAAGCATCAAGAAGGGCAGCCCGACGAGCACGAAGAGCGGGGCCCCCAGGAGCCAGCCGGCGTCGATGGAGAGCTCACGGCCGAGGAGCGCGAGCGCACACAGAGAGGCGGCGAGCACGGCAGCCGCCATCGCGCCCCGGCGCTTCAGGAGCCGTGCCGCTTCGACTGCCCACGTTCCAGCCACGCACGTCGCGAGGAGCCAGAACAGCGGGAGGCTCAGGCCCGCGGTGGCTTGCGAGAGCGCCTCTGCGGTGACCCCGGTCTCGGGCAGCCTGAGCAGGGACCCGGCAACATCGATCACTCGCACCCCACCGAGCACGAGCGCCACTCCCAGCATCACGCGTCGCCAGCGCGTGAGCGGCAGATCCAGCAGCGACCACGCGACGCGAAGGAGGGTGTACGGGAGGGGGATCGACGGAAGGACGCCGAGCAGGAGCCAGGGACGTGTGTCGGCGATCATCGCGCTGGCTTCCTGGCTGGTGAGCCCCGTCGTCAGGGAGAGCACCGCGAACCCGAGGAAGCTCGAAGCGAGCCAGAGCTGAACCCGCTGTGTTCTCACCGCGGCCCATGTCGCGAAATGCAGGAGCGCGAGGACGAAGAAGGCACCCGCGAGCGCGAGGTGCAGCATGGTGTAGGGGGTCACGGCTCGGGAGCTTAGTCTGCCCGTGGGTCCAGCGGCTGCTCCGCGCTTCCGCGACTGCTCTGCCGGGGCCCACTCACGAAGTGAGGCGATCCATCTTCAGCGCCCCTCACGCGCCACGATCCGCTCGGTGATCCAGCGATCGGTCTCACGCCACTGCTCGAAGAGCCAGAGGTCCCGCTGCTCATGAGGAATGTCGCCCGCTGCCACGCGTCTCAGGCGCAGCTCGATGGTCCGGCCGATGAACGCACCGCGCCAGAAGTGGGCGAGGCTCACCGCGCCCTCGAAGCCCGTCTGCTCCAGGAGGACCACGTCCAGGCCCGGGGCGTGCTCCAGAAGCTTGAGAGGACCTCCCAGCCTGGGCGGAAGGACATGTTGGTAGCCCTGGGCGATCCGCGCGAGCTCCGTGCGCCCCTCTTGCGTGAGCCTGGCCACCGAGGCCTCCAGCTTCTTGGGGCTGAAGCGCGTCCCCTCCGGGTAGATCAGCACGGCCTGCCGCTCTCCGAGCCCGTCCGCCAGGGACGCCACCGCATCCACCTCTGCCTTGCCGCGCTCTCCAGAGCGGTCGACGAACACGTTCGGCAGTCGCCGCCCGACGACGTCCAGGCACGGATCCCAGAGCAGCTCTCGCTTCAGCACGTACTTGAGCAGGATCTTGAACGGGTTCGCCACGGCCACGGCCGCGACCAGCGTGTCGGCGGTGCTCGAGTGCCGGACGAACAGGAGAAACGGCGTGCGCTGGACACACTCCTGCCCTTCGATGCGGAGCTTCATCTGGAAGAGGGCCGCGCCACCGCGCAGCAGCGTCTCGGTCCAGCGCCGCTGGAGCGCGGCATTGGCCTCTTCATATTGGGCCGCGGTGATGAGCCGGCCGCCCAGGGTGCCCAGCCAGATCGCGCCCGCCGCCGCGAGCCCCACCAGCTCACAGGCCAGGTAGAGTGCCACGCAAGCCAGCGCGCGCAGGCGAGGCAGCCGCGCAGCACCTCCTGAGAGCACGTCCACCAGGAGCACCAGCATGGCCCAGAGCGGGAAGAGCCCCAGCACCAGCGAGGCCAGCACCCCATACGCCGTGAAGGACACGAGCCGCCGGAGCCAGACTTCGAGCAAGGATTCTCCTCGCATGCGGAGAAGGCGAGGGCGCGCGGCGGGGATCGTCATGGTGCGATGAGGGGGCGAGGCATGGGGCGAGAGGGGACAGGGGCGACGATGATCTACCCACGCGCACGCGCACCGGGGCTCCATCGCCGGGCAGCGACGGGTGCGGGGAACGCCTTGTGCTCGAGGCGAATCTCCTCGACGACGGCGCCCTCGGATGCGAGCCACGTGGCGACGCCGGGCGCGGAGTAGGTCGCCTCACTGACCACGATCTCGCCGGCGTCGGCGAGCGCCTGCAGTTTGGCTGCGAGGTTGACCGTGTTGCCGAAGTAATCGATGTCGGCGTTGAGCCTCACGGCAAGGCACGGGCCGCTGTGGATCGACACGCGCAGTCGCACGCCGCCGGTCGGGCCGAAGGCAAACTGGATCGCTTGCGCGGCGCGCACCGCATCGAGCGGATCGCAGAACGCACCCATCGCGGCGTCGCCGATCGTCTTGACCAGCGCGCCACGGTGGCTCCGGATCAGTGCGAACACCTCCGTGAAGTGGCGCTTGACCTCGACGAATGCGGCCGGATCGCCGCGCTCGGCGTACATTGCCGTCGAGCCGACCAGGTCGGTGAACAGGATCGTCTGCTCGCCAACCACGAGCTGGACGTCATCGGCGAGGTACTCTTGCGTAAACAGGTCGCGGAACTCCGGGAACGACAGGAGCTTGCCGGGACGCAATGCGATGTCGCTCCACTGCGACGCCTCGACGATGAATGTCAGGTCCTCGGACGTGTCGTTGACCAGCCGCAACGGCGGTGTCGCCCCGGCCGCGATCTCGCGCGGCGCATCGCTGGCGCGCCACGCTACCTCCACCGCCGGTGCGCCGGTGCCCGCGCCGACGTCGAGGAAGCTGTAGCGCTTCTCGCCGTGGAGGCGCAGCCGCCAGCGGCCGCGACCGAGGCGCGGCGTCACGACCGCCTCGCCGCCTGCGGGCACCCTCTTCTGGACGCGAATGTGCTCCTTGGTCGCCGGCTCGGCGCTGCAGAACGTGCGCCGTGGCACCTCGCGGATCGACGGGTGGACGTGGAACGTGATCTCGACGGCCTCGGCGGCACCCGTGACGAAGTCGATGCCACACACCTTGCAATCGCCCTGGCTCTTCAGGTGACCGAGTGCGCTGCTCCCGCCGACGGCGCCGCGGCAGTGCGGGCACACCATGTCCCACGACAGCTCGAGCAGACCGGCGCGTGTCGCGTGCAGGCAGACCCGCAGGACCGCGTCCTCGTCGAGCCCCCATGCCTGCGCTCGCTCGCGCACCTGGATGCGGTAGAGATCCTGCTCGTCGCCTGTGGCGATCCACGCCTGCAGCTGTTTCACGACGGCCGCGTCGAGCCCCTGCCCGACGAGGGAGCGGCCGATCGCCGCGAGCCGGGCCTCGGCGCCCGCTGGCAGCTTGGGTGGCGCCACGATCAGCACCGCCGGGCGCTTCCGCTCGATCTCGGCGGCGAGCCGTGGGAGGAGCTCTGCGTAGCCCGTGCCGACGGACGGGAAGCCGATGCGCAGCGCGACGGCGCCGAGCGGCCCGCGCGGCACGGCGCCGAAGTAGACGTAGAGGCGTGTGCCGCCAACGATCGCCTGCAAGTGGTACACGGCATAGACGGCGCGCGCGAAGCCGCGCTCGTAGAGCCGCACCGACTCGAGCCACTGCCCGGCGACCCAGGTCCACGGCACCTCGATCCACTCCTGGCGAACGCCGCCAGCGCGCGACGTACCCCAGCGCACCGCGCCGCGCTCCTCGAACTTCATCTCGCTGACGCCCAGAGAGCGATTCATTCGGGATGTGTCGCTGATGACGCGCCACAGATCGTCGGGCGCGACCGGAACATCGTAGTGCCAGAACCACTCGAGACGGCGCTCGCCGGCCTGCGCCGCGACCGCCGGCCACGGGTGCAGCACCAACAGGTCCTCGACGGTCCACACGCGGTCATCGTCCGCCGCGGTGACGTCGACCTTGCTCTGGTGGTGTCGCTCTTGCTCGAGAATCCCCATGCGTTCCACTCAGTATCGCTCCTGTACCCTGTGCGAGGCCACCTGACTGCTCTCCCCAACGGAGGGAGGAGGGCCTCACGCTGGCTATTAGAGGGTTTCCCTGCCTGCATTGCCGAGGGTCTAGGAGGAAGGGGGGCCTTCCATGAGGAGGCCGCTCCGTGTCAAGTCGCAGCACTGCCCCCAAGCCGAGTACCTCTCGAGCAACCGCTCCGCCACGCTTCCATCCGCACTCTGGTAGGGCTCCCTTCGGGGCCCGGTGCACATTGGGGTCCGAACCGACCGGGTGCTGCCATCTGTTGAGCGAGCTCGAAGCTCTCAGGGCCACCCCTTTCAAGGTATGGACGGAGGTGCTGAGCCGCCCAGAGAGCAAGGGGGGGAGCAGCGGGCATGCTGGTAGCTGTCCCTGGGTGAGCGCGGAGTGGTCGTCGAGGACACCTTTCCGGGAGTCCCTCCCGGAGGAAAACCGTGCTCGGCGACGTCTTCCAGTGCTTCGTGCGCAAAAGCCCCTTGGCCGTCATGGCGCGTCTGGTGATGCAGCGTGCACTGAGTCCCCAGTGGCTCGATGAGATTTTCGAGCAGCACCGCGACAAGCAGTACACGCGCGAGTTGCTCTTCTCCACGGTGGTGGAGTTGATGACGCTGGTGGCCCTGGGTCTGCGCCCATCGCTGCATGCGGCGGCCCAGGCCAGCGACGGGTTGGCGGTGTCCCTGACAGCCCTGTACGACAAGGTCAACCACACCGAGCCCGAGGTGGGGCGAGCGCTGGTACAAGGTAGCGCTGAGCAAGTGGCTGTCGTGGTCAAGTCGATGAAGGTGCAGCAGGAGCCTTGGGCCGGCGGCTACCGGGTGCGAGTGCTGGATGGCAACCACATGGCCGCCAGCGACAAGCGACTGAAGCGGCTGCGTGGCTTCCGGGGAGCGGCCCTGCCCGGGCAGTCCCTAGCACCAAACGCGCTATGTGCCGTCCGAGGGATCTGATGAAGGTTCCTCGCTCTGGGGAGGCGGAGCTTCGAGGGAGTAGAGCACGAGGCGATCGGCCAGCCAGGGGATCCGGAGCTTCTTGGAGTTGAGGTGCTCGATGTGGTGCTGCCACCAGTCGCGGAACCACCTGGGGTGGAGGAGGACAAAGAGGGCCTTGTCGGACAGGTAGAGTTCGGCCGGGAAGTGGAGCCACCAGCGGCGCAGGGTGCGCGGGCGAGCCCGGCAGAAGCGCTCGGGTAGCGAGGCGGTGAAGTGGCCGAGGGCGTTGACAGCCAGGCCCGCCAGCCAGGAGTAGAGCATCAGGGCGTTGTTGCGAAAGCCGGGCCTGTCGGGGTCTGCGCTGTGCTTGGAGTAGCCAGAGGGTGCCGCATCGACGGAAGGCATCATGGAGCAGAACGCGGTAGGTCTGCTCTTTGTGCTGGCGAGCGCGAAACTCCTGGATGAGGGTGAGAGCCGGGGTGGCGTTGTCGCGGAAGACGAAGAGGGCATGCCACCTGTCCTTGCCTTTTCGCCCCACTTCGCGCGCGACGATGGTGCGGACATGACGGAGGGGGGAGTGCCTGTCAGCGCGAAGGGCGGTGGTGGTTTCGGCCACGTGGATGCGCTTGGCGCGGGCGCCCTTGTAGCGGCCCGGCTCCTCGTAGGGGTGAAGAGTTTTTCGGGCAGGGCCTTCCAGTGCTTGAGGTAGGCGGTGCGCCTGGGAGTGCGCGCCAGCAGCACCTGGTTGGGGTTCTGGTCCACCACCTGGAGCAGCTCGCGGTGGTTGTTGGCAGCCCCCGCGTCGAGCACCACCCGCAGGGGAGTACGGCGGTAGCGAGTGCGCAGCGCGGCGAGAATCTTCGAGGCGATGGGGGCCAGGCGCGCGTTGCCCGGGGTGACGACCAAGTCGAGCAGGGTGCGCAGGCCGGTGTCGAAGGAGAAGAAGAGCTTCTCCACACGCATCTTCTTGTTGCGGATGGTGTGGAAGCCCTTGGGGATGAGGAACTTGCGGATGAAGCGCGCCACGGCGTGCTCGTCGATGGAGACCAGCAGCCGCTGAGCAGAGGCCACCACCGGCTGAGTGAGGCGGACGAACCTGCCTACCGCCTGCGGTGGTGCCCACCACCGCGCCGATGACGGCAGAGCTCAGTCCCAGGCCGCTGTGTGACAGCAGGTAGGACACCATGCTTCGCAGCGCCGCCACCCCGCCCACGAAGCTCAGGAACACCAGCGCTGCCAGCACCACCCCGCGCTGCATGCCGTCCAGCTGTGACAGCTCCACGCCGCTCTCGCTCGGCCTGGCTCAAAGCAGCAGGACTCTTCATGACCCGCACCTTCTGCATGGGGCCGACCTCTACTCACTCCACAGGTAGGATGGCAAGGCCACAACGCTCAAGGTAGGTCGCCCCTGTGCTCGGCCCTGCTCTCCTCAGGCAGGCGCAAGGGCGCTGGCGTCACCTCCGCGCTCCCTCCACACGCGGAACTCTGCAAGTCACCCGTTTCGAGCCTCAAGCGCGTTTGGTGCTAGTAGACGAGACGTTCGCGGCGAACACGGCGCCGGGCATTCCGCAGGGCAGGCAGTTCGACTCCTCGCTCACGCTGGGCGGCCGTTTCTAACGGTTCATGGGCTCGGACGCTCGGGGGAGGGAGTGGGGAGATGGATCTCCTCCCCCATCTCCTCCTGGCTGAACTTGGCGAGTCGATCCGAGCGCAAGAACTCGGAGAGCGGAAGAACACTGGACCAGATGCGAACCGTGTCGTCGCTGCTGCCAGAGACGAGAAAGCGTCCGTCGGGCGTGAAAGCCACCGCTCTCACAGAGCTGGTGTGGCCCGACAGGCTGCGAAGCAGGAGCCCATCGGCATCCCAGACCCTGACGATGTTGTCCGCTGCGGCCGTCATCATCCGGTGCCCGTCCCGAGAGAAGGCGACGGCGAGAATCTGCTCCCGTGAGCGGTCCAGCTGGAGGCGGGTCGAGTCGTCCAGGCCATAGAGCCACGAGGCCCCATCGCGGTCCCCGACCAACAGTCGTCGGCCATCCGGTGAGAACGCGATCGCGTTGATGAAGTTCGGACGCTTGACGAGCACGCGGGCCTCATCGCTCCGGGACCAGAGCTGCACGGTCCCATCTCTTCCCCCTGATGCGATCAGTTCGCCGACGGGGGAGACGGCCACTGAGGTGACAGGCCCTTCATGCTTCCAGAAGGTGAACACCCCCTCGCCCGCGGCGTTCCAGAGCCTGACCGACCCATCCCGGCTGCCTGTCACATACACGCTCCCGTCCGGCGCACAGGCCACGCTGCTGACCGGCTCGGAATGACCCGCGAGCCGCGTGACGCGGCCCGTCGACAGCTCGATGATGGCCGCCGTCGTGTCCATGCTCCCTGTGAGGAGGTCGGAGCCGCCTCGACAAAAGGCGATGGACCACACGGCTTGTTGGTGATGCTTCAGGACCTGAAGACTCTTTCCTTCCAGATCCACGAGTTGCACCGAGCTGTCGGTGTTGGCGATGGCCAGCGTCCCGCCATCAGGCGAGATGGCCACCCCCATGACGGGCGCAGGCGACTCGATGACGCGAACAGTGCTGCCCTGGAGCCACCACAGCTTCACCCCACCGTCCCAGCTCGCGGTGAACACCTCGGGAGAGTTCGTCAGGAACTCCGCGCGTACGACTGCATCGCTGTGCCCGCGGAGTGTCCGCAACAGCCTGGGTTCGAAGCTCCAGACTTTGACGAGGCCATCTCCGCCGGCTGTGAGGATCTGCTGGCTCCGCGGATCGATGGCGACGGCATGGATGTTGCGCTCATGCGCGGCGATCGACCACCGCAGGGTGCCATCCTCCATCCACAGACTCAGGACACCTGAAACATTACCCGTGACCACCCATCCGTTGGGCGAGCTGCCGATCGACGTGATGGCTCCTTTCTGGCTCGCGAACGTCGCGAGCTTCTTGCCTCCCAACGTCCACAGCGCCGCAGTCCCTTCGAAGTGGCCCGTCAACAGGCGGTCGCCATCCGCGGTGAACGCCAACCCGAGGACGGTCGACGGGCAGTTGAAGCGTCCCAGGAACTCTCCCTCCCTGCTCCAGACGCGTACGTCCCGTCCCTTCTCGTCGGCGATCGCTATCCGATCGCCCCTCGCGGAGATCGCGCAAGCTGTGGCTGCGTGCTCAGGGTCACCGATCGTCCGTAACAGGCTGAGCGAGTGTGACCAGATGCGCACGCGTCCGTCCGCGCCGCAAGTGAGGATCGTATCAGGTCCGACGGCAAGGGCCCGGGCTTCCCCCGGATGAGGCATCGTGCCGAGCAACTGCCCCGTCCGCGTCCACAGCCGCAGGTTCGTGTTCCAATCTACCGTGACAATCCAGTTGCCATCCGACGAGATTGCCGCGCTAATGGGCCGGTCGTGATGGATGCTGAGCGCGTAGGGCGAACTCTGTTCGTACCAGGTGTCCAGCAGACGAGAAGTGACGGGCGACGAAAGCGTTTGCAGTGATCGCTCCGCGAGTCGCACCGCCAACGTTGGATCGCGCCGCTCCGTCAAGAGCGCACGGGCGAGCAGCCCATTCGCGGCTGCCTGCTGCTTCGAGTGCTGCTGTTGCTGATAGAAGTACACGGCGCTGATCGACGAGACCACCGCGAGGAGGATCGACACGAGGAGCGCCGCGAGCCGGACCATCGCGGCCCTGCGTCTCAGCGTCCGCTCGAGCCCGAGCAATTCCCAGGGCGTGGTCCCATGGATGGTGGCGGAGAGGTGCGCGACGCGTCGGATGAACTCATCTCCGCCAGGAGGGCCCGCAGCCCCGCTCTGCAGGCCGCGAAAGTCCCCCCACAAGGGCTCCGTGGCGAACCTTCCCCGCAGGCACGTCGGGATGCAGTTCGTCTTCTCCCAATTGAAGTCGCCTCTGCCCTCGTCCCACTCGATCTCGCCTCCGGTCACCGCGATCACTAGCGTGTCCAGAGACTTCTCCTGCTGCCATACCCGCAGCTCGCGCTCGACCCACTTCGACTGTGCTGCCTCTGGCGAAGCCAGCAAGAGCAGATAGCGGGAGCGCTTGAGCGCCGCCTGGATCCGCGGCCACAGGTTGGGCGCGGCGGACAGGTCGGTCACATCGCGGTAGACCGCCAGCGCAGAGAGCTTGTACCAGGGCTTGGCCAGCTGACGCAGGGCTGTCTGGAGCGAGTGCGCCAGCTCTGAGTTCGCCTTGTGCGAGTACGAGATGAAGGCGTCATAGTCGGCCATCAATCCCACGCTCCAATCCCCTCATGCCCACAGGATACTCTGTGTACCCTGCGGCGCAGCCCCTCATCCAGAGAATGTGCAGCTCCGCGAGCGCCTCGTCGGTTCGGCCCAGAAGTGTCCCTGCTGGTACAGCGAGAACCCGTGGTCGTTGTACAGCCGCGGCAGATCCACAAACGGTAGATCGAGCAAGGCCCACGTCGTCACGAAGCGTGGGACGTGGCTCTGGAGCAGGGGAGCACCTTTCGACCCGAACGCATCCGCGAGAAAGACCACATCCTCCTGGTTGGCCCCGTCGAAACACTTTCCCTCGTGCCGCAAGCGCGTGAGCAGGAAGGGTCTGCCTGGGAGCACGTAGGCCGTCATCGCCGCCAGCGGAGGTGCCTCTTCTCTGGCTGCGGAATCGCAGCAGGGGGCAAACGCCCACCGGGTCAGGCGGCGTGTCCCGCGCCACAACCCGAGTTCCTGAGGGCAGTGGATGGAGAGCGCGGGCCTCTCCGGGACTTGTGTGGGATCCTGGGTCGGAGCTGCCGCCCGACGGATCTCGGCCCAGAGCCCCAGGTCCTCGAGGCGCGCCGGCGCGAGTGGCTCGCACTTCGCGAGCAGCGCTTCGCGTTCGGCGGTGCTGCTGTTGCACTCCAGGAGGACCTTGCCCTGTCCGGTTGCGGGATCGATGGCCATCAGCATGGCCTGACATCCCCTCCTACTCTCCTCGAGTGGCTCGCTGACCGGTCCCGGTTTCCAACTCTCGACGCCGATCCCGTACACGGTCGCGCTGGGCGCGAGCCAGAGTGTCGCGGTCGTGTGCGTGCCGGCCACGACCGGGACGAACACCGGCACGCTGACGCTCCAGCACGATGCCGGCGCGCCGGTCTTGATCGGCCTCACGTGCAACGCATTCGCTGGCCAAGTCAAGGTCGTCGAGCCGCTCAACACGATGGTGCTCTATGGCTCCCAGTGGGGTCGCGCCACGATCCACAACACCGGCGTCGGGCCGCTCCACATCAACAACCTGACCGCGTCTGGGCTCAGCATCC
>Ga0190275_10003245_pt1 | contig 11581 bp, 6 predicted proteins | sample Popmic550T_FD_133745 | JGI IMG/M metagenome (GOLD analysis project Ga0190275, IMG submission 133745) | Populus adjacent soil microbial communities from riparian zone of Yellowstone River, Montana, USA - 550 T | ecosystem: Environmental > Terrestrial > Soil > Riparian zone > Trees stand | place... | reverse complement strand
CTCCGTGAAAAAATTTCGATACTCAGCGCGAGCGCCACCTGCAGTCACTCGTCGATGGGATCGGTGCGAGCAGCGGGCGAGAGACAGGCTGCAACTAAATCGACGAAGAACCTGTTTTTTCTGCCTCTCCCGCTGTGTGAGACGACCTGCGCCAGGAACTATAGGGTCAACAACTTGCGCGTGTTCGTCGGATGTGGATTCCGGCCCTGTGCTGATCCCAACGAACTCCGCTCCGCGAGCGGATTGCGTGAGGGATTCGCGCCCGGAGGGCCGAGACGGCGGCGCGCCCGCGTCGGTCGCCGCGGGAACGAGCGGGGTCATGGCGCGCCGGCGGCTCGGCGCCGTTGGCAACGGCGGTATCGTTGCCTACGGCGCGCGAAGCCCGGCCCGGAGCGCAGCGGAGGGACACGCCCAAACCCGGCTCTTCCATTCCGGGCCCCGGCACCGACGGTCTGGACTGAGTATCAGAACATGCGGTTGCCGAGCGCGTCGAACGCCCGCGCCTCGCTGGCGACCTGCGCGGCGAACGTGCCCGGCCACTCGTCGAGAAGGATGCTCCACACCAGCTCGTCGTTGCGCTGGCCCGCCACCAGGTGGCGCGTCGTGGCCTCGTGCGTGAAGCCCAGCTTCCGCATCAACGCGTTGCTGCGCTCGTTGGCGGGGTCGGTGGCGGCCTGCAGGCGCGTGGCCCCCAGCACGTCGAACGCCACGCGCGCCACCGCCGAGGCCGCGTCGGTCTGGAAGCCGCGGCGCGCCCGCGACGACCCCACCCACCCCCCGGTGTCGAGCGTGGCGGGGTTGGGGGTCGGGCGGTTCAGCACGATGGCCCCGGCCAGCTCGCCGTCGTCCGCCCCCACCACGGCCCAGTTCCAGGCCCGGTCGAGGTCGAAGTACGCCCGCCACTCCCGCACCTCGCGCAGCTTGTCGGCCAGCGGCTTCGGCTCCTCGGCACCCCCGATCCACGGCCGCAGGTGCTCGAGGCTTTCGGCCAGCAGGCGCTGCACGGCCGGCGCGTCGCCGGGCTCGAAGCAGCGCAGGACGACGTTCGGCGTGACGATGCGGTACGGCGGTCCAAGCGGAGGGGGCGTCATCTGGAGCGACGGCTGGATGGTTGCCGAGGGCGTGGACGCGGATCGATCACCGCGAGCGCGGGTGTGCGCGCGGGAGTCGGCGCTCCCACTCCTTCAAGAAGAGACGAGAAAGTGCCGGCCCGCGCGATGACTCCGCCGGACGCTTCCCCCTCCACGCCATCTTTACTGGCCGATTAGGATAGCAAGCTAGCCGGATCGCGCTGCTTCGGGAAGGCGATCGCCGTTCACTTTCCGGCTCCCGCCGCACGGTGTACCTTCTCCGCCCTTCTCCCCGGCATCGCGCATGCGCTGCGTGTGGAGCAGGATACGCGAAGGAAGGCCAGCCACCACCCGCACCGCCGGCTCCATGGATCCCCAGGTTCTCGATGCCGCCCGCGCGGCGTTCCCTCCGGCCGCCGGCACCGTGACGCTGGGCGCCGTGGTGCACGGCGGCGAGTGCGCGCCCGAGCCGCTGGTGCGCGTGCCGCTCTCGATGCTCAACCGCCACGGGCTGATCGCCGGCGCCACCGGCACGGGGAAGACCAAGACGCTGCAACTGCTCGCCGAGCAGCTTTCGGCCGCCGGCGTCCCCGTGCTGGTGAGCGACGTGAAGGGCGACCTCTCGGGGATCGCCATGCCCGGGGAGCTCGGCGAGCGGGTGGCCCAGCGCGCGGCGGACATCGGCTACGCGTGGCAGCCGTCGGGCTACCCGGTGGAGTACCTGTCGCTCAGCGGCAGGCTGGGCGCGCAGCTCCGCGCCACCGTCAGCAGCTTCGGGCCGCTCCTGCTGTCGCGGGTGCTGGGGCTGAACGACACGCAGACCAGCGTGCTCACCCTGGTCTTCAAGTACTGCGACGACAAGGGGTTGCTGCTGCTGGACTTCAGCGACCTGCGGGCGGTGCTGCGGCACCTGGCCGGCGACGGCGCCGCCGAGCTGAAGGAGTATGGCGGGATGAGCAAGCAGACGGTGGGGGTGCTGCTGCGCGAGATGGTGGAGCTGGAGTCGCAGGGCGCGGAGGACTTCTTCGGCGAGCCCGAGTTCGACCTGGACGACCTGATGCAGACCGAACGCGACGGCCGCGGGCTGATCTCCGTCCTCGAGCTGCGCGACGTGCAGGACCGGCCGGCGATGTTCAGCACCTTCATGCTGTGGATGCTGGCGCGGCTCTACGGCCAGCTCCCCGAGGTGGGCGACGTGGAGAAGCCGAAGCTGGTCTTCTTCTTCGACGAGGCGCACCTGCTCTTCGACAACGCCGGCAAGACGCTGCTGCAGCAGATCGAGCAGACGGTGCGGCTGATCCGCTCGAAGGGCGTGGGCGTGTTCTTCATCACCCAGAGCCCTAAGGACGTCCCCGGGGACGTGCTGGGCCAGCTGGGCCACCGCGTGCAGCACGCGCTGCGGGCCTTCACCGAGGACGACGACAAGGCGCTGCGCGCCGCCGCCCGCACCTTCCCCAAGACCACGCTGTACGACCTGGAGGAGACGCCTCACCACGCTGGGGATCGGCGAGGCGCTGGTGAGCACGCTGCAGCCCAACGGCGTGCCCACGCAGCCGTTCGCCACGCGCCTGGTGCCGCCCTCCAGCCGCATGGGCCCGCTGACCGACGCCGAGATGCAGCAGCGCCTCTCCGTGTCGCAGCAGGTGAAGGAGTACGCGCAGGACATCGACCGGGTGAGCGCGCGCGAGATGGTGGAGCAGCGCTTCGCCGCCGCCGCCGCGCCCCAGCCGCAGGCGCCGCCGCCGGGGTACGCGCCGCAGCCCGGCTATCCGCAGGCGCCGCCGCACGGCTACACCCAGGCGCCTCCGCCGCTGCCGGGTGGAGGGTACACGCAGCCGCCGCCCCCTCCGCCCCCGCGGCGGGGCAGGGCGCCGAAGGAGGAGCCGGGGATGCTGGAGAACGTGCTGAAGTCCTCGCTCACCCGCTCCGTCGCCACCACCATCACCCGCGGCCTGATGGGCGCGCTGCTGGGCGGCTCGAGCAGACGGCGGCGGCGGAGCATCTGGTAGACGGATCGGCAGACATGCGCGCGACGGCCCGGTGATCCCCTCACCGGGCCGTCCTCGTTCGAGCGGAGCGCGACGTTGCCGACATCGCCACGATGCCTGCAATCGAGCTGTCGAGCCTCGCGCAGTTTGCGAGGCTTTTCGTAGTTGTTGCTGCGGCGCTGCGGCTTCAGCCGCCGGTCAGGGCTCGACTGGAAGCCGCCTCAGCGCCGCTCCACGATGCGGCGGAGCGTGTCGGCGCGGGCGCGCACGGTGGGCAGGGTGAGCGGGATGCTACCGGCGAACGCGACGATCTCGGTCCTCCTCGCCCGCTGCACGTCCGCGGGGACGCTCCGCAGGATGGTGATGGTGTTGAACAGGCCGTTCGCGTTGGCCGGATCGCGCGCTGCCGCGTCCAGCAGCGCCGACACCATCAGCGTGTCGCCCATCCAGGTGCGGTTGGCCATCAGCGCCTGGGTGGCCGAAACCCGCGACGGGCCGGTGGGCCCGAACACCTGCTCCACCACCGGCAGGAACGGGTAGTCGGCAGCCAGGCGAACGTTGACCGCCGCCACGCTCACGGCGGCGCTGGAATCGGTGGCGAGCGCGGTGGCCAGGCGGTTGCCCAGCGCCGTGTCCACGTAGGCGATCGCCTGCAGCGCCAGGATGCGGTTGGTGGCGCGGTCGCTGACGAGCGACGGTACGAAGCTGTTCACCAGCTGCGACACCGCGAGCCGCTGCTGCGACACGGCGTTCACGCTGTCGCTCACCCGCGCGGCGGCCAGTCGGCGCTGGTCCATCTCGGTCGCGGCCCTCTGGCGGTCCTGCTCGGTTTGCCACTGCCAGTAAGAGAACACCCCCGTGGCCAGCGCGATCGCGATCGGCAGCAGGCTCTTGGAAAGGATGTCGAGCCGCTCGTAGCGGTCGCGCTCCTTCTTCGCCGCGCGCTCCTCGGCCGCGGTGGGGGCGGGCGGGGCAGCGGGGGTGACGGGGGATACGGCGACGCCGGCGAGCGGCGGCTGGGTCTGCGGATCGGCCATGGGAGGACTCGGCGGGAAGGGGGACTTCGGCCAGGCGGGGCGGGAACGGCTGGCGCAGGATTGGATGGACGGTCGATCGGTGAATTCGCGGGAGATCGCTGGCCGGACAAACCTCTGCACCACCATCGGGTTCGCGGCGGCGCCGCGGCTCACCGGCGGCGGGGACGGACCGTCGTCGCGATCAGAAGCTCCAGCTCCAGCGCACCGCGAACAGGTCGTCGCTCCCGGCCGGGGGCGCGTCCGTGGAGCTCAGCATGTACTCGGCGCGGATCTCGGTCGCGCGGCCCAGGCGGTATCCGGCGGCGAGCTGCAGGCGGTCGACGGGATGGTCCCAGCGCTCCTGCGCCCCCGACCCGTTGTCGATCCGGTCGAAGCGGATTCCGCTGTAGCGCACGGCGGCGAACAGGCCCGGCGTGAGCTTCACCTTCGTCTCGGCGTAGAACGATACGTCGCGGGGATAGTCGGGGACGTTGGGCACGTCCCAGCTGTCCACCAGCAGCTCGCCTCGGGCCTCCAGAGGCCCCCGCGCGAACGACGCGTCCAATCCCCACATCTCCTGGAGGAAGTGGCTCACGTCCTCGCCCGCGGGGAGCGGGCTCAGCGTGGTCTCGTCCCGCAGGAAGCTGCCGCGGTCGTACGACGCGCCCACGCGCAGCCCGGGGGACACCTTCACCTCCACGTGGGCGACGTACGACGGCCCGTGCTCGCCCGCGCCGAGCGCGTTCCACTCGCCCGGTTCGGACGACGGCGCGCTGTTCATCACCGCCACGCGGGCCGAGAGCGCCTTCCACCCCCCGGCCACCATCGCCCCCACCTGGTACGGCGCGGCCCACACCGGCGGCGCGCCGATCGCGCGGAACTCGTTCGGGCGGTCCTTCCAGGTGAGAAAACCCGCCGCGCGCCCCGGAACCGCCGTGGTGGACACCACCGTGCGGTAGTCGTACGGCAGCGGCGGGCGGATGAAGGCCTCCTGCGCCGGCGAGGCGTGCCGCTGCGGCCATCCGCCAAAAGGGGAGACGAACTTCCCCGCCTGGAGCGACAGGTTGGCCGAGGCCAGCGGCGTCACGCGCAGGTACGCCTGCTCGATGCGCCCGCGCAGCGGCCGGTCGCCCGGCGCCTCGCCGCGGTCGGCGCGCAGCTCCACGGTGCCGTACACCGCACGGCCGGCGAACACGTCCACGAACAGGCTCGCGCGGAGGTTGGCGAAGGGGTCCGTCTCCGCCACCAGCCCGCGCGCCACCTCGCCCGGCACGTACCCCTCCACCTCGATCCGCCCCGACGGCGTTACCTGGAGGGCGCCGTCGGGCGACGTCCACCCGATCCCCAGCTCCTCGAACGTCGGCAGGTTCTGCGCGGAGAGCCCGGCCGACCCGCCCAACGCCAGCCCTATCGCGAGGAGTATCCCGCCGGCCGTCGCCGCGGTGGACGCGGCGGGGAGCGACGGCGCCGCGTCCGCTGACACATCTCCCGCCGGCGTCTCGCGCGCGCCGCGGATGGCGTAGACCTGCAGGGGCGCGGAGAGGCCCTTGAAGGTGCGGGGGCCCAGCGGCTCGGCATCCACCGCCATCTCCAGCTCCGCCAGGAACGGCTCCACCACCAGGATCTGCCCCGCGGCGGCCTGGTCGCAGAGGCGCGAGCCCACGTTCACCGACTCGCCCAGCACCGTGTAGTTCAGCCGCCCGGTGGACCCCATGTTCCCCGCCACCGCCGCGCCGCTGTTGATGCCGATCCCCACGCCCAGCGGCGCCTCGCCCCGCGCCAGCCGGTCGCGGTTCACCGCCTCCACCCCGGCGCGGATGCGCAGCGCGGCGCGCACGGCGCGGTCGGCGTCGCCGCCGTGCGAGACGGGCGCGCCGAACACGGCCATCAGCTCGTCGCCCACGAACTTGTCCACCACGCCGCCCTCGGCGTGCACGGCGTCGCTGGCGCGCTGCATGAACTCGTTGAGCAGCGCGATCACCCGCTGCGGCTCCATCCCCTCGGTCATGGCGGTGAAGCCGCGGATGTCGGCGAAGAGGGTGGCCACCCGGCGCGTCTCGCCGCCCAGCGTGATCTCGCCCTTCAGCAGCTCGTCGGCGACCTCGCGCGAGACCACCTTGTCCAGCACGCCGCGGTAGCGCTCCTTCAGCATCAGCCCGTGCGTCATCTCGTTGAAGGCGCCGGCCAGCGTCCCCAGCTCGTCGCGGCTGGCCGTCTCCACCCGCACCTCGTAGTCGCCCGCGGCCACGCGCTCCGTCGCCGCCACCAGCGCGCGCACCGGCCGCGCGAACCCGCGCGAGAGGAGGACGGAGAAGAGCACCGCCAGCGCCAGCGCGCCCAGGCCGGCCAGCACCGCCGCGCGCTGGATGCTCTCGAACGGCCCCAGCACGCCGTCCAGCGGAAAGGCCACCACGCGCCACACGTCGCGCATCCCCGCGCCGGCGGAGACGCGGTCGGCGCGCAGGAGGAAGCGCCGCCCGCGCCACGTCACGCGCCGCGGCTCGCGCTGGCCCGCCATCCCCACCATCGCCCCGCTGAGCCCCTGCCGCGCGGCCGCGGTCGACGCCACGCAGGCGCCGCCGGCCACGTAGCACACCTCGGCGCCGATCGCCTCGCCGGCCGCGCCGGCGATGGAGTCGGTGAGCGCCGTGCCCAGCGTCAGCGTGCCCAGCAGCGTGCCGTACGAGTCGCCCACCAGCGTGGTGTAGACGGCGAAGAGGCGCCGGTCCACCAGGTGGTAGCCGAAGGTCTCGGAGGCGCTGTCGGAGGCGAGGAGCGAGCCCACCAGCGGCGCGGGAACGCCGGCGCCCGGTTCGCGCAGGGTGCGCGGCCCAAGGGCCGAGCTGAGCGGCGCGCCCCCGGGGTCGGTGTAGGCGTGCAGGGTGAGCGTCTCGGCGCGGCGGGCGAGCTTGATCTCGTAGAAGGTGGCGTCCACCAGCACGTCCACGCTCCCCGACGTCAGCGCGTCGTCCAGCGCGGCGGGGATGCGGTTCGACTGCAGCCAGCGGTTGGCGTCGCTGGCCAGCCCCTCGCGCACCTCGCTCTCCTGCTGGGCGAACACGCGCCGCGACTGCTGCACCGAGCGCTGCAGCGCCACCGCCACCTGCCGCCGCGTCTGCGCGCGGATGGTGGCGAGCGTCACCAGCAGCAGCAGCGCCACCGTCCCCGCCAGTGCCAGCAGCAGCTTGGCGCCGAAGGAGTGGCGGACGCGGTCGAGCGCGGTGGGGAAGCGGGGCACGCGGGGCGGGCGGGTCAGAGGTCCACGAGCACGCGGGTGGCGCCCGTGGCGGGCACGGTCACCGCCATCACCCGCTGCCCGCGGTCGAAGTCCCACACCGCCAGCCGGTAGCGCCCGGCGGGGATGCCGGCGAGGGTGAACCGCCCGTCGGCGCCCACCAGCACGTGGTGCGGGTTCTCCACCACCAGCACCGCCGAGCGCATCCACTGGTGGATCTCGCAGTACACCTTCACCACGCCCGGGCGGTCGAAGACGACGGTGCGGCTCTCGCCGCGGGGGTAGCGCCCCAGGTCGAAGCGCTTGGTGGACGAGTACGAGAAGACGTTGTGGAAGAACGGGTCGCGGTTGGGGAAGTCGACGCTGGTGCCCACCGGCACCACCAGCACCGCCGGGCGGAAGGCGGTGTCCCGCTGGCTCAGCCGCGGCCGCTCGGCGGCGCCGGCGCGCGCGCCGGGCACCGGGCCCATGATGTACGCCACCACCGGCACGGCGCCCACCTGGTGCGCGGCGCCGCCCCCTTCGCCGGCGTAGCGGTTGGCCACGCGCCGCGGCGCCGCGCGCGACAGCGTCACGCGCCCCTCGATCACGCCCGTGGCGGACGAGGCCGGCGCGGGGCTCGGCCAGGCGGCGGGGGAGGCGCCCAGCAGCAGCACGGCGGCGCCTATCGCGGCGAAACGGATTCGCGGCATGGTTGCCTCGGAAGAGCCGAAGGGGGCGGGGAGGCGGCAGCGGGGGGAATGCCGCGGGAGGCGGGGTGTGGCCTCCGGAAATATAGGAACGGACGGCGTGCACGCCAATGGAGCTGACCCCCTCTCGAACGGGCGCGATCCGGTCCGGCACACGCCAGCGATTCGGAGTGCGCGAAGTCCGCGAAGGCGGCGCGAAGGCGGACTGCGTGCCGTTGTAGCCGCGAGTTCACTCGCATCTTCGACACGAGGAATCCCATTCTGGGGCCCGTACGCCGGTGCACCCGGCCGATCGAATGGGAGTCGTGCGGTGCCCGGACGGACGAAAGCCTCGCCGGCGGGTCGCGAGCGAGGCTTTCGGTCGTTGATGGGATCATCGTCGGCGGATGCGACGTGCGCCGGGCCGGGCAGGCGTGTTCGCCGTCGGGCTCGTTCAGAAGAGGCGCGAGAGCCAGTGCATCACGTTGAGCGCGAACTGCTGGTCGTCGTGGCCGGGGACGTTCAATCCCATGCGGCCGATCTCGCGGCCGGGGATCTCGATGACCTGGGCGCTGAGCATCGCGGCCTCGCCGAGCACCACCACGCGGCCGGTGCCGAAGGCGAGCGCCACCGCCTGCGCGCGTCCCGCCGCCGGCGAGTAGCGCGCCTCTCCCGCGGGCGCCAGCCGCGTGGCCCGCACCGCGGTGTCGCGCGCGCCGCCCCCGCGCGCCGCGGCGGCGATGCTGTCGATCACGCGCTGCTGCTGCGCCGCCTGCTCGCGCAGTTCGGCAACGGTGGGCGGCGCGCGGTCCTCGGCGGTGGGCGAAAGGACCAGCAGCGCCGCCGCGGCCGCGGGGATGGACAGCGACTGCCCGGTGAAGCTCATCACCTCGCCCACGCGCTCCCGGGCGTCGCGGCCCTCGAGGATCGGGTGCCGCCCCAGCAGCCCGTTCTCGCGCGTGAAGCGGAGAAAGCTCTGGCTCCGCCCCGAACGCCCGGGCGTGGTGTCGCGCGTGAAGCCCTTGCTCATCCCCACGCCGAACTCCAGCGACAGCGCCTCGGCGGCGGCGCCGAACGGCTGGTGGTCGGCGATCAGCAGGAGCGAACCGCCGCCGCGCACCCACTCGCGCAGCGCCGCGCGCTCCGCCGCCGGGAACGCGGCGGAGGACACCGTTTCCACGTCATCCCCGCCGCGCGCGTTGGCGACCACCAGCACGTCGAAGGCGGAGAGCGATTCGCGGGTGAACGGCTGCGTGCTCGCGCTTACGCGGTAGCCGTCGCGCCGCAGCAGCGTCGCGAACGGGCGATAGTTGCCGGTCGCCGTGTGGAAGTTGCGGTGCGCCTGGTCGATCCCCACGCGCGGCCCGCTGCCGCCGTACGCCGGCCGCTCGACCACCGGCACCCACGCGGTGTCGGGCCCCTGCTGCCCCGCCGCCGGCACGGTGAAGGCAGCGGAGAGAGCCAGGATGGGGATGAAGATGCGGGCGATACGATGCATGGCGGCTCGCGTCGGTGGGGGAGGGAGCTCGGCGACATGCTTTGGATGCTGCCGACCCCCGGCGCGGTTGTACGCTGGGAATGCGCTGAGCCATGATGGGCCCGCGACGCCTCGTTTCCAACGATTGCGTCGTCTGCCCCGCCAGCAGCGGAGATCCGCCGATGCGAATCTCCCCGAAGCAAGTGCGCCGGCCCCACCCGGGACCGGCGCACTTGCGCACTTTCGCACCTGTTCAGCAGCGCATCCGACCACGCGGCATCAGAGATTCTGCGTGATCCAGTTCGTCATCATCGTGAACAGGTGCACGCTGCGGCCGCCGGCGATGCCGTGGTTGCGGTCGGGGTACATCATGAAGGTGAACTGCTTGTTGGCCGCCTGCAGCGCGTCCACCAGCTGCGTGCTGTTCTGGAAGTGCACGTTGTCGTCGCCGCTGCCGTGCACCACCAGCAGGCGCGCGCGCAGCCCGGCCACGTTCTTCACCGGCGAGCCGCGGTCGTACCCCTGCGGGTTCTCCTGCGGGGTGCGCATGAAGCGCTCGGTGTAGATGGTGTCGTACAGCCGCCAGTCGGCCACCGGCGCCACCGCGATCCCCGCCTTGAAGGGGCTGCCCGGCTGCTCCAGGGTGTAGGCGGTCATGTAGCCGCCGTAGCTCCATCCCCAGATCCCCAGCCGGTTCGCGTCCACGTACGGCTGTTGGGCGAGCCAGCGCGCGGCGTCGAGCTGGTCGGCCGCCTCGCGCACGCCCAGGTTCAGGTACACCGACTTCTTGAAGTCGCGCCCGCGGCCGCCGGTGCCGCGGTTGTCCACGCTCACCACGATGTAGCCCTGCTGCGCCAGGTGCTGGTGCCACAGGTAGCGGCTCCCGCCCCACGCGTCGGTCACCGTCTGCGAGCCCGGCCCGCCGTACACGTACAGCAGCACGGGATACTTCTTCGTCGCGTCGAAGTTGGCCGGCTTGATCATCCACCCGTTCAGCTGCGTCCCGTCCGTCGCGCGGAAGTCGAAGAACTCCACGGGGGCCACGGCGAGCTGCGCCAGCTTCTGCCGCGCGGCGGCGTTGTCCACCAGCGTGCGCACGGGGGTGCCGTCGGTGCGGTGCAGCCGGATCACGGGCGGCGAGCCGGCGCGCGACCAGGTGTCCAGGTAGTACGGCGTCTCGGGGCTGAGCTGCACGGCGTGCGTCCCCGGCTCGCGGGTCAGCCGCTCGGGCGCGCCGCCGTCCAGCCGCACGCGGTACAGGTGGCGCTGCGCGGGGCCCTGCTCGGTGGCGCTGAAGTAGACCAAGCCGTTCTTCTCGTCCACCCCGAACACCGCCGTCACGTCCCACGGCCCGCGCGTGAGCTGGCGGGCCACCGTGCCGTCGCGGTTGTACAGGTACAGGTGGTTGTAGCCGTCGCGCTCGCTGCTCCACAGGAACTGCCGCCCGCCGCGGATGAACGACAGGTCGTCGTCCACGTCCACCCAGGCGCTGTCGGTCTCGGTGAAGACGGTGCGGGTGGCGCCGGTGCGCGCGTCGGCCACCAGCACGTCGAGGCGGTTCTGATGGCGGTTCAGCCGCTGCACCATCAGCTCGTTGGGCGATGCGGCCCACTCCATCCGCGCCAGGTACACCGACGAATCGCTCCCCGTCTGCACCCAGGTGGTGCGGGCGCTGGCGAGCTCGTAGACGCCCACCTTCGCGGTGGGGTTCGCCGAGCCGGCCTTGGGGTAGCGCAGCGAGATCGGCTGCGAGTAGCTGTCGCCGGTGTCCTTCATCCAGAAGAAGGGGCGGACGGGGTTGTCGTCGATGCGCCAGAAGGCGATGCGCTGCCCGTCGGGGCTCCAGCGCCACCCGTCCTGCAGGTCCAGCTCCTCCTCGTACACCCAGTCGAAGGTGCCGTTGATGATGGTTTCGCTGCCGTCGCGGGTGAGCTGCGTCTCGCGGCCGGTGGCCAGGTCGGTCACCCACAGGTTGTTGTCGCGCACGAACCCCACCTTCGTCCCGTCCGGCGAGAGCTTGGCGAACTGCTGCCAGCCGGTCGCGGCGGAGACGGGCGTCAGCCGCTGGCCGGCCAGGTCGTAGACGTAGAAGTGGCCCTTGGTGTTCTGCCGCCAGACCGGCTGGCT
>Ga0190275_10003244_pt1 | contig 11581 bp, 11 predicted proteins | sample Popmic550T_FD_133745 | JGI IMG/M metagenome (GOLD analysis project Ga0190275, IMG submission 133745) | Populus adjacent soil microbial communities from riparian zone of Yellowstone River, Montana, USA - 550 T | ecosystem: Environmental > Terrestrial > Soil > Riparian zone > Trees stand | place... | reverse complement strand
GCACGCCGCGAGGACCGCGGAGACCTCCGCCGTCGAGCCGGGTCGGACCACCGCGGCGGCCGCGCCGCCGAAGCGGCCGGTCACGTCGCGCTCGTAGCGCTCCTCGCCCGCGAGCACGTCGCGAGGGCCGACGAGCCGGCGCAGATCGGGGATCAGGGCGTCGGTCACGCGCGGCACCATATCGGCACTTGTGTCTAGTTGTCTGACAATGTAGGGTCGCCGCCATGGAGGGAAGGGAGCACGGCGTCGCCGCCGTCACGCTTGCGTTCCGTGGTGTGCTGGTCGACCTGGACAGCGCCGAGGAGGCGGTCGTCTACGAGCTGGCGCGACGTCACGGCGTGGCGCCGATGGACCGCGGACGAGCGCTCGCGGCGCGCCTCCGGGAGCTCGAGGCCGAGCGCGGAGGGCTCGCCGGCGCCGCCGACGCGCTCGCCGCCGAGCGCGGGTTCCGGTGGGCTCCGTCCGGCGCGGAGGTCGTCCGGCTCGTCGCCGGCGCGTGCCGTACGCTCGCCGGCGTGCGGTCCGCGCTCGAGCGCCTCGAGATCCCCGCCGTCGCCGTCGCCGCGGCGGAGCCCGAGATCGTCGAGAGCGCGCTGCGGCCACTCGACGGGGCGTTCGCCGCGGTCGTGACCGGCCGGCGCCCGCGGGCGGCCCTGCGTGCGGCGCTCGACCGTGCCGGCATGCCCGCGGACCGCGTGGTGCATGTCGCGGCCGACCGCGCGGAGCTGCACATCGCCGCGGCGCTGGGCATGCGCACCGCGTCCCCCGCGCAGCTCGCGCATCTGGTCGCGGGTGGCGCGCTCGCCGCGACGCCATGACCCTGGAGCTCCACTCCGTCTCGGCCACCGAGGCGCTGGCCCGCGCGCTGCGCGACCGGATCCTGAGCGGCGACGTCGCCCCCGGCACCCGGCTGCCCGAGGTCGAGCTCGTGCGCAGCTACGGGGTCGCGCGGCCGACGGTGCGCGAGGCGCTCCACCTGCTCGTCCACCAGGGGCTGCTCCAGCGCCGGCCGAACCACAGCGCGTGGGTGCCCGAGCTCACGCCCCAGGCGGTGGAGGACATCTTCTTCGCGCGGACGCCGCTCGAGCTCCACACCGTCCGCACGCTCGCGGGCCGCGGCGAGGACATCCCGGCGGCGCGCGCGGCGGTCGAGCGCTTCGAGGCGCTCGGCGACAGCGTGCACTGGAGCGACGCCGTCGACGCGGACCTGGCCTTCCACGTGGCCCTGATCGAGGCCGTCGGCTCGTCGCGACTCGCCCGGTTGCACGCGGCGCTGGAGGGCGAGATCCGGTTGTGCATCGCCCAGCTACGGCCGGCCTGGCATACCCCCGCCGCGCTCGCCGAGGAGCACCGCCAGGTCCTCGACGGGATCCTCGCGGGGTCGCCTCCCGCCGCCGAGGCGCGGATGCGCGAGCACCTCGACAAGGCCGTGCGCGACCTCACCGGCCGGGCCCGCGAGCTCGAGCTCGAAGCCTGACGGCCCGCCGGCCGGGCGCGAGGGCACCCACCCGGCCGGCGGCCGCGCCCGTCAGGCGGCCGCGCGCTCGGCGAGCAGCGATGGATCGCCGTGCCACGCCGCGCGGAGGATCGCGGTGCAGCCGTGGGCGTCCAGCGGGCGCGGGTTGTTGCCGGCGAGCCGGGTGATCCCCGCAGCCTGCTCGCCCATGGCCGCGAGCCGGTCCTCGCCGAGCTCGAGGTCGGCCAGCCGGGCGGGCAGCCCGATCCGCAGCCCGAGGTCGTGGACGATGGCGACCGCGTCGCCCTCCGGCGCGCCCAGCGCAGCCGCCAGCTGGGCGAGCGCGGGCTCGCGCTCCGGGCGGTTGAAGGCCATGACGTAGGGGAGCATCAGCCCGGTGCCGAGCCCGTGCGGCGTGCCGGTCGCCGCGCCGATGGCGAACTGGAGCGCATGGGCGGCGGCGACCCCGGCGTTCGCGAAGGCGAGGCCCGCGTTGAGGGAGCCGAACAGCATCCCGGAACGCGCCGCCATGTCGTCCCCGTCGGCCACGGCGCGCTCGAGGTTGACGCCGATCTCGCGCACCGCGGCCAGCGCCAGGACGTCGGACATGGCGTTCTTGCCGACGGCGACCCGCTCGAGCGGGAGCCGCCAGTCCGGCCGGCGCGTCACCGCCATGAAGGCCTCGATCGCGTGCGACAGCGCGTCGATGCCCGAGTGCGCCGTGACCGACGGCGGGCAGGTCCGCGTGAGCTCGGGGTCGCAGATCGCGGTGCGCGGGATCAGGTACGGGCTCGAGATCCCGACCTTCATCCCGAGCTCCGGGTCGCCGATCACCGACACCGGCGTCACCTCGGAGCCGGTGCCCGCCGTCGTCGGCAGCGCGATCAGCGGCAGGACGGGGCCGGGGACCATGTGCTCGCCGTAGTACGCGTTGAGCGCCCCACCGTGCGCGAGCAGCAGGGCGGTCACCTTCGCGAGGTCGATCGCGCTCCCTCCGCCGACCGCGACGATCACGTCGGGGCGCGCCTCGCGGCCGGTGGTGGCGGCGGCGTCGATCGTCGTCATGGGCACGTCGACGGCCGCGTCCGTGAACTCGACGACGTCGAGGCCGGCCTCGCGCAGGGAGGCCAGCACGGCCGCGTAGCCCTCGGTCGCGGCGAGCACGGGGTCGGTGATGGCGAGGACGCGATGGCCGTGGCGCGCCGCGACGCCGCCCGCCGCGGCGGCCATGCCGCTTCCGAAGAGCACCTCGGCGGGACTGCGGAGAACTGCGAGCTCAGGCATCGGACCTCAGGAAGTCGGCGAGGACGTGGAGGAACTCCCGCTGGTGCTCGACGGCGGGTACGTGCCCGCAGCGGGCGAGCGCGTACAACCGCGCGTCGCGCAGCTGCTCGAGCAGGGGGAGGGCGGCGAACTCGAAGGGCGTGAGCCGGTCGTGGACGCCGTGCACCAGCAGGACCGGGGCGACGACGGCGGCGAGCGCGTCCGCGTCGAGCGCGAGGTCACGGACCCACCGCTCGCGCGGGGCGGGGAAGAGCGGCGCGAACGCCTCGGCGCCCGCGGCCATCGCGGCCTCGCGGGCGCTGACCGCCTCGTCGGTGACCAGCCCGAGGTCGTGATAGAGCAGCGACAGCATCCCGCGGGCGCTGCCGCTGCCCGGCCGCGCGGCCCACAGCGCGTCGAGCGCACCCGGCAGCGGCATCGCCGCGCCCATCGAGCTGACGGCCACGACCCGCGTCACGCGCAGGCGCTCCGCGGCGGCGAGCGCGAGCGCGACGGCCCCGCCCATGGAGTGACCCACCACGGCATAGCGCCGCGCCCGGCGGTCGGCCATGACCCCGCGGGCCTGCTCCACCCACACCGCCCGCCGCGATCCGGTGGCGCTCGGCGCGCCGCCCGGGAACGGCGTCGCGCCGAAGCCGGCCTGGTCGGGCACGATCACGCGGTGGCGGGCGGCGAGAGCCTCCGCGACCACGCGCCATGCGCCCCAGCCCGTGGTCCCGGGGCCGGAGCCGTGGAGCAGCAGCACGGGCGGGCCGGCACCGAGCTCGTGCCCGTGGACGGGCGAGCCCGCGACGTCGGCGACGAACCGCTGCGGGGCGAGGGCGGCGGACGCGGGCACGACGCTCAGGCGGCGACCGCGGTCCGCTCGAGCACCGCCATGAACGCGCGCGACCACTCCGGCATGTCCGGCCAGCCGCGGCAGGAGACCATGTTGCCGTCCACCACGTCCGGGGCGTCGACGACCGTGGCGCCGGCGTTCCCCATGTCGCCGGTCAGCGGCGGGAAGGCCGCGGTCCGCCGGCCCTGGAGCAGGCCGTAGACGGCCGGGACCTGCGGGCCGTGGCAGATCGTCCCGACGGGCAGGTCCTTCGCGAAGAAGTACTCGGTGATGCGCCGCACGTCCGGGTCGACGCGGATGTACTCCGGCGCGCGGCCGCCCGGGATGATCAGCGCCTGGTAGCTCTCGACCTGCACCTCGGAGAAGGCCAGGTCGACGGGCAGCTTGCGGCCGTTCTTCTCCGTGTAGGCGTCCGACTCCGGGTCGAAGTCGTGGATGACCAGCTGCACGTCGCGGCGCGACAACGCGGCCACGTCGCAGGCCCAGCCCGCCTCCCGGACGCGGTACAACGGGTACATGACGTCGAGCTCCTCGGCGGCGTCGCCGGTGAGCATGAGCGCTCGGGGCACTGCTCCTCCTCCGTCGGTGTGAAAGAAATCTATCATCTGATCCGCGTCGCGATCAATCGAACGAGAAGTACTTGGGCTCGATGAATTCGCGCAGCCCGTGGTGGCCGCCCTCGCGGCCGACGCCGCTCTGCTTGACCCCGCCGAACGGCGCTGCCGGGTCCGAGACGACGCCGCGGTTGAGGCCCACCATGCCGGTCTCGATCGCCTCGGCGACGCGCATCGCGCGGCGCAGGTCCCGCGAGTACACGTAGGCGACCAGCCCGTGCTCGGTGTCGTTGGCCTCGGCGACCGCGTCGGCCTCGTCGGCGAAGGTGGTCAGCGGCGCGACCGGCCCGAAGACCTCCTCGCGCAGGATCGCCGAGCCGGCGGCGACCCCGTCGAGGACCGTCGGGGGGTAGAACCACCCCGGCCGGTCGAGCCGCTCCCCGCCCGTCGTGACCCGCGCGCCGCGGTCGCACGCGTCCGCCACGAGCGACTCGATCTTGGCGACCGCCGCCTCGTTGATCATCGGCCCGAGCTCCGCGCCGGGCTCCGTGCCGGCGCCGACCCGCACCGCCGCCATCGCGCGCGTGAGCCCCGCGCTGAACGACTCGGCCAGCGACTCGTGGACGAGGAAGCGGTTCGCCGCCGTGCACGCCTCGCCCCCGTTGCGCAGCTTCGCGGCCATCGCGCCCGCCACGGCGGCGTCCACGTCCGCGTCCTCGAGGACCAGGAACGGCGCGTTGCCCCCGAGCTCCATCGAGACGTTGACCACGCTGCGCGCCGCCAGCGCGAGCAGTTCCCGGCCGACCTCCGTGGAGCCGGTGAACGAGAGCTTGCGGACCCGTGGATCGTCCACCATCGCGGCGACGACCTGGCGCGGCCGCGAGGTGGTGAGGACGCCGACGACGCCGGGTGGCACGCCGGCCTCCTCGAGCATCGATGCGATGAGCAGCGTCGTCAGCGGCGTCTCGGTCGCGGGCTTGACGATCGCGGTGCACCCGGCGGCGAGCGCCGGCCCGAGCTTCCGCGTGGCCATGGCGGCGGGGAAGTTCCACGGGGTGACGAGCACCGAGATGCCCACGGGCTGGGGCAGGACGAGCATCCGCGCGGCGCCTCCGGGGGCGATCGCGTACTCGCCGTCGGCGCGGACGGCCTCCTCGGCGAACCAGCGCAGGAACTCGGCCGCGTAGGCGGCCTCCCCACGTGCCTCGGCGAGCGGCTTGCCCATCTCGGCGGTGATCGTGGCGGCGATCTCCTCCTCGCGGGCCCGCATCAGCTCGAAGCCGCGGCGCAGGGCCTCCGCGCGCTCGCGCGGTGCCGTCGCCGCCCAGCCGGCCGCGGCCGCGGCGGCGGCGTCCACCGCCGCGCGGGCGTCGTCGACCGAGGCGTCGGCAACCGCGGCGATCACGTCGCCCGTTGCCGGGTCGAGCACGTCGATCCGCCCTCCGTCGCCGGCCGGTCGCCACGTGCCGCCGATCAGCAGATCCGTCTGGATGGTCGTGGCGGCCAAGGATGCTCCCTGAAGTGAAGTTGACATTGGTTGCGCCACAAGCGTAATGTTTCTCGCGGTAGTTGTGAAGTGTTTCCAACGCCGTGAGGAGGAGTGGATGCATCCAGGGACGAAGAGGTGGCGGCGCAAGGCCGCCACGGCCGCGACGCTCGCGGCGCTGGCCGCCGCCGTGGCGGCATGCGGCAGCGACGACGACAGCGGTGGCGACGCCGCGGCCGGTGGCGGTGAAGCGGCGCCCGGAGCGGTGCCCGCGCTCTCCGACAAGCCGATCGAGCTGAGCTTCCTGTGGTTCGAGTGGCCGCCGGCGCAGGCGCTCGAGGACTTCGCGAACGAGCATTACACGAAGGAGCGCCCCAACGTCACCGTGAAGGTCAACACGGTGCCGAACCCGAACTGGCACGACGCGATCTTCACCCAGTTCGCCGCCCGCAAGACCGACTTCGACATCCCGATCCTCGACTCGCAGCACATCGGCGAGGCGGTGACCAACGGCAACATCCTCGACCTGACGGACTTCGTCAACGAGAACATCGACACGGACGCCTACGACCCGTACCTGCTCGCGGCCTACGGCCAGTACCCGCAGGCGGAGACCGGGCAGCGCGATCCGGACGCCAAGATGTACGGCCTCCCGCTCCTCGGCGACACGTGGACGATGGTCTGGCGCAAGGACCTGATGGGCGACGAGCCGCCGGCGACCTGGGACGACATGATCGCCGCCGCGCAGAAGTGCCAGGACGAGAACCCGGGCATGAGCGGCCTCGCGTTCCATCAGGCCAACGGCTCCGACGCGGCCGCGGTGACCTACAACACGGTCAACGGCGTGTACGGCGGCGAGCTCTGGACCGCCGCCGACAAGCAGATCGAGGGCGTGATCAACAACGAGGCCGGCCAGAAGGCGATGGACGTCCTGGTCAACCAGATGAAGCCGCTCGCGCCCAAGGGCTCGGGCAACTGGTTCATCGACGAGGTCAACGCCGCGATCGGCCAGGGCAAGGTCTGCGTCGGCTTCAACTGGATCGCCGCCATCGGCGGCCTGCTCGATCCCGAGCAGTCCCAGCTCGGCAAGACGCCCGAGGCGATCGAGAAGAAGCTCGGCTTCGCCGCGCTGCCCGGACAGGACGCGGACGTCGTCCCGCTCGGCGGCATGGGCATGCACGTCTCCAAGTACGCGCCCTCCGACGACCAGGCCGAGGCCCTGAACTTCATCAAGTGGTTCGAGCAGCCCGAGGTCCAGAAGATGTGGGCCGCCGCGGGCGGCGTGCCGGCCCGCACGGACGCGCTCGAGTCGCCGGAGTTCCTGGAGGCCAACCCCTGGAACAAGGTCTACGCGGAGTCCGTGCCCCGGCTGCGCGACATGTGGAACGTGCCGGAGTACGCGAAGCTCATCGACATCGAGAACACCAACGTCAACGCCGCGCTCAACGGGGCCAAGGACCCGGAGCAGGCGCTGAACGACATCGCCGCGGAGCAGCAGAAGGTGCTCGACGCCAGCGGCGGGGGCCTCGAGTAGCCCGCAGCACCGATGGCCGCGCCTGACTCCTCCATCACGCCGGCGGCGCCCCTCGTGGCGCCGCCGGCCGCGCGGCGCCTGCGCTGGCTCGGCGACCGGGGCCTCGCCGGCCTGTTCGTCTCGCCCGCCCTGGCGTTGCTGCTGTTCCTCTCCGTCTTCCCGCTCCTGTGGGCGCTGTACCTCTCGTTCACGGACTACTCGGCCACGCGGGACACGCCGGCGCAGTGGGTCGGGCTCGACAACTACCTCGACATCCTGAAGTCGAGCGCGGTGCACGACCGCGCGATCACCACGCTGGTCTACGTGGTCGGCGCCGTCGGCCTGCAGACGGTGCTCGGCTTCTCGATCGCCTACCTGATCTCCCGCCGCGTGCGCGGCCGGGGGCTCATGACCACCTTGTTCCTGACGCCGATGATGCTCTCGCCGGTCGTCGTCGGCCTGTTCTGGAAGTTCATGCTCGACACGCAGTTCGGCGTCATCAACTCCCTGCTCGGATCGCTCGGGTTCGGCCAGGTCGAGTGGCTGACGAACCAGCGCCTCGCGCTGCTCTCGCTGGTGATCGTCGACACCTGGCAGTGGACGCCGTTCATCATGCTGATCGCCCTCGCCGGCCTGACCGCCGTTCCGCGGTACCTCTACGAGGCAGCGTCGATCGACCGCGCCTCGGAGTGGTTCCGGTTCCGCCACATCACGCTGCCGCTGGTCTGGCCGCTGCTGCTGATCGCCATCCTCTTCCGCGCGATCGAGGCCTTCCGCCTCTTCGACCTCGTCTACATCCTCACGCAGGGCGGTCCCGGCGTCTCGACCGAGACGCTCTCGTTCCACGTCTACAAGGTGGCCTTCCTGGGCTTCGACACCGGTCTGGCGTCGGCCTACGGGATCCTCATGGTGATCGTGGTGATCATCCTCGCGCAGTTCTACCTGCGCTACCTCGACCGGCTCCGGGAGGGTTGATGGCGCTTCAGGTCGATCAGGCCGTCGCGGGCGAGGACACGGGCCGCGAGGCCCGCTCTCGCCGCGGCGCGCCCAGGCGCACGGGATCCGTGCGCACGTGGGTGGAGATCGCGCTGCTGGCGTTCTTCGCCGTGGTGATGCTCTTCCCCGTCGTCTGGATGCTCGAGACGTCGCTGAAGGAGAACCGCGACGTGTACGCCGTCCCCGCGAAGTTCCTCGGCTTCGACGTCACGTTCCACCACTACAAGGACGTGTTCGTCCAGCGCGGCGGCTCCGGCGCGTCGGACCTCGCGATCAACTTCAAGAACTCCGTGATCGTCGCCACCCTCTCGACGCTGGTGGCGACGGCGCTCGGCGTGCCGGCCGCCTGGGCCTACTCGCGCTTCCCCATGAAGCTGAAGAAGGACCAGCTCTTCTTCATCCTCTCCACCCGCTTCATGCCGCCGGTGGTCGTGGTCATCCCGATCTTCCTCATGTACCGCGACCTCAACCTGATCGACACGAAGACGGGCCTGATCCTGATCTACGCGGCCTTCAACCTGCCGTTCACGATCTGGATGATGAAGGGCTTCGTCGACGAGGTGCCGGCGGAGTACGAGGACGCCGCGATGCTCGACGGGTACTCGCGGCTGGAGGCCTTCTTCCGGGTCACGCTGCCGCTGCTGATACCCGGCATCGCGGCCACCGCGGTGTTCGCGCTCATCTTCTCCTGGAACGAGTTCGTGTTCTCCGTCTTCCTGACCTCGAGCGAGGACGCGCGCACCGCGCCGCCCGCGATCGCCGGGCTGATCGGCGGCACGACCGTCGACTGGGGGCTCGTGGCGGCGTCGGCGATGGTCTTCGCCATCCCGGTGCTGATCTTCGCCTTCCTCGTGCGCAAGCACCTCGTCGCGGGCGTGACCCTCGGGGCGGTGCGGCGCTGATGGCCGGCATCGAGATCACGGGGCTGCACAAGCGCTTCCCGGACGGGACGGTGGCCGTCGAGCGCGTCGACCTGTCCATCCGCGACGGCGAGCTGTTCGTCATGCTCGGCCCGTCCGGATGCGGCAAGACGACGACCCTGCGGGCGATCGCGGGGCTCGAGCGCCAGACGGACGGTCACATCGACATCGGCGACACGCGGGTCGACGACCTGCCGCCGGCCGAGCGCGACATCGCGATGGTCTTCCAGTTCTACGCCCTGTACCCGCACCTGCGCACGCGCGACAACATCGCGTTCCCGCTGCGGGCCGAGGGGCTGCGCGAGGAGGAGGTCGACCGCCGCGTGACGGAGGCCGCCCGGATGCTGCAGCTCGAGCCGCTGCTGGACCGGCGTCCCAGCCGGCTCTCCGGCGGCGAGCAGCAGCGCGTGGCGCTCGCGCGCGCGCTGGTGCGCCAGCCACGGGCGTTCCTGATGGACGAGCCGCTGACCAATCTCGACGCGGAGATCCGGGCGGACATGCGCACGGAGATCAAGCACCTGCAGGCGCGGCTCGGGACCACCATGGTCTACGTCACGCACGACCAGATCGAGGCGATGTCGCTCGGGCACCGGATCGCGATCCTCAACAAGGGCCGGCTCGAGCAGGTGGGGACGCCGATGGAGGTCTACGACCGCCCGGCGACCCTGTTCTGCGCGCGCTTCATCGGCTCGCCGCCGATGAACCTCGTGCCGGTCGAGCTCCAGGACGACGCCCTGCGCGGGAGCGGCGGCCTCGCGCTCCATGCGCCCGACGGCCTGGCGCGCGGCCAGGCCGTGGTGGCCGGCGTGCGCCCGGAGGCGCTCGAGCTGGTCGCGCCGGGCGACGGCGCCGTGCCCGCGCGCGTCGTCTCCGAGGAGGCGCTCGGCGACGAGGTGATCTACGTCGTGGAGACGGGCGGCCAGGACCTCCGCGTCCGCATGCCCCCGGCCACCCGCTTCGCCGCGGGTGCCGCCGTCGGCGTCCGCCACACCGGGGGCGCGCCGCCGGTCTACGACCCCGAGACCGAGGAGGTGCTCGCCTGATGGGCGCGATCCAGGCAGAGAATCTGCGCAAGGCCTTCGGCGATGTCCAGGCGCTCGACGGCGTCTCCCTCGACGTCCCCGACGGCGCGTTCTACGTCGTGCTGGGGCCGTCGGGCGCCGGCAAGACGACGACGCTGCGGGCGATCGCCGGGCTCGAGAAGCTCGACGAGGGCAGCGTGCACCTCGACGGGCTCGACGCGACGCGGGCGACGCCGGCGGAGCGCGACCTCGCGATGGTCTTCCAGAGCTACGCGCTGTACCCGAAGAAGACGGCGTTCGCGAACATCGCGTCCCCGCTGAAGGCGCGCAAGCTGCCGCAGTCCGAGATCCGCGCGGCCGTCGAGCGGGTCGCCGACCTGCTGCACATCGAGCGGCTCATGAACCGCAAGCCCGCCCAGATGTCGGGCGGCGAGATGCAGCGGGTGGCCCTCGCGCGCGCGCTGGTGCGCGAGCCGCGGGCGTATCTGATGGACGAGCCGCTGACGAACCTCGACCTCAAGCTCCGCGTGGAGATGCGCACGGAGCTCACGCGCATCCACCGCTCGCTCGGACGGACGTTCCTGTACGTCACCAACGACCAGGTCGAGGCCCTCTCCATGGCCGACCGCATCGCGGTCCTGCGCGCCGGCTCGGTCCAGCAGGTCGGCGCGCCGCGCGAGATCTACGAGCGGCCGGTCAACCGCTGGGTGGCGGGCTTCGTCGGCAGCCCGCGGATGAACCTGCTGCCGTGCCGTCCCGAGGGTGGCCGGCTGGTCGGCGAGCACGGCTGGACGCTGCCGCGCCCGCAGTGGGCGCTGGGCGAGTCCGGCCGGCCGCTGCTGCTCGGACTGCGGGCGGAGGACCTGTCGCTGGACCGGCGCGACGAGAGCGCATCGCTCGGCGGCGAGCTCTACGCGCTCGAGCCGCTCGGCGACCGCACGCTGGTCGACGTGGACCTCGGCGGCACGGTCATCAAGGTGAAGGCGCGACCGAGCATCGGCGGCGCCCCCGGCGAGCCGATCCAGGTCGCGGTCGACCTCGAGCGCGCGCATCTCTTCGACGCCGAAACGGGCGACGCGATCTCCCGCTGACCCGCTTTACTTGCCGGTGTCCATGCCCTCCGACCAGCCCGTGCCGAGCAGCGTCCGCCGCGCGCGGATCCTCGAGCGCATCCAGCAGGTCGGCGGCGCGTCGCTCGCCGAGCTCGCGGCCGAGCACGCGGTCTCGACGATCACGGTGCATCGCGACCTCGAGCAGCTCTCGCGCGACGGCCTCGTCGTGCGCTTCCACGGTGGCGCGCGCGCGGCGCCGCTCCCGGACGGGGGCGAGCAGCGGCCCGGCACCGCCTGGGACCGCCGCCTGCGCGAGGCGGCGGACGCCAAGGACGCGATCGCCGCCCGCGCGCGCGGCCTGATCCACGACGGCGAGACGATCTTCCTCGACGCGACGTCGACCGCGTTCGCGCTCGCGCACCGGCTCGAGGTGGAGGCCGTCGAGGACCTGACGATCGTC
>Ga0190275_10003243_pt1 | contig 11581 bp, 11 predicted proteins | sample Popmic550T_FD_133745 | JGI IMG/M metagenome (GOLD analysis project Ga0190275, IMG submission 133745) | Populus adjacent soil microbial communities from riparian zone of Yellowstone River, Montana, USA - 550 T | ecosystem: Environmental > Terrestrial > Soil > Riparian zone > Trees stand | place... | reverse complement strand
GCGACCATCGTGCTCTGGCTCGGTGGCCGGCAAGTATTGGCGGGTACCATGAGCCTGGGAGAGTTCGTCGCTTTCAACGGCTATCTGGCGATGCTGACCTGGCCGCTCATGGCGATTGGCTACACCGTTAATCAATATCAACGCGGCACCGCGGCGTTGACGCGCATCGCCGAAGTGCTGGATATGCCGGTCGGTGCCCGCTATGCCAGCGCCGCCGATTCCGAGCCGGGACAGACCGTTCGTGGCGACATCGAGCTGCGCAACTTGACTTTCTCCTACGAAGCTAGTCAAGCGGCTGGACTGCGCGATATCAATTTGCATATTCCGGCCGGCAAGAGTTGCGGCATTGTCGGCGAGACCGGTTCGGGCAAGAGCACCTTGGTCAATCTCATGCTGCGGCTCTATGAGCCACCTGAGAATTCGATTCTTATCGACGGTCTCGATATTCGCCGGATGCCGTTACGCGAGCTGGAGGACGCCATCGGCTATGTCGCCCAGGATATCTTTCTATTCTCCGGATCGTTGCGCGAGAATATTTTGCTCGGGGTCGAGTACGGCGAATTGGCGCGGGTCGAGGAAGCGTCGAGAATCGCCCGGCTGTTGCCGGCGATCGAATCTTTTGGCGCCGGTTTCGATACCGTGATCGGCGAGCGCGGCGTGCGCCTATCGGGCGGACAGAAGCAGCGCACCGCACTGGCGCGGGCGCTGATCAAAAATCCGCCGATTCTGATTCTCGACGACGCCTTTTCCAGCGTCGATGTTGAAACCGAAGAAGAGATTCTGCGCGAGCTCAGACAATTTATGCGCGGCCGCACGACGCTGTTGATTTCGCACCGGATCTCGACGGTGCGCGACGCCGACACAATCGTCTACCTGCGTGACGGCGCGATTATCGAGCGCGGCAACCACGAGCAGCTCTTGGCGCGCCGCGGCGCTTATTTCAATCTTTATCAGCGTCAGAGTTTAGAACGGCAAGTCGGTAGTCTGATGCTTGAGGACGGGCAGCGATGATCGGCGCCCAACTTCCCGATGAGGAGATCCTCGGTAAGGCCTACGACGCGCGCTTGATGGTGCGCATCCTGCGTTATCTGCGGCCATACTGGAAGCTGCTCGCCGTGGCGTTTGGCTTTTTGCTGCTGCAGACCGGCACGCAACTACTCGGGCCTTATATCACCAAGATCGCCATCGATCGGTATATTGCCACTCGGGATATTCACGGCCTCGATTTGATGGCGCTGGCCTATCTCGGCGTGGTCGTGTGCGGCTTTGTCGTATTGTTCATTCAGACCTACACCACCGAGTATATCGGCCAGCGCGCCATGCATGATTTGCGCCTGGAAATTTTCAGCCATTTACAAAAGCAGGATCTCGCTTATTTCGACCGCAACGCCGTCGGCCGGCTGATGACCCGGACGATCAACGATGTCGAGACGCTCAACGAACTGTTCAGCACCGGAGTCGTCGGTCTGATGGGCGATGTCTCGATCGTTTTCGGCATCGCGGCGGTGATGCTTTGGCTCGATTGGCAACTAGCGCTGGTCTGTCTCGCGGCGTTTCCGGTGATTGTCTATTTGAGTCGGTTTTATCGCCGGCGCGCCCGCGAGGTTTATCGCCAGAGCCGGCTGATTCTCGGCCGGCTCAATGCCGGCTTGCAGGAAAACATCGCCGGCGTGGCGACGGTGCAGGCGTTCGGCCAAGAAGAGCGAATGTACCGGCGCTTTCAAGAGGTCAATCTCAACTATCGCGATGTTCTGCTGCAGAGCATTCGTAACAACGCAGTGTTCTTTCCGGCGATCGAACTGTTCAGCGCCATCTCGGTGGGACTGCTGCTGTGGTACGGCGGTTTGCAGGTGCTCGGCAATGCCGTCGAAGCCGGTGTGCTGGTGGCGTTTCTCCAGTACATTCAGCGCATGTACCAACCGATCCGCGACCTGGCGGAGAAGTATAATATCATGCAAGCCGCCATGGCCTCGTCGGAACGGATTTTTCTCTTGCTCGATGAGGCTGAAACCATCAAGAATCCGCCTGAGCCCAAGCGCGTCGACAGGTTCGCCGGCGCGGTCGAATTCAAAAACGTCCAGCTGTCTTACCGGCCTGGCGATCCGGTGCTGAAAAATATCTCGTTTCGCGTGCGGCCCGGCGAAAAAGTCGCGCTGGTGGGCGCCACCGGCGGCGGCAAGACCTCGATCATCTCCGCGCTGTGCCGCTTCTACGATGTCGACAGGGGACAGATTCTCGTCGATGGCATCGATGTCCGGGAGTGGAACAAGCAGGAGCTGCGCCGCCATCTAGGTTTGGTGTTGCAGGATGTGTTTCTCTTTTCCGGTGACATCGCCACCAACATCACTCTCGGCGACCCGCGTATTAGCGAACAGCGCATGATCGACGCGGCGGCGCGCGCGCAGATCACACCGTTCATCGATAAGCTGCCCAAGGGTTTCCATGAAGAAGTCCAAGAGCGTGGTTCGACTTTGTCGCAGGGGCAGCGCCAGTTGTTGTCTTTCGCCAGGGCCCTCGCCTTCGACCCGAAAATTCTCATTCTCGACGAGGCGACCAGCTCGGTGGACACCCGGACCGAAGGGTTGATCCAAGAAGCGCTGACCGAACTGCTGCAAAATCGCACCGCGCTGATCGTCGCGCACCGATTGTCGACGATCAAGCACGCTGACCGGATTCTCGTCATCCACAAAGGCGAAATCAGGGAAGAGGGCAGTCACGATGAGCTGCTGGCCCGCGGCGGTTTGTATGCGAGGCTGTACGAATTGCAATATCGGTTTCAGGAACGGGACACGGCGGTGGTTGCCGCAACCGCCGCGCCGGTGTGAGCAACGGCCAACACTGCAATTTAGGTGACGAATCCCAATTTTGTATTCGCGCTAAACCCGGGGAAAATTTTCGTCAGCTCTTTCTGGCCAAGATGGCGGGTCAGCACTTCGCCACAGACAGCGCGGAAGTCCGTGGTGAGGGCGAGGTCTCGCCCTTCGTTAAGCGCTTCCGGCGCAAGGCCGGGCCAGCGGCCGTAGACTTTGCCGCCGCGCACGTGTCCGCCCATGGCGAACATGACGTTGGCGTGACCATGATCGGTGCCGCGGTTGCCGTTCTCCCGGGCGGTCCGGCCGAATTCTGACATGGTTAGAAGCACGACATCATCCATACGGTCGCCGAGATCGCGGTAAAATGCCGCCAGCCCGTCGGCCAATTCTGCCAGCCGGTTAGCCAGTTGACCGGTGGCGCCGCCTTCGTTGGCATGGGTGTCCCAGCCGCCGATCTCGGTGAAGGCGACTTCCAAACCGACGTCGGCTTTGATCAACCGGGCGATTTGCGCCAGACCGACGCCAAAACGGCCGGCCGGGTAGCGTTCGCCCGAGACAGGGATTTTGCTGTCGAGACGTTTGAGCTCGGTCATGGCGCCAAAAAGATTCTCAGCGCCGAAGCGGAGCTCGCGGTCCTGGGTGTTGGCGTAGAGTTTCGCCAAGGCTTTGCCGAGGGCTTCGTTGCGGAAGCGAAACTCCTCGATCGACGACAGCGTTAGCGCCGGGGTAGGGCCGGACAACATGCGCGGCAGCTGCGCGGTGACGGCGATGCCGCGAAAGTGCGATGGATTTTTTTTATTGTCCAGCAAAGCGCGGTTGAGCCAGCCGTCCGCCGTGCTTTTGATGCCTGGCGTACCGATCTCCATGTAATCTTGGGCATCGAAATGGGAGCGGGTGTTATCCGGCGAACCGGCGGCATGAATAAAGCCCAGATGACCTTTGTCGTAAATGTTTTTCAACGGCGCCAATGCCGGATGGAGTGCGTAAAAGCCGTCGAGATCGATGGCGCTTTCATCGTTCGATCCCGGCTGGCGCACGGCGATGCTCGGGCGCAGTTGGTAATAGGCCGCATCTTTGAACGGAATGACCACGTTCAAGCCATCCATCGCGCCGCGCTGAAATACCACGACCAGGGATTTGTTTTTTGCCGACTGCGCTTGCGCGGCGCGGACGAGAAACGCCGGTGGTAAACCGAGGGCGAGAAAGCCCAAACCGGCGGACTGTAGAAAGGCGCGGCGCGACGAGTTCATCTCTACCTCCGTTGAAATTCCGGCGCTGCCAATAGCAGCGCGATGGCTTGATGGCCTTCGGTTTCCGCCAACGCTGCTTGAGTGGCCGGCGATAGCGAGTTCGGCGCGATGCGGCTAATGAGCTCGTCCCGATTGTTCAGCGTTGCTGTCGGTACCTTTGCTCCCGGCAAACGGTTTGCGACCAGGTCAGCAACGAAGTTCATGCGCGTGAGCAACATATCGGCGCTGATCCAAGAGGCCGCGATATCGGCATAGCCGGTGGGCGCTTGGGCTAGGAATAACGGTTCGCCCATGCGCCCCAAGTAGCGCAGCAGTTGGGGCGTCACCTGGGTTTCGCTGCCGGTGACCCGCAGGGCGCTGGCGACGAACTCTAAAGGATTTTTAATCTTGGCGTGATAAAGTTCGCCGGCAAAAAACTCCGGGGTGTCGACGATGGCGCGCAGCACCGTCGGGATATCGCCATCACTCTGGCGAAACGCGTCGGTGGCTTTGTTGACGATCCCCAGCGGCGGCTCGTCGGCGACCAATCGGCGAGCCAGCTTGGTCGCGATAAACTTCGCCGTCGAAGGGTGTTTGACCAGTATATCGATGACTCGCAAACCGTCATCCATACCGCCGCCGCGCGGAATACGCTGGCCAAGGACGGTTTTTTCACCGTAGTCATGAATGCGCGGCTCGAAACGAAACACGCCTTGGCCCTGGGGCTGGGTGATCGTCCAGCCGGTAAAACAGCGGGCCACTTCCTGAACATCTTTTTGCGTGTAGCCGCCGTCGACGCCCAAGGTATGCAGCTCCATTAGCTCGCGCGCGTAGTTCTCGTTCAAGCCGCGGCGCCGATTGTTCGGCCCGCCGAGTTGAGCGCCGCGGGAATCCGGATCGGCGCTCAGCCAGTTGTCCAAATAAAACAACATCGCCGGGCTTTTGGCCGTTGCCAGCAACAGATCTTTAAACTTGCCTAAAGCCAGCGGGCGGATCGTATCGCGGTCGTAGGCGGTGGTCAGCCAGCGGTTGGCGCCTTTAGCAATGTAGATGTTGAAATGGTTGCTCCAGAAATCGACCATGATTTCCAAGAGTTGGCGGTTGCTGTACAGCGCCCGCAAAAGTTTCGCCTGTTGCAGTTCGAGGATGACGACGCGCGGCCCCTCCATGGACTCCATGGTCATGCCGGCCGGTTGATTGGCCTGCTGGGCTTGCCGTCGCTGCACTCTTGGTGGTGGATAGAGTTCGATCAGTTCACGGCTGTTAAGCCGCATGGTTTTCAACGCCGCGACTTTTTCGTCGGCGCCATTGTCGGCTATGCGTTCCGGTGTGAGCTGTTCGTCAAGATAGCCGCGGATGCCGATGCGTGTCGCTCTTTGAATGTCGTTCCTGGTTGGGCCGAAGCTGGTACGATTTAAGAAGTGAACTATCTTCTGTTCTTGGCTGAGGGGTGCGTTCATGGGCTACTCCCTGTCTCGACCGCCGGGCGAATTCTCGCGCCGCTTCTCGCGAAAGCGCCGCTCGTCTTCAAACTTGCCGTGCTTTTTGCGCTCGCGCAATTGTTCACGCAACTCCTGCCGTTCATCTAGCGGCATCTTTTCGAAATGCTCGCGCACCTTCTCGCGCCGTTCAAGGAGCTTTTGGCGCAATTCCTGGCGTCTTTCCGGCGGCAGGTCGCGCAGCGTCTGCATGCGCCGCTTGATTTCCTCCCGTCGTTCGGGCGACAGCTTGCGATACTCTTCCCAGCGTTTTTGTAATCGCTCGCGATCCTCAGGCTTCAGTTTCTGAAAGCGCTCGAAATTGCGCCGCGCCCTAGCCTTCTCTTCGGGCGGCAGCTTGCGCCAGTTGTCGAACTTGTCCTGCAGTTCGGCCTTGTCCTTGGGATCGAGGTCTTTCCAGCGCTGGTAGCGCTCGCGCATCTCCTGTTTTTCCCCCGGTGACATTTTCTGCCAGCGCTCGCGGGACTCCTGTTCGTTCTGGGCGATCGTCAAACCCGGTTGCGCGATTTGGCTGCGTGCCGGCGCGGCGTACAAGCACGCCGCAATGCCGGCGACGATGGCCGCTTTGCCCAATGCCTTCACTTGGAGGTCTCCTTCTTTTTCGCGGCTGGCGGTTTTTGCGCCACACGGGTCTTGCCGGTTTCGTCCAATGATTCTGCGCCATCCAGTTCCCGCATCATTTCCATGTGCTTGACCATTTCCATTTCGCGCAGGAACTCCATCATCTTGAGCATCTCTTTAGCGGGCAGCTCCGCTTCCCTGGTCGCGGCGAATAATCCGGGCACGGCGATCAGTAGTAATAGCAGCGGCAACGGGTTGCGAAGATTCACGTAAAGGGCTCAAGCCGCGTCGCTGGCCGTGCTGCCCATGACTTCGAGCAGATCCAATTCATCCAAAACATCCATGGCGCGAAAAAATTCCAAGTGCTCCGCCACCGGCAGCGCTTCGGTCATCTCGTCGTCCGGCGTGCCGTTTTTGCCAGACCACAGGCCGCCACCGAGAGTGAAACTCAGCGCCAAGACCACCAGCGCCGCGCTGGCGACCGCGGGCAGATAGCCTGGTTTGAAAATTGCCGTGAAATTGTGCCACCAAGATTTGTTTTCGACCGCGGCGTCGATCTTGTGGCGCAGTTCACGGTTATAGTTCATCCAGAACTCTTGCGGGGGTGTGTCGGTTGTAACCGTCAGCGGCAACAGCGTTGCGAGTTCGTGCAAGTAGTCCGAGCAGCCCGCGCAAGTGGCGGCATGGGCTTGGAGCCGCGCGCGTTCAACGCCGTCCAAATCGCCATAGTGAAGCAGCACGAGGTCGGCTTCCAAGTCTGCGCAGGCGCTTGCTGCCGGGTTGATTCGCTCCGTCATAATTCCTCCTAGACCAATTCCGCCAAGCTTTGCCGTAGCGTGGTGACGGCGCGGTGCAAATGCACTTTCACGGTGCCCTCGGCAGTTTCCATGGTCGCGGCGATTTCCTTAATCGAAAGTCCTTGATTGTTCTTCAAAATAAATGCCATGCGTTGTTTCGCCGGCAGTTTTTGCAGGGCGGCGTCGACTTTGCCCGAGATCTGGCCGGCCAGCACATGCTGCTCCGGCGCTAGAGGCCGAGCCGGAGTATGGGACGATTCCATTTGGCTCTCGATGCTCTCGTCAAACTCGCCGGCGTAAGTGCGCTTGGCGCGCCGCTTGTAATCGAGACAGACGTTGACGACGATGCGATAAAACCAAGTATAAAAACTCGAACGTCCGTCAAAGTTCTTCAAATAAGTAAACGCCTTCAAGAACGCCTCTTGTGATAGATCCTTGGCATCCTCGCGATCGCGGGCGAAACCGAAGGCGATATTGTAGGCCTTCTGTTTATGGCGGTCGATCAGTTCTTCGAACGCCCGGCGGTCGCCCTGTTGGGCCAGCGCCACCAACTCCTCATCCCCAGAGTTCGCCAATTGGCTGGTCCTGCCTTTCGTCGATTCCCGCGTGTTCGCATTACTGTGGAGGGGGCGGCGGAAAAATTCAAGTTCTTGCGCCGCTTGAAGGAGTGCCATGATCGACTCCCGGTTAGTTCTTGACGGCTTCGCGGCGGTCGGTCCGCAGCTCTTTGCGGTCCTGGTGCCGTTCGATGCGGCCTTGTTTCAATTCCTTGCGATCGCCTTTGACCTCCGCCTTGCTCTGCGCGATCTCGTTGCGGTCTTGGGCGATTTCTTCTTTGCTCGCGCCATTCTTGAGGTCTCGGCGTAATTCACGACGGTCGCGGCGCAGCTCTTTGCGGTCCCTGCGCAACTCTCGGCGGTCGCCCTTGACCTCCCTGCGGTCGCGGCGGATCTCCTTGCGGTCCTGTTTCAACTCGGCTTTCTCGGCCGGGGTGACCGTGCCTTCGGCGGCGATTGCTGGCGAATTTGCCAGCCCCAAGGCGGCGACGAACAGTCCCAGGCCCATGAGCGATTTAGTTTTCATGTCGAATACCTCGTAGGCTAGTTTTGGTTTTTCTAGGGGTTAGACGACGCTAAGGGGGATCGGTTTACCGGCTCTACTGGAAAACCTCAATAACGGTTTGCCTCGCTGCAAAGTCGGCCTGTTCGCGGCTGTTTCGCCTGACGGTTCGGCTGAATCGGTAGCTGGCTGGGGCGGATACGGCAAAAGGCGTGAATTTCCGGGGAGTCGCCGAGCCTTACTCCCGCGTCAGGGTGGCTAGGTACGATTTGGCCAAGCATAATCGCTCGGCGATCAAACTCGGCAATATGCTTCGGGCGAATCGAGGGAGAACGGTGTGAATATCCTCAGGTCACTGCTATTGTCACTCTTCCGTGTGCCTGCATACCCCGCCCTCAAGAGGACGCGCAATCAACAATATCGTAGCGCATTATCGGAGGATCTGAATCCGTCGAATGTCATAATAGCAGCGGACTGTATCGAGCCCCTAGATATGCCGGTGCCGCTTGCGCGATTCCGGTAATAAGGACTGCCGGTGTCTGCGAGCGTTTTAAATTGACAAGGTGAATGCCTTTGATTAGGTTAACTCCCATGGGGGTCTCGGGAGTCAGGACAGCAAAAATGGTGAGCCGTATCACCTGTGCGGCGCTATTGCTGTTTGTTTTCTTTTTGCCGCTGCATTTCCATTTTGCCTCGTCGTCACAGCTCAATAGCCAGTGCAGTTGTCTGCATGGCGCTCGCGCGCAGTTGGGCTTACACGACGATACGCCGATCACAACAGCTCCGACCTCTACCTTTGCGATCCCACTTGCAGCACAAAGCGACGAGTGGAATTTCGCCACGCCGCAGGGTCCATTTGTCCGCGGACCGCCTCTCTCACTGCCAGTCTAGTTCATCAAACGTTGGCCATATTGGTTTTTCCTCCCTCGGGTTCGTGCGAGCGGAGGGAATTTCGTTTTCTCGAGGGAGGTCTCGTCATGGTTTCATCCGCTTTGCGGACACCATCACTGGCGGTGTCCGCCGTATTTTCCGTTTTATTATTCATTTCGGAGCGGGGCTTGGCTCAAGACTCCGAGCTCGAATCGTTGCGGTCGCTGGTCAAGGGCATGGAGCAGCAACTGCAAAAAGCGTTGCAGCGCATCGATCAGCTGGAAAATGAGCGGGGCATCACAGCCACGCGGGTGGAGCAGGTCGAGAAGTCGGCCAGAGCGAGACAAAGCGCGCCGTCGGCGCTTAATCCGGCCATTGGCATGGCGATCGATGCCACCGCCGAGCAACGCAGCAAAGCCGGCGGGACATTTAATTTCCGCTCGGCGGAGATCGGCATCGCCGCCTCCATCGATCCCTATGCGCGCGGCTACGCTTATTTTACCGGCAGTGGCGAAGGCGTCGAGGTCGAAGAGGCGGCGATGGTGACGACCTCTTTGCCGTGGAATTTACAAGCCCGCGGCGGGCGGTTTTTCGCCGACTTCGGCCGCTTGGCCAAGTTCCATCCCCATGAATATGCGTTTGTAAATACTCCTTTGTCTTTGGAGCGTATCGTCGGCGGTGAGTCCAAAGCCGACGGCGCTGAGCTGAGCTATCTTTTTCCGACACCGTTTTTCTTGCGCGGCACCGTTGGCGGTTACAATAAGCTCGGCGCGGAAAACGAACGGTTGGATGACAGCAAGTCCCGCTCGTGGAGCCGGTTCACTTACCTCGGTCGGCTCAATACCTATTTTGATCTGACCGATAATCATAGCGTCGAATTGGGAACAAGCGTTGCTTTTACTCCTTCGAGTCGCATTCCCGATGTTGCGCAAGGCGGTAGCCGGACACTCAGTGGCCTTGACCTGACCTATCGTTACCAACCGCTCGATAGCACGCTGTATCAAGGCTTGTCCTTCGGCGCCGAACTGTTCGGCAACAGCGAGCGGCTCCAGCGCGCCTCAGGGGTCCGGCGCATGTTTGCTCCCGGCGGGTACGCCTACGCCGAGGCCAAGCTCAACCGCGAATGGTCGGCAGGTTTTTTGTACGATAACGCGCCGAGCTTGGTGAGCCCAGGAAAGAAGACCCAGAGCTATTCACCTTTCTTGACCTGGAATCTGAGCGAGTTTAACCGGCTGCGCTTCCAATACACCTACGGCAACGACAACGTTAACGAATCGAAGGCCGATGGTGGGAATCAATTTTTTCTGCAGTGGACCACCACGTTGGGCGCCCATTCGCACGGCTTCGCCAACCGCTAATGGTGGAGTCAATGAAGGAGATAAAGTCATGCAAGTGAAACGACGAAGTTTTGTCTGCGTGTTGTTTTTGGTTGTGCTCTGGAGCGCCGGGGGCGTTGCTCAAGCGCAGTCGATTCGTGTGGTTACGACTATTCCCGATCTGGCGGATATCACCAAACAGATCGGTAAGGAATTGGTCGAGGTCGAGAGTCTCACCCGCGGTGTCGAGTTCATGCACGCGGTGCCGGTCAAGCCGAGTTTCGTTCCCAAGCTCAACCGCGCCAATATTCTTGTGGCGATGGGATTGGACTTGGAAATTTCTTGGCTGCCGGCGCTTTTAGAACCGGCGAGTAATCCGAAAATCATGCCGGGCCAGCCGGGCCATGTCGATTGCTCGGCGGGGATTACCGTGCTGGACGTGCCGAGAAGCGTTGACCGCGCCGAAGGTGATGTTCATCCCAAGGGCAATCCGCATTACAACCTCGATCCGTTCAACGGCAAAGTGATAGCGCGCAATATCGCCGACGGATTGGGGCGTAATTTTCCGCAACATAAAGCTGTCTTTGAGAAGAACTTAGCCGCCTACTCGGCCGAGTTGGAGAAAGCGGTTGCAAGATGGCAAACCCTGGCAGCGCCACTGAAGGGAACCAAGTTCGTCGCCTATCATAGCGATTGGGCTTATTTCGCCAGCCGATTCGGTCTTCAGCAGATCGGCAGCATCGAACTAAAACCCGGCATCGAGCCGACGCCCAATCACTTGGTCGCGCTCGTTCAGAAAATGCAGCAGGAAAAAGTCCAAGTGATCATCTATGGGCCGCAGAGCGACCGCTACCCGAAGCAGCTCGCAGGTCAGACCGGCGCTGCCGTGGTGCGATTGCAAAGCACCGGCGGCGCGACGGCGGAAACCGACAGCTACATCAAGTTTATCGATTACAATGTCAGGAGTTTGCTGGCCGCGCTCAAAAAGAGTTAGGAAAGATCCTTAATGCAGCTTGAAAACGATCGTTTTGAGGAGAGCTTGCGTGAGTAACGAACTCCCCTTGGTTTCGCTTCGCGCTTCAACGCTCGGTTATGACGGCGTCGCGGTATTGCAAGCCGTCGATTTGGATATCCGCGCCGGCGAGCTTATTGCGATGGCCGGACCCAACGGTTCCGGCAAGACGACAATCTTCAGGACGATTCTGGGGTTTCTTCCCGTGATCAGTGGCGTGCTCGTGCGCAATTGCATGCTCAGCGAGTTCGGCTATGTGCCGCAGAGTTCTGCTCTGGATTCGACCTTTCCGATCACCGCGCGCGAAGTGGTGGCAATGGGCGGCTTCCGACGGCTCAAACCCTATCTGGGATTGCCGGGACGGGAAAAACGGCGCTTGCACGACGTGCTCGAGCAGGTCGGGTTAGGTCATCTGGCGGGACGAT
>Ga0190275_10003242_pt1 | contig 11587 bp, 11 predicted proteins | sample Popmic550T_FD_133745 | JGI IMG/M metagenome (GOLD analysis project Ga0190275, IMG submission 133745) | Populus adjacent soil microbial communities from riparian zone of Yellowstone River, Montana, USA - 550 T | ecosystem: Environmental > Terrestrial > Soil > Riparian zone > Trees stand | place... | reverse complement strand
GTCGGAGGTGCAGCGGACGTTGAAGGCGTGGCGCTTCTTCCACCAGTTCCGGACGGACCTGGAGGCGCCAGCGCGGCAGCCGCAGATTGGCGTGCGGACGACGGCGCTGGCGCATGACGGGAGAGACCTGGCAGCGGCGCTGGGAACGATCCAGGAGATTGGGGATGCCCGGGGGCTGGCGAAGGCGCTGGACGACGCGTTCCCTGGAGCGGAGCTGGAGGTGGAGGCGCCCCAGGGGCGCTTCAGCCTGGCGCTGCGCATGCCGGGGCTGAGCCGGCCGATGGCGGCGAGCGAGCTGTCGGACGGGACGTTGCGCTACCTGTGCCTGCTGGCGGCGCTGCTGAGCCCGCGGCCGCCGCCGTTCGTGGCGCTGAACGAGCCGGAGACGAGCCTGCACCCGGACCTGCTGGGGCCGTTGTCACGGCTCATCGTGGATGCGGCGAAGCACAGCCAGATCTGGGTGACGACGCACGCGGAGGCGTTGGCGGAGGCCGTGTCGAGGCGCACGGGCTACGAGCCGGTGCGACTGGTGAAGCACGGGGGAGCCACGGAGGTGGAGGGCACAGCGGTTCGCGAGGAGGAGTGACTCGTGGCTCGAGTGCCACCTCACGCTCGGGCCCATGGCGAGCCCGAGCCACAGGCTGCGCTACTGCTTCGCCTTGGCGATCGTCTCTTTCGCCGCCTTCACCACGTTGTCCACGGTGAAGCCGAACTTCTGCAGCAGGGCCTTGAGCGGCGCGGAGGCGCCGAAGGAGCGCATGCCCACCACGGTGCCGCGCAGGCCCACCCAGCGCTCCCAACCGAACACCTCCGCCTGCTCCACCGCTACGCGCGCGCGCACGGAGGGAGGCAGCACGGAGTCCTGGTAGCGCTCGTCCTGCTGCTCGAAGAGCTCCCACGAGGGCATGCTCACCACCCGCGCCTTCACGCCCTCGGCCTTGAGCTTCTCGTAGGCCTCCACGCACAGCGCCACCTCGCTGCCGGTGCCGATGAGGATCACCTCGGGCGTCCCATCGGAGTCGGCGAGCACATAAGCGCCCTTGGCCACACCAGAGGCAGGCGCGTACTTCGTGCGATCCAGCGTGGGCACCGCCTGGCGCGTGAGCACCAGCGCCACCGCGTGAGTCTTCTGCTGGGCGATGACGCGCCAGGCCTCTGCCACCTCATTGGCATCCCCGGGCCGCAGGACGATGAGACCGGGGATGGAGCGCAGGCCCGGCAGCTGCTCCACCGGCTGGTGCGTGGGCCCATCCTCGCCCAGGCCGATGGAGTCATGCGTGAAGATGTGAATGGCCGGAATCTCCATGATGGCGGAGAGCCGGATGGCTGGGCGCTGGTAGTCGCTGAAGATGAGGAACGTGGCCCCGTAGGCGCGCAGCTTGCTCAGCGCCAGCCCGTTCACGATGGAGCCCATGGCGTGCTCGCGCACCCCGAAGTGGATGTTGCACCCGGAGTGGTCACCCGGCTTCATCGGACCCGAGAAGCCCAGGTACGTCTTGGTGGACGGGTTGAGGTCCGCCGAGCCGCCCAGCAGCCACGGATAGTTCTTCGCCAGCGCGGTGAGCACCTTGCCGCTCGACTCGCGCGTGGCCATGCCCTTGGCATCCGCCGGGAAGGTGGGCAGCTCCTTGTCCCAGCCCGCGGGCAGCTCGCGCCGCAGCATGCGCTCGAGCTGGTCGGCCAGCTCCGGTTGCTGCTTCTTGTACTCGACGAACGTCTTCTCCCACGCCTCCCTCAGCTGCTTGCCGCGCGCACCCAGCCGCTCCTGAAAGCGCTCACGCACGCCCTCGGGCACCAGGAACTGCGCATCCTCGGGCCAGCCGTAGTTCCGCTTGGCGGCCTTGATCTCCTCGGCACCCAGGGGCTCGCCGTGGGCCGCCGCCGTGCCCTGCTTCTTCGGAGACCCGTAGCCGATCTGGCTGCGGACGACGATGAGGGTGGGCTTGCCCCGCTGCTCCTTGAAGGAGCGATATGCCGCGGACAGGGCCGCCAGGTCATTCGCATCGTCCACGTGCAGCACGCGCCAGCCGTAGGCCTCGAAGCGCCTGCCCACGTCCTCGGTGAAGGCCAGATCCGTGCTGCCGTCGATGGAGATGCGGTTCGCGTCGTAGATCCAGCACAGGTTGGGAAGCTGGAGGTGCCCGGCGATGGAGGCGACCTCGCTGGCCACGCCCTCCATCATGTCCCCATCTCCGCACAGCGCCCACACGTCGTAGTCGAACAGGGTGAAGCCAGGGCGGTTGAAGTACGAGCCCAGCCACCGGGAGGCGATGGCCATGCCCACGCTGTTGGCCACGCCCTGGCCCAGCGGGCCGGTGGTGGTCTCCACACCGCTGGTCCACCGGTACTCGGGGTGGCCGGGGGTGACGCTGTCCAGCTGGCGGAACTTCTGGAGGTCCTCCATGGAGATGGTGGGCCCCTCCTCCACGCCGTAGTCGCGGGTGACGCGGCGTACGCCTGCCAGGTGCAGCAGCCCGTACAGCAGCATGGAGGCGTGCCCGTTGGAGAGGATGAAGCGGTCCCGGTTGGGCCAGATGGGATGTGTCGGGTCGTACCGGAGCTCCTGCTGCCAGAGCTGGTAGGCGACAGGCGCCAGCGCCATGGGCGCGCCCGGGTGCCCCGAGTGGGCCTTCTCCACCGCATCCATCGCCAGGGTGCGGAGCGTGTTGATGGACTTCGTATCCAGCGCGTCGGTCGTCATGAGTGGGAGTTCCTCTTCTGACCCCTGAGTGGAGCGCACCATGCCGCAAGCGCGAGCCGGACGCCGCACCAAACGCGCGGAACGTGCGGGGTGGGACGGAATGTCAGACCGGCGTCGTACATTGGCGTGACTGAAATAGGGCCGGCCCTGGTTCGTTTCAGGAAACGGGCGGGGTGCTCGTCAGGGGTCGGCGGTCATCATCCAGGGGGATGGTCATGGGTCATCTGTTCGTTCCGGCGGCGCTGGCGTTGTGGGTGGCGGTGGCGGTGGTGCGCGCGTTGGCGACACCGGCCACGGCTCCCGCCCCAGCCGTAGAAGTGAAGGTCCAACAGCTGCGCCCCGTGGAGGCCGCCGGCAAGTCCGTGTCGGAGGCCGATCGGGCGCAGCCAGCAGTGCACGGAGAGGGCTGACGCCCCCCGCGCAGAGGCAGTGTCAGAGCTGACAGGTAGAGCGTGGGTCACGAGGACATGTGCCTCGGAGGACTCGGCGGCGGTGTCCGCTCATTTCAGAAACACGGAGGGGCACCTGTCCTGTCTGGCGGGTGTGGATTCAACAGGGGGGATGGCCATGCTTCAACTGTTCATTCCAGCGTTGCTGGTGCTCTGGGTGGCGTGGGTGGTTCCGCGCTCCCGGCGTCGCACCCGGCGTTTCAAGCTGAGCGCCCGCGCCCGGTAGCGTGGGGCTGATTCGAAGCACACGGGCCCTGGGGGAAACCCCGGGGCTCTTTTTTTACCCGGCTGTGAAGGGATTCACACGGTGGCAGCCCCGCAGGTGTATATGTGGCGCCACATGTCCTTAGAGAAAGCCCTTCGAGAGATGATTCGGCGCGAGCTGGGAAACCGGCTCGCTCCGCTCCAGAGGTCCATCGGCCAGTTGGAGCGAGGCCTGGCATCGCTCCAGTCGGTGCGTGACGTGACAGGGCGGCTGGCGCCTCTGCTCGGTGAGCGCGGCAGGCAGGTGGTGATGCGGCATGCTCAGGCGCACGTAACCCCTCAGCGCGCCGCTCCCCCTGCGCGGACTCCGGCGGCGGCTCAGGCCTCGAAAGCCAAGGCAGCGCCCGCGGCCTCCTCGTCCCAGCTCTGTGCGGTGATCGGCTGCAAGAAGCCCAGCCGCTCGAAGGGCTACTGCTCGGCGCACTACCAGAAGCTGCGCCTGCTGGTCCGGACGGGCCGCCGCCCGAAGGACTGGGTGGATGATGCCACGCCCCAGTCTGCGCGGGACATGAAGCTGCCTCGTGGCCGTGCCGCCGGGGGGGCGCGCCAGCCCGCGCCGGCCGCGCCTCGCGAGCCGCCCAAGCCCAAGGCGTGGGTGCGCAAGAAGGGTGGCGCGGGGATGGTCTCCCTGCACTGAGCAGGGAGTGAGCCGAGGATTCCCTACATGACAGGTCACACGGCCGTTGACAGACCTGCCGGGGGATGGGATTCGGGCGGCATGAGTGAGCAAGGCTATCCGGTCTACGTGGCAGTGCAGCGCCCCGACGGGCAGGTGGAGCAGGTGCGCGTGGGGACCGCCGTCAGGCAGGAAGACGGCTTCACGCTGCGCATGGGCGAGCTCTTCATCGGAGGTACTCCGGAGGCGGCCGCTCCGGCGCCCCGTCGGTCGTCAGTGGGCGGGGCTTCCGCCAGCGCGGGCGAGGTGCCGACGTTCCCCAACTACGGTCGCAGCAAGGGTGGCCCCATCCGCGGCGCTACCCTGCAGGATCTGGAGTACTACGCCAACGGCGCGCGGCGCTCCCTGGCGGACCCGGGCAAGGCGCGCTGGCATGACAAGGAGCGCGCGCTGCTGGCGTCCATTGAGGCGGAGATCTCCCGCCAGCGTGGAGGAGGTGGCGGGGACGAGGAGCGAGGCAGCTCCGCCACGCGGATGGATGAGAACGAGCCGCCCCCGCACACCGACGACGACATTCCCTTCTAACCCTTCCCAGGCGGGTGTGGTTCGCAGAGGTGCGTCCGCGCTACGTGCCGCGGCTCAGAGGGCCACGAGGTGGCTGTGGGGCAGGTCCGCGCACGGCAGCCGCACGGTGAAGGTGGTGCCCTGTCCCTCGGTGCTGCTCACCTCCACCTCTCCCGAGTGGCCCTCCACGATGCGGCGGACGATGGGGAGCCCCAGCCCGGTGCCCGTGGCCCGCGTGGTGAAGAAGGGCTCGAAGATGCGCTTCTGGATCTCCGGAGTCATTCCTTGGCCGGAGTCGGAGATGGAGAGCCGCAGCCGCGGGGAGCCTGGGCTCTCCTCGCGCTCGATGCGCACATTGAGGTCCCCCCCCTTGGGCATGGCCTGGAGGGCGTTGTTGAAGAGGTTGGACAGGGCCACGTGCAGCAGCTGCACGTCCACCAGCGCGGGAGGCAGGTCCGGCGCCACCTCGCGCTGCACGGTGACCTGGGCGCCGCTGGTCTGGGCTCGCAGCGCCGCGGAGAGCGCTCCCTCCACCACCGACTCGAGCGGCTCGGGACGGGGCTGAGGCTGCACCGGCCGCGCGAAGTCCAGCAGCCCTCGGACGAGCTCGTCCAGGCGCTGAACCTCCTCGATGATGATCTCGAGCAGCGACTCGTCCTGGGTCTCCAGGCGCCGGCCGGGCACATGGCGCAGCGCGGAGACGCAGTTGGCAATTGCTCCCAGGGGGTTGCGCACCTCATGGGCCATGGTGGCGGCCAGCTCGCCGAGCGCCGCCATCCGTTCGCGCGCCACGAGCTCTGACTGCGTCCGGGCCAGCATCTCCAGGGATTGGCGCAGCTCCAGGTTGAGCGCGGACACCTTGAGCTGGGCGCGGCGCCGCTCACCGAGCGCGGCGGCCAGCAGCAGGCCGGAGATGCTGATGGCCCCGAGGAACGACTGCAGCAGGAAGATGCTCTGGCTGATGCCCTGCGGGTTCTCGAGGTGGGACTCGAGGCCCGAGGGCTGGGCGTGGCTCGCCACAGCGGGGGGCTCTGGCCTGGCGAAGGGGCCTCTGTCGTGCTCGGTGTGCCAGATGGCGACGGCTGAGAGGATGAGGGTGGCGAGGGTGGTGCCATGGGCCTCGAAGCGCAGGGCGGCCCAGAGCATGAAGGGGAAGGCCAGATAGATGAGCGGGTGGAAGGTCCACTGCTCCGAGAACTCGCTGCGGAAGATGGCATGCGCGACCAGGATCAGCACGAGCACCAGCGCTCCCAGCTCCCAGCGGCGCCGAGGGGCCCAGTCCTTCAAGCCATGCAGCCAGGTGAGCAGCAGCGGCGTGATGACGAGCACGCCCAGGCCATCGCCGATCCAGAACACCTCCCACATCTGCCAGTACTGCTCCCAGGTGGCCGACCCCAGGCCGACGATGACGCCCACGGACAGCAGCGAGGTCAGCAAGGCGCTGAGCCCGGCCGCCAGCGTCACCAGCCCGATGACGTCGCGTACGCGGTGCAGGTCGATGCGATGCCCGACGAAGCGGCGCAGGAGGAAGGCACCGAGCAGCCCCTCGAGGGCGCCACAGACGGAGACCATGAAGGTGAGCCATCCGCTCCGCTCCTCGTGGTGGATGAAGAAGCCTATCGAGATGGCGGTGAGCGCCACCGCAGGCCAGTGCCGCGTGCGGGTCACCAGCAGCGCGAAGAGGACGAGGCCGCTCGGGAGCCAGACAGGAGAGACCTGCATCGAGGGAACGGAGATCTCCCGTGCCACCCAGGCCAGGCCGGAATACAGCGCAGCGAACAGCGCGAGACGCACCAGCGGATGCCAGCGCCGCAACATGAGATCGATCTGCACAGCTCTCCCCCCCAGCCAACGGGGCGCGGTTCCACATTCGAGGGGGGGGGCCAATCTTCTCCACCGCACGTGGGCCGCGCACGAGGAGTGTGACATGGACGGGCTTCTCGCGGAAAGCGGCTGAGGCAGGAGTTCCACGCGGATGGTAAGACGGCGAACCATGTCCTCGCCGCAACGCACCGGAGTGTTGAGTTCTTCACCCGCCAAGCCCTCGGACAGGCTGGAGCGACGGTCTCCAAGAAGGTGGGCTTGGCGGTGGGTCGTGAACGGGGCCATGGCGGTGGTGGTGGTGCCGGTATCGCTGCTGGCGGGCGTGTGGGTGGGCTCGCTGTCCTCCAAGACGGTGCTGGCGGCGCTGCCGGCGCTGCTCATCGTCGCGGTGGTGCCTCCGCTGTGTGTGGTGGGCGCGGAGGCCTGGGTGGGCCAGCGGTTCGCGCCTGGGCGCATGCGCTGGGGGCGGACGGTAGGCGTGGCCCTCGGAGTCCAGGTGCTCCTGCTGGGAGGCGCGGTGTGGGCAGGCGCTTCCGCGCGGAAGCTCGGGGAAGCGACGGTGCTGACGCTGGTGGAGGCAGCCGTGCTGGCCACGGGGGTGACCTGGGTGGCACGGCCCTCGGCTGCCTCGGGCTCTTCTCCTGAGAGGAGGTCCGCGTCATGAGCCGGATCCGAGGCGTGCTGGCGCTGATCGCCGCACTGCTCGGGGTGCCAGGGCTCGCGGCCGCGGCGTGCCCGGAGCGCGACGCGTGGCCGACGCAGGACTGGCGCAAGGCGACGCTGCCGGCCGGGCGTGAGCCCGCGCTCCAGGCCTTCGAGGAGTACGCCTTCACGAGGGTCGGCAAGGACGAGGAGCGCAAGGGGGTGCGCACGGACGCGGTGGTGATCATCCACCGGGGGCGCCTGGTGTACGAGCGCTACGCGCGCGGCTTCAAGGCGGAGCATCGGCACCTGGGCTGGTCCATGTCCAAGAGCGTGACCAACGCGCTCACGGCGCTGGCGGTGGCGCGGGGCGCGCTGTCACTGGACGACTCCATCTGCAAGCACGTGAAGGCGACGAACGAGGTCGCGTGCGCCATCACCGTGCGCAACCTGCTCGAGTTCGGCTCGGGGCTGGACTGGAAGGAGGGCTACGAGAACGACTCGCTCCAGACGTCCTCGGTCCTGGCCATGCTCTACGGCGAGGGGCGGCGGGACATGGTGGGCTTCATCACCTCGCACGCGCTGAGAGACAAGCCAGGCACGAGCTGGGAGTACTCCTCGGGGGACACCACGCTGCTGGCGGGGGTGGTGGGCGCGGCGATGAAGCCCCGCTTCGGCGACGGGTGGGAGTGGAAGCTGCTGCTGGAGCCGGTAGGCGCGCGCAGCATGGTGCTCGAGCGGGATGCCAAGGGCACGCTGGTGGGCTCCTCGCTGCTGCATGCCACGCCACGCGACTGGGCGAAGCTGGGCTTCCTCTTCCTCAATGACGGTTGCTGGGAGGGCCACCGCCTGTTCCCCGAGGGGTGGGTGGCCGACTCGGTGGCTGTCTCCGAGCCCCTGAAGCACAAGCGCGTGGACTGGGATCCGGGGGATGTGCAGGGCCGGCAGCTCTGGCTCAACCGCCGGGTGCCGGGCCTCCAGGACGAGAAGCCCTGGCTGGATGTCCCCGAGGACGCCTACGCCATGCGCGGGCACTGGGGGCAGTCCGTCACCATCATCCCCTCGCTGGACATGGTGGTGGTGCGCGTGTCGGATGATCGGGAGAAGGCCTTCAAGCTGAACACCTTCCTCGCCCGCGCCATCGCGCTGGTGGAGGGAACGCCATGAAGCGGACCCTGCTCGTGGTGCTGCTCGGGGCCCTGCTGCCAGCGCTGTCTGCCTGCGAGAGCGGTGGCTGGCGGACGTACGACAACAACGACCTGGAGCTCGTGACGGTCTACACCGCGAAGGACGCGTGCACATGCCTCTTCGTGATGGAGCGGGAGGATGAGTTCTGCCGCGCCTTCGTGAAGGCCAACCCGTCCGTGGCGCACCTCACCATCGACAGGGAGAAGAAGGTGGTGGAGACCTCGGCGCTGCTCCTGTGGGGAGCCCGCTCGCGCTACGTGGACGAGCGCAGTGGCTGCGTCCTGGACCCGTGAGCCCGTGCGGGAGCCTCAGCCGCCCTTCCAGAGTCCATGGCGGCGAGCCCTGCGTCCCAGGGTGACAGGGTCCATGCCCAGCGTCACCGCCGCGCGCCGCAGCACGCCACCATTCTGCTCCAGCGCCTCGCGGATGAGGTCCCGCTCCACCTGCTCCATGCGGGCCTTCAGCGAGCCCCCCGACATCGTGCTCCCCGGGCGCGCGCCCACCAGCGCCGGGGGGAGCAGCCGCCGCGTCACCATCTCCCCCGGCTGGGACAGCAGCACCGCGCGCTCCATCACGTTGCGCAGCTCGCGGGCGTTGCCTGGCCACGCGTATGACAGCAGCGCCTCCTCCGCCTCCGCGGCGATCCCACTCGCCGAGCGCTTCAGCGCCCGGTTGAAGAGCTCCAGGAAGTGCCGCGCCAGCGAGAGCACGTCCTCCGGCCGCTCACGCAGCGGGGGAAGATCGATGGTGAAGCTGTTGAGCCGGTAGAACAGGTCCGCCCGGAACCGTCCGGCGCGCACCTCCTGGGCCAGGTCCCGGTTGCTCGCGGCCACCACGCGCACATCCACGTGGCGCACCTGCGTGCCTCCCACCGGCCTCACATCTCCGCCCTCCAGCACGCGCAGCAGCTTGATCTGGAGGTTGGGCGTGGTGTTCTCGATTTCATCCAGGAAGATGGTGCCGCCATCGGCTAGCACGAACAGGCCCGGGTGGTCCGCCACCGCGCCGGTGAAGGCCCCCTTCACATGGCCGAACAGCTCGCTCTCCAGCAGCGTCTCGGTGAGCGCGCCGCAGTCCTGCACCACCAGCGGTACGTCCCCGCGCCCGCTCAGCCGGTGGATGATGCGCGCCAGCACCTCCTTGCCCGTGCCCGTCTCACCCTGCAGCAGCACCGCCACCCGGTGTGGCGCCGCCACGCGCACCAGCTCCAGCACCCGCTGCATCGCCGAGCTGGAGAACCCGGGGCCGTCACCCGTCGCGGGGCTCGGAGCGCCGGCGGCCCCGCTCATCAACGCGCGCTCGCGCAGCAGGTTGCGCTCGAGCTCCAGGCCCATGCGCCGCTGCTCCGTGCGCACGCCGTGCTCGCGCCCCGCATCCAGCACGGCCTGCCGCACCTCCTGCACCTCGAACGAAGGGCCCAGCGTGCGAAAGAGGCTGCCCGAGTTGAACAGCCCGAGCAGCCGCTCCGGCGCCGCGGGAGCGCAATGGACGATGCGAGCAGCCATGTCGCTGGGTGGGGCGGCGCCCGTGTCATCCACCTCGGCCATGCGCCGCGCGCCCAGCTGCTCCACCAGCGACAGCGCCTGCACCTCGTCCCAGCCCGCCACCAGCAGCACCGCCACGTCCCCGCGCGCCAGCAGCGAGTGCACCTCCGCCGGCGTCTGCGCGAAGCCCAGCCGCGCGTGCCCATCCAGCGCTGTGCGGATGGTGCGCATCTGCGAGTCCGTCGCGTACGCCACCGCCACGTGCAGCGCGCTCTCCAGCAGGTAGCGCACCAGCGTGACGCGGTCCGAGCCCTCGAAGATCTGGAAGGCCACGCCCAGCGCCGTCACCGTGCCGCCCTCGGCGCCCTCCGTGTCGTGCCGCCACCGCACCTCGCCGCGCACTCGGATGCGCGCATGCGAGTCCGGCAGCGAGAACGCCATGTCGATCTCTTCCCCCTCGCGCGGCCCCTCCGTCGCCCCGCCCCGCGGCGTGGCCACCAGGCCAATCCCCGTCTCGCTGATGTTGACCGACCAGCACCCGTGCAACGCCGGCTGCGTCACCACCTGCACGTACAGGGGCTTGCGCGGGCTGCGATCGGCAAACGACGTGTCGAGGGGTCGCTTCATTCGTGAATCTTCACGCTTCAAAAATGAAGTATGGCCTCAGCTCATTGAAATTTCACGTCTCGGCTGCTGCCCTCCAGGCAAGGAGGCTTCACTGCTGAAAGCAAGCCTCCGAGCCAACCCCTTGTTTTCCCAGCCATCGAGACATGGCCCGGATCCTGCTCATGGAAGACGACGGCAGCGGTTCGCGGCCTTCCTCCATCAGGTCCCTCTCCGGTCACTCCCATGCACGCACACCTCGAGTCGACAAAGCCGGTGATGGACCTGGACGTGGAGCGACAGCTCCGCCATCGGATGGCTATGGCCAGCCCCACGGATACGGCACGCGGGATGTTCTTCAACGGGGCGCTGGAAGTCGCACGCGCACTCGGTGGGAGCGAGACCGCGGACCGCTGCCAGCAAGTCATGGGCGAGAAGCGCTTCATCGACTTCTTCAATTACCCCGTCGTGGATTTGCTGCACATGTCCCTCGAGGTGATCCGTCTGGTGGGCCCCCGTGCGGGTGGGCCGGCCGGAGTGCTCAGGCGCATGGGTGCGCAGGCGGCCCGGGACTTCCTGGCCTCGGGTCCAGGCAAGACGATGCTGCTGCTGACGGACAAGAACCCGCGGCGGGTGCTCAGCCAGTTCCCCGCCAGCTACCGCACGGTGGTCAGCTTCGGCGAGCGGCGCGTGGCCTGGTCCGTCCAGGAGCGCACCGGGCTCTTCAGCTCCCAGCGAGACTTCCTGCCTCCTGCGTACACCAAGGGGTTGCTGCAGGGCGTGTTGGAGGGGGCAGGTGCCAAGGGCGTGAATGTGAGCGGCCGTCCCACGGGGATGCTCGACAGCGAGTACGACGTCTCCTGGGAACGATAGAGCAGGGGTGCTCGTTCGTTTTCCCTGGCGCGCGGATTTCCCGTTGGCAAGAAGAGGCGCCGTCCTTGCGGTTCCGGGGATGAGGACGGCCAGCAGCAAACTCCCAAGGGATGAGGGATGAAGACCATGCGGCTCGACAACGTGAAGGTGCAGGGCGGTCAGCGGGATTCGCTGGAGATGCCGCCTGTATGTGTGTGTGGGGCTGGCTCGACCGGGCCCTCACACCCGGCATCGCCGACGTCGGTGCCCACCTGTCACGAGTGCGGCGGGAGCCTGCCGCAGGCCGAGGCCTCCACGAGTCAGGAGCGCCGGCACCTGCAGGACTTCCTGAGCGCATTTGTCTGAGGCCTGAGGCGCTCTCTCTGTCTGGATTGGGATG
>Ga0190275_10003241_pt1 | contig 11590 bp, 9 predicted proteins | sample Popmic550T_FD_133745 | JGI IMG/M metagenome (GOLD analysis project Ga0190275, IMG submission 133745) | Populus adjacent soil microbial communities from riparian zone of Yellowstone River, Montana, USA - 550 T | ecosystem: Environmental > Terrestrial > Soil > Riparian zone > Trees stand | place... | reverse complement strand
GTGCTCAGCCTCCTCGGTGTCCTGCTCTTCACCGCCCTCACCATCTCGTTCCTGGGGTGGGCGGTGAGCGGCGCGCTGCTGTTCATCGGAGCCGCCCGGACGCTGGGCAGCCGGACGCTCGCGCGTGACGTGATCGTCGGCGTCGTGCTGTCGGTCAGCAGCTGGTACTTCTTCCACGAGGGGCTGGGCGTCATCCTCCCGGCCGGGATCCTGGACGGGGTGCTCTGATGGAGAACCTCGGCCTGCTCATGGACGGCTTCGGAGCCGTCCTCACCGCGGAGAACCTCATGTACGCCGTCATCGGCGTGCTGCTGGGCACGTTCGTCGGCGTGCTGCCGGGCATCGGCCCGGCGATGGCGGTGGCGCTGCTGCTGCCCGTGACCTACGGCCTCGACCCGATCTCGGCGTTCATCATGTTCGCCGGCATCTACTACGGCGGGATGTACGGCGGCTCGACGACGGCGATCCTGCTCAACACACCCGGTGAGTCGGCATCGGTGATGACTGCCCTCGAGGGCAACCTCATGGCGCGCGCCGGGCGGGCGGCGCAGGCCCTCGCCACGGCGGCCATCGGCTCCTTCATCGCCGGCACGATCGGCACGCTGCTGGTCGTCTTCTTCGCCCCCAGGCTGGCGTCGGTGGCCGTCGACATCGGCGCACCGTCCTACTTCGCGCTCATGGTGCTCGCGATCATCATGGTGACCAGCGTGCTGGGCGGATCGCCGCTGCGAGGCTTCATCGCGCTCTTCCTCGGTCTCACCATCGGCCTGGTCGGCCTCGACCTCAACACGGGGCAGACCCGGCTGAGCTTCGACCAGCCGCTGCTCGCGGGGCGGATCGACGTGGTCGTGGTAGCGGTCGGCATCTTCGCGTTGGGCGAGGCGCTGTGGATCGCCGCCCACCTGCGCCGCACCCCGCTGCACGTCATCCCGGTCGGTCGGCCGTGGATGAGCGGCGAGGACCTCAAGCGGTCGTGGGGTCCGTGGCTGCGCGGCACGGCGTACGGCTTCCCGTTCGGCGCGCTGCCGGCCGGTGGCGCGGAGATCCCGACGTTCCTGTCCTACATCACCGAGAAGCGGCTCGCCGCCCGCAAGGGCCGCGACGAGTTCGGCCAGGGCGCCATCGAGGGCGTCGCAGGTCCCGAGGCGGCCAACAACGCCTCCGCCGCGGGCACGTTCGTCCCGCTGCTCGCGCTGGGCCTACCGGTGACCGCGACCTCCGCGGTCATGCTCGCGGCGCTCCAGAGCTACGGCATCGAGCCGGGTCCCAGCCTGATGACCGACCAGCCGGAGCTGGTGTGGGCGCTGCTGGCCAGCCTGCTGATCGGCAACGTGCTGCTGCTCGTGCTCAACCTGCCGCTCGCACCACTGTGGGCCAAGCTGCTGCGCATCCCGCGGCCCCAGCTCTACGCGGGGATCCTGTTCTTCGCGGCGCTCGGCTCCTATGCGGCCAACCTGCAGGCGTTCGACCTGTTCCTGCTGATCCTGCTGGGGCTGCTCGGCCTGATGATGCGACGCTTCGCGCTCCCCGTGCTGCCACTGATCCTCGGGGTGATCCTCGGCCCGCTGATGGAGCTGAAGCTCCGCGAGGCGATGGCGCTCTCCCGTGGCGAGGTCTCCGGCCTGTGGAGTGAGCCGCTCGCCGTGGTGATCTACGTGATCGTGGCGATCGTGGTGATCGTGCCGCTGGTGGTCCGCCGGGTGCGCCCGGCGCCCGCGGCGGTCGCGGAGGCCGAGGGACTGCACCTGACCGCTGAGGACGAGGAGAACGTGCGATGACGACGATCGTGGTGGGCTGGACGCCCGACGAGTACGGAGAGGCCGCGCTGACGCGAGCCGTGGAGGAGGCGCGGCTGCGCCAGGGGCGGGTCGTGGTGGTCAACGCCACCCGCGGCGACGCCCTGGTCGACGAGCGCTACGCCGACGCCGACCAGCTGGCCCGGCTGTCGGCGGAGCTCACCGAGGCCGGCCTCGAGGTGGACGTACGCCGATCGCTGGGCGGAGAGGTCGGCGACCAGGTGCTGTCGGTGGCCGAGGAGGTGTCCGCGGACCTGGTGGTGATCGGCCTGCGGCGGCGTACGCCGGTCGGCAAGCTGCTCATGGGCAGCGTGGCGCAGCGGATCCTGCTCGGGGCCGAGTGCGCGGTGCTGGCGGTGAAGCCACAAGCCTGAGCCGCGGCGCACGCGACCCCGTCGCCCGGTCACGGGTAGCGGGCGAGCTCCTGTCGGAGTCGTTCGGTGATGTCCTGTGTCCACCCCTCCGGCTGGAGCACGTTGACCCACGCGGCGGCGTGCTCGCCCGAGAAGTTGTGGCCGTGCGCCGGCTGGGTCGAGAAGGCCCCGGCGAGGTCTGCGGAGACCTGGAGGAAGGTGATGAACGGCATCCAGCGCATGTCGGCCGGTACGTCGTCCCCGCGCGCCTCCTCGAGCCAGTCGGGCCGGGTCAGCAGCAGGTCCGGGCTCCACCAGGTGACCGGGTCGGAGGCGTGCTGGAGGTAGAGCACGCGGCTTCCCGGCCACGGCTCGTCCTCCGGCTGCGGACGCTCGGCTCGCGTGGTGAACCGGATGATCCGCCCCGATCGGTACACCGGCTCGATCTCGCGCGAACCACCGTCGCGATCCTCGATGAAGCTGCGGTAGAGCGGGTTGAAGTTCGGCGGCCCCACGAGGAGCGCACCCGACGTCCGGTTGTTGAGGTCGAACTCGCCGCTGAACGCCTCCTCGGCGCCGAACGAGCCGAGGCTCTCGCCGAAGACGTAGAGCTCGGGACGGTCCTCGAGCGGCAGGGCGGACCAGCGCTCGTAGACGGCGTCGAAGAGGGCCCGCCCGGCCTCACGGGCCCGAGCGGCGTCGACGAGGAAGGACAGCCAGGAGGCGAGGTGGGAGTACTGCATGCCGACGATCGCGGAGTCCCCGCCGGTGACGTACTCGAACCCGCTCGCCGCGCTCGGCTCGACCCATCCGGTGCCGGTCGTGGTCACCACGAGCAGGTGCTGCCGTTCGAAGCCACCGGCGCGTTCGAGGTCGTCCACCGCGAGCGCAGCCCGGGCCTCCGCGTCCTCGGCGTTGCCCAGCCCGGCATAGGCCCTGATCGGCTCCGTGGCGGGTCGACCGGTCAGCCGGGTGATCTCGTCGGCGGTAGGACCGCTGCCGACGAAGGTCCGACCCTCGCGACCGAGCAGCTCCCACTCCACCAGGGAGTCCTCACTGCCGGAACGCAGCCCCGTCGTCGGCCGCTCGACCCCGGGCGGCGTCTCCAGGTCACGGACGGCGAAGGAGGCGTCGAGTGCCCGGAGCGCCGCGTCCCCGGCCACGCCGCTGACGAGGCTCCACGCGACGAGGCCCACCACGAGGACCCCGAGGACCCGGGCCACCGAGGGCTTGAGACGACGCTCCAGGGTGCGGGCCACCCGGCGGACCAGCCACCGCACCCCGCGCGCCAGGGCCAGGAGTCCCCCGGCGACGAGGAGGGCCACCGGCGGGGCGAGCAGCACGTACGCGACCGGCGTCGGCTCGGTCTCCGCCAGCCGGTGGGCCTCGTCCTGCCAGCGGACGCCGAGGACCAGGCTGATGAGGATCGCCGCGGGCCCCCCGACCAGGAGGGTCCAGCGCGCCCACGCGGGCCACGGCTCACGCTGCCGGTCCCGTAGACCCCTCCAGCACCAGGCGAGGAACACCCCGAACGCGTATCCGGAGGCCCCGGCCACGCCGCTGACGACGCCCTGGAACACCGGTGGCCGTGGCAGCAGGGACGGCGTCAGCGAGAGGCACACGAACCCGACGGCGAACGCGACGCCGGCCGGGAGCAGGTGACAACGACGCACCCATCCTCCAGCCCGGTCGACCCACCCGGGGGACTCGGCCACCGGCCCGCCTCCGATGGACGTCAGAAGTCGACCGCGTCGCGAATGATCGGACAGGTCATGCAGTGTCCGCCCCCACGACCCCGGCCCAGCTCGGCTCCGACGATCGGGATGACCTCGACCCCGGCATCCCGGAGGAGCGCGTTGGTGTAGGTGTTGCGGTCGTAGGTGAACACGACGCCCGGCTCCACGGCGACGGCGTTGTTGCCGCTGTCCCACTGCTGGCGCTCCGAGGCGTAGACGTCGCCGCCGGTCTCCACCGACCGCAGCTGCGCCAGGCCGAGGGACTCGGCGACGACGTCGACGAACCTGCGGTCGCCCTCGTCGGTGACCTCGATGCCGTGCTGGTTGTCGCTGGGTCGCAGCGAGAAGGAGTGGATGCCGTCCACGATGTTCGGGAAGTAGGTCACGACGTCGCGATCGGCGAAGGTGAAGACCGTGTCGAGGTGCATGGCGGCCCGCAGCTTCGGCATCCCGGCCACCACCACGCGCTCCGCGGCCCCCTGCTCGAACAGCGCTCGGGCGACCTGGGTGATCCCCTGACGCGACGTGCGCTCGCTCATGCCGACCAGGACGGTCTTGTTGCCGATCGGCATGACGTCGCCACCCTCGATGGTCGCCAGGCCCCAGTCGTTCTCCGGGTCGCCCCACCACACCTGGGAGCCGACGAAGTCGGGATGGAACTCGTAGATCGCCTTGTAGAGCAGCGTCTCGTCGTGCCGTGCCGGCCAGTAGAGCGGATTCATCGTCAGCCCGCCGTAGAGCCAGCAGGTGGTGTCGCGGGTGTAGAGCGTGTTGGGGAGCGGCGGCATCAAGTAGTCGCGCGAGCCGGTGGACTCACGGGCGAGGGCGACGAACCCCGAGCGGAAGTCCTCGGGCAGGTCGTTGGTGGCCAGCCCGCCGATGAGGTGCTCGGCGAGCCGGGCGTCGTCCAGCGTGCGCAGGAAGGCGAGGGTCTCGTCGACGAGCCCGTACCCCACCTGGTTCAGGGTGATCTTCCGCTCGAGCAGCCACTCCCTGGCGTCGGGCACCGCCATGGTCCGCGCGAGGACGTCGTGCAGCTCGACCACCTCGACGCCGCGCGACTCGAGCTCCGTGACGAAGTCGGCGTGGTCGCGGCGGGCGTTGTCCACCCACATGACGTCGTCGAAGAGCAGCGAGTCGGAGTTCGTCGGGGTGAGCCGACGGTGCGCCAGGCCGGGTGAGCACACGAGGACCTTCCGCAGTCGGCCGACCTCGGAGTGAACGCCGTACTCCGACACGGCGCGGCTGGCTCCGGCCTCGGGTCCGGACGTCTGGTGAGTGGTCATGTGCGCGTTCCTTCCAGGGGTTTGTTCACAGGGTGATCCGGCCCGTCCACAGCCCGACGACGCCGACGACGGCGGAGGCCACGATGATCAGGAAGAGGCCGATCTCGGTGGGGCTGAAGAGACGGAGACCGGACTCGCTGCGCGCCTTGACGTAGAGCATGGACGCCGGCGCGAGGATGACCGCGGAGAGCAGCAGGAACTCCAGGCCCGCCGCGTCGAACAGGAACAGCGTGTAGACGCAGGCGATGCCGGCGATGATCCCTTCCTTGCGCTGGACCCCGCGCGACTCGCCCTCGTAGGACTCCCCCGTCAGGGCGAGCTTCAGCGAGTACGCCGCGGCCAGGAAGTACGGCACGAGGGCGAGGCTGGTGCACAGGTCGAGCAGGAAGTTGAGCGCGTCGGTCACCACCAGGGTCAGCAGCAGCACGGACTGGATGGCGATCGACGTGACCACGAGAGCGGTGATCGGCGTGCCCTTGTCGTTCTCGCGCCCCAGGAAGGCGGGGAAGTCCTGGTTGCGTGCGGGGATGTACATCACCTCGGCGGCCATCAGCGTCCACGCGAGGTAGGCGCCCAGCACCGACACGATGACCGCGACACTGATGAAGGTCTCGCCCCAGTCGCCCACGACGGATGCGAACAGCCCGACCATCGAGGGCTGCCGGGTGGCGGCGATCTCCGGCTGGGGCATCACGGCGTAGCTCGACAGCGTCACGAGCGAGAAGATCGACAGCACGCTGATGAGTCCCATGACCGTGGCCCGGCCCACGTCCTCGCGCTTCTGGGCGTAGCGGGAGTAGACGCTGGCGCCCTCGATGCCGAGGAACACGAACGTGGTGATGATCATCGTGTTGCGCACCTGCTCGTCGAGGGACCCCAGGTCGCCGTAGCCGTAGGCGGTCCAGTTGTCGGCGAAGACCTGCGCGTCGAGCGACACGAGGAGCACGACGATGAACACGAGGATCGGCAAGACCTTGAAGATCGTGACGATGCGATTGATGACCGCGGCGTCGCGCACTCCCCGGGCGATCAGGACGTGGAAGGCCCACACACCGGCGGTGGAGAGGGCCAGCGCCACGACGGTGTCGCCGTCACCGAAGCTGTCGAAGAACCCGCCCAGCGTCGCGGTGATGAAGACCCAGTAGAAGGCGTTGCCCGCGACCGAGCTCGCCCAGAAGCCGATCGCGGAGTTGAAGCCGGCGTAGTCGCCGAAGCCGGCCTTGGCGTAGATGAACACGCCGGAGTCGAGCTCGGGCTTGCGGAGCGCGAGGTTCTGGAAGACGAAGGCGAGCATGAGCATGCCCGCCCCCGCGATCGCCCAGGCGATCAGGGACCCCAGGATGCCCGTCGCGACGCCGAAGCGGGCGGGCAGGGAGAAGACCCCTGCCCCGACCATGCCGCCGATGACCATGGCGGTCAGGGTCGGCAGCGTCATCTTCTGGACGGCGCCCGGCTCTGCCGTCGTGCTCGCCGCGTGGTCGGTCGTGCTCATGTCAGCTCCTTGGCCGCGTCGAACGGCTCGATCTTCTCGATCCGGAATCCCGTGTAGCCGTAGAGCACGCTCAGCAGCGGGCTGGCGTAGCAGAAGATGGCGTACGGGACGTAGAGCAGGGTGGAGACCCCGAGGGTCGCGCCCATGAAGGCACCGCAGGAGTTCCACGGCACCAGCGGCGAGGTCACCGTGCCGCTGTCGGCCGCCAGCCGCGACAGGTTCGTCGGCGCCAGGCCGCGCCGGGCAAACTCGAGGCGGAAGACGCGGGACGGCAGCACCAGGGCGATGTACTGGTCCCCCGCCACGACGTTCAGGCCGAAGCCACAGGCGAAGACCGTCAGGAAGAGCCGCCCGGTGCTCGAGGCCGAGGCGATCATCGGGTCCACGAGCCGGGCGATCAGCCCGAAGTGCTCGAGCAGCGCGCCGAAGGTCACCGCGCCGAAGATCAGCCAGAGCGTGAGCAGCATGGAGTCCATGCCGCCGCGCGACACGAGCTGGTCCACCTCTGCGAGGCCCGTGCTCATCTCGAACCCGGTCGCCATGGCCTGCCAGGCCGCCGTGATCGATTCGATCACGACGTTCCCCGTGCCGCTGACGAAGTCGGCGACCACGTCGGGTTGGGTGAAGGCTGCCATCAGCCCGGCGAAGAGCGACGAGGCGATCAGCGCGAGCGACGCCGGCACCTTGCGGATCGAGAGGTAGGCCAGCAGCACCAGCGGGAGCAGGTTGAGCGGGCTGATCCAGTAGACGTCGGAGAGTGCGTCGAGCTCGGTCGTCGTCGCGACCGTGTCCTCGGACTGCCCGGCATGGGTCCAGCCGAGGACGAAGAACACGGCGAGCGCGATCAGGTAGGCCGGCACGGACGTCCAGACCTGGCGCTTGATGTGGTCGTAGACGTCCACCTTCACCATCTGCGCGGTGAGGATCGTGGTCTCCGAGAGGGGCGACGTCTTGTCGCCCAGGTAGGCGCCCGAGATGACGGCGCCCGCCGTGATCGCCGGGGAGACCCCGAGCATCGTCGCGGTCCCGATCAGGCCCACGCCGATCGTGCCGGCCGTCGTCCACGAGCTCCCGATGCTCAGCGCGACGATGGCGCAGATGATGGCGCTCGCGGCGTAGTACCAGCCCGGCGAGAGCACCTGGATGCCGTAGTACACGAGGGTGGGGATCGTGCCGGACAGGTTCCAGGTGCCGATCAGCGCTCCGACCGCGAGGAGGATGAAGAGAGCACTCGTGACCGAAGCCATCGCGCCCTGCCCGGCCACCTGGACCTCCGACCACTCGTGGCCGTTCTTCAGGGCGATCAGCGAGGCGACCCCGGCGCAGAGGACGAGCGCCACCTGGACGGGGCCGGCGAGGGCGTCCAGCCCGAAGATCAGGAGCGACCCACCGATGAGCACGGCCAGAGTGGCCAGAGGGACCAGCGCGTCGAGCAGCGACGGCTCGCGACGGTCAAGCGGAACCTCCACGCTCATGGGGCGATCCTCGTGCGCGGCGCTCCTCGCGCGAGTCGCCCATTTCGGGTGAGGCCTGCCGATCCGGACACGCCCCACGCTCGTGCGGACGGCGAAAGGACGCAAGCATGTCCCACGCGTGCGGTGATCGACAGTGGCTCGTCCGGCTCGGCGCCGGGTTGCTGGTGGCCGGGATGCTCGGGGGGTGCGGCGGTGACTCCGGCACCGACTCCGACGAGGAATCCGGTGGCGGCTCGTCCACGTCCCCGTCGTCGACCGAACCGGCTGCCCTCGACCCCGCAGCCCTCGACGGGACGTCGTACACCTCGACCTCCGTCGAAGGACGAGAGCTGGCGCCCGGGTCCACCATCGAGATGTCGTTCGAGGGCGACTCGATGTCGGTCTGGGCAGGGTGCAACACCCTGTTCGCGCCCTACGAGGTGGCCGGAACCACGCTCGCGTGGAGCGCCGAGCCCGCCGCGACGATGATGATGTGCGAGCCCCCACTGGCCGAGCAGGACGAGTGGCTCACCGGTCTCCTCACCGCCGGGGTGACCGCCACCGGCGACGGTGGTGCCCTGACGCTGGAGGGGGACGGGGTCACCATCGAGCTGGCGAGTGCGCCGCCGGACGACCTCGACGCGCTGCTCGGACGCACCTGGACCGGCCTCGGCACCGTGGCCGAGGGTGCCGTCTCCCGACTCCCGGTCGACACCCGCCGTCCTCGGCTCGACGTCGGCGCCGACGGCCTCACCCGCGTCTTCACCGGCTGCAGGAGCGGTCGGACGACCGTTCGGATCGACGGGACGACCATCGACTTCGCGAACACGACCGTGCAGCGCGGGCGTTGCACGGGCGCGGCCCGTCAGACCGACCGGGCCGTGCTGGCCCTCCTCGATGGTCCCAGCGACAACGCCGAGCTCCACGAGAGCCTCCTGGTCGTGACACGGGGCGGCCGCGGGCTGCTCTTCCAGGTCCGCTGAGGCACTGGTCCCCGGAACGGTCACGGCACCCGCCAGGCACCTTGCCCGTCCGACGGCGCCACACCAGCGTGACGACTGCGCCCAGCAGGACCGGTCCGAGGATGGTCACCGCTCGCCACACGGTGAGCGCCGCCACCAGCTGCGGCTCGAGCGCGTCACCACCGACCTCCATGAACGCTCCGAGCAGGACGACGTCGAAGATGCCGAGCCCCATCATCGGCGGCAGGGTCAACGGGTAGGCGAGGAAGAACATGCCGATGACCTCGTACGCCGGCAGGTCGGCGGCGGCGACGCCCACGAACCGGAGGGCGAGCAGGAGGATGCAGGCGTCGGTGAGCACCATGGCCGTCAGGACGAGCAGCGAGCGCGGGAAGGCTCGGCGGTACCCCGCGGCGACGTGCTCCTGGAACCCGGTCGCTGCGCCGGCCCACACCTCCGGGTCCACCGAGGAGCGCACGCGCCGGGCGATGTTCCCGCTGCCCGGGCGATCCGGTCGGCGAACTGCTCGCGCCGGACCATGAGCGAGATGACCACCGCCAGGACGACGGCGACCGCCCCGCTGAGGACCGCGGTCCCCACCCGCTGCGCGCCGCTGCCGAGGACGACCAGCACGGCCAGCCCGACGAGGGGCGCCGCGAAGCGGTTCACGTAGAACGCGAGCATGTTCATCGTCGCCCCGGCGAGTCCGCGCGAGGGATCGATGCCCCAGGTGCGGAACATCGCCACCCTCACGACGAGGTCACCGGGAGGCGGTGCGACGACCGCCATGAGCGACGCGACGAGGTCGTTGAGCAGGGCACGGGCCGCGCCGAGCCCCTCGATGAACAACGCGAGCGGGAAGGCGTTCAGGGTCTGCCGCAGCACCAGGACCGCCAGCAGCACGACCACCTCCCAGGCCGTCAACCGGCCCAGCGCCTCCCCGACGGATGCCCAGTCGATGGCACCCAGGAACGTCGAGGCCAGCCAGCCGCACACCACGACGATGAGGACGACGAGCACCGGCCGGAACCACGCCGGACGGGTGCGCCGGTCCGTGCCGACCTCCGGCCCGGGAGGCTGCGTACCCGAATCAGGCTGGTCGTCGCTCACGACGTCCCAGCCGAGCGGCGCGAGATGACGCGCCGCTGGACGATGCGAGCCAGGACCGCCAGAGCGGCCCAGGCCGCGACCGCGAGACCCTGCTCGCCGTACCCGTCGGGATCGCTGAGCACCTCGGGGAGGTCGGCCTGCAGGCGACCCAGTCCGGCGAGGACCAGGCCCGAGCCCGCGATGGCCGTCGCCCACCCGACCATCCGCTCTCGCCACCGACCCACGACGACGCCACCGACGACGGCGACGGCCGGGACGAAGACGACGGCCAGCAGGACGCTCGCCTCTCCCGAGTCGAGGATCGTGAAGAGGCGTGCTCCGACGACCGCACCCACGACCAGGCCCACGGCGAAGAAGAGGACGCGCGCCGCCAGCAGCCCGGTCACGAACGCGAGGACACCGCCCGCCGCGGAGACCAGGAGGGCGGTGGCCGTCCCGGCCCCGAACGCGTCGGCGAGGAGCCAGGCGGCCCCGGCGCCCGCGCCCACCAGCACGAGGCGCACGGACCAGATCCCTGCCACCGCCACCAGCAACCCGACGAGGATCATCACCGACGCACTCATGGTGGGATCGTCGGCTCGCCATGGTGCCGGGCGGATCACCCGAAGCAGGCGACGCACGACGAAGGGCCCGGTCTGATGACCGGGCCCTTCGTTCTGCGTGGTACCCCCGACCGGATTTGAACCGGCGTTACCGCCGTGAGAGGGCGACGTCCTAGGCCGCTAGACGACGGGGGCTTGCAGGTGCCGCTCGATGAGCGGCGGGCGAAACTCTATCCAAAGATGGAGTGACGCACCAAATCCGAACCTGACGGATCGGACTCGCTGGGGTACTAGGACTCGAACCTAGAACAACTGGACCAGAACCAGCCGTGTTGCCAATTACACCATACCCCATGGGGGTATCAGATCGATCGTCTGACCGCTCCGACCACCACGTGGTTCCTTGCGGAACCGACCCCGAACGTTACACGCGCGGGGGCGAGCCCTCCAAAACGGGGTGCCCCGTCGGAGGTGGCAGCGCTCCCCCCACCGGTGGACCGGCATTCACGATCCCCATCGCCTTCGCGACCCACGTCGCGAGCCCGAGGTAGACCAGCGACTGGGTCAGCGTCGAGAGGATCATCCACCAGCTGCTGCCGCCCGTCGCGGTCAGCGCGGTCGTGAGGTCACCGAAGGCCAGGGCGAGGCCGAACGCCAGGAAGTTGTTGAGGACGTGCATGGCGATGGCCGCCTCGAGGCCCCCGGTGAGGATGACCAGGATCCCGGCCACGACCCCGAAGGCGAACCGGTCGAAGAAGACCGGCGCGTCCTGGGAGAGCCCGTGGAAGAGCGCGAAGATCAGCGCCGGTCCCAGCACGGCCAGTGCCTGCGACGCCCGCCGTGCCCAGACCAGCGACCC
>Ga0190275_10003240_pt1 | contig 11591 bp, 11 predicted proteins | sample Popmic550T_FD_133745 | JGI IMG/M metagenome (GOLD analysis project Ga0190275, IMG submission 133745) | Populus adjacent soil microbial communities from riparian zone of Yellowstone River, Montana, USA - 550 T | ecosystem: Environmental > Terrestrial > Soil > Riparian zone > Trees stand | place... | reverse complement strand
GGCTCCGGGGCGATCATGAGAATTTTCACGAGGTGTCGAAATTGTACCCCGCGTAGACGGCATGGTAAAATCACCCTTTTCTCGTGAACCCTGAACCTGCTCCAGACGCCGGCCCCTCCCGCGCCCGCGGCCTCATCTTCTTTCTCGTCAAGGTGGCGATCAGCGGTGGCCTTTTGTGGCTGCTGTTCACGCGCGTCGATTTTGCCCGTTTATGGGCTCTCGCGCGCAACGCATCGCTCTCGTGGCTGGCCGGTGCGCTCACTATCTACCTCGCGATGGTCCTCGTGAGCGCGTGGCGCTGGGGCCTGCTGCTGCGGGCGCAGGGGCTCCATTTCAGGTTCCGCTGGCTGACCGGGTCGTTTCTCGTCGCGACCTTCTTCAACAATTTTCTTCCCAGCAATATCGGCGGCGACGTAATCCGGATTGCCGACACTGCCCTGGCCGCGGGCTCCAAGACCCTGGCAACTACGGTGGTCCTGATCGACCGCGGCATCGGGTTACTTGGGCTGGTCCTGCTGGCCGCCGTTGGCGCAACGGTCGTCCCAGCGCTGCTTGACGATGGCGGAGGACGGCTGGGTCCGGGGCTGCTGTGGCTGGCGTTTGCAGGCGCGGTGCTGGTCGCAGCACCAGTGTTGATGATCCCGCAAGCGCTGCCGCGGTTGCTGCAGCCACTTCGCGTGCTTCACCCGGAGTGGATCGACGAGCGGCTCGAACGCCTCGGTGGAGCGCTCGGCCGCTTCCGCGAGGCGCCGGGAGCGCTGCTTGGCTGCTTTGTCGGTGCGGTCGCGGTGCAGGCGGCGCTGGTCGCGTTCTACCTCGCCATCGCGCACAGCATGTCGATCCCGATCAAGTTCACCGAGCTGGCGGTGATCGTCCCCATCTCTTTCCTGGTCCAGATGGCGCCGGTCTCGGTCAACGGCTTCGGCGTGAGGGAGGCGACGTTCGGCTTCTACTTCGCCCGGCTCGGGCTGCCACTCGAGTCGGCCCTGCTCGTGTCTTTCGTCGGTGCGGCCCTGATGATGTTGTTCTCGGTCTCGGGCGGCGTGACATACCTGGTCCGGAAAGGGCATCCTCCCGTGCAGCAGGCCCTTAAAAGCCCAGCTTGACGTTACGCTCCAGCCGGTCGCATACTAGCGCTCCCCAGCAGTTCCGTTCCTAAAGTCAGCTATCGAATCGGCCGATAGTGTCTGAACACCGGTTATTCGATACCTGCCTGCACCACTGCTGATCGATCGAGGTTTACATGACTCGCAGACCCGTCTACAAGATTCTGATGGCCGTCGCGCTGCTCGCACCAGTGCTGGGGTGTGAAGCGCAAAAGAGTGACAATCCTCTCAGCCCGGCCATCGCGGGTCCAATCGCGGGGGTGGAGATCACCGCCCCTCGCGTTCTCGAGCCTGGCGAGGGTATCAAGCTCAAAGAATCGCAGCAGCCGATCACGCTGCTGGTCGAGAACTCCTCCAGCAACGGCGTGCGCCCGGTGGCCTACACCTTCGAGGTGTCCTCCACCGACAGCTTCGAGCAGAAGCTCTACGCACGCAGCGGCGTCACATCAGGAACCGACGGCCGCACCCGGGTGACGGTCGATCGGCTGGATAGCGGCCGGCGCTATTTCTGGCGCGTTCGCGCTGAAGACGGCGCCAACAGCAGTGGCTACAGCACTTCGACGTTCGAGGTCCTTCCGAAGCCGCAGCTCGATCCGCCGGCGCAGCGCTCGCCAATTGACAATGCACAGGTCGCCGGCCGCAGGCCCGAACTGCTCGTGAGCACGTCGACACGCAATGCGGCGGTCGGCGCCCTGGTCTACCAGTTCCAGATCGCCACCGACGTGCCGTTTTCCGCCATTGTGTCGGGTGGTGAGCGCGGAGAAACCGGTTCGGTCATCTCCTACACGCCGGACAACGACCTGGCCACTTCGACCACATTTTACTGGCGGGCACGCGCCACCGATGGTGAGACCACCAGCGCGTGGTCGGCGGCGCAGGCGTTCCGGACAGGGGCGGCGCCGGCGCCGGCTCCGGGTCCGGCTCCGGGGCCGTCACCGGGACCTGGCAATGGCGGTTCGTGCGCCTCGGCCAACGGTCAGTTCATCGCCAACTGCATCATGGCGAAGTATCCACAGTACCTGGCCGCCGGCGTCAGTCACAATCAGCGGGTCTCCAATATGGAGTTCCTGCGCGACCGGATGATCGAGGCGGGGATCTGCGGCGGACTGGATCTGGCCTGGAACAAGAAGCGCGGCAACGGACCGCACAGCACCGACGCGCTCGCGTGGCGGACGGGCAGCGGCCACGTCGAGGTCGTCGACATCGGACTCGCCTACGACGACACCGGGATCCCGCTCCGACTGACATGGGGCATCGTCGAGGGTCCGTCCGGGTACGATCCGTATCCGCGACCCAACTGCGGCGGCTAAGCAGCTGGTCGATGAAGATGGTCACGCAACCATAAAAAAGGGCGGGAGGGGTTCAACCTCCCGCCCTTTTCCTTTGTGTCCCGGTGGTTAGAAGCGGTACCGCAACCCGATGCCGAACTGTGCGCCGCCTGCGTCGACCTCAGAGCCGTTGATCTCATCGAATTTAGGCGACGCGCCTGTGAACTTGATGGAACCAATCACACCGATGCGCGGCGTGATCAGGTATGTCAGGTCCGCACCGAGATGGAATCCTACGGCACTTTCGCTCGCCTCATTGACGACCGGCACGTCAAGATTGACCTCCGTGAACGGGGCACCGACTTCCGTGAAACCCACGGAGCTGACGTACGACTGCTTCACGCTGAAGAACGACGGGCCTCCGAAGACGCCGACTTCGATTTTCGTGGTGATCGGGATCATCCAGGTGGCAGTCACGTGGAAGGCCTGTTCGGTGTGATCGAGACCGTCTGCCGTCGTGGTGGCGGTGCGGAAGGCATCGAAATCCTCCGGGTGTGGAATGGCCGCCTCGACAGTCGATGAATCAGAATTGGAAAACCGCGTGTAACCGGCTCCCAGCAGCAGATTGCGCCAGACGAGATAACCGCCCGAGATCTCGAAGAACCCGCCCGACCCAATGTCCTGACGGGCGGTGAAGGTGGCGGTCTCCTCGTAGACCTCCTGCGAGCCCACGGTGGTGACGGTTTGGGACCCGGTCTGGATCCCGGTACTGACGGTCGCGAACCCGCGGCCGATCCACTGCACCTGGGCCGATGCGGGGGCCGCACCGACGAGAAAAGCCGCTGCAACTGCGGCAACCGCCGCGGGGAATTTCACACTGACTCGTTTCATTTTTTGCCCGTCCTGAAGTCGTTGATCGTCGCCTCGCGCGACGCGCGCCATGTTAACACGCCGATAGTCTTGACAGGGGCTCTTGGTGACCGTAATCTGTTGTCGCCACGCAAGTTGCGCTGGCGACACCCAACCCAGATAGACAGCTTCAGAGACCCGTCTGACGGGCGTGCCCGTTTGCGTGAACTTGAACACTCGGAGGACTGAATGAAACAGCGTTTGACAGCCGCCGGCCTCGCTGCGCTTTTCGCGATCGCGACGGCCTGCTCGAGCGGAAATACGGCCCCGACCTCGCCCTCGGCTGCCGTTGGCGGGAACGGCGAAGCCGCGGCAGACGGCTCTACCCTGAAGGCAACAGCGCCTTCCCTTCAATCCCCCACCGGAGGTGGACGGATCAACACGACCGAACCGCTGTTCGTCGTTCGCAAGGCCGAAGGGAAATTCGTCGCAGCGTCATTCCAGTACCGCATCGAGGTGTCGAGCCCCAGCGGAAACGTGGTCTATACCTCCGCTCTGCTCAATGCCAGCGGCGATCAACTCTCGCATGAGATCCCCTTCGACCTGGCGCTTGACACCCCCTACCGGTGGCGCGCACGGGCGGAAAAAGGTGGCAGGATGGGCCCGTGGTCCGGGTATGCGGAGTTCCGCACCATCGACTACCGCGGCCTGGTGCCACGTCCAGCGGACGGCCGCTGGCCTTCGAACGGACCTGCTGTCGTGGATTACGTCGCCAACGCATTCCCTGAGTACCTGCTGCCGACCAGCCTCGGTCACCGCATCGAGAACATGGAGTTCTTGCGCGACCGGATCATCGAAACCGCGATCTGTGGCGGCATGGACGTGACCTGGAACCTCAAGCGCGGGGTCGGACCGCACAGTCATGATGCCGTGGCCTGGCGCGACGGCAACCGCGTGCGGGTAATCGACATCGCGTCCGCTTTCGACGACGCTGGGAGCCACCTGGGCCTGCACTGGGCCGAAGTCGCAGGTCCCTCGGGATACGATCCGTACCCGAATCACCCCGGCTGCTAAGTAAGGCGAAGCCCGGGGGCGCCACTGGCGTTGCCGGGCTTCGTAACTACAACTTCTACATGCCACCGGGTCCGCTCCCACGTCACGCCGCGCGTACCCTGAAGATCGTCATCGCGATCGGGCTCACGGCGTACGTGCTGTGGAAGACCGATTTCTCCAGCGTCGTCGCGGCGGCGGCCGGTGCGGATGGGCGGCCGCTGCTCGTGGCGCTCGGCCTGGTCATCGTCGATCGCATCCTCATGGCGTGGCGCTGGATCGCGCTTCTGGATCGCGACGCCGGCCCGCTCCCGCCGTCATCACGGCTGATGCGGATCTTCTTCGTCAGCACATTCCTCAGCATCTTCCTTCCCAGCGGGCTTGGCGGTGACGCCGTCCGGGCCTGGAGCTTGAGCCGGGAAAACGTCCAGGGCTCACGCGCGCTGGCATCGGTCGTGATGGATCGACTGCTCGGGACGATCTCGCTCGTCCTGCTCGCGGCAGTGGGGCTCTTCACCGCGGTCTCGGTCATCCCGGTTGGCGTCCTGGCCGTTGCGGTCGGAGCTGCGGCAGCGGCTTGCGGGGCGGCGCTGGCGGTTGTCTATAGTGGCGGTCTCGAACGGCTCCTCCAGCGCGCTTCGATGCGGTTGCCGGTGCGACTCGCCACACCGGCGTCCCGCATGGTCGTGGCGTTGCGCGCGTACTCGCGCCGTCACGGCGCCCTGTTTTTCGTCCTTCTCGGCTCGATCGCGGTCAACATCGTCCGGGTGCTCCAGGTGTATGTACTCGGCGTCGCACTCGGCATAGAGGCGCCCTTCTTCGCGTATGCCGCGTTCGTGCCGCTCATCGTCCTGGTGATGCAGCTTCCGATTACGATTTTTGGACTCGGCACCACCCAGCTCGCCTTCTGGTGGTTCTTCGGCCAGGTCGGCGTCGCCGAAGCCGAGGCGGTTGCGCTGTCGGTGCTGTTTCTGGGCCTGGGGCTGATTGGCGCACTCCCTGGCGGCGTCATTTACCTCTTCAATCCGGGCCGTGACTCTGCGGGTGCTCGTGTTTTATAATAGTGGGATTCACATGGCGTGGTTAAGGCTGGAGTTGGTCGTCAATCCGGGAGCACGTTACTGGGTCGGCCGCGTCACGGCCGCGATCGCGTGCAGTGCGGCGCTGCTCGTCGCTGGCGCTTGCAGTAAAAGCCCGGTCGGGCCGACACCGGCTCCTCCGCCGGTGATCATTCCGCCGCCGCCGAGTGGGCCAGTCCCCCCTCCTGCTGCTCCGCGGCTGTCACAACTTCGCTTCCTGGCGTTTGGTGACAGTCTCACCTATGGGGTGGTCCACCTCACCGCAGCCAGTCTGTCGCTGGACGCGGGGCTGCCTGTCTCGTATCCATTCAAGCTGCAAGCCCTGCTTACGGAGAGGTACAAAGATCAGCAGCCCGTCGTGCTGAACGGCGGACTGCCGGGCGAACGAGCCTCCGACGCGCGCTCGCGACTGCGGACGTTGATCAACGAGGCGGATGCTGATGTCGTGCTGCTCATGGAAGGCGCGAACGACCTCAATCAGCTCGGTGAGAACGGGCTCGGGCCCACGAACACGGCGATGAAGGAACTCGTCCGCACCATCAAGGGGGCTGGCGTGATCCCGCTACTGCTGATGCAGCCCCCGCAGCGGCCGGGGCTGCCCAAAACGGCCTCGGCAGAGTTCATCCCGGACTACAACAAGGACCTGCGCCGAATGGCCGAGGTTGAAGGCGTGGCGGTGGTCGACATCGATCTTCAGTTCGATGTGTCGCTGCAGGGGCCGGACGGCCTTCACCCGAGTGAGGCGGGTTATGCCCGGATCGCCGAGATCGTCCTGGCGGCGATCAAGGCGCGATTCGAACAGCCCGCCGCAACTGCGAATCAGACCAGGTAATCGGCGCCTCCTCGCGCCATCCGCTCGCCCACTGCACCTGCGGCGGCGCCGGTGCCCCGACGATCAGCAACCAGGCCTCGTTGCCCTTCTGCACTTCCCACGCTCCCGCGGCGCCCGAAACCGTTGCCGCGCTCCCGGTGGCGCCTGCAAGCCGGAAAGTCCATTGATCTTCCACGTCGGCCGGCAAGTGTGACCAGGCCTCCTGCCATGCCTTGAAGCAGGCCAGCTCGATCCCGTCGGGGATCAGCGACTGCAGCCCACCTTCGTGATGGAACGTAGCGCCCATCCCTGTCATACGCGTCAGGAGCGCCGCGCCACGCATGCGGTCAGGGTTGTCCTCGCGGCGGCCGGGCTGGTACGTCGCATCAGCACCGATCGGTTCATCGTTGATGAGCGGTTTCTTCAGCCGCTCGCGCACGGCGTGGCCCTCGGCCAGCGCCAGCACGTGCCCCCACCCCTGTTGACCCGAGGACCGTGAGAAGTGATACGTCACGAACTCGCCGTCCGCGGAGTCGTCGAAGGTGTCGTCCGCCCCGGTCGCAACCGGCACGGGTGGCGGTACGAGCTTCAACCACTCGGCCAGCTGCTTCCGTTCGTGCACCTCTGGACGCTGGGTCGGATGGTACGGCTCGTTGGCAATTTCGAGGACGGCGTTTGGATGACGCGCCGCAATCGCCGCGATCGCCGATACCTGCTCGGCTGGCGCCACACTATAAGACGCCGTGTCGGCAAGGGCCACGATCTCCACGTACAGATTGTGTCGAGCGGCGCGGGTCAGGAGGTCGTCGAGATGTGCGCGTCCACGCTCAGGCGACAGCTCGAACAGATGCTTCGCCATCGCGAGGACGCGCACGATGGTGAGCTTCTGCTCCGCCGCCCACGCCAGGTAGCGCTCGACATCGGCGGCACGCCCGGCCGCGAGCTGCTCCAGCAGCCGGAACGACGTGATGCCCCGCCATCGCCAGACACGGCCGTCCTGGGTGTGGAACTGCGAACCGGTGATCTGGAGGTGGAGGGCTGACGCTGCGGGTGCCGTCTGCGGGGCGGCCGGCGCGACAGCGGGCTGTGGAGCTGACGCGGCCGGGGTCGCAGGCTTCTCGCTGCCGCCCGCGCCAGGCGGCTCGGCGCACGCCCCAGACCCGACCAGCGCGCCGAGCAGCAGCGCCGCTAGAGAGTGTCGCTGACCGGCTGCAGCGCGTGGACCTTGCGCTTCTCGCGCGAGGCGCGCACCAGGAACTTCACATACGGCGTGACCTGCTTCACCGCCGACACGTTCATCTGACACGGACTCAGGCACGTGGGGCATTTGTCATCCCGGATCGAATCACGATGTGCCTGGCTGCTGTCGCGGAAATAGATCGCCGCCGGGCTCTCGTCGCGAACGTTACCGACGACCTCGCTGTTCTCGCAGAAGAACAGGTCGCCGTTCGGATTCAGCATGATCCCCTGGGACTGGAACGGGCACGGCGCAAGCCGGTGATAGCCGTTCGAGATCATGTCGGCGTAATGCATGTAGATGTAGTTCTGGCCGTCGAAGAGCGGATCCATGCGCACGCGATCCATGAAGAACGCGCGCATCTTCTCTTCTTCCTTGCCGATCGGACGCAGCGCGCCCGCCTTGTCCTGGTTCCCGAGCATGGCGTCCGTGAACCGCACCATGTTGAAGACGATATCGAGCTTCTCGCTTCGGGCCCAGGCGAGAATGTTCTCGGCATCTTCCAGGTTCATCGAGAAGATCGTCGTCGAGATGCCGAAGTTGAATGGCACGCGCTTCTGCAGTTCCTGCATGGCGCGGATCGTCTTCTCGGCCTTGGCGAAGCCGTTCTTCACGCGGCGGACCTGGCCGTGCATGTCGCCGACGCCGTCGATCGACACGCGCGTGCTGAAGATGATGCCGCGCTCGGCGCACATCTCGGCAACCTTCGTCACCATCGGGATGGCCCGGTGGGGCGTCAGGCCGGTGGTGTTGATGCCGAACTTGCGCAGCCGCGGCAGGCGATCGAGCATGATCCGGCAGATGTCGACCATGTCGTTACGCGTCGTCGGTTCGCCTCCCGACAGGTTCGCGATCTCGACGTTCTTCCACAGCGGATCGCTGAAGCACTTGTCGATGTCTTCGAGCGACATGTCCGACTTGCGATCGCCGCGCTCCCAGTTGCTGCACATCTCGCAGCGGGCATCGCAGACAAACGTGCAGTGGAAGATCAGGACCGTCGGGTGGATCGGACGATACTGCGCGACCACCGAATTGACGAGGTCCCGGGGTGCACTCGCGGCCGCCTTCAAGAGGTATTTCGCCGCGTAGTTTTGTGCCATATCTTGCTGATTCTACGTGATTTGGGTCGATCCGTAAAGCTCAGGGGCCGGGGCGCCTGGCGACGAAGGCAAGGGTTTCGAACAGGTTTTTCCGGACCTTGTAGAGAGTTTCGGCGGTTCCCGTGTACCGCGACAGCGCGTCCATACCCGGGAGGTTGGTCAGCAGCGATGCCCCCGCCAGCAGATCTCGGAAAAAGCCGGTGGCCAGGCCGATGCTGCGCACCATCTCCACGACCTCGAAGCCGCCGTCATACAAGAGCTGGCGAACCCGGCGTTCGGTGGTGATGAAATTGTGGGTGTAGTCGATGTCCCAGAAGAACCCGCGTTCTTTCAGGTAGTCGGGAACGACGACGAAGAAGACGCCTCCGGGTTTGAGCACGCGAAGGCCCTCGGCCACCAGCGCCCGGGCCGCATCGATGCCGGACATGTGCTCGAGCACCTGGTCAGCATAGAGGACGTCAAGACTGGCGTCCGAGGCGGCGATGGGCGGCGTGAAGGCCTCGACCACCTCGAACCCCTGGGCCCGCAGCGCCTCGGCAAGAATCGCACTCGGCTCGATCGCCGAGTAGGACCACCCGGCATCCCTGGCCAGGACCGAGATCCCGCCCTGCCCTGGTCCGATCTCCAGCATCCGGCCGGGGGGCTGCCGATGACGCATGACCATGTCGAGACGTGCGCGCTCGATCCGGCCGCGGCGGGCACCCCCCGCTTTGGTCAGCCGCTTCTCTGAAAACGTCTTGTAGAAATGCCCCTGGGGGGACTGGGACTCCTCGGGCATCGGCCATTTACCTCGTCGTAGTTTCCGAGCAGTGCTACTTCGAATAGAACGCGTGACCGGCGTTGGTGTCAGGGTCGAACCGGCTCGAGCAGAGCCACCAGCGTGAGTCCGTCGAAGAGTACACCGCGGTGAGGAGGTCCACACCAGAGCTCAGGAGACGTCCGGTCGGACCCGTGGAATCCCACACGACGCGCACTGCGGAACAGGCATCACCGGGGAGGAACTCGCCCGGCACTGCGCAGGAGTCGCCAAAATTGATGGACACCTGCGCAGGGCCGATCGAGAACGCGTTCATCACGAAGTTCTTGTAATGGCTTTCGACCTGGGCGCGTTCGTCATCGACCTCGCGCGGCACCGGGCAGACCGCGCGGTTGAAGTTCCGCATGACGACGTTCACATCCCTGAGGCTGGTGGTCGAGAAATCGGTCAGGAACTCGCGCGACATGTCGCCCACTTCTTTGGCCGAGTCGTGAAGCGACAGGGTCTCTGTGGACGACACGTCCTGCGAGAAGATCTTCGGCTCGCCGGGATGCCCGTACGGTTCGATCACCTTCAGCGTGAGGGTTACCGTCATCGGCGTAGTCGCGGATTCCGGTGCCGTCCACGTGACGGTGCGGCCCGTCCCGGTGAAGGTCCCGGCCGTCGCGGTCCACTGGTAGGTCAGCTCCTCGACATTGCTTTCGGTGTCGCGGACCGTGGCGCTGACGTCAACCACCTCGCGCAGATCTGCCATCCGCGCAGGCTGACGCGGCCGCCGCCCCTGGACGGTGATGGCATCGATGACCGGTAAAGCGTTCACTGGCGCCGGGCGTGGGGGTGGAGGCGGAGGCGGAGTCATCGGCGACCCGCCGCATCCCGCCACCAGGCTGCCAACCACCACAGCGGCACCGATCGAACGCAATCGTCCGCTCACGCTATCTGATACTTGCAGTGACGCGAGGGCGTGGCTCGGACTCTTGCGGCAGGTCGCCGTCGAGGACCTCCCGAATGAGATAGGTCGGCTTGTCCTGGGACTCGTGGTACGTCCGCGAGAGCATCTCACCGAGCAGCCCGGTCATCACGAGCTGCACACCACCGAGAATGAGTGAGATACCGAGCAGCATCAGCGGCGTGCGATCGGCAATCGGCTGCAGCGCGATCAGGCGTACGTATGCGAGGTAGAGGACGATCGGCGTACCGATCATGCCCATGATGAAGCCCAGGCTGCCGAACATCTGCAGCGGGCGCGTCGAGTAGCTGCTCAGGAACTTCACCGTCATCAAGTCGAGCACGACCCGAACGGTCCGCGAAATCCCGTACTTCGATTTACCAAACATCCGCTTGCGGTGATTCACGACGTGCTCGACGATCTCCACGCCCTGCTCCGCGGCAATCGCCGGCAGAAAACGGTGCATCTCGCCGTAGAGCCGCATCGACTTCACGACATCGGCACGGAACACCTTGAGCGAACAGCCGTAATCGTGCAGCTTCACGCCGGTGGCAAACGAAATGATCGCGTTGGCGATCATCGATGGCAGGCGCCGGTTGATGAAGGGATCCTTCCGGTCTTTCCGCCAGCCGGCCACGATGTCGGGGCCGCTGCGCGCCTTGTCGACCATCGCCGGAATGTCCGTGGGATCGTTCTGGCCGTCACCGTCGGACGTCACGATGAAGGAGCCGCGGGCGTATTTGAAGCCAGCCGCGAAGGCTGCCGTCTGGCCGAAGTTCCGGCGGAAGCGAATCACGCGCACCCGCGAATCCTGCTTCTGAATCGCGCTCAGCAACGCGAACGTATCGTCCGTACTTCCATCGTCGATGACGAGAATCTCGAACGAGCGGCCATAGCCCTCCAGCGCCGCGATCAGCTCGCCGTAGAGCTGACGCACGTTGGGGGACTCGTTGCGCATCGGTACGATGACCGAGATCTCAGGGTGCATGTTGCTGAGGCTGGTAAACGACTGATTATACGGGACTTCGGATGATGAGTCAATCGTCCGAGACGCGCTGAACGACGACGCTATCTCGAAGATCGCAGCAAGTACCCGCCCGGGTTGAAACCCATAAGGAACTTGTCCATTTCGGGATCGTGAGCGAAGTCCCGATGCGTGGAGACAAACTCCTGGACCGCTTCCCACGGTCCCGGGCCGTGCTCCGGGACGACGGGATGGCCGTTCAGATTCGTGTCCTCCACCACCAGGTAACTGCCGACCGACACGAGTTGATGATAGAGAGCGAGCTCTCGCTCGACGTGCGCCTGCGCATGATCGGAGTCGAGGAACACCATGACCGGCCCGTCACCCGCGATGCTGTTCTTGACCGCCTCAAACGTCCGGG
>Ga0190275_10003239_pt1 | contig 11592 bp, 11 predicted proteins | sample Popmic550T_FD_133745 | JGI IMG/M metagenome (GOLD analysis project Ga0190275, IMG submission 133745) | Populus adjacent soil microbial communities from riparian zone of Yellowstone River, Montana, USA - 550 T | ecosystem: Environmental > Terrestrial > Soil > Riparian zone > Trees stand | place... | reverse complement strand
GCCTGCTCGCCATCTGGGAAGGGAGCGCTGGTGCAGATCATCCCATGGTGGCTCTGACTATAGACAAAATGGTTGAGTTCTACACGGTGCAGAAGCTGTACGACAAAGCGGGTCCGCTAGCCCAGCGTTCGCAGGCGATGCGAACGAAAGCGGTACTTGAAAGCTTCCATCGCACAGGTCGCGTGTTGATAGGAGAACAGAAGTTACCGGAAGCCATCGACCTTTACCAGCGGGCGATCAACATCGGCGAGAGCGCCAAAGTGCCGGATGAAGCGATGGAAGGCATTCTGCGAACATATGCCCTGGTCCTGTCCCATTCCGGTCGTAAGGAAGAGGCCGCAGCAGCGGAAAAGAGGTTGAAGGACGCGATTATTGGTAAGGCGGATCGGGATGGTACGCGACGACCGAAGCCGAAACCGATCGACCCGCAGTGACAATCTGCCAATGTTAAAACATTCCGGCTAACTATGTTGGATCGTAATCGAATGTTCATCTAAGAACAATTTCGGTGTAAGAAGAAGCGGGCACTCTAATCCTGTCCAAGCCGTTGGCCGCTGCGCGCAGGAGAATGCTGGACGCTGATCCATACAGGTCCTTTGGAAGGATTTCTCCCTTCTCAGGCGCTTCCAGACGGGCGTGTCGTTACACAGTCATACGACCCATTCCAAGGAGTGGTTGGACTTTGTGCCCCGATACACTTCCAACGTTCCGGGCCTGTCCCATTTCGTACGAATTCAGGAACGCAATACTACTGTGTGCATGGCGATTCCCTCGATCATGAGAATGCATGGACGCCCCCATTCGGCGCAAGGCAGCTTATGAGCTGGAGCGGTCGCAGATTGATAAACGCGCTCGTCTCGTTCTCCGGACCATGACGATATGGACGCACAATCTAAACTCCCGTACTACGTGAACGTCGATCTCTGCCCAATATCTGTCGAGTGGACGACTGAGTGAAGTGCTCCTGATGCGGCAGTATCGCCAACCTATCGCATTCTGCAAACGCTACTCGATGTTCTGGGGGAGCACAGCGAGCTTGCAGAAGATCGTCGTCGTTGGACCAATGGTGTATTCTTTCGACATCATAACGGTGAGATCAGCACGCTGTCGACACTCTGGCAAGTTAGCCAGTCCAGCGCTCTAAAGATGTTTCTAGCGGCGCCGCGTTTCCTGAGGCATACCACGGTAAGTAGCATTCTCCGAACGGCGCTCGCCGTACGAAATCCTGAATTTGCCGACTAGGTTTTTTCAGAAACTCCTATCCACCTTTATCGGTTGGGCGTGCGCGCTACAATAGCCGCTACAGTGACACCTACGGCTTCGACAGTCACACTCGTTCGCCAACTCGGAGTCGTGAGTGCGACGGCGCTGGTGGTTTCCAACATGATTGGAACGGGCATTTTCACCACCAGCGGCTATCTCGCGGGCGATCTTGGCGATCCTAGTTTGTTTCTGCTGATCTGGGCAGTCGGCGCGATCGCCGCATTGACCGGATCGTTCTGCTTTTCTGAGTTGGGAGTGAACTTCCCTGCTTCGGGCGGGGAGTATGTGTACCTCACGCGAGCCTATGGGCCTGCTTGGGGATTCATCACCGGCTGGGTCTCTTTCTTCGCAGGATTCTCTGCGCCTATCGCTGTTGCCGCTCTCGCGTTTTCGGACTATCTGGGGTACTTCTCGCCTGCGTTGAAGCAAGCGAATGCTCCTGCGCTCTTCGGATCCGGCGAATGGACGTTCAAGCTTGGTGGGGCGCAGATGGCGGCTTCGGCGCTCATAGTGGTTTTCACGATCCTGAATGTTTTCGGCATTCAGCGTGTCGCGAAGATCCAGAATGTTCTGACCGCTATCAAAGTGGCGGTTGTTGTAGCGTTCGTTGCCCTGGGGTTTTTCATCGGTTCGGGAGATTGGTCGCATTTCAGTCAGAAAGCAGTTCGTACTTCCAGTACTCCGCTGTTCCAGCAGTTTGCAATCAGCTTGTTCTGGATCTATGTCAGCTATAGCGGCTGGAATGCCGCTACCTATGTCGCAGAAGAGATCAAGCAACCTGGCAAGACCCTGCCCAAAGCGCTGACGTTCGGAACGATGCTGGTTGCCGGTCTTTATATTCTGCTCAACATGGTCTTCTTGTACGCCGCTCCTCTCGAGGAAATGAAGGGTGTTCTCGCTATCGGATCACTGGCGGCGTCAAAGCTATTCGGACCCGAGATCGCCGGCGCATTCAGCCTTTTGATGGCGCTCTCCATCATGTCTAGCGTGAGTGCGATGGTAACGATCGGACCACGGGTTTACTACGCCATGGCGAAGAATGGAGCCTTCTTCGACTCCGCCGCGAAAGTGCATGAGAAATACAGAACGCCTGTGATCGCGATTCTGGCGCAGGGACTTTGCGCAAGCATCATGACGCTTACGCCGTTCCCGCAACTATTCTTCTATATCGGAATGACCCTGAATTTTACGGCTGCCATGGCGGTCGCATCGATTCTCGTCTTTCGACGTCGCCGCCCAGACTGGCAGAAGATTGGAGTTGTCAGCTTTGCCTATCCGCTGGTGCCGATGACGTTCATTCTGATGGCGGCGTGGATGACTTTATATGGAATCACCCAGCAGACTCGTGTGTCGCTCTTAGCGATCGGTACGATTCTAGCTGGCGCGCTTGTCTATCACTTCAAGATCGCAAAGCAGGTAAAAGAGATTCAATGACCGGGCGGGTACTGCCTCGCCGGTTCTACTCGCGCCCCACAATCGATGTTGCCAAGGACTTGCTCGGAAAGGTTCTACGGCACGGTGACACGGCAGCTATCATCGTCGAAACCGAGGCATATCTGGGACGGGACGACTTAGCCTCTCATTCGGCTAGAGGAATCACCAATCGAACGCGCGTCATATTTGGTCCTCCAGGACATGCTTACGTGTACCTTATCTATGGCATGTATGAATGCCTGAACATCGTGGCTGAGCCCGACGGAGTTGCGGGGTGCGTCCTTATACGGGCGGCCGAGCCCCTTGAAGGGGTGGAATTGATGCACGCACGCCGTCCGGCCGCTCGGAGACGAGTGGACCTCGCATCGGGTCCGGGTAAGTTGACATTGGCGCTCGGGATCACGCGAAACCTGAATGGGGTCGATTTGACGAAAGGCTCTTTGACGGTTCACGACCCTGGAGATCCGCCACCGGCAATCATTACGACTCCAAGAATCGGCATCACGCAATGTACTGACTGGCCTCTACGGTTCCACGTTGCAGGCAATCCCTACGTGAGCGGACTTCGACGGGTGTAGTCTGATTTCGTGAAGAAGGAAGAGGTTGAAATACTCTCGATCGATGACCGGGATGTCCGGATAACGCATCCGAGCAAGCCTTATTTTACGAAGCAGACTAAACTCTCAAAGATCGATATCGTTCGATATTACCTATCCATTGCGCCGGGTGCGCTTGCAGGGATCAAGGATCGACCGATCGTTCTGAAGCGCTTCGTGAATGGAGCGGAGGACCAGGCGTTTTACCAGAAGCGGGCGCCTGCCGACCGGCCGTCTTGGTTGCGCACCGTGACACTTTCGTTTCCCTCAGGGCGCACGGCTGAGGAAGTTGTTGTCGACGACACCGCAGGACTCGCATGGATTGTTAACCTCGGATGCATCGAACTGCATCCGCATCCAGTTCGTTCCGGCAACCTCGATCATCCTGATGAGCTACGTATAGATCTCGACCCCGGGCCGGGGGTCCAGTGGACGGACGTGCGCAAGGTCGCACTGGAAGTTAAAGCGGTGCTTGAGGAGATGGGACTTCGCGGTTGGCCCAAGACCAGCGGCTCGCGTGGAATGCATGTGAATGTGCGTATTCATCCCCGCTGGAGTTTTGTTGAGGTACGTCGGGCCGCCCTTGCATTATCGCGGGCAGTTGAACGGCGCGTTCCGTCGCTCGCCAGTTCAAAGTGGTGGAAGGAGGAACGTCACGGTGTTTTCCTGGACTACAACCAGAATGCGAAGGATCGGACCACGTGCTCGGCTTATTCGGTGCGGCCACTTCCTGATGCTCGGGTGTCGACGCCGTTGCATTGGGAGGAAGTTCCCGATTGCGAACCAGAGGAATTTACCGTACTCACTGTCCCGAAGCGCTTCTCTGCGATTGGTGACCCTCATGCAGATATGGATGCGGCAGCAGGATCGCTCGAGAAGCTGCTCGAACTAGCGGAACAAGATGAGCGCTCGGGTCTCGGTGATGCGCCTTGGCCGCCGCATTTCCGGAAGATGGAAGGCGAAGCTCCGCGTGTGGCGCCGTCGCGTCAGAAGATGCCACTTATCGTGATTGCAAATTCGCCTGACAAGGAGGCCGCTTTGGCGGGTCTGGAACGATGGAGAGCTAAATATCCCGAAGTATCGAAGCTGCTCGCTGTTGACGACGTGCTGGTAGATTCCATGCGCGGCAGGTCTTCGACATGGACTCGTATTCGAGTGAATTTGCGGCATGTGCCTGAGGCGCTCCGACCATCGCAGGAAACACCGGACCCGGACGACGATCCCACACGCGAATGGCGTGAACTGCATGCCAGAAAGTCTCGGAAGAAGTCGGTGTGAGATTAGCGTCCTTCGGGGAAGATTGCCGCCAATTCTTGCGGCGCGACTACTTCGAGCTGGGCGTAGGTGCAGTCCGAGGGCGATTTGTCGAAGCGCCATCTTCGGAAGTGCGCCAGGTGTCGGAAGCGTGTTCCTTGCATATGCTCGTAGGCAACCTCGGCGACAAGCTCCGGTCGTAGAGGCTCCCACGATAGATCCTTGCCCTGGCTCCACCGGCTTTGAGCGCCAGGCATGCGCTGACCATCCTCACCTGACCCCGCCGCCCACTGCTTCCAAGGATGATCCTTGAGCGCGTCCTTGCGAAAGGGCTCAAGAAACCTTGTCAGTTCGTGCCGCTTCTCTTCGGCAAAGCTTGCGCATACGCCCACGTGCTGAAGCGCTCCAGCGCTATCGAAAAGCCCGAGGAGCAGCGACCCGACAGCCGTGCGCTCGCCCTTCTTGTGCCAGCGGAAGCCGGCGACGACGCAATCGCAATCCCGTTCGTGCTTGACCTTTAGCATTACGCGCTTGCCCGGCTCATATGTTCCCGATACAGGCTTGGCGATGACACCATCGAGACCCGCTCCTTCAAAACGGCGGAACCAGTCCGACGCTACACTCGACTCGCGAGTCATGGGAGTGATGTGGATCGGGGGCGAGGCTGAGGAAAGAAGTGATTCTAAACCCGCACGGCGGCTTTCCAACGGCTCGCCACAAAGATCTCGCTCGCCGTCACACAGGAGGTCGAAGAATACGATCGATGCCGGGATCTGTTGCGAGAGCGTCTTGATTCGGGAGGCTGCCGGGTGAATGCGTAGTTGCAGCATCTCAAATTCGAGAGCGCCATTGTGTACGATGACGATCTCTCCGTCGAGCACACAGCGTTCAGGCAGAGCTTTTCGTAACGTTTCGACTAGCTCCGGGAAGTATCGATTCAACGACTTTTCGTCGCGACTTTGAATCAGGATTTCATCCCCATCTCGGAATACCAGTGTGCGGAACCCGTCCCACTTCGGTTCAAAGATCCAAGATCCTTCCGTGGGCAAGTCGGCAACTCGCTTGGCGAGCATGGGCGGAATTGTCGGATTTACGGGTAGGTTCATTTTAACTACCAAGCGTGGACGTAGCCACCGCGTTCGGCGAGATCGATTTCGATCCCGAACAAGTTTTCAATCGGACCCTTTGCAAGTAACTCGGATCTGGGCCCGTCGGCGATGATCTTACCCGCCTTCATCATCACGATGCGATCAATTTCAGGAATGATGTCGCTCAGGTGATGGGTGACGAGCAGGATCGCGATTCCAGATTGCGCGAGGCGACGCATTGCTTCTCGCAAATCGTGCTGCGCATTTAGATCGAGGCTGGTAGTCGGCTCATCGAGGAGGAGAGCTTTGGGGGAATGTACTAAGGCTCGGGCTATTAGGATACGGCGAGCCTCTCCGGACGAAAGTTCTTCGAAGTCGCGACTGGCGAGATGCGTCGCTTCGATCTGGGCGAGCGCGGCATCTGCTCGTTCTTCCATCTCGGCTGTTACATGCTGATTCGGCCAAACGCCAACACTGCTGAAGAATGATCCGATGACGAGCTCCCGTCCTGTTAAGGATCGTGAGGGTGTAGGGAAATGGTTCGAAACAACTCCAATGAGCGACCAAAGCTCAAAGACGTTCCAGACCTCGCGGCCGAACAGACGTATATAGCTTCTATCGCGATTCAAGGGATAAAATTCGCGGGCCAGTGTGCGGACCAACGTCGATTTTCCACAGCCATTCGGGCCCAGGATTGCAACATGCTCTCCCACCTCAATGCGCAAATTCATTTCGCGGATAACAACCTGCTCACCGCGTACTATCGACGCGTTGCAGAGTTCAATTAGAGGAGGCAAACCTTTATTCATTCGTTTCCACAAGGGGAGAATTTAGTGGTGGTGCTCCGACGGCGAATCCTTCCCATCGCGCAACCACAACTGTCGCAAGACAATTGCCGAGGACGTTCACCGATGTCCGAGCCATATCCATTACCGCGTCGATGCCCAGCAACACGGCTGCGCCTTCGAGCGGAAGGTTAAACGTCGCAAGCGTTCCGGCGAGGATGACGAGGGCCGCTCTCGGGACTCCGGCGACACCTTTACTCGTCAGCATCAAGGTAAGCATCATGATGAGTTGCTGACCTAGACTCATCTCGATTCCGGCTGCCTGCGCTACGAAGACGCTGGCGAGAGACAGGTAGAGAGTAGTGCCATCGAGATTGAAGCTGTATCCTGTCGGCATCACGAATCCGACGATGTGTTTAGGAACACCGAAGCGCTCCATGTTCTGCATGGCGCGTGGCAGCGCTGCTTCACTGGACGCAGTGGAGAAGGCAATGACGAACGGCTCGCGAACAGCTTGTAAGAAAGACTTGATCGGGATGCGAAATATAGCAACGACCGCTCCAAAGACCAGAACAACGAAGATGACAAGCCCTATATACATGGTCGCGATCAACTTGCCAAGGCCGAGGAGAACATCGATGCCTTTCGAGCCAACCGTTACCGCGATCGCGGCCGCAACACCCAGCGGCGCGAGATACATCACATACTTCGTGTAGCGGAACATGACTTCGGCCAGAGACTCGGCAAAATTTACGACCGGCTTGGCAGCGGCGCCGATACTGGCGCAAGCGGCGCCGAAGAGAAATGAAAAGACAACGATCTGCAATACTTCGCCGCGCGCCATAGCATCGATGATGCTCGTCGGAAACGTATGTTCTAAGATCGCGCCAAAGCTTTGCTGTGTTTTTGGGAGGGCGGCCTCGGCAGCAGTTCGCTCAAGTCGCATGCCGTCGCCTGGTCGGACGATATTGACGGCGGCAAGACCGAGGAATAACGCGAGAGTTGTGACGACTTCGAAGTAAATGATGGCTTTAACGCCGATGCGGCCCATGGCGGCGACGCTACCGGCCCCTGCGATGCCGGCTACGAGTGTTCCGAACAGCAAAGGCGCGATGATTGACTTGATCAGACGAAGAAAAACTGCGGCGACAGGCGCGAGCAGTATGGCGAAAGCCGGAGCCGATATGCCAATTGCGATGCCGATGGCCATCCCGGCAAAGATCCAGGATGTAAGCGAAATTCGCTTCACCGCTCGCCCCAGCTTAGCTTTTCGCGGAGCACATCGAAGAACATCATGCGTGGCGGACGGATGAGATTCACGAACTTCTCGGAACGCCGGCAGACGACGCGGTCACCGCGTTCGAGTGGCTCGCCGACCTGACCGTCGATGGTGAGATACGCGTTATCAGCGACTGCGCGTGAGATGATTTGGATCACGCTATCGTCCGGAACCAGCACAGGCCGATTGGTCAACATATGTGGACAGATGGGAGTGATCAACAGGGCGGCCACGCTCGGGAACACGATCGGTCCGCCGGCTGAAAGCGAGTAGGCCGTGGACCCGGTGGGCGTAGAGATGATCAGACCATCCGCGCGATATGTGCAAACGAAATGCTGATCGACACGCGCTTCCACTTCAATCATTCTGGCAAGGGAAGCTTTTGTGAGAACGACATCATTCAGCGCTTCGTATTCGGCTATAAGTTTGTCCTCGCGGTGAAGTTCGCAGTGCAGCATCCGTCTACCGGCGACACGATATTCGCCTTTGAGAGCGCGTTCGAGTTCAGGGTAGAGCTCATCGAGCGTGATGGCGGTCAGGAAACCGAGATGCCCCAAATTGACGGGGAAGAGCGGCGTAGGCTTTCCAGCCAATGCTCGAGCGGCGGCAAGAAGAGTTCCATCTCCTCCCAAAACGATCACCAATCCGCATCCTTCCGGAACATCGGACCGATTCACAGCGCCGGGCATATTGAGATAGATGCCGGTCTGTTCATCGAAACGAACAGCGATATGGCGCTTCTGCAGCCATTCGTATAAGGTCGGAACGATCTCATGGGCCCGAGGAATATTTGGCTTTGAGATGAGACCTACCGTTTTAACGATGGGCATGCAGCAGGAATTCCCTGTTCCCTTCGGCGCCCGTGATCGGACTGTCCATCACTTCCGTGATGTAGCCGAGGGATTCAAATGTGTTGCTCACTTTTTCGCAGGCGGCTGCATGCAGCGCGGCATCGCGCACTATTCCGCCTTTGCCAACTTCAGCACGGCCGACTTCGAACTGCGGCTTCACCAGTACGATGAATTCGCCGAGAGGATGCAGCAATGGAGGCAGCGCTGGAGCAATCAGGGTCACGGATATGAAACTAACATCGCATACCGCAATGTCGCACAGTTCAGGAAGATCTCCTGGCTGCAGATGACGAGCGTTTGTGCGGTCGCGCACAACAACCCGCGGGTCGGTTCGTACTTTCCAGTCGAGCTGTGTGTCGCCAACATCGACTGCATAGACGCGTGCTGCGCCTCGCTGCAGAAGGCAATCTGTGAAGCCGCCGGTCGAGGAGCCGATGTCGATGGCGATCTTTCCAGTGACATCGATTGCGAAATGGGTCAACGCAGCGTCTAATTTGTAGCCACCGCGACTCACGAAAGGCAGGGCGCCGATGATCTCGATGGCGGCATCGGCAGCGACACCATGGCCTGGTTTGTCGATCTTTTGATTTGCGACCAGTACGCTTCCGGCCAGTATCAACGCTTGCGCTTTCTGACGGGAGTCGGCTAGACCCCGGTCAACCAGCAGTTGGTCGAGGCGCTTCTTTCCCGCGGATTTCATGCCGTGCGGTGAACGATCAGGTCGGCTAGTTCATGGAGCCAATGCGCCCGCTCTCCAAAACGGCTGAGGCATTCGTGCGCCTTGGCAAGTTCGGTGAGCGCCATTTGTTTCGATGCCTGGAGTCCGTAAACCGCGGGGAACGTGATCTTGCCCTGCTGCGCATCCTTCCCCGCTGTCTTCCCGAGCGCTTCAGATGGCTGCTCAACATCGAGAATATCGTCGACAATCTGGAAAGCGAGTCCGACGTGCTCGCCGTAGAGGGAAAGCGCGTTGTATTGCGCCGTTGTGGCGCCGGCGCAGATCGCGCCCATGCGAACGCTCGCGCGCAGCAAGGCCCCTGTTTTGGCGCGATGAATGGCCTCGAGCAGTTCGGCCGTGGCAGGTTGCCCTTCCCCTTCGATGTCATGAACCTGTCCACCGATCATGCCTCGCACGGTACCCGACGAGGTCGCCAGCTCAGCCGCCAACGCGACGCTCCTCTCGGCGGGAAGCGGAACGCGGGCGAGAACCTGAAAAGCAAGCGTCAATAGCGAATCGCCGGCGAGTATCGCCATTGCTTCCCCGAAGACTTTGTGGCACGTGGGACGGCCACGACGAAGATCATCGTTGTCGAGCGCCGGAAGATCGTCGTGTATCAGCGAGTATGTATGGATCAGTTCCAGGGTGCAAGCGACATCTTCGACACGCGGTACGTTGTCGTCGACCGCCTCGGCCGCTGCCATACAGAGGATGGGCCGTACGCGTTTGCCGCCGGCAAAGAGGCTATAGCGCATCGCCTTATGAATATTCGCTGGCGGTTCCGTCTCCGCCGGCACCCACCGGTTAAGCGCGGCATCCACGAACCGGCATTGTTCGGCCAGAAATTGCTCTCTCGTCATTAGCACAGGTCAGGCCTTGGTGGGTTTGAAGGGCTCGACTTGAATCCCGGACGCGCGTCTGGTCAAAACTTCCACGCGGGTCTCGGCTTCTTCGAGCTGCTTGCGGCACTTCTCGCTGAGTTGAACGCCCTTCTCGAAAAGCTCCAGGGCCTTTTCGAGAGGCAAGTCACCTGATTCAAGCTGTTTTACGACAGACTCCAGTTCCGCTAGTCCAGCCTCAAAGCTGGCGACCGGCTTCTCTTCTTCCGCCATTGACTCTATTGTACGGTTCAACTTTCGTAGAAAGCCTATTGAGGGTTATAGGCATGATGTCGGGCCTCGTCTGTCGGGTCTCACTTAGAGATTCTCGACGGTGGACTCTGAATGTGTGATCCTCGACATCCTCGGCTTCCTTCCTTACGGCAATGACGACACAATCTCTGCATCATTCGAGCGATCTCTCATAGAGCGTAGGAGTGTTATTCTCGTCGTTTGCTATGAAAAAGTTAGCGTACAGCAGCATTCTGCTTGCGGCGGCGGCCTTTGCCCAGACGGTCGAGCCTCTTTGGCCGAATGGCGCCCCTGGCGCAGTCGGTACGGAAGATCGAGACAAACCCACCTTGACGCTTCGTCCGGCGGACCCGGCGAAGGCGAACGGAACTGCGGTGATCGTATGTCCCGGAGGCGGATACGGTGGGCTGGCAATGGATCACGAAGGCAAGCAAATCGCTGACTGGCTTAACGGACATGGAATCTCGGCGTTCATCCTGAAATACCGCTTAGGACCTCGGTACAGGCATCCTGCTCCATTACAGGACGCCCAAAGAGCGATCCGCATGGTTAGGTCGCGCGCGAAGGAATTGCGAATCGAACCCAATCGGATCGGAATTTGGGGATTTTCTGCCGGCGGCCACTTGGCATCGACGACTGGAACACACTTCGACGACGGAAAGCCCGAGGCGGCCGAAGCGATCGATCGCGCAAGTTCACGGCCGGATTTCATGATCTTGGCATATCCGGTGATTAGTTTTGTTACGGATTACGTTCATGTGGGATCGCGACGCAATCTGCTCGGCGAACCCTTCGAGCCCGCACAGGCGGAACTCCTCTCGAACGAGACTCAGGTGACGTCCCGAACGCCCCCTACTTTTCTGTTTCATACCGACGCGGATACTGGAGTGCCGCCGGAGAACAGCGTTCTCTTCTACATGGCGCTTCGGAAGGCCAAAGTACCCGCTGAGATGCATATCTATCAAAATGGCCGCCACGGGGTCGGCTTAGCTCCGACGGATCCCGTGCTGTCGAGTTGGGCTGGGCGATTGCAGGATTGGTTGAAGGTCCGGGGATTGCTGTAGTCGAACTAGAACGCCCACCTTTAGGGTGGGCGTTCGCATCACCCTGATCGAGGGCGACGTATGGGAGAATCAGATCCGACGGATTCGCGGCCGTCAAAACCTGTGGTTGTTTGGATACTAAGGCGAAGGG
>Ga0190275_10003238_pt1 | contig 11592 bp, 9 predicted proteins | sample Popmic550T_FD_133745 | JGI IMG/M metagenome (GOLD analysis project Ga0190275, IMG submission 133745) | Populus adjacent soil microbial communities from riparian zone of Yellowstone River, Montana, USA - 550 T | ecosystem: Environmental > Terrestrial > Soil > Riparian zone > Trees stand | place... | reverse complement strand
CGCCGCCATCGCCGTCTCCCGCGCCGTGGCCGACGACCTGCGGCGCGTCTGCGGCCCGGGGCTCGCGGTGACGGTCGTCTACAACGCGGTGGACCTGGCGCGGTTCACGCCGGACGGGCCGCGCGCGGATCTCGCGACGCTCGCGGGGGTGGCGCCGGAGCCGGCGGGGACCGTCAGCGTGGGACTGGTCGCGACCATGGGGCTGTGGAAGGGGCACCGCGTGTTCATCGACGCTGTCTCGCGGCTCCCCGCCGGGCTGCCGCTGCGCGCCTACGTGGTGGGCGGGCCGATCTACGCCACGGCGGGGAGCGAGGTGGATCCCGCCCACCTGCGGCACCTGATCGCCGGGCACGGCTTGACCGATCGCGTGGGGATCACCGGCTTCGTGGACCGGCCGGCGGACGCCATGCGCGCGCTGGACGTGGTGGTGCACGCCAGCACCCGCCCCGAGCCCTTCGGCCTGGTGATCGCGGAGGCGATGGCGTGCGGGCGCGCCGTGATCGCCACCGCAGCCGGCGGCGCCGCGGAGATCGTGGACGACGGCGTGGACGCGCTGGCGGTTCCGCCCGACGACCCGGAGGCGCTGGCGGCGGCGATCCGCCGGCTGGTGGAGGACGCGGCGCTGCGGGCGCGGCTGGCCGCGGCGGGCCGGGCGAAGGCCGGGCGGCGCTTCGACCGCGCGCGGCTGGCGGCGGAGGTGGCGCCGGTCTACCGCGCGCTCGCCGGGGGACGCTGATGCGGGTCCTGCACGTGTACGCCGGCAACCTGTACGGCGGCGTGGAGGCGATGCTGGCCACCTTCGCCCGCGAGCGCGCCGTGGCGCCGGGGATGGAGCCCAGCTTCGCGCTGGCGTTCGAGGGGCGGCTCACCCGCGAGCTGCGCGCCGCCGGGGCCGACGTGCACCTGCTGGGCGGCGCGCGCCTGAGCCGGCCGTGGACGGTGTGGCGCGCCCGCCGGCGACTGGGGACGGCGATCGCGGAGGCGCGGCCCGACGTCGTCGTCCTCCACTCCGCGTGGACCTGGGCGGCCTTCGCGCCGGCCGTGGGGCGCGCGAAGCTGCCGGCGGTGTTCTGGCTGCACGACGCGGTCTCGGGCGACGGGGCCGAGCGGATGGCGCGGCGGACGCCGGCGCGGGTGGCGGTGTGCACCAGCGGCTTCGTGCGGGGGACGCTCCCCGCGCTCTTCCCGCACGCGCGCGCCGAGGTGGTGTATCCCTCCGTTCCCGCCCCGGCCGACTTCCGGGCCGAGCGCTTGGGCGTGCGGGCGGAGCTGGACACGGCGCCGGAGGCGGTGGTGATGGTGCAGGCCAGCCGCATGGAGCCGTGGAAGGGGCACCAGGTGCACCTGGAGGCGCTGGCGCGGATGGCGGGTGACGCGCGCTGGACCTGCTGGCTGGCCGGCGGCGCCCAGCGCCCGGCCGAGCTGCGCCACCGCGACGAGATGCGCGCGCTGGCGGGGCGGCTGGGGATCGGCTCGCGGGTGCGCTGGCTGGGCGAGCGCGCCGACGTGCCCCGCCTGCTGGCCGCGGCGGACGTGCTCTGCCAGCCCAACCTGCGCCCGGAGCCCTTCGGGATGACCTACGTGGAAGCGATGCACGCACGACTGCCGGTGGTGGCGGCCGCGACCGGCGGCGCCCCCGAGATCGTCACGCCCGAGACGGGGATCCTGGTGGCCCCCGGCGGCGCCGGCGCCACGACGGAGGCGCTGCGCCGGCTGGTGGACGACGCCGCGCTGCGGGCCCGCCTGGGCGCCGCGGGGCCGGCGCGCGCCCGCGCGCTCTGCGATCCGGGTCAACAGCTCGGCCGGCTGCACGAGATCCTGGCGGGGGTGGCGGGGTGACGCAGCTTTCGGTGGAGGAGCGCGCCCGGCGCTCCCTGGGCACCAGCGGCGAGGCCATCTACCGCATGGTGGCCGAGGCGATCGGGCCGCGGCACCCCGGCGGCGGCACGCTGGTGGACGTGGGGTGCGGGAGCGGGCGGCTCTGGCCGTTCGTCCGCGGCCGCTTCGACCGCTACGTGGGGGTGGACGCGGTGCGCTACGACGGATTTCCGGAGGACGGCGAGTTCGTCGCGGCCGACCTGGACGCGCCCCCGCTGCCGCTGGACGCGGGGTGCGCCGACGTGGCGGTGGCGGTGGAAACGATCGAGCACCTGGAGAACCCGCGGGCGCTGGTGCGCGCGCTGGCGCGGCTGGCGCGGCCCGGGGGGTGGGTGATCGTCACCACCCCCAACCAGCTTTCGCTGCTGAGCCGCGCCACGCTGCTGGCGCGCGGCGAGCACAACGCCTTCCGCGACGGCTCGTACCCGGCGCACATCACCGCGCTGCTGGAGGTGGACCTGCGCCGGATCGCGGCGGAGTGCGGGCTGGTGGACGTGGACGTGGCGTACAGCGGGAACGGGCGGCTGGCGCTGACCGGCGCCCACTACCCGCGCTGGATGTCGCGGCTGTGGCCCCGGGGCCTGTCGGACAACGTGCTGCTGGCGGGGAGGAAGCCGTGAGCGTGCAGCAGACGATGGAGGGCGCGGAGCTCGCCGCGGCGCCGCCCGCGCCGTGGGAGCCGAAGACGCGGCGCCGCTCGGCGCCGGTGGTGCAGACCTTCGTGCTGGTGCTCCTCGGCTGCCAGGTGCTGCTGCTGATGCCGGGGATCGGGCCGCTGCGGCTGTTCGTGCGGGTGGCGGCGTTCGGGTTCTCGCTGGTGCTGCTGGCGGCGGTGCGCGGGCGGGGGCGGCGCCACCCGGCGTTCCTCCCCGCCGTGCTCACCTCGGGGGTGCTGGTGCTGTCGCTGGCCAGCCCCGACACCGTGAACCTCACCGCGGGGGCGGCGCAGGCGGCGCTGTACATCGCCGTGCTGGCGCCGCTGTTCTGGGCGTCGCGGCTGGGGCCCGACATCCGCGCGGTGCGGCAGACGGTGATGATCCTCTGGGTGTTCCACACCGCCAGCGCCGTGCTGGGGGTGCTGCAGGTGTACTTCCCCGGCTCGTTCCAGCCCCAGATCTCCACCATCATCATGGCGAAGGGGCCCGGGTACCTGAACAGCCTGATGATCACCACCGTCACCGGCCAGCGGGTGTTCCGGCCGATGGGGCTCACCGACATCCCCGGCGGCGCCTCGGTGTCGGGGTTGTACGCGGTGCTGTTCGGCACCGGCTTCTTCCTCACCCGGCGCACGCCGTGGATGATGGCGGCGTCGGCGGCGAGCATGGCGGCGGGGTTCACCTGCCTCTACCTGTCGCAGGTGCGCTCGGTGCTGCTGATGACGGGGGTCGCGCTGTCGGTGGTGGTGCTGATGCTGGCGTGGCGCCGTGACCTGCCGCGGCTGGCCATGCTGGGCGCCTCCGCCGCGATCGTGGCGGTGGGCGGCTACGCGGTGGCGATGTCGATTGCCGGGCCGATGGTGGCCAAGCGGATGGCCACGCTCACCGCCGCGCGTCCCGGCGCGGTGTACTACAATGAGCGCGGCCGCTTCTTCTCCGACGCGTTCACCAAGACGCTTCCCGAGGCGCCGCTGGGGAGGGGGCTGGGGCACTGGGGGATGACGGCCACCTACTTCGGCGGGGGCGAGGACCCGCACGCCACGTGGGTGGAGATCCAGTGGGCGGGGTGGATCGTGGACGGCGGCGCGCCGCTGGTGCTGGTGTACTGCGCCTGCCTGCTGGTGTCGCTGCTCGCCGTGTGGCACGTGGCCCGCGGGCGCGCGCCGCCCGGCGCCCCCGATCTTCCCTTCTGGGGGACGATCGTGCTGGCCCACGGCATCGGCGCGGTCGCCCTCACCTTCTCGTTCCCGCTCTTCGTGTCGCAGCCGGGGATGGAGTTCTGGCTGCTGAACGCGCTGCTGCTGGCGGCCGCCCGCCCGGCGGCGCCGCCCCGGCCGCCGGCGTTCGCGCCCCCGCGGTTCCCGTGAGCGGCGACTCCGTGCGCCGCGCGTCCGCCGATTCGTCCACCGACGCGGGAGCCGTCGAACCGCGGCTGGTCGACCCTGCATCCCGCGATGCGGAGGCGGTCGAGGCGGCGTCCGTCGAATCCCGGCCGGGCGATGTCGGGACGGTGGATGGCGACGTACCCGTGCCCGCGGTGAGCGTGGTGATCCCCACGCACGACGGGCGCGAGCGGGTGCCGCAGGTGCTCGAGGCGCTGCTCCCGGAGGCCGGCGGCGTGCCCTTCGAGGTGGTGGTGGTGGACAACGCCAGCGGCGACGGCACCGGCGCGGCGGTGGACGCGTCTGCGGAAGCGGCGGCGCTGCGCGGGCGCGGCGTGGCGGTGCGGGTGGTGCACGAGCCGGTCGCGGGGCTCACCCACGCCCGGGCGCGCGGCGTGGCCGAGGCGCGCGGCGCCGCGGTGTGCTTCCTGGACGACGACAACCTGCCGCAACCCGGGTACCTGGCGTGCGGCGTGGCCGCGCTGGCCGACCCCGCCGTGGGGCTGCTGACCTCGCGCGTCTTCCCGCGCTACCGCGAGGAGCCCAGCCCGGCGATCGAGCGGCGCGAGCACCTGCTGGCCATCAACCACCGCCTGGGCGACGAGGTGCTGGACTGGGGCGCCGCGCCCACGGTGGCGCCCACCATCGGCGCGGGGCTGTGGGTGCGCCGCTCGGCCTTCACCGCGGCGCAGGGGGCGGCGGCCGGGCAGGTGCTGTCGGACCGCATGCCGGGCTCGCTCTCCTCCGGCGGCGACGTGGAGCTGGGGGTGGCGGTGGGGCGCGCCGGGTTCAAGCGCGTCTACGTCCCCTGCCTGCGCCTCTGGCACCTGATCCCCCCCGAGCGGGTGCGGACGCGCTACTTCTGCCGGCTGATCTACGGGATCGTGCGCAGCAAGCTGGCGGTGGAGGCGCTGTACGAGGGGCGCGGCGGCGGCGCGCGCGACCGCGCGGCGGCGCTGGGCCGGCTGCTGGGCGCCACCGCCGCGCTCCCCGCGCTCCTCGTGCGCCGCGACGGCCCGCGCGAGGCGCTGTTCGTCCTGGTGAGCCGCTGGGCCGAGCTGCGGGGGCCGCTGCGTGAGCGCCTCTAGCCGCGCCGCGTCTCCCCCGTCTCCCGTCCACCCCGCGTGGCTGGTCGCGGCGGGAGACTTCGTGACGACGGGGGGGATGGATGCGGCCAACCACGCCTTGGCGTCGTACCTGGCGCGCTCCGGGCGCGAGACGCACCTGGTGGCGCACCGCGTGGCGCCGGAGCTCGCCGCGCTGAAGGGCGTCCACGTCCACCGCGTGCCGCGGCCGCTGGGCTCGCACCTGCTGGGCTTTCCGCTGCTGGAGGAGGTGGCCGCCTGGCGCGCGTCGGCCGACTCCGGCTTCCACCGGCTCCTCCCGCTCCGCCGCTCGTCCTCCGTCCGCCCGCTGGTCACGCTCGCGAACGGCGGCAACTTCCCCGGGCGCGCCACCTGGCTGCACTACGTCCACGCGGCGTTCCGGCCGGAGATCGCCGGGCGGCCGCTGCGGCGCGTGGTGGAATCCGCCGCGCGGTGGAAGGCGCTGCGCGACGAGCGCTCCGTGGCCTCGCGCGCCGGCGTCGTCATCGCCAACTCCGGGCTGACCGCGCGGCACGCGACCGAGCTGCTGGGCGCCGATCCCGCGCGCGTGCACACCGTCTACTACGGCGCGGACCCGGAGCGCTTCCGCCCGCCGGGCGCGGACGAGCGGGCGCGGGCGCGGGCGGCGCTGGGGGTGGAGGACGGCGCGCCGGCGCTGGCGTTCGTCGGGGCGCTGGGGGACCGGCGCAAGGGATTCGACACGCTGTTCGACGCCTTCGTCTTCCTGACGAACACGGAGCCGGGGTGGGACGCGACGCTGCTCGTCGCCGGCGCGGGCGGGGAGCTGGAGGAGTGGAAGCGGCGGGCGGCCGAGGTGGGGCTGGGCGGGCGCATCCGCTTCCTGGGCTTTCGCGCGGACGTGCGCGAGGTGCTGTTCGCCTGCGACGGCGTGGTCTCCCCCACGCGCTACGAGGCGTACGGGCTGGCGGTGCAGGAGGCGATCTGCACCGGCCTTCCCGCCGTGGTCAGCCGCGCGGCGGGGGTGGCGGAGCGCATCCCGGCGCCGCTGGACGCGCTGCTGCTGGACGATCCGGACGACGCGGGGGAGCTGGCCGCGCGGCTGCTGGCGTGGCGCGCGGGGATGGATGCGCACCGCGCGGCGGCGCTGGAGCTTTCGGCCGGGCTGCGGGGGTGGACGTGGGAACACATGGCCGCGCGGATCGTGGACATCGTGGAGAGCGGCTCGTAGGTTCACCGCACATGACCATGGCGGATGACGCCCCCGGCGGGGCATCGGCGGAATCGCCCCACGCGGGGTTCACACCCGTGCCCGCGTGCTGGGTGTGCGGCGGCGCGGCGCTGGCGCCGGTGCACACCGCGCTCTTCGAGCTGTCGGAGTACGCGCGGCAGGACCCGGCGCTGGCGCGCTACACCGGCGCCACCGTGCGCATCGTCCGCTGCGCGTCGTGCGGCTTCGGCCAGCCCGAGGCGCTGCCGTCGCTGCCGGACTTTTTCGGGCGGATGTACGACCAGCGCTGGTCGGCGGAGTGGATGGAGACGGAGTACACCTCCGGCTACAAGGACCTGATCTTCCGCACCGTGCTGAAGGGGCTGGAGCAGCGGCTGCGGGGCCGGCGCACGCTGCTGGACCTGGGCGCCCACGTGGGCCGGCTGATGCACGTGGCCGCCGGGCGCGGCTGGGCGGCCGAGGGCGTGGAGCTGAACCCCTCCACCGCCGCCCACGCCGCGAAGTCGACCGGGCTGCCCGTGCACCGCATGGACGCGCGCGAGCTCTCGTCCGCGGGCCGGCGCTGGGCGGCGGTGACGCTGATCGACGTGCTGGAGCACATCCCCGAGCCGGTGGCGGCGCTCCGGTCGGCGATCGCGGTGCTGGAGCCGGGCGGGTGGATCGCGGTGAAGGTGCCGCACGGGCGCGAGCAGCTGCGCAAGGAGATGCTGCGCGCCCGCCTGAGCCGCGCCTACCGCGCCACCGTGGCCGACAACCTGGTGCACGTCAACCACTTCGGCGTGCGCTCCCTCACCCTGGCGCTGGAGCGCGCCGGCTTCGCCGAGGTGCGGGTGGAGATCGCCGCGCCCGAGGTGATGCCGGCCGTGGGGGCGAAGCGCGCCCTCTCCAACGCCGTGCGGCTGTCGACCTGGCACCTGGGGCGCATCCTCCCGCGCGGCGTGGAGTCGCCGCTGTCCCTGCACCTGCAGGCGTACGCGCGGAAGCCGTAGGGGGTGCCGGGTGCCGGGTGTGGAGATGGGTGGAGGACGCGGACGACGCGCCTCCTCTTCCAGGCGGCCTCCGCGCCCCGCGCGTATCTCCGCTTGCAGTCCGCGAAGGCGGACTTCGTGCCGTTGTAGCCGCGACTTCAGTCGCATCGTCGTAGCGAAGGAAGCTGCGTAGACTCTCCGAATCCTCCGTCCCGACGGCGCTGGCCCGCGCGGTGCACTATCCATCACCCGGCCCGCTTCCAACCCGATCCCATCGCCCCGACTCCGCCCTTGACCGATCCCCGTCTTTCCGTCGTCATCCCCACCCACGACAACCTGGCGCTGCTGCGGCGCTGCCTGGACGGGTGGCGGCGGCACGCGGACGGGGAGCCGGTGGAGCTGATCGTGATCGAGGACGGCTGCACCGACGGGACCCCCGGCTACCTCCGCGAGACCGGGTCCACCGGCTGGGGGCGCCGCCACCTGCGCTGGGTGCACACCGACGACGTGCACGAGCTGATGTGCACCAACCGCGGCTTCGCCGAGGCGCGCGCGCCGCTGGTGCTGAGCTGGCACGACGACATGTTCCTGCGGGCGGCCTGGTTCGTCCCCGAGCTGATCGCCACCTTCCGCGACATCCCCGAGATCGGCCTGATGTCGCTGAGCCGCGGCCTCACCTTCACCCCCGTGGACGAGCCGGTGCAGACCTGGCACGACACCGTGGACTGGCGCCGCGTGCAGAGCACCATCGGCCCCGCGCCGCTCAACTGGGCGCGCCTCCAGGAGGTGGACGGGGTGATGCGGCCGTGGGTCGTCCGCCGTGAGTGCATCGAGAAGGTGGGCCCGCTGGACGAGGCGTTCCGGCCGACGGAGTGGGACGAGGTGGACTTCTGCTACCGGATCCGCGCGGCGGGGTGGAAGATCGCCACGCACGGATACGAGCGTGACGGCGCCTACCTCCACGCGGTGAGCTCCACCCTCGGCCGCACGCCCTCGGAGCGGAGGATGGCGCTGGGGCTGCGCAACGCGCGCATCTTCTTCGACCGCTGGGGCGGCACCATCCGCCGCGAGCACCCGCGCCGGCGCACGCGCTGGCGCCGCCGCGCCACCCCCGCCGGGTGGGGGGGCACGCTGAGGCAGGTGGGGCGCTACCTGGCCGGCGCCAGGCCGCGCGCGTGAGCCGCACCCGCCGCGCGGGGATCACCGCCCTCTTCGGCTACGCCCAGTTCGCGCTGGCGCTGGTGTCGGGGATCGCGATCATCCCCTTCGTGCTGAGCCGGGTGCGCACCGACCAGTACGGCGTGTGGCTGGCCTTCGGCGAGGTGCTGGCGTACTCGTCGATGGTGGACCTGGGGGTGGTGGGCGTGGTGCCGTGGCTGGTGGCCGAGAACGACGGCCGCGGCGACCGCGACGCCATCCGCTCGGTGCTGGCGGCGGCGGTGCTGTTCTCGGCGGTCGCGGCGGCGGTGTTCCTGGCGCTGGCCGCCATCGCGCTGCGGCTGGCGCCCTCGCTGGCCAACCTCCCCCCGCCCCTGGCCCGCAGCGCCACCGGCCCGCTGCTGATGGTGGCCGTGCTGATGGCCGTGGCGATGCCGCTGCGCAGCTTCACCGCGGCGCTGGTGGGGCTGCAGGACGCCACCTTCGCCGGGCTGCTGGGGATGGCGCAGCTCGCGATCGGGCTTTCGCTCACGGTGGGGCTGCTGCTGGGGGGCCACGGCCTGTACGCGCTGGCCGCCGCGGCGTCGGTGCCGGGGCTGGTGGTGGCGCTGGCGAGCTGGGTGCGGCTGCGCATGCTGGCGCCGGACCTGCTGCACGGCTGGCGGCTCCCCTCGCGCGCCACCCTGCGCGCGGTGAGCACGCAGGGGCTGGGCTCGTGGACCGCCGGGCTGGGGTGGCGGATGGTGGCGGCCAGCGACAGCGTGGTGATCGTGGCGTTGATGGGCCCCGCCGCGGCGGTGGTCTACGCGCTGACCGCCAAGATGGGGACGATCGGGATGCAGATGAGCTGGCAGCTCCCCGACGCCGCGCTGGTGGGGCTGGCGCAGCTCAAGGGCGAGGGGCGCCCCGAGCGGGTGCGCGCGGTGACGGTGCAGCTCCTGCGGCTGCTGCTGGTGGCGTCGGGCGGGGTGGCGTGCGCGGTGGTGGCGCTCAACCCCGCGTTCGTGACGCTGTGGGTGGGCCCGCAGCGCTTCGGGGGGATGGGGCTGAACCTGATGATCGCCGCGATGATCCTGTCGCACTCGCTGGGGCACGGGCTGTTCACCACCAGCGCCACGCTGGGCACCCGCGTGCAGGCGGGGTGGGCGTCGCTGGCGCAGGGCGCCGTGAACCTGGGCGCCGCGCTGCTGCTGGGCCGCGTGCTGGGGCTGGCGGGGGTGGCGCTGGCGGCGGTGGTGAGCACCGTGGTGGTGGCCTACCCCGCCGGGGTGTGGATGCTGCGCCGCACCACCGGGATGACCCAGGCCGAGCTGTGGCGCAGCGCGCTGTGGCCGTGGGCGCTGCGGGCGGCCGGGCTGCTGCTGCTGGGGGCGGGGGTGGCGCAGCTGGGCGCGCGCGTCTCGCCCTGGCTGCCGCTGGTTCTGGCGCCGGTGCTCGGGGTGCTGTACCTGTGGGTGATGCGCCCTCTCTACGCCGACCTGCCCCTTCCGGATCGCGTGCGGTCCTGGCTGGCCCGTCTCGGCTTCGTGGGGCCCGCGTGAGCGCCGCGCCGGGGTGCCCCGCGTGCGGGTCGCCGCAAACGCGCGAGGTGGAGAGCGCGGGCGTGGCCGAGCTGGCGCGCGCGTGGGCGCGGCAGCCGCACGTCGCCGCCGTGCGCGGCGAGGCGCGGCTGGCCCGCGAGATCCGGGCGGACCTGGGCGCCGACCGCGTGCGCTTCCTGGCGTGCGGCGCGTGCGGGGTGGAGTTCGCCGAGCCGATGCGGGCCTGGAGCGCCGCGAACTACCCCGACGAGGAGTACGGCCTGGCCTGGGACCAGCTGCGCGCGCTGGAGCTCCTACCCGCCTCCCGCCCGCTGCGCCTGCTGGAGATCGGGTGCGCGGAGGGGCGCTTCCTCGAGCGCGCCGCGGCCCAGGGGCACCGGGCCACGGGGCTCGACTTCAAGGCCGGCGACGTCCGGGCGGCGCGCGCGCGCGGGCTGGACGCGCGCGAGGGCGACGTGGCGGCGCTCCGCGCGGTGCTGGAGCCGGGGGATCGCTTCCAGGCGGTGGCCATGTTCCAGATCATCGAGCACCTGACCGACCCCGACGCCCTGTTCGGCGACCTGGCCACGGTGGCCGCGCCGGGCGCCCTGCTGATCGTGGGGTGCCCCTCGCCCCGGCGCTACAGCCGGCGGGTGCCGCACCCCGAGCGCGTGGGGCGCAGCGACTTCTGGGACTGGCCGCCGCAGCACACGCTGCGCTGGGGCGAGCGCTCGCTGCGCTGCTTCCTGGTCCGCCACGGCTGGCGGGTGGAGCGGGCCGAGCACGAGCCGTACTCGCTGCGCGGGGCGGCGGCCCACGTGGCGGGGCTGCGCGGCGCCGGCCCCCGGCCGCACCCCCCCCTGCGGCGGCGCATGGAGACGCTGCGCGCGCTGGTCGAGGTCGCGGCCGCGCGGGCGCGGGGGCCGCTCTCTGGGGTGCGGCTGCTCGTGGCCGCGCGCAGGGAGGCGGCATGATCCCGCATCCGCCGCCGCGGCGGCCGTGCCCGGGGACGCCGGCGTGAGCGCGGGCGAACGGCGCCGCCCGGCGTTCCGCGCGGGAAAGGCGATGCGCGACGTGGTGGCCGACGCGGTGGGCTCGGCGGCGGCGCGGTGGCTGCCGGCGGAGCGGGTGGTGGCCGCCGCGGGCCGCGCGCTCCACGGCCGCTCGCGCGCCTTCGACCTGCTCTACCGCCGCACCGTGGAGACGCTGGAGGCGCGGCGCCCGGGGGACGGGCCGGTGTACCGGCGGATGCGGCTGGGGCCGGTGACGGTGTGCGGCGAGGTGAGCCACTTCAGCTTCGGCACCACCTACTTCCACCACCGCGGCTACGAGGCGGAGACGGTGGCGCTCTTCGCCGGGGCGCTGCGCCCCGGCGGCACCGTGGTGGACGTGGGCGCCAACCACGGCTACTTCACCGTGCTGGCGGCGGCGCTGGTGGGCCCCGCCGGGCGGGTGGAGGCGTTCGAGCCCAACCCCGCCGTGGCCGACGCGCTGGGCGAGGTGCTGGCGCGCAACGACGTGGCCGGGCGGGTGCAGGTGCACCGCGTCGCGCTCTCGGACCGCGAAGGGCACGCCGAGTTCTTCGTCTCGGTGTCGCCGGTGAACGACGGGCTCTCGTCGCTGCTGGTGTCGGACGACGCGGTGGCGCACGGGGTGATCCGCGCCGACCACTCGATCCGCGTCCCCACGCTCACCTTCGACGCGTTCGCCGAGCGCGCGGGGCTGGGCAGGGTGG
>Ga0190275_10003237_pt1 | contig 11597 bp, 10 predicted proteins | sample Popmic550T_FD_133745 | JGI IMG/M metagenome (GOLD analysis project Ga0190275, IMG submission 133745) | Populus adjacent soil microbial communities from riparian zone of Yellowstone River, Montana, USA - 550 T | ecosystem: Environmental > Terrestrial > Soil > Riparian zone > Trees stand | place... | reverse complement strand
CGTCCAGCCACTCACAGTCGGACAGGTAGCCGGTGGTGTCGATCTCGGCGGCCTCGTTTGCAGGACGGGTCACCATGAGCGGCTTGCCCGTTGCCAGCCGGTCATACACCATCGCGGAGATGTCGACGATGGCGACGTCTGCGGCCGCGAGCTGCCAACCGAGGTCTCCCCCGGTGTCGTAAACGTGCTGCGCCGACGTGTCACGAGCATTTGCCGCGGCGATGGCGGCGATGATCTGCCGGTTTGCAGCGCCGTAGTCGTGGTCCACGACGCCGCTCCGCGGGTGTGGCCGGTAGATGACGCGATGCCGGCCGGTCGCCAGCAGCGCATTGACGAGGTCGACGCCGTGCGACGCCACAGACCCATACGATGCAGCGGGGCGGTCACCCTCCCAGGTGGGCGCGTAGAGCACCACTTCACGCTCGTCCGGCGTGTACGGGAGTGTGCCGGAGTAGTAGTCGGCCTGTGGTCGCCCGATCTTGATGGCCCGGGTGTCGAAGTCGTAGTTCCACAACACCCGGTTCAGTCGGGCCAGCGCCGCGTCGCCTGCGACGAGCGAGTAGTCATACGCCTTGAACTGGTTCGTCGTCATGTACATCTTGTCGCTCTCACCGTGATTGATGAAAACGTGCCAGCGCCGCCCATAACGCATCATCTGGAAATTACGCGCGTTCTGGTTGACGTAGAACACGATGCGGATGTCCTGCTCGTTGATCACCCGTTCCAGGTCGGTGACCCGGCGCACGTGGGCGACCGGCACGGGCGACTCGTCCATGAGGGCGAGCGTTCCGCCGCTCGTGCGGCTGAGCACAAGCACCGGCCAGGTCTCGGCGAGCTTGGCCAGCGGTTTGTACCACTGGCGCATCTGGTACATGTTGACGGGGCCGTCGGCGAAATAGACGGCGATGGTGAAGTGCTTCGCTGGCAGCGGATCACGGCCGGAGATGCGACTCCGGAGTGCGCGTTGCGCCCTCCGGGAAGCCCTGACGTCTTTGAAAAGTTTGGTCGCACGTCTGACGTCATTCCGGATACCCACGGAACAACCCTACCGACCCTCACCTGTGAGAGAGCGCAAGCCCCCAACGGGGTGCCCCGGTCCGGCGTCTGTCAGACGATCGGCGGGCGCCCGGCCAGCGTCATCCGCCAAATGGTCGCTGCCTTGAGCGGACGCCGCTCCCCATAGTTCTCGCGCCAGCCTTCCCGCCAGCCCGCGAACCAGGCCCGGAGGGCAGCGGGGTTACGTACCCAGCGCAGGACCTGGATCGCGGTCCATGAGCCGACGTAGAGTACCGCGAATGGTGCCGGAAGGTTTCGCCGAGCCAGCCACACGCGGTTGCGCGCGTTGAGCCGGTAGTAGTCAGCGTGGCGGGTTTGCTGGATGACGGGATGGTTTGCGCGCAGGTCCCCTGCGTACCAGGTGCGAAGACCCTGGTCCCAGACTCGCCACGCCAGCTCGATTCCTTCGTGGGCGTAGAAAAAAGGTTCCGCCCATCCCCCGGTTGCGTCGAACACCGCGCGTGGGAGGAGTACCGCTCCCTCCCAGACGGAGAAGACGTTGCTGGACCGGCTGGCGTCGCCCTTACGGATGCGGGGAACCCAGCGACGGGGCGACACCAAGCCGCTCGCATCTGTGACCCGTGGTTGCAGGAGACCGATCGAGGGATCCGCTCGCAACTTGCCGACCGCCCGCAGCAGGAAATCCGCATCCGGGATGCTGGCGTCATCATCGAGGAAGAACACGTACTCGCCGGTGACCTCTGCGACACCTCGATTCCTGCCGGCTGGTATTCCCAGGTTGGCGGGGAGGGCCAGGCCGCGGACTCGTTCGGGAAGCCCGGTCGGCTCCCAGCCATTGCCGACACAGACAATGTCCAGGTGCACCCCACGTTGGGCCAGGAGGCTGTCGATGCCCAGCGCCAGGTCATCGGGTCGGGTTCCCTGGGTGAGGACCACGACTCCGATTGTCGGCGGTTCCCCTGAAGCAGCTGGATCGCCGTTATGACCGGACACGCTTGGACGCCATGATTGCGACGAAATGGCCGACCAGCGCCAGAAGGGCAAGCGGAACCAGCACACCGAGGAGAACCCGGTCGGTCAGCGGCTGGCCGATGAAGAGGCCGACGACTGCCGCAGCGAAGATCACCATCGTCAGTTCGACGGAGTGATAGAGGCGGTGGAAAGGCAGGAACCGGGCCAGGCGGCGTGCCTTGGCAAGGATGCTCGAGGTCGGCGCCTTCTCACCGTGCGTATCGGCGAGCTTCGTCAATCCAGCATTGGCGCGTGCGACGTGCACCATGTCATTGAGGGCCTTATTGAGGACGATCGCCAGCGCGAGGAGGAGAGCCAGTGTGGTCCACAGGAAGTCCTCCGGAGCCTCAAGCGGGTAAGCCGCAGCGCGGATGCCGAGCGCGATCGGGATGAGCGCCTCGGTCGAGTAGTGGCCGACCTTGTCGAGGAAGACCCCGGCGGGCGATGAGGTCCGGCGCCACCTGGCCACCTCACCGTCGGAGCAGTCAATGAGCATCTGCAGTTGACCGAGGATGAGCGCAAGGGCAGCACCCCAGATGCCCGGGATGAGCAACGCGGCAGCGGTTGACCAGCCGACGAGGATCATCAGTCCGGTGACGCCATTCGCTGAGATCCTGGTCCTGAGCAGCATCCAGGTGAGATACGGCGAAAGGTTGCGCAGGTACAGCGATGCGGTCCAGTGCTCGGCGTTCGCGCGCAGGCGCACTTCAGGGGGTTGCGCCACCGCTCGCAGTTCAGCGATCGACGACGGTCGGTCTCCCGGTGTCCGTGGAGTGTGCACGCGAGACCCGCGGGATGAAGCTGGCGTCATTGTCACTTTCTCGGTGTGTGCGTGATGTTGCTGGTGAATTGTGCATAGCCGAGTACGAACCCGGTTCCCCAACAGAAGTGGATGCAGGGCAAGACTACGAGAAACCACAGGGCGGAACGAATTCCGTCCGGGCGCGCCACGACGATTGTTGCGAGCACGACGAAGGCGGCGTAGACGGCCGGTGCGGAGAACCCGAGGAGCAGCCAGGGGGTTTGTCCGAGCGCCACTTGCACCAGGCCGCCGATGCCCAACAGGACGCCGACGGTGACGCCCACGACCATCAGCGGCGGAATGAAGTACCGGATGCCGTTGGATGCCGGGAACCGCCGCGCCAGTTCGCCGCGCCAGAGTCCTGTCGACAACATCTGCCTCGCGAGGCGTGAGACGCTGGGGCGCGGCCGGTAGGTCACTTTCAGTTCCGGAGTGAACCAGACGGTTCCACCGCTCTCACGCAGACGGCGGTTGAGTTCCCAGTCCTGGCCGCGTTTGATGCTCTCATCGAACATGCCCACCCGGACCAGGCTGTCCCTTCGGAAGCACCCCAGGTAAACGGTCTCCGCCTCGCCTTCCTTGCCGCCAACATGGAATGGGGTACCGCCGAGGCCGACCCGGGTGCCATAGGCACGAGCGACTGCCTTCTGGAATGGGGTCACGCCACGGGCATCCATGATGCCGCCCACGTTGTCCGCTCCGGTTCGCTCGAGGGTCTCGACAGCAATCCGTGCGTAATCAGGTGGAAGAACCGAATGAGCGTCGACGCGGATGACCACGGGATACCGCGACGCCGCGATGGCGATGTTGAGTCCGGCTGGGGTGGATCCGACCTCGTTCGCGACGATGCGGATGCGTGGATCCGTCGCCACCATGTCTTCGACCAGTTCGGTCGTACCGTCGATGCTCGGGCCGAGGGCGAGGGTCACTTCGAATGGACCCTCGTAGTCCTGGTGAAGGAGGCTGTCGACCGCTGCGCGCACATGGCTCACTTCATTGAGCACCGGCATGACGTAGGAGACGCCTGAGAGCGGTACGTCCCCGAGTTCGTGCACCTGGCTGGCCGTCTTCCGCTTGTCGAACAGGTCGGTTGAGCTTATCAGTAGCCCTTTGGGACCGAACCGGGAGGTGCGCACACACAACTGCGCCGCCGGCTGGAAGCCGGCGGCGCAGGAGACGCGAGAAGGAGCGTGCCGCTAGTTGGAGAGCTCGCCCACCGTCACGGACACGGTGATCGACTCACCGTTCCGTACGTAGGTCAGCTCAGCTTCACCGCCTGCGGGGAGCGAGCGGACCTGAGCGGTGAGATCGTTGGCGTCGGTGATCGGCACTCCGTTGAAATTGGTGACGACGTCACCTTCCCGGAGGCCGGCCTTCTCGGCAGCCCCACCGGAGGTGACATCAGCGATCAACGCACCAACGGTCGTACTGCCGGGTTCCCCGGCCGCATTGCCGACGCTTGCGCCGAGCAGGCCGTGGGTGGCCCGACCCGACGAGATGATCTCATCCGATACTCGCTTGGCGAGGTTGGAGGGGACGGCGAAACCGACACCGATGCTTCCTGCCGCTCCGGAGTTGCTGGCATTGGCGATCGCGACGTTGATTCCGATGAGTTCCCCCGTGCCGTTCAGAAGCGCACCACCGGAGTTGCCCGGGTTGATGGCGGCGTCCGTCTGCACGACCGACAAGGAGATGGAGCTGCTTCCCTGAGGCGCTTGCTCCTGCTCCTGGCCGGGGATGTCGAAGTAGAAGTCGAACGGGCCTTGCTCCTCGCCCTCATCCGGTTCCGATTCGTCAGGGGTCGACGGGGCGGCGGAGGAAGCAACCGTGATGCTCCTGTTCAGTGCGCTGACGATTCCGTTTGTCACCGTGCCGGCAAGACCCAAAGGGGCGCCGATGGCGATCGTCGTGTCGCCGACGTTCAAGTCGTCAGAGTCGCCCCAGGTGATCGGCTGCAGGTTATCAGCGTCCTCCAGCTTGATCACGGCGAGGTCAGAGACCGGATCCGTTCCCACAACTGTGGCGGTGAAGAGCCTGCCGTCGTTGCCCTGTACCTGGATCGTGACATTGGAAGCCACACCGTCGAGGGTGACAACGTGGGTATTGGTGAGGACGTACCCATCTTCGGTGAGGATGACGCCCGAGCCGGTTCCTGCCTGGGTGGCGTTCGCGCCAGCCACGTCAATAGTCACGACACTCGGTGACGCCTTCGCCGCAACCGCGGTGATCTGGTTGACGTTCTCCGAATCGTTGACGACAACATTGCTCGGACCTTCGGCCTCGCTGGCCGGCACACCAGTGCTCTGGTTGGAGAGAACGAATGCCGTCACGCCCGCACCGGATGCCCCTCCGACGAGCGCGCCGATGGCGAGCGCTGCGACCAGGGCTGCGCTGCCCTTGCGGCGTCCCGCAGGCTTACCGGATGGCTGCGCCTGACCGGGCTGGCCATTCTCGGCTCCGTAAGATGAATCGGCAGCGTACGGGTTGTATGTGGGATATGGCGCCTGGCCGCCCTGGATCCGCTGGCCGAACGCATCCGTCGGGTACGCAGCGGTGTGGGCGGCAGCCGGCGGTTCGACCGGTAGGGGTGTTCCCCGCGGGGCTAGCGGCTGCGTAGCTGCCGCGTCGGCTGCCACGTCGGCTCCATTTGAAACCGGGGCCTCGCTCTGGCGCTCCGGGATGTCACCGGGTTGTCTGGTGTTGTCGGTCATGGTGGTGTGCTCCTTCCAAGCGCTGTCAGTGTCTCGCTCGAACCTGAGCGTTATATATGGACCGACTAAGAGGAATCAATGGCGATGCCGGGATCTTGCTCGGGGTGAAGTGGCGGCGAGATTCCCGCAGGAATTGGAGGAATTCCCATCCAGCGTACCCCTGATAGGGATCCCCGCCCGCTCGCATCCGCGCGTCACGCATGTCATAGGTTGGACACATGGAGGTACAACGATGACCATCCCTGGAGCCTGGGCGCGGGCTGCCTCCGGCGCCGGACTGCTCGCCGACGACGGCGGGATCGCTCCGACGATCTTCGCCGAGATGAGCCAGCTGGCGGCGGAAACCGGGGCGATCAACCTCGGACAGGGCTTCCCGGACGAAGACGGGCCACGGGCTGTTCTCGAGGCCGCCCGGAAGGCCATCGCGGATGGCGTCAACCAGTATCCGCCCGGCCGCGGAATGCCGGTGCTGCTCGACGCGATAGCCGCGCACCAGGAGCGTTTCTACGGCCTTACGGTGAATCCCGGTTCTGAGGTCCTGGTCACCGCCGGAGCCACGGAGGCGCTGGCGGCAACGATCCTCGCCCTCCTCGAGGCCGGCGACGAGGTGGTCACGTTCGAGCCGTTCTATGACGCTTATGGTGCCCTCATCGCGCTGGCGGGCGGCGTGCATCGCACGGTCCGGTTGCGCTCCCCCTCCTTCCTGCCGGATCTCGACGAATTGAACGACGCGATTTCGGATCGAACCCGCCTCATCATCGTGAACAACCCGCACAACCCCACCGGCACGGTTTTTCCCCGGGAGATCCTGCAGGCAATCGTCGAGCTCGCTCACCGCCATGACGCGCTCATCGTCACGGATGAGGTTTACGAGCACCTCGTATTCGACTCGCCGCACATCGCGCTAGCGAGCCTGCCGGGCGCCTCGGAGCGCACGATCACGATCTCGTCGGGCGGGAAGACGTTCAACACCACCGGGTGGAAGATCGGCTGGCTCACCGCGCGGGCTCCGCTGGTCACCGCTATCCTGGCCGTGAAGCAGTTCCTCACGTTCGTGAACGGTGGGCCGTTCCAGCCGGCCATAGCCGTCGGGCTCGGCTTACCAGACGGCTTTTTCCGGGGTATCGCCGCAGACCTGCGGGGCAAGCGTGACCTCCTCGCCGCGGGACTCACCGAAGCGGGATTCCCGCTTTCCGTTCCCCAGGGCTCGTACTTCATCGTGGCTGACGCTGCTCCCCTCGGATACCCGAACGGTGCGGACCTGTGCCGGCAACTGCCCAGCCTGGCCGGCGTGGTCGCCGTGCCGATCAGCGCCTTCTGCTCCCCCGGGAACCGTGCCGAATACGCTTCGCTTGTTCGCTTCGCCTACTGCAAGAAGTCCTCCGTGCTCGAGCAGGCCGCGCGGCAGTTGTCGACCCTCGGTGCACCGGGGTCACGGCTCTAGAGCGGAACGACGCCGAAGCGGCGAAGCGCGAGAGCGGGATTGCTTTCACGAACCACGGCGATACGATCCGCCGAGATCCAGCCGACGGCGACATCCGTGATCTCACCGATCGCTGCGATCTCGACACCCATCGGGTCGACAACCATGCTGTTGCCGATTCCGATCGGGGGCGCATGGTCCGCCGCGGCGATGTAGATCGTGTTCTCGATGGCGCGAGCGGTCACGAGTGTGCGCCAGTGGTGCTCCTTGAGCGGTCCGCGCACCCACTCGGAGGGCACGAGCACGAGGTCGGCTCCGGCGTCGACAAGTCGGCGCGTCACCTCGGGGAACCGGATGTCGTAGCAGGTCTGCAGCCCGACGATCAGGCCGCCGACCTGGAATGTCTCAGGCTCCTCGATCGGTCCGGCCGCGACCCAGTCCGATTCGCGGGTACCAAATGCGTCGTACAGATGGACCTTCCGGTAGGTCGCTACGATGTCGCCTCCGCTCGACACGGCGACGAGCGTGTTGGAAAAGCGATTCTCGTCGGCGGTTCGCTCGAGCATGCCGGCCACCACATGCACGTTGAATTCCACGGCCAGCGCCCGCAGGCCACCGACGAACGGGCCGTCGAGAGATTCCGCTGCCGTGATGAACGACGGCCCCATGGGGGCTTCGAAGAACGCTGAATACTCCGGGAACACAATGAGGGATGCGCCGCGCTCCGCTGCCGTAGCCGTGAGGGACCGCATAATCGCGAGGTTCTCCTCCGTGCGGATACCCGGATTGAACTGGGCGATCGCGACGCCAAGCGCCCCGCCTGAGTGTGTACGCGAGTCGGTTCTGACAGCCATGACGCCAGCCTAGCGATGGCATCCGAACGTCGATGAGCGACTCTTATAACCCACTGGTGACTGTTCTGTCTACTCCTGCCGCTTCTTTCATCGTGCCACCATGGGGTCCACGATTGCCCACGCACAAAGGAGTGGCCCAATGAAAATCTTGATCGTAGAAGACGACGATCAGATAGGGGACATCATCGAGCGCGGCCTGGCTACCGAGGGATACGGCATCGTGCGGGTGACAAATGGTATCGACGCCCTGACCGCGGTTGCCGGAGACGACTTCGGGATGGCGGCCGTCGATGTGACATTGCCGTCCATGTCGGGCTTTGAACTGTGCCGACGGATGCGCCAGATCGGAAGTACGGCACCCGTCCTTCTCCTCAGTTCCAGGAACACGGTGGAGGAGCGGGTGTTCGCGCTCGGCTGCGGCGCGGATGACTACCTGGCCAAGCCGTTCGCCTTCCCGGAACTGAAGGCCCGCATTCGCGCTCTCGTCCGGAGACAGCCGTTGGGCACGCAACTCAGTATCGAGCTTGGCCAGCTGGTGCTCGATTTCCGTGAGCTGAAGGTCACCGTCGCCGGTCGTTCGGTGCCCGTGAGCCCCAAGGAATTCTCGCTGCTGCGGTTGCTCACGAGTCGGGCAGGATCAACGGTCGACCGGACCACTATTCTCGAGGAAATCTGGAACGGTACCCACCACATCGATCCCAATATCGTTGACCAGTACATCAGCTACCTGCGTCGAAAGATCGACTCGGAGGCGGCGGGAGTACGGATCGTCACGGTCCGTGGGTCGGGATACCTCGCGGAGCTCGTCGACTGAGGTCGACTGAGGTCGACTGCAAGCAAACCGTTACGTCGTCGGGCCTAGTCTGCATCACACCTCCGACCTAGCTTGGAAGGATGGCGTCGGTCCTCACGCACCCAGTTCCCGAGGCTCAGGACGAGCTACGAGAACATCGCACACCCGGATTCGGCCGCGTGGCAACCTTGCTCGGGCTGTTCGGGCTGATGGTGTCGGCGGCCGGATCATGGCGGCCGTCGTACTGGGGCGACGAAGCGGCGAGCGTGCTCTCGGCTGAGCGTTCGTTGCCATCCCTCTTCCGAATGCTGGGCAACGTCGATGCAGTGCACGGCACCTACTACCTCTTCCTCCATGCCTGGATCGATGTATTCGGCACATCCGAGTTTGCAACCCGGTTTCCGAGCGCGATCGCGGTCGGCATTGCGACTGCGGGAACAGCTGTCCTCGCGCGCGAACTCACCAATATGCGGATCGCGGTGATCGCAGGCGTGGTCTTCGCGGTTCTCCCCCGGGTCACGTACATGGGCGCGGAGGCACGCTCCTTTGCCTTCGCTACAGCGATCGCAGTCTGGTTGACCGTCCTGCTGGTGCGAATCCTCCGGGCGGAAGCGGCGCATCCGCTGGTCAGGCCAACCCGCTGGAGAGACTTCGGGTGGAAGCGAACCGCACGGTGGACGGGCTATGCCGTCCTCCTCGCGGTCGGTGTCTACATGTTCATTTACCTTCTTCTCCTCGTTCCCGTGCACGCCCTCATGGTCCTACTCATCGGCCGGCGCGGTGCACCATGGCTCGCGTGGGCGGCATCGAGTGTGACCGGTATCGTTCTCGCGCTTCCCGTCCTCTATTGGGGCATCATGGAACGCGAGCAGATCGACTTCCTCTCGCGTCGTCCGCAGGTGGATGCGTTAGAGGCGGCTGTCTACCAATGGTTCGGGAAGGCTCCACTGGCTGTGGCGGCGTGGACGCTCGTGATCCTCGCCCTTACGACGGTCTTCCTCATCCACCGTGACCGGGCGCGCCCCGTTGGGATGACCCGAGGCGTCGTGGCGGTGATGCTGGCATGGATGCTGGTCCCGAGTGCCGCACTGCTGGTGGGCACCGAGGTGCTTACTCCGATGTACGCGCTCCGGTACCTGTCCTTCTGCACCCCGGCTGTCGCCATCGCTATCGCCGTCGGAATCGCGTGCTTCCGGTTGCCAGCGATGCAGGCCGTGGCGCTGCTTGTCATCGTTGCGCTCACCCTTCCCACCTATCTCGCGCAGCGCGGTGAGTTCGGGAAGAACGGCGGGAGCGACTGGCGGCAGGCCGCTGAGATGCTGGAGGAAAAGGTACAACCCGGTGATGCCGTCGTCTTCGACGAGACCATCCGTCCTTCCCGGAAAACCCGGCTGGTGTACCGCATGTATCCCGAGGCGTTCTCGGGCGTGCGGGACGTAACCCTGGCCCGCCCATATTACGAGACGGACTTCTTGTGGGATGAGGTCCTTCCGCTTCCTGATGCCGTGGACCGGCTCTCCGGCATCCAGACCGTCTGGTTGCTGCAGTTCCGTGGAAGCCGCCAGAACACGTCGCAGGCGGATGTGTCGACCCTGGAACAACTCGGGTTCAGTGTCGCCGAATCTACGCGTGTTCACCGGACCGAGATCATCGAGATGACGAGGCAATGACAGCGTCTGCCCCAGGGGCATGATCCAGCATCACAGGCCCTAGAAATTTCGGTTCTTCTTTGACAGACTCGCGCTCACCAGAGTCGAAGTGGTGAGCAGATGACTACTGAAGAGTTGGTAGCGATATTCGTGGGTGTCGTGACGGCGCTCACCACGGTGGTGAGCGGCATCGTCCGCTCCAGCCGGGCGGCACGACTTCGGAGGCAGCTCGAAGAGGACCTACGCATCTATCAGAGGCTGCCGTCGGGATCGGGTGCGAGACCACTTCTCCGCGAAGGCATCGACCGCAACTCCGCTGACCTGGTGGCGCTGACGCTCGTGCCGATGAGGTCATCCGTGTTCATCTATGCATTCCTGGCCTTTGTCTTCTGGGGCGTTGTCATAATCGTCTACGTCCTCGAAGGACCTGGACCGCTGCTCTTTGCGGCCGGTGTTGGGCGCGGGCTGGTCAACTGGCTGTACATCGTCGGCGGGCTGGTCGCTCTGACTCTGCTTGTACGCAGTTTCAGGGTGATGACCCGGCAACGCGAGCGTGTGAGGAATCTCGCCCTGTAGCCGTACCCGGACAGGTGCTCCGCGGTGAATGGCGGTCACCTGCGGCGATACCAGAGCACGATCCACCCGATCTCCACGAGTGCGTCAAGAAGGTAGATGCGCCGGATGCGCCCGGAAGGCGCGTAGACAATGTCGATCGCTGCCAGCGTCGCGGCGGTTCCCACCCCGATCGCCCGAGCCTGGGAGATGCTGGCCCTCTGTCGACGGGCGCGAAGCTGAGCCAGGCCGTTCACACAAAGCAACCCTGCGACTGTTCGTACCAGCCAGCGGTCGCGCTTGGGGCCGAGTACGGCCTCGAAGCTTCGCATATGCAACAACGGCCAGAGGCCGTTGGCCAGGTTGAAGGCTCCCTGGGCTCTCGCGAGCGTGATTGCTTGCATGCTTCCTCCCACGACAGCGGAACGGACCACCCCTTCATTATTGCTGGGGCATGAACGATTCGTGCGGTGTGATTCACAGAGCCTTGCATGCGGATTCACCGGGGTTCATACTTGGCCCCAGATTGTCGCGGGAAGGGTCCAGCGCATGGCCTTCACGTGGTCGTGCGGCGAAAAGATGTGAAAAAAATGGCTCTTTTTCGGAATTCACTTCGCGGCGCCGGTGTCGCGTTGGCACTGGCTCTCCTCGTGTCAGGGTGTGTGGGTCCACCCGCACCGCCGATTGACAACGGCGGTCAGGAGAGTCCGACGCCACCGATCGAAACGAACGGCGGCAACGGTGGCGGCGGGAACGGCGGGGGCGGCGGCGGCAACGGCAACGGT